>Ga0224529_1000272_pt1 | contig 41063 bp, 33 predicted proteins | sample CBST50metaG_FD_179893 | JGI IMG/M metagenome (GOLD analysis project Ga0224529, IMG submission 179893) | Peat soil microbial communities from Stordalen Mire, Sweden - C.B.S.T50 | ecosystem: Environmental > Terrestrial > Soil > Wetlands > Peat | place: Sweden: Norrbotten County, Stordalen Mire...
CGCTGGAGACTGTCACCGCTACGACACGCGATGCGCGGTCCCGCTTGATTGCGGCGATAACCTGATCTCGGCTTCCAAACAAGACGGCTGGAGATTCTTTAATTGCGGGCATGGTGAAGATCCTCATGTACATGATACGCGAGATCGTTGTTTCCGTATACTGCATATATCTTCCAGTATGCCCATCCTACTGAAATCACAGACAACTAGGATGGAACCCTCACCAAAACAGTAATTTAGGAAAAATCGACGAAGAGATCTCTTGGCGGAACAGAAAGGGCCTTTGCCAACTTAACGATATTTTCGAGAGCAACGTTTCGCTCTCCCCGCTCAACTCCGCCGACATAATTGCGATGCAGTCCGGCCCGTTCCGCCAATTCCTCCTGGGAATAGCCTCGCTCGTCACGGAGTTGCCGTAACCTAGAGCCAAATCGAGACTTAACGGTGCATGGGGCCACACTCCCATGCTCGAATCCTGACCACGATGAGTCTACACATTATGAGTGTGATATTGTCCAGAAAGAGAATGCTTTGACTCGGATGCTCTCGGCAACGAGTCCGCGCGAGCCGAAAGAAATTCGTCAAAATTGATCTGACAACGAGATAGGCCGGATGTGATTCTAAGGTAACTGAGGGCGAATTCATGCCAGAAAATTACGTTGACTGTCCAGAAATGACGGGGAAAACGATCCAACTGCTCCGCATCCACCGAAACGCAGGTGACGGGCCCAGTGTCCAAATCGAGCTGACGGACGGAACCAGCTTCACCTGCTATGTCTCAATCCGTCCGAACGTGGAAGCCTCCTTATATAAAGGCGGCGTAGGGGCTCCAGAAACTATCTGTGCCTACGAATTGTAGACAGGATCTACTGTCCGCGAGCCTCCGTTATGTCAAAAGCGCATAACGGACTTCCTAAAAATCATTGGACGCGACACCGAAGTAGCTCTAACTTTGCGCCATAGCTGACGCCCAAGTCAGCGGAGGTGCAAAGTGAATCGATTCCGCCGTCTCCTCCGATTCGACACCGCTCGCAATCGGCAGTCTATGCCGTCCGCCATCCAGCGGACGGTACGCTCCTTCCGTACAACCTGCTTGTCGGCCATCCGCACGATGGCTCCCACCCTGTTCGCCCTTTCAATTGCTGGCGTGGCCCATGCCCAGGGAACGATGGACTTCTCTGGCGCAACCACGCTGATGACCACCTTCAAAACCTTCGCCATCTATGCGGGCGCGGTCATCTGCTTCGGCGGACTGATCTTCGCCGGAATTCGCATGATGTCGGGACGTTTCCAGGACGCCATCCCCGGACTCTTTGGCGCGCTTTTCGGCGCTGGAGTGTTGGGCTGGGGCGCTGGCTGGATTGGCTCGCTCACCGGGCAAACGATGCAGTAGGAGGCGACCATGACCAAGCGAGGAGAGCCGTTACCGATCAATCAGGCGCTCAACCGGCCACGAGCCAAGCTCGGATTGGACCTCAGCGCATGGATGGCGATTGTCTTCGTCTGCGTAACGGTTTTCCTCGTTGGGTTCCGCGTCGTGGCGCTGATCTCGTTTCCGTCGCTGGCCGTGAGCGCATGGATGATCGTCCGCAAACATCCGAAGATGTTCGAGCTTTGGGGCTTGAGTTTAAGCCAGAGGTCCTACTATGACCCGCGTAAACACTGAACAACGGAAGTACACACCGTGGTTTGCTAAAGCTGGAGCCGCGTGCAGCATCGTGCCGTTTGCACGCTTCGTCAATGACCGCATCTTCGCGCTGAAGGGCGGCGGACATGGCTGCCTCTTCTCGCTCACCGGCATCGACGAAGAGGGATTAACAGACCAGGAACTCGAAGGGCAGATGCGCTCGATTGAAGGCGCTCTGCGTGGATTGCCGGAAGGAGCGTGCCTGTATCAGTACACGCGCGTCATGTCCGGCTTTGATTTGCCCAGAAAAGCGCAGTACGGCAATCCGGTCACGCAGGTTTTCGTCGATGACCGGCAGAGCTTTCTGGAAAAATCGGCGGGCTTCCGCCGCATTGACCTGCACTGGTGCCTGACGCTTGAGCCGCCTAGGGCCGCAGCCTTTGCGCGTAAGCCCAAGGAACACGATGCCGACACCACGCGGATGCTGGCTAATCTGGAGAAGACTGCCACACTGCTTGAAGGCCACCTCGGCGGGCCGCTCGCCTTAAAGCTGCTCGATAAGAATGCTGTCTTCCAGTTCTTCATCTATCTTTTCAATCTTGAAGAGTGGGCTGCCGCCTACACATTGACCACCGATGACGGCGTGGACCGCCAGATCGTGACCAGCCCGGTTTCATGGCACAGCGATCATCTGACGATTGGCCGCCGTTATGTCCAGATGTTTTCACTGAAGACGACGCCGGAGGCATCGCGCCCCTGCTTGTTCTCTGGATTGATGGCGCTCGACTGCGACAGCATCCTATTGACAACTTGGCGTCCGAAGTCCACCACCGCCGCGCGCAGCGAGATCGACGCCCAGGAAAAGTTCATCTCGTTTTTCAAAGTCGGAGTTCTTACTCGCGTAATGAGCGGTCACGACACTGCGTCACTTGAAACTGGCGCAGGTGCCAGAGCTGCCAACACCCAGGTGGAAGACTTGGGCGATGTGATCCGCTCGCTCGACAAGAAGGCCCAGGGCGAGTTTTCGCTACGATTCCTTGTGGCCGCGCGCAGCCTGAATGAGCTGCATGGCATTGCGCCCGCTGTGCATCGTGTCTTCGTCGATGCACGGGCGCAGGTGATGGAAGAGACGCTGGGCAACCTATCAGCCTTCTACGCCATGTTTCCCGGCAACGGGAAGTTCAACGTCTTCCCCATGTGGCTTGCGGAAGACCATCATGCACGCTTGTCTTCAGTGTTCGCGCCCAATCTCGGCCACCCGCATTCGGAGGACCTCGATAACGAGTACCTGAACATCTTTGAGACGCGCACGCGGACGCCATTCTTTCAGGATGTGTATGTGGATGGAGTGCGCGTGATGCTGATCCTTGGGCCGACAGGCACCGGCAAAAGCGTTCACGGCAACATGGCCATTGCCCATGAACAGAAGTACGGCGGGTTTACTTACATCTTTGACATCGGCGGCAGTTATGAGAGTGTCGTCGAGTTGTACGGTGGGCGCGTGGACCGCATCGGCAAAGATGGGCCTCGCGTGAATCCCTTTCGGCTGGAGCCGACCGAGAGCAATATCACGTTCCTCTATTCGTTCGTAAAACTGCTCTTGACCAACGGCGGCGCGGAGTTGGAGCCGGAAGACGATGACGTGATCCACAAGGCAGTGCGGGATATGTACCTGCTCGACCAAGAAAACCGCCGCCTCTCGAATCTCTTCCTGCCAAAGAAACTCGACCGGTATCTCTCGAAGTGGGTTGGCAAAGGCGTCTACGCTGCCATCTTCGACAACATCGAAGACAGCCTCTCGCTCTCGCGCCTGCAATGCTTCGACTTCCAGGGCGTGAACAACGAACAGTACGCCGACCTGATCGAGCCCCTGATGGTGTGGCTGCTGCGCCGCATCAACGACGTGCTCTATAACCCCGTCAATCTTGGGGTTCCCAAGCACATCCTCATCGAAGAAATCTTCTCTTCGATGAAGAACCGACAATTGCTCGAAGGCGCGCTCGCTTCGATCAAGACCGTGCGCAAAAATCTTGGCGGCGTCACGATGATCGGCCAGTCGGCAGAAGACCTCGGCGCAAACGCCGATAGCATCGTAAACTCCTGCACTTCTTTTCTGTTCTTGAAGGACGCCACCTTCAACCGGAAGCGGTATGCGGAACTCTTCAAGATGAATGAGCAGCAACTTGCACTCTTCGAGAGCTTGCAAGATCGCGAAGGTCTCTATATGCGCCGCGACGGATTGACGAAGGTAGTCAAGCTCAATCTCGACAACCGCAGTTATGCCGTCTTCTCAACCAAGCCAAAAGACCGCGTACGCCGCGCCAGGCTGATCGCCAAATACGGACTCACGGAGGGCATCACTCGATTTGCTCAAGGCGAGTCCGAATAACCCTAACACCACACCGCAGAAAGGACTTGAGAATATGCGCCCCACCATTTTTGTCTCATTTTCCGTATGCATGATGCTGGCCACGGGCCAACTTCATGCGACCACCGACCCGCACCCACTCCAACCAGGTGCGGCACGTACTGTCTCCGTGTCTGAAGCAGAGACGCCGCCACAGATTCGCGCCGGTCTACTGCAATCGACACTCATTGTGCTGCCCGCTGAAGAGAAGGTTGCCAATATCTTTGCAGGCGATACGCTGAACTGGATCTTTGACGGTGGTCACGTAGCTTCGCGCTTCATCAGTGTCAAGCCCAAAACAGCGAATGCCGCCACGGGCATTCACATCGTTTCCGACCATGGCAATGAGTACACGCTTGCACTGCGCGAGGTATCGAGTGACCCCGATTTACATTTCGATTCCAAGGTATTCATCAATCCCGGCGACCAGGCTGCAAAGGATCGTCTGGTGCAGCTGCCTGTCTTTGTGCCGGTGGCCGAGTTGGACAAGGCGAAACAGGAATTTGTTGCCGCGAAAGCCGCTCAGACCGCAGAACTCAAGGCGGAGCAAGCGAAGGCAGAGCAGTTCCGCTCGGAGTATCCCGGTTCGCTTCACTTTGACTACACGTGGGACGAGCGCAAGGGAAAAGAGCTTGGCCTCCAGCAAATCTGGCACGACGACAAATTTACCTATCTGCGCGGTCAGTTTCAGGAAACGCCCGCACTCTATGAGGTGAAGGACAAAAAACCGTCGCTCATCAACTTCGATTTCAACGGCGGGCTCTATACCGTACCGAAGCTCCTGGAGAACGGGTATCTCGCCATCGGCAAGCAGAAAGTCGAATTTCATCGTGTGGGAGGTACGAAATAGCCATGACCGAACAGACACCCAACACTCCCGCAACCATTCCCGAGCAGCCAGAGGCCAAGCCGCCCCTCAAGAAAGGTATGCCGGTGGTAATCGCACTGGTGGCGATTCTAGCCATACTCGGCATCGCCAACGTAACCAGCCTACTTCACGGCAACAAAAAGATAGCTCCGACAAGCACGTTACCGATGCGCCCGGTTTCATCGAGCGCCCAGCAGGTAACGAGCTTTGAGGAACAACAGAAGTTGCAGGCGCAGCATGACGCGGAAGAAAAGCAGCGGCAACAGCAGTTGATCGCTGCCATGCAGCAGTTTCAATCTGCCGAGGATACTCCTGGGCCAGAATCCACAAGCGCTGCACCGATGACGGCGGCGCAAAAGGACACGCTCTATGGATCGAGTCCCAATGCGCCCCAACACACTTCCAATGTCTCTGAAGCCCATGCCCAGGCAAAGCAACTGGCGCTGGCGCGCGAAAAAGCGAAGCAAGACGCAATCAACAGTGGGACCGTGGCCATTGATTTTGCGCATCCAGCAGAGATTGCGCCTGTTGCACCACAGAACCCACAGGCTACAGCCGTGCTCGCAGAACGGGCGGAAGCGCCCTCTTCTGTGAGTTTGGGAGAACTTGCAACCACTGGCGCTCCCTCTTCGAAGAAGAATGCAAGCACGGCGTCACCTTCAGAACAATCGCCAGCAGCGAACGCCAAGACCGACCCGATGGGTCCGTACCCGTTCGACCATTATCAGGGCCGTCTCTATCGAATCTTCGAGGGTACGGTTCTGGAAGGCGTTGTCACCAACCACATCGACGGCGGATTCAGCGGGCCGATCTTGGTCATGCTGACCACCGATTATTACTCGCACGATCATCAGCAATTGCTCATGCCGCAAGGCACACGCTTGATCGGCACTGTGCAGAGCGTGGGCAGCGCCCAGCAGCGCAAAATGTTTGTCACCTTCCACCGGGCCGTCTGCCCGGATGGGTTCTCGCTCGACTTCGACAAGTACATAGGGCTTGACCCGATTGGAACAACTGGCCTCGCCACCAAAGTCGATCACGGATACCTGATGGCCTTCGGCGCGGCGGCGGCCATTGGCGGACTCGGCGGACTCACGCAGATCGGCAACAACGGCAGCACTCTTTCCGCTTCGACAGAGATTCGCAATGGTATCTCCGAGCAGTTGGCAGCGGAAGGCGAACAAGTGCTCAATCATTTCCTCAATCGCCTGCCGGTCATCACCCTCAAGGAAGGTTCGCGCGCCCGCGTCTACGTGGGCCGCGACATCCTGATCCCGTCCTATGCGGAGCACCGCATGGACCCAACCCTGTAGTGGCGGAGGCCGGTCATGATCGAGCAAAGCGAGCATTCAAGATACCTGCTCAATACGGTGCGCTATGCGGCGCAGCATGGCCGCTGCGCCTGGACGGAGTTGTCCGACTGCGACAGAGTGGCCGTGGCGCTTGCGCTCGATCATGCCGACTGGCTTGAGGAGTTCGGCTACACCCTTGCGGAAGCCGTCGAGCAAGCAGGCATGGAGTGGATTGCCATCATTCCGCAGATTGCACGCCAACTTGCCGAGGAAGAAGCGGGATGCCGCGCGTTGTGAGTTGACGCTAAGCCAGTCCACTTGTACTCACGTTAACCCATCTCTAATCAGGAGGAGGAAGTATGCCAATCCAGCAAAGAAAACACCGCAAGTGGCTCGTCGTTGGAGCCGCCGTGCTTTTGGCAGCAACGCCCAGCTTTGCTTTCTTCGGGATCGGAGACGTAGTCTTCGATCCCACGAGCTACGCGAGTCTTGTTTCCCAGCTCACCACGCTGGAGACGCAATACAAGATGCTCAAGAACAACATCGCCCATTTCTCGCTCAAGCAGCAGTGGCAGACGACGCTCCACACGCTGGAAAACGCGAATGTCGCCAATATGTTTGGTGAAACGGCTGGTATCAAGATTGCGCTTAACAGCAACTCGCCTTCCACGTCCTCCACTGCGTGGAAGACGGCCACGGTTTCGATGAATAGCGGTGCCAACAGCTACTTGCAAGGGCAGTCGCTTGGCAGTTCCCGCATCTCGCAGCTTGCAATGGTCGAGACCTCGGATTCAATCTCCCCGGATTGCCTGACCGCTGTCGGGCAATACCGCACCAACAGAACCGAGAACGCCACGGCAAATTCCTCGCTGGTTTCGTCTCAGCTTGATTCATCCGACGGCTCCAATAGCGAAGTTCAGCAGCTCAACCTGTTGAACGCCGCCGAGGCGCAGAAGCTGAGCGAGATGCAAGCACAGGGGACTCTTCATGCCTGCCTTGCCGGGCAGATGACTGTCGCCAACATGGAACGGCGTAATGCCGCTGTCGAAGACATCAACACAGCGACCTTTGTCCAGCAGCAACGCTCCACAAACAACGTCAGCGCCGCCAGTGAAAGCAATACCTGGAAGACCTACCTTCCATGACCAGAACCACGCGGCGCAGGCTTCTGCAGCCCGCGCCGCACACCTTCTCATTGAGGTGACGACCATGATTTCACCGACGCTGCTGGCCCAGGCATTACCGAGCACGAGTTCCGGCGTGGATTGGCTCTACCAGTTCACCAACAATCTGACGAATCTGACTACGCAAAATGGCGGTGCATTGACGCAGCTCGGACTGACCGAGTTGAGCTGCATCGCCCTGTTCACACTCATCAGCATGGTCATCAACTGGAATACCTCCAGCATGACGCTTCGATTCCACATGCACCCGGTCCGCGCAGGCGATCTGACGCACTTTCTCTTGCGGCTCATCGTCTGCTGCCTGCTCATCAATTACTGGGTCAATCCACTTCCCGGTGCGAGCTTCGGGCTGAATCATTTATTCAGCTACATTGCTCAGGCAATGGTGGCCGCATTCGATCAGAGTTCGCTCGACAATCTGCTCCAGCTATTGAAGACGGCTGGGGACAATACGGCAATGCCTTCGTTGACTGCTCCAGTGCAGATCCTCTGCTACTTCGCAGTGCAGGGACTGCTCGGACTGGCGTCGGCGATTCTCTTCCTGATCAACTGCTCTTCGTTCATCCTCTACGGCGTCACGGCGCTCTTCGGTCCAGTATTCATTCCACTGCTGATGACCCGAACATTTCGGTCGAAGTTCTACCACTTCCTTGACGTGCTGCTCAGCTTCGCGATGATCCGCGCCGTGGCTGCCGCATTCATCTTCGTGTGGGCAGGTTTTCTGAATACCTTCATTCAGCAAACCTTCTATGGAACCTACTCGATGGAGATGTGGCTGGCGAACCTGATCCCCTGCACGATGGTCTTCATCGCCTTCATCATCAACCTGCTCTTTATCCCGAGTATGACGCAGGCGATCTTCGGCGGAACGGCGGGGATGGCCGATAGCGTTTCGAAGGTCGGAGGAGCCGTCGCATCTCTGGCTATGATGGCTGGGTAGGAGGTGTCGCATGTGGACATATATCTTCAGCTTTCTGTTTCTGCGTCAGCTTGGCAGATCCAGGCCATTGCGTCGGATATTGCTCACGATCCTGGTCATACTGTTCATCGTTTCGATGATCTACACGGCCAATCTCTTTCTCACCCTTTCTGAAAGGACGAGTCCACACCATGAGCACACGCACAGTCCCCACTGAATCGTTGCTGAAGCCTGAACAGGCGCTTCTCGTTGACCACATCGGCAACGAGGTCTATTCGTCTCACTACGCCGAGCGTAAAGCCTACCGGCTTATCCTCGGCTGTGGCACTGTCATGCTGCTTGCTTCGCTCGGCATGAACCTGATGCTGGCACGCCGCCCAGTTGCGAATCGCTATATCCGCATCGATGAGATGGGCCGCGCTCAGGCGATTCAGTATTCGGATTTGAACTACAGCCCCCGCGAAGGCGAAGTCCGCACCTATCTGACCGATTGGGCGAACTACCGTTACACGGTGAACCGGGACGTGATCGCCAAGAAATACCCACTCAACTATTACTTTCTCTCGCAGGCATTGGCTTCGCGCCTGATGGGCGAGGACAATGCCAATCATCTTGTCTCTCAGGTCACGGCAGGACAGATTGAATCAAGCGAAGTACAAGTCCAGAACGTGACCATTACGACCATGTCCGAGGAGATGTTTCAGGGCGCACGCATCGCCCGTGGAACAGCCTTGATGGCCATTGATCGGTTCTACTCCGCACAGAGTTCGCATGAGCCGCGCACAGAGCATTGGATGCTCAGTGTGATCTATTACCTGAACCCCAAGCAAGTCAGCGATCAGTCTCGCGTCTATCCGCAATATGAGTTCATCAATCCGCTGGGATTGACCATCACCGAGTTTCACGAAAACCGCGTTTCTGTGGATCCAATTAAGCCTGTCGCAGTAGCAGGAGCCACACGATGAGCTTCGACCTGATACTGCCGTTCTTCCCAGAGGAATTACGCGGGCTCCTGCTCGATCCGTCGATCTCTGATCTGATGATCAATGGGACGAGCGGAGTTTTTGCTGATCGCAATGGCGTCGTTGAACAAATTGCGCTCTCGCAGCCATACACAAATGAACGCTTGCAAGCTGCAATTGAGCGCGTCGCACGCATCCTCGGGCAGGACTTGACTTCGCAGAATCCGATCCTCAATACGCGCTTGCCTGACGGCTCGCGCGTGGCCGTTGTCGGCTCGCCCTCTTCGATCAACGGGCCGACCTTTACTGTTCGCAAATTCAACCGCTGGTTTACCTCGGATGAGCTGGTCAAGGCAGGTAGCTTACCCAGCAATGTTCGGGATGCAGTTGTAAGGCTGATCGAAGGACGGAAGAACGGCATTATCGCCGGTGGAACCGGCTCGGGAAAGACCACGCTGATGAAGGCGCTGCTTGATCATGTTCCGCTCGGTGAGCGGCTGATCGTGATTGAGCAACCAGCCGAGTTGAAGGTTGCCCATCCCAATGCCGTTCGCTGGGAGGCCGTCGCGGCTATTCCTGGTCAGGTTGCCGTGACTCCGAGCCAATTGGTTGCTGCTGCTCTGCGCCATCGTCCCGACCGGATCATCATGGGCGAAATCCGCGACGAGTGTGGTTACGACCTGCTGCAAGCGATGAACACAGGCCACGGTGGAACGCTGTCAACATTGCACGCGGATTCCGCCCTTGATGCACTGGACCGGCTGGCGGATATGGCGCTCAGCGCCCGAACCAATCTCGACCAGCAATTCATCCGGTCACAGACCGGAAAGGCAGTGGATTTTGTCCTCTACTGCGAACGCGATTCCACAGGGCGACGCCGAATACGCGAGCTGATCACTGTGAAGGGATACAGCCATGCGGACCAGTCCTTCGAGACAGAGGAAATCTACCGGGCTTTCTCCACGGCGGCGGCTTAGATACAGCGCGGATCGTATGGATGGAATGCAACTCGGAGGTGCGGCATGAAAAGCCTTCTTGGGCACGGTGAAGCAATCGGAATCCCGCCCTTGTTGTGTGCTCTTGAGCGTGGCCGCGCCGAACAGAAGACGCGCGATACCGGATGCGAGATGCGGCTCTTTGTCCAGAGGTCTCACGGCGAGGAGTGAAGATCTGGTTTGCCGGTCAAATAGGTCGGCAGGCAGCCAGGGATTTGCTTCGTTCAAGGCGAGTCTCTCCAGTTAAATTTCTCGCCTGCTCGGTCACTGCTTCAGGGCTTTTACGACGCCCGGCGGCACATCGCCGTTCTGCTTTCCGGACTCCTCTCCCAGAGCAAGTCTGGGCCCCTGCTCCAGAAAGCACGGCTCGGCACTTGGGAGTCGAGCCCATTCGCATAGCTTCGCAAGGTGTGACCCGAGCAGATCGGGAATTCAAAATCAGGAGACTCGACATGTTTATGAACCGCGCAACTCTGATGGGCTACCTCGGTGCCGACGCTGAAGTTCGTGCCGGCAAGAACGACCAGAAGTTCACCACCTTCTCGCTCGCAACCAAGACCTCATACAAGGACAAAGAGTCTGGCGAATACATCTCGCATACCGAATGGCATCGCTGCATCGTCTTCGGCAAGTTCGGCGAGTTCGCGGCCACACTCAAGAAGGGCGCGCACGTACAGGTCGATGGCGAGATTCGCCACACCGAGTACACGCCCGAGAAGGCCAAGAAGCCGGTGCGCACCGACAGCATTCGCGTCAACTCCATCCTCAAGCTCGACCGCGCGGAAAAAGCCGCCGCGGAAGAGCAGGAAGCCGAGCAGGAGATTCCCTCGGAAGTTGGGGCCGAATAGGCCGCTTCCCACACACGGTGAGAGCCCGGCACACGCCGGGCTTTCACACTGGAAACACCCGTGGAATCGCGTTCTTGAGAGGTCAACCTATGAACCGAATTGCCGCCAACTTCCTTACCCGTTCCTTCGCTCCCTGCGAAACCGTTGCGCTCTTGTTGCGCCGGGACAATACAGCCCGGCCACAGCAGCGCATTGTCACGGTTGAACAGCTACTTGCGCCGCGCTATGTGGCATGGCTCGGCTATGAGAATGACAATGGCGCGAACGTCTATGTTTCGGCGAATCCGCTCCACACAGGGAGCCGCAAACGCACCAAGGAATGTGTCGCTTCCATTCGCCATCTCTATATCGATATTGACGAGGACGGCGACGCCCGTCTCGCTGCGCTACGGGCGTCGGATGCTGTTCCTGCCCCGACCGCAATCGTCTCGACTTCGCCCGGCAAGTACCAGGCTCTTTGGCGTGTCTCGGGTTTCGATTTCGAGCGGCAGGAACAGACGCTCAAACTCCTCGCCCAAGCCTTCGGCGGCGATCACGCTTGCACCGACCGGAACAGGGTGCTTCGCGTCCCAGGTTTCTACAACCGGAAGTATTCTCTCGCGCACCGTGTCGCGGTTGAATACCCAACTGACGCGACCTATGGTCCCGCCGACTTTCGGCTTCATGATGCTGTCGGCTCTTCCGTGCTGCCGCTACGCGGGGACGCACGGAAATCGCTGGCACAGAAGCACACCCATTCGGAAGACGATTGGGCCTGGGTTTGCGACCAGCTTGCACACGGCCGGGATGCCGCAAAGCTGACAGACGAACTGGCAACGCAGCGATCCGATAAGGGCGACCCGTTCTACTACGCAATGAGGACCGTCGATGTTGCCTCGGCCCGCCTCTGGCTTGCCGATGGTATCCCCATCGACGACGTAATCACCATGCTCGAAGTTCGCCGCCGTTTCGAGATTCCCGCCGCACTTTGCTCTGCTCGTGCGCGGGAGATTGCGGCCACCGCACAACGCATGATTGCCCGTCGTAAGATGGCCTGATCCCACACGCCAAGGAGAACCTTATGCCACTGCTTGAAGTTGTCCAAACCCACTACGTCAGCGCCTCAATTCGCTTGACTGATACGACGGCTTTGCAACTCGATCAGTACGCCGCATTTATCCATGCAACAGCGGATGAAGTGATCGACCAAGCGCTCACTTATGTGTTCTCAAAAGACCGCGACTTCCAGGAGTTCCTTCGCACTCCGGAAGCCCAGCGAATCACGCCCACATTGCGAGTGCGTCGGCCACTCGCCAATGAGACAGCGGAAACCTCTCGCAGGAAGCCGGTTTCGATGGCGCAATCAGCATCCCAAACGGCGGCAGCGGTGGCGGGATCGAAGGCATGATCCTGCGCCTACAAGGGTGGCAAAACCACTGCGGTGCTGCGCACCGGAAGATCTCGACACTCCATCCCTAGCAGGGTCGTGCAAGTGCACCACGGTGCACTTGTTGCAGATTCAATGAAATAGCGATTTCGGGTGCACTTGAGTGCACCCGAGAAATGCGAGGTTCATATGACGATTCTCAAAGCAGAATCCATGAAGAAAACGAGTAATGATCGGGAAGCTCTTCGTATCTATCCGGTCACTACCAAGCTGACAAAAGAGGAGCGAAACGCAGTTACCAAATTCGCACAGAGCCAAGGCGTCGCGCGTGGTCAGTGGATGCGCGATGTGATTCTGGCCCAGTTGCAAAGCACTCCCAGGAGCAATGCTTCTTTGGCGGAGGTTCTTGGCATCCGTTTGCTGCTGGTCAATGTGCTTCGTCCTTTGGCTGCAGGGCAAAGACTGACCCCGGAGACATTCGACAAACTACTCGACGAGATCGGCACGGCCAAGTACGAACTGGCCGGAAAACTCGCATCCGAGCGTAGGAGGTAGCTGTATGCAGAACACCACATGGGGACGCAAGGAATCGATCGTCTGGCCATATCAGATTCCGATTTATGCCTACAGTGCGGCGTTCTTTTCCGCCGTGCTGACCTTCTTCTTTGTATGCGGCTGGATTCACTTTGCCACTACGCCCTTGCAGCGGTATTACCTGCCACTCTATGAGCGGACTTCGGCAATCGGGGCATTCAGCAAAGCGCACCGGAGCAACTACCGTGTACTCTTTGTCGCGGGCCAAGGACTCTCGCCACGGCCCGCACAGAACACTGATGTGATGCTGGGCAGGACTCCCGAACCGGATGGCAAAACCATTCCACTTCAACTCTCGGCAGATGCTCCACTGCACGGATACACGCTCCTCTTCCGTGGCCCGCTGCACAGCTATTCCGACGTTCGTCTGAGCGACTACATGAAGGATGTTGTCTACGGCGGAACCAGCCTGCCCGCCTTCTTCAGACCGCCGCTGATAGGCGGCGCGGTCGTCCTTTTGATCCTGCTACCATTTGCAGCTTGGAAAGATATGAAGCGGCAGAAACAGCTCCGCTACGGACGGCGACTGAAAGGCCCGGAGATGTTGACGCCACGCCAGTTCAACAGGACTGTCAAAGGCGACGGCATAGGCTTCAAGATCGACGGAATGCGCAAGATGCTGCGCATCCCGGCCCGTGCCGAGGCCCAGCACATGCAGATCATCGGTGACACGGGAGCAGGTAAGTCCGCGCTCATGTTTCAACTGCTCCGGCAAGTGTGCAGCCGGGGTGATTCGGCCATCGTTTATGACCCGGCGCGCGAGTATGTAAAGCGCTTTTACGACCCAGCCAAGGGTGACATCATTCTCAATCCACTTGATAAACGTTGCCCGTATTGGGGACCGGCAGAGGAGTTGCGCAGCCGGTCGGAAGCGAAGGCGCTGGCCGCCTCTTTGTTCCAGCCGCCTCAGGATAAAAAAGGCGAGTTCTTCATCGAATCGCCGCAGAAAATCTTTGCTTTCCTGATGGCCTACGGACCGACGCCGGACCAACTTGTTCAGTGGATGTCGGACCCGGAAGAGATCGACCGCAGAGTCCAGGGCACCGAGCACGCGCACCTGATCGACCCGCACGCACACCAGCAGCGAGCCGGTGTTCTGGCCTCGCTCGGCCTCGTTGCCGACAGCCTCCGCCTGTTGCCCAAACGAAGTGAAGCGAATGGTCAGTGGACGGCAACCGAGTGGTCAGAAAAGCGCCAGGGCTGGATCTTCCTGACCTCGCTTCCGGCAGAGCGCGAAGCGCTTCGGCCCTTGCAGAGCCTATGGATCGACTGGCTGGTTCTGCGCCTGCTCAATGAGCCGACCGCAGCGCAGAAACGTGTCTGGTTCGTGATCGACGAGCTGGCGAGTCTCCAGAAACTTCCGCAACTCCATACCGCGATCACTGAAGCGCGTAAAAGCAATAACCCGGTCGTCCTTGGCTTCCAGGGCAAGGCCCAGCTTGAGTACTTGTACGGGCATCTTGCCGAGGTCATGCTTTCGCAGCCGGCGACCAGCGTTTGGCTCACCACTAAAGAGCCAAATGCCGGCGAGTGGGTCTCGAAATTCATCGGCAAGGTCGAGATCGAACGGCTCCGCGAGACGCACTTCGACGGCACCCGCGCAGGCCGCAACTTTGCGCTTGACCGGCAGGTCGAACAGTTGGTTCTGGAGTCCGAAATTGCCGGTCTCGCCGACTTGCACGCTTACATGAAATACCAGAACTACGTGACGCGGTTTTCCTTCCCGTACTTCGATATGCCGGAAGTTGCCGAGGGTTTTGAATTGCGCGAGCGGCCCGACGAGAAGCTTCCTTATGATCCGGCGCGTGTGCAGGACAGTGAGCCGAATACGGAGTTGAAACAGGTGCCGGAAGACACTCCCACGCCGCAGCCCAACACGCTGCCCGTGGTGCAGCAGATCGAACCAGAACCCACCGTAGCTCCCGACGCGGACGAGCAACAAAATCTCATTACGAGAGGTTGAGGTAAACCATGCTAACTATCTCCAAACCGCTTTCCGCCAGTCAAGCCCAGACCTATCACGAAAAGGAATTCACTGCGGCCGAACAGAACTATTGGAAGCAGACCGATACCATTCAGGGGGAGTGGCACGGCAAGCTGGCCGGAAAATTCGGCCTTGCCGGTACGGTGGGAGCCGAGGAGTTCGCCCGGCTCTCCGAAGGTCAGCACCCGACGACCGGCGAACAGTTGGTTCGCCATCGCAAGGTCCATGAATATAAAACCGAGGACGGCAAAACTGTCACGCCAGTCGAACACCGCGCCGGGTGGGATGCGACTTTCAGCGCGCCCAAGTCGGTATCGCTGACCGCTCTTGTCGGCGGCGATGACCGTGTGCGCGAGGCCCATCGTGAAGCTGTGAACGTCGCACTGAACGAATTGGAGCGATATACCCAGGCGCGGATCGGCGGCAATCAACCTGCGGAAATGACCGGGCAGTTCGTTGTCGCCAAGTTCGAGCATGACACCGCCCGCCCGGTCGATGGCTACGCCGCGCCGCAGCTTCACACCCACTCCGTCATCTTCAATATGACGGAGCGTGAGAACGGTCAGATGCGCGCGCTCCAAGAGCGCAGCTTCTTCGCTTCGCAAAGCTACGCGACCGCCGTTTATCAATCGGAGTTGATGTACCGGCTCCGCAATCTCGGCTACGAAATCGAGCCGGGCAAGAGTGGCGCACCGGAGATCAAGGGATACTCGCAAGAGTACCTTGACGCCTCCAGCCCACGGCGTCAGCAGATTGAAGAAGCCCTTGCGCGCGGCGGGTTCAGTGGCCCGGAGGCCGCGCAAATTGCGGCTCACAACACCCGCGACAAGAAGGTGATTCTGTCGCCTGACGAAGTGCTGGCGGCGCACCGCCAGATCGCCACCGAATTTGGCAACCAGGCCGATCATGTAGTTGCCGAGGCACGAAAGCGGAGCATTGGTCAGGCACAGAAACCAATGGCCGAAGAACGCCAGAAACAGGCGCATTCCGCGCTGACCTTTGCGCGCGACCGCGGTTTCGAGCGCGAGGCTGTCCAGGATGAACGGGCCTTGCTGGTCGATGCGATGCGGCGCGGCATGGGAGAGACGACCTACCCGGAGGTTCGCGCCAGCTTCGAGTCGCGCATTGCCTCCGGCGAGTTCCAACTCGTTCCTGGTGAAAAGCACGATTCGGCGCGCAAGTTTACTACCGCCAAGATGATCCAAGCCGAGAAAGAAATCGTCCAAACGGTGTTGGATGGACAGGGCCGCGCTCCGCAACTCATGCCTGTCCAGCAGGCTATTCCGCTCTCAGAGGCGAATCCCCAACTCAACCGGGCGCAGCGGAACGCCATCGAAGGAGTGCTCACTTCCAATGATCGAATACAGGGATTGCAAGGAGTCGCCGGGGCCGGAAAAACGACAACCCTTGCCAGCATCCGTCGGGGAGCAGAGCAGAACGGCTACGCGGTCGAAGGCTTCGCCCCAACCTCCCGCGCTGCCCGCCAGCTCCGCGATGCGGGCATTGAAGCCGACACGCTGCAAGGTTTCCTTGCGCGCGGCAATCGGCAGAGCGGTGACACGGCGCGAAAGCATCTCTATATGGTCGATGAGTCCTCGCTGTCATCGACACAGCAGATGCGTGATTTCCTCGCCAAGATTGGCTTGCAGGATAGAGTGTTGCTCATCGGGGATACCCGCCAGCATCAAGGCGTCGATGCCGGAAAGCCCTTCGAGCAGTTGCAACAAGCGGGAATGCAGACCGCCCAACTCGATCAGATTGTGCGCCAGAAAGATCCCGAACTGCTGAAAGCTGTCGAGCATCTATCGAAAAATGAAACCGCAATTGGTGTGCAGATGCTTCAGCAGCAAGGCCGCGTGACGGAGATCGTAGACCCGCAGCAGCGCATCGAGGGGATAGCAAAAAACTATGCGGTCCGTCCTGAAAACACCATCATCGTATCTCCCGACAACGCTTCGCGTCGGGCCATCAATCAGGCTGTTCGGCATGAGTTGCAGACACTCGGCATGTTGGATAAGGAAGATCATTCCATGCGTGTACTGACACCACGCTCCGATATGACCGGCGCGGATCGAGCATGGGCTGCTCGCTATCAGGCCGGAGATGTGCTGCATTACATCCGTGGAAGCAAGGAGCTTGGCATCGAGGGCGGAAGCTATGCCCAGGTCGTCAGCATCGACCCAAAAGGAAATCTCGTTACCGTCCAGAAACCCAACGGGGAACAGGTGTCTTACGCCCCGTCACGGTTACGCGGCATCAGCGCCTACCGCGAGATCGAGCGTGAGTTTGCCATAGGCGACCGAATCCAGTTCACCGCGCCGAATCGTGCGTTGCAAGTCGCCAATCGTGACCTCGGCACGATTCAGCAGATCGACGAATACCGCAATATCCGCGTCCGCATAGATGGCGACAAGGACAGAACCGTCACCTTCAATGCTGACGAGATGCGGCACTTCGATCATGGCTACGCCGTGACCTCGCACAGTTCCCAGGGACTCACCGCCGAGCGTGTCCTGGTCAACATGGATACCAATGTTCACCCGGAACTCATCAACAGCCGCTTTGCTTATGTCTCTGTCTCCCGCGCCTCGCATGACGCGCAGGTTTATACCAATGACGCAGCCTCGCTTGCCGAAAGCCTCAGCCGCGATGTCTCCAAGGCTTCGGCGATTGACTTCGGCAAGGCTCAAAGTCCGGTTGCGAACGTGGGATTGGAGCAGACCGCGGCGCTCAAATACACACCGGCCGCGGGACTTGGATTAGCACTCCAATAGGTCACTTTAAGGTAGTCGCATTTTGCAAATTCGGCCAATGTGTTCATGCTTCCCCATTGTGATAGATGCGACCAGTAACGACTAGCCTAATACCATTGTGTGTGTGAAAGTATCCCGTTTCGGAATGCTTCTTGCGCCCGCTCAAATCGTTCGATGGAGCCCCCGAAGAATCCCGCAGCAATAGGCGGCCAAGACTCGCGTTGCGTTTGGGCCTCGTGGGTAATGACTGTTGCGATGCCTTGGCCATCCCATCGATTCCTCCAGCCAAACCGCCCGACGGGAGCCCACGTGGATTTCTCTCGCACCAGGCAGTCGTCTACGGAAGACAGCGCAATCAAATATTCAAACCTATCCCATACATCATCGTAGTCCGCATCCAGAGGGAGATACTCCGTGAACGGCTGCCGGAGTCGATCATGGAGATAGTCGTTCATTGGGGTGTAGCGTCGAAGGTAATTTGGCATTGTCTGGCCGGCCCGTATGTCTACGACGGCACGCGCGTTGAGTTCCATCAGTAGCCGCGATTTGCGTCCTGAAGACTGGACATAAGTATCCGAGAACATCGCTTCGAGCAAGACGTAATTATCGTTACCCACCGCAGCAACACCCATCGCGTAAATAGATAGCAGCCCAGGCAGAAGCGTTAAATTCATTGGGGACTGATAGCCAGGATACGACCCGTTAAGCACCGCGAGTTGTTCGAGACAGCGTACCCATGGCTTGAACTGCTCAATGGTACTCCACCAGCCGGAATGCAATGCCAACGTATAAACGAGTTCTGCGCGATTTGCAATTCTGAGCAGTTCATCTTCGAGAGCGGCGCCACCATCGTCTGCTTCTCGTGAGAACTGATATTCACCCATCTCTTTGCAAAGTTCGGCTATCGCACCGCTCACGAGGTCATGCAGTGAAACCCGGTGGCGTACAGGTTCAGCAATGTACTGCTTCAGGCGGGTAACGGCAACCTTGATTGTTAAAGGATGCTCGGTGCCAAACTTTTCCAAGGCGGCTACATTCTCGGCAAGACGCTGAAAGAATGGATCAGCGCCCGGAATCGAAATCGACACTGCGTCGCGCAGAGTAATGATTCGCCTCACTGTATCGGACGTGGAGGAAACCAAGGTCCAATATGTGCTGTAGCGGCGGTTTTTGGCCCGCTCAATGGCCTTCACAAGTGCGGTGTCGTATTCTGCCGACCACCCGGACACCACCAGTCCATGTTCATCCAACAAGCGATCCAGAAGAACGTCCATTGCGACTTCATATTGAGCCAATTCCTCCGGAGTATTCTTGATAGTTGCTTCAAGATAGTCCCCATGTACTTTAACTACAAGACAGCGAATCTGCCCGAGCGATCCAATACTCTGCGCCTGCGCGCTGTTGCTCACCACCGTCGGGTCGATTCCCGCAGATTGGATCGCCTGCTCCAATAGTCGATCGAAATTGGTTGTGATGATCACCCGCACGTACCCGCCAGCAACCAGGTCTGCAATCGCCTTATGAGCTGCTGTCGGTTGTTTCTCGTTTCGTTCCTTTTCTTCTTCTGTTGGCTCAAAATATGAACGCAGAACCAGACTTCGCTCAGCTTGCGTTCTTGCGACAGCATCGAGAAGCTCCGAATAGCGCGGCTCCTTGTCGTACTTTGATACATACCATTGCACTGGATCATTCGGTTCTGCGCCTTTTACCTGCATTGCGGCAATTCGGCGCACTAGGTCCACTGTGACTTCCCAACCTGTAGGGATCTTCGCACTGCGTGAAATGCCCGAGCCAAGCAGTAGAGCATACAGGCCTTTGCTGGATTGCATTGAAAATGCTAACGATAATGTCGGATCAATCATACGTCCTCAGATTCGATGGCCTGAATCGACCATACAGATAAAGGGTTCAATTAACACAACAAGCACTTTAAATCACCAACCTCATTGCTCGCTGATGAGGGGAAGGAGCCCCTTCCCTGACTTCAGCCGCCGAACGTGCCTGCGTCTTCCGCCACCTATCCCATCGGGTCCGTTCCTTCCCCGCAACGCCCCTCCCTACAAGCGTAAAACAATTCGGAAGAGTACCTAATTTCTTCTTCGTTTAAGTCCCCCCGCTTCATGCGGCTTTATGGCAGAAGCGGTCGGAACCCGTCAAGGGTCTCCGCTGCGCTGCGATGAACGCGCAAGAACAGCGCACCCTTGACTGAACCCGCCTCGCCCCTGCCCGCCGCGCAAGACATGAAGCGGGGGCACTCAAACAAAGAAATTTGGTTTGAGGCAGACGCCCTCCTTCAAATTCCGCCCCTCAGCGGGCAACACAGGAGAGCAAACATCATGCCTTACACCAGCAGCAACACAGCCACCACCACCGCGCCGCACAGCAAAAATGCGGCGCTCCGCAACCGGAGCGAATCGCCCTACCAGCAGCGCACCACGCAGAAAGACAACCCCACACAGCAACTCATCAAGCAGGCCGTAGACTTTTTGCTTCAGCAGCTTGAAGCGGGCAAGAGCGAAACCTTGACCGCGTATCTGGCCGCAATGGCGCGGTTTCATTTCTATTCTTTTGGAAACATTTTAGCCATAGCGAGACAACGCCCTTCAGCGACCAGAGTAGCGGGGTTCTACGCATGGAAAGAACTGGGTCGGTTTGTGAAACGTGGCGAGAAGGGTATCCAGATTCTCGCCCCGATGGTCGGACAGCGGCGCAGAAAGGACACGACAGAGCAGGAGCAGAACACGAATCGGGAGACGAAGCCCGCGCCCGTGTTGATCGGCTTCCGCGCCGTGTATGTCTTCGATGTGGCGCAGACCGAAGGCCAAGACCTGCCCGAGTTCGAGCACAACATCACCGGCGATGTAGGCGAACATCGAGACCGGCTCATTGCTTTTCTCGATTCGCAGAATATCGCCCTTGAATACAGCGAGAATATCGCACCTGCTCTGGGCGTCAGCTACGGCGGAAAGATTGCTATTCTGCCCGGTCAGTCACCCGCCGAGGATCTGGTTTGTCTGGTCCATGAAACAGCTCATGAGCTATTACATAAATCCACTCGCCGCACCATGACCACCGCCACCGTGCGCGAGACGGAAGCCGAGGCAGTGGCCTTCATCGTGGGCCAAGCTATCGGCCTTGAGATGGGAAAAAGTTCAAGTGACTACATTCAGATGTACGCCGGAAACGCGGCACTATTGGCCGAAAGCCTTGAAGTTGTGCAGCGCACCTCTGCGCTGATTCTCGACGCCATCACCGGGGAATCAGCCACCTCGCGGAATGCGCCTTCGCCAGAGACGCAGGACGCAATCGCGGAGGTGGCGTAATGAAAACCCTTCTTCGCATTCTTGAGCGGGCCGGAGGTTATCGGCCCGCGCTTTACCTCAAGATCGGGAACCCGCCGTACATGGCCCTTGTCATCGAAGCTACGCCGGAACCGGGACCGCTGAACCTGCCTTCGATTTCCGTTGCGCACTACGGAGAACAGAACGGCGACCTGATGCGCGACCCAGAGATGTGTTTCGAGTTGTCGCAGCCGCCGCTATGCAGCCTTGCACTATCGGCTTGGTACTTTCGCAACGATTACATGGGCGTGGAGCAGTATTCCCGCTACCGGGACGGGGAGAACTACGTTTGTCTCTCCGGCCTCTACGAACAGCACGAGCAATTCGCGCGGCAGTGGGACAAAACTCTCCGCGCACAGGGTTTTCTCGAAGCCTTCACGGACAAGTCGATTCGCGGCTAGTCCGCTCCCTGCGGAGCGGAACCGGCCAGACGTGTCTCCGCTCCGTGCGCCTTCACTTTTCAACCGCTCGAAAGGAGCTTGTCATGACCACCACTGTTATCAATGCCATTGAATACCGCGACCTTCCGCTGTCTCAACTCAACGAATCGAAGACCAATCCCCGCCGCGTTTTTGACGGGACAGCGCTCAATGAGCTTGCCGCCAGCATACGCAGCCAGGGTGTACTTTCGCCTTTGCTCGTTCGTCCACTGACGGAAACCGGCTTCGAGATCGTAGCCGGTGCGCGGCGTTACCGCGCCGCGCAGATGGCTGAGGTTGCTACCGTGCCGGTGCGAATTGTCCATCTGTCCGACGCTGAAATGATCGAGGCGCAGTTAGTCGAGAACCTGATTCGCGCTGAGATTCACCCGATGGAAGAGGCCGAGGGGTTCGCGCGTTTACTTGCATTGGATGAACCGAAGTATAGTATCGAACAGATAGCCGCCCGTGTGGGCAAACAGCCGTCTTTCGTGGCTCAGAGGATTCGCTTGATTGACCTTGTGCCCGAAGCGGTCGAAGCCTTCTACGCCAACGAAATCGGCGTAGGCCATGCTCTGCTCTTGGCGAAGCTGCCCGCCGACCAGCAGCAACAGGCGCTTTCGGCTTGTTTCAAAGAGGTATACAACAACGGGGCAAAACCCGCGCGGATTCTCTTGCCGGTCCGCAACCTGCAATTCTGGATTGAATCGAATGTGTTGCTTGAATTGAAAGACGCGCCCTTTGATAAGCGCGATGCGCAGTTGGTTCCCACCGCTGGTAGTTGCGCAGATTGCTCTAAGCACACCGGACACAACAAGCTCCAGGTCGGTGACGACCTTGGAAAACACGGGGACCAGTGCGTTGACCCCAAATGCTACCAAGCAAAACTCTCGGCGCATGTTGCGAAAACCGTTTCCGCAAAACCGAACCTTGTGCAGATCAGCACCGCCTACGGTACGCAGAAAGAAGGTAGCCCCGTATTGCCGCGCAACAAGTACACCGCCATCCGCGACGATAAGCCGAAGTCCAACGACGAGGCCAAGCGTCCCGAGTTCAAGGTGTGCAAGTTCGCCACCGACGCCATCGTCACCGAAGGCAGTGAGATTGGAACCGTGCATAAAGTTTGCGCCAATCCTGAATACCCAATCCATCACCCGAAAAAGGCGAACTATGCAAGCGCGAACGATGCGCAGTTCAAGGCCGAGCAGGAAAAGCGTCGCAGGGAGGAGGCCATCGCCAACGCGACCGGCTTGCGCGTTCTTTCTTCTATCAGTAATGCAGTTCCGGAACGGCTGATGAAACGCGACCTCTTGTTTCTGGCCGAACGCATGGTCAACCTGCTGGACGAGAACCGCGCCGTGATCCTTGCCAGACAGCACGGCACCAAGAAGGCCAAAGAGAACGAGTCCATCGGTAAGCTCTTCACGTGCTTTCTTCGCCGCGCCGACGAAAGCACGTTGGGCCGCGCCGTGGTCGAAGCTGTCGTCTTGCTCACGGCCTCGCGCGGCAACGCCTCGCACGTTCTGCGCGAGGCCGCCAAGTTTTACAAGGTGGACGTGGCCGCAATCACGACCACGGTCAAGCAGGAATTCGCGGCCAAGGAAAAAGCGAAAGCAGCGAAGAAGGCTGTGCCAAAGGCATCTTCGAAGGCATCGGCAAAAACCGCGAAGAGAGCGACTGCGTAATGACATAACCAATCTAAAACACTCTGCGGAGCCAGCTAGACCAGCTCCGCATTCCTTTATCTGACGCCTGCCGATTCGTCCCGCTCACCGTTTGTCTTGCTCGTCCGAGGAGTGCATCAAAGCATGCTGCATTTTCTGCAACTGCCTCTGCGCATTCGTTGGCCCATGCTGGTTATAGTCCCTGTCTTTCAATGGGGGGCGAGTCCATACAAATTCGATTCGGGTGCTGGCCCGAGAACCTGCAATGTCTTCATTCAGAACACTTCACTTGAACAGTCGTCGATAGCAAACCCTCCGTCATGAGTGACGGAGGAGGTTATGCCATCAAGGAACAATAGAAGATGCCGGCCAATTGATCGGCTGCGCGTTCAGATTATCTCGAATATCTAAAACGCCTGCTTTGGTATTAACTGTCACATTATATCCATCTACCTCAATCATCGGAAGTTCACCCTTCAATTCATGCGTTGGTGCTTCTATCAACACCCGCTGGGTCTCACCGGGAACGAGTGTGATGTAGTTGTCTGAATAGAAAGCAGGGAGGACCCGGCCTCCCGAGGCTTTACGATGGAGTTGTAAATGAGCCATCATAGCAATGGTGTGCGTATTGTTCTTAAGGTCTACCTCGATAATCGTCTTATCTCCTTCAGCATGAGAAGAGCCCGATGCATCCAGAACAGCAGGCGCCAGTGTCTCAAGCGCCGTAAAGTCATCTTGAGCCACGTTCTGCCAATAGAAATTGGTGGAGCGGGCATAACCACCCGGGTCGATCAAATCCAGTTTTACGAAGTATGTCGAAGTAATCTTGGCTGGCAGTTCCAGAGGCGCCACTCGCACCGTGGTGCTGGCGGGAACGCTGTCCACGGGGTAAGACCTTGCGGCGGCTTCTGCACCATCCAAGCTGAAGGTTGTAGCTTTTACAGTGAGACTTGAGAGCTTTTTTGCGGTGTTGTTCACGATCTGGATTTCGCCGTTCGCCTCGTTAAGCTGTATATGAATCGGCTCGGAAGCCTTCATGACCGCAAAGAGAGCGGAGTTCGGCTCCAGATCGTAGTGATAGAGTTGCCAGACAAAGCTTGGCTGCGCGGGGTTGCTCATCCACGTGAGAACGCCAGTGGTGGTATTGAACATTTCAGCGTTGCGCCCTTCATACATGGCGCGGAAGGTCTCGTAGTTGGCCAGTTGCGCCTTGCGTACGAAATCGGCGAGGTTTCGTATCCTTCCATAACGCCTCGCCAGAATAGAGGGGTATTCATCACCTCGCTGAGCTCCTTTCGCTAAATCGTGCTGAGCCCAGTCGTCATTGATGGTCTCCCAATCCGCACTTGGCATCATGCCTTGAATGGACTCCATCGTCGGTATAGAAACCGCTCCGACTTCTGTTTTGAAGCTTTCATTGAACGTATAGAAGAATCGCGGCGACCGCCAAAAGTAGGGTCCGTGGGACGATACTCCCCGGCCGTCTGCGGAATTTGACTGGTACAAACGGCTCGGATCGAGCAGCAGCATCCTCGCTTTGATCGCTTCATCGAGCGCCTTCGGTGGATACCCCTCGTTGCGCGCACACCAGACGGCGATGGAGGGATGGTTGCGATACCGCAGAACCTTATCTGAGACATTAGCCAGATATGTGGGAATATCAGTGACGTTAGGCCCGTCTCCTGGGTTTGGCTGAAAGAACTCATCCCAGAGGAGAATGCCGTATCGATCCGCCAAATCATAAAAGTCGGGGCTTGTGCTCTGCCCCACCCAATTGCGAATCATATTGAGGTTGGCTAGCGCGTGCAGATGGAACTCTGCATCCAAGCGTTCGCGCGGAATGCGCTTCATCGCCTCGTCGAGGCCCCAGTTGCCCCCACGGATCATGATCCGAACACCGTTTACTGAGATGGTGAGATTGTCCGAATCAGACACTTGGTACTCGATCTTCCGTATTCCGAACTGAGTAGATGTGAATTGCGAAATCACTCCTCCGACCTCGAACCGCAATTCCAGGTGATAGAGATTCTGCGCACCATAGCCGCGTGGCCACCAGAGAGAAGGCTTTGTCACATGCAACTCTGGGTTCGAGGCGCTGTCGAGAGTGATTTGCTGGATGGTTCCGGCATCCAGCGAGATCGGTTTATGGAAAGTGATCTCTCCAGAGGGACCGGTAATCACACCTGTCAATACCCCCGTTGTGGATTTCGAAGCTATATTTTCAACCGTCGTGCTGATGGCAAGATCCGCATAGTTGTGCGCCGGGTCCAGTTCCGTGGTGACAAACGGGTTCTTGACGATGACAGGTCCTGTTTCCGAGAGCGTAACCGGAAGCCAGATGCCTGTGTCGCGGTCGCGAATTGTCATAAGCCAATCCCATCCGATCGTTGAGAGAAAGGTGGGTCCGTCGATGGCCGTTTCTCCGCCGTTCTTACCGACCCCGAGGGCAGCCGTATGTTCGTGCGCAATACCAGGGTGCGGCTGCGGGGTGACTAGGACAGCCACAACTGCGCTATTGCCAGGCCTGACAAACCTGGAAACATCGAAATCACCTCGAAGAAACGCTCCCCGAATACTGCCAACCTTATGCGAATTGACCCACACGTCAGCAGCATAGTTAATGCCGGCGAAGTGCAGCCAAACGCGCCTGCGCTCATATTTCGAAGGGATGATGATTCTTGAGCGATACCAGTATCCAGTCTTGTTGAGACTCTCAGGGATATGTTGCATATTAGTTCCATAGAGCGGTTCTGGATAAACCTTATTGTCTACCAGTGTTGTGAGGACTGTACCCGGAACGGTTGCCGGGTACCACCCCAAAGGCTGGTATTGAAGAGATGAAATATCTTCGGCAGGCTCTGTGACCTTGCTCGCGTCCTGCATTGTCCAGTTCTTGATTGTCTCTTGCGCATCTACAACGGATAGTGGAAGTGCGATGCAAATTGCAAGGCACCAGCGGAGCCATACTGTCATGAGTTCACTTCTTTCGAAAGAATGCGATCATCGACGCTGATCGTTAGAGCATGGTGGCGCGATTTCTACAGATGCACTTGGAGTTTAATCCGATGGCGCATTCACGAGACGTCTTTCATCTGCATACCGTCAGGAGCGGTAAGCGTCGCATAGCTCAAAGCGCCTAATTGAGTGATGCCAGCACATGCCCCAAGAGAGAGCAAAAAGGAGTGTGTGCGGTCCAGCAAACACCCAGTAATGACCGGGGCCATCGAAGCAATGATGAAACTGCAAAAGTTTTGCAGAGCGGTCAGTAGTACAATCACAACGCTAAGGCTTACCGTCGTGTCAGTTCAAACATCCAAGATGGAGCAGCTCATTGCCATCTGAGAAGAGCAGCACTGTATGCCGGAACAGCGACACTAGCGCGACTTTGTGACCTATGTTCTTTGAGAACAACTCCAGAGAGTGAGTTGAGCGACGGTCCGGTCAAACGAATCTCGCTTAGCCCCTTTTGGCGGTGGAGTTGAGCAGGCAAGTTGACAACGATATCCGTGCTGTCTTTGTTGATGAGGGCCAACAGCGACTTCGTGCCTCGTCTGCCAAAGAATGTCGTCAGGTTGCAATGCTGATCGATTTGGCAGTCGTACAGATCAAAACCGGCAAAGTAACTAGCGAATTGCATACCGTAATACAAGGGACGTATTATGGTCGAGAGATTTGGACCAACGGCTATTGGTGTGTAAAAGCCATCGCCCCCTCCATGAAGGTGTACGCCTGCAAAGCCCGCGCGGGCACACGTCAGCATGTAATCCGCCCCCCAAAGTGCTGACACGTATGCATTACTCACCTCTGGCTTGCCTCCTCCAAAGCAGGAATTCCCCTCTGTCATTCGGTAAGGAAGCTGTTGAGAGACGGCCGTTGCCTGATGAATCCGGGCGATTTGGTTCGCCAATCGGGCGTTCGGGCTTAGAAGAAATAAGGCGTCCATGCTTGGGTCTTTGGCTGGTCCCATAGCATAAAAGTGGCTACTGAGAAAGGTGGCGCTATTTCCCTGGCGTTCTGCGAACGACTGTACCCAGTCCGTATTAGTGGCCACATCTGGTCCTCCGAATCGGGCGTTTGGAACTGCTTTACGAATTGCCTGCACAAAGGCTTGGTAGTCAGCATAATACTTGTCAAATGTGAACCCCTTCGCTCGAAAGAATGGCATCCCCCCGAACTGATCGTCTTCGTTGCCAAGTTGAAATGCAATTAAGCGATCACCCATCACACCTGCAACATACGACGCTTCATCGACGGCGCGCTCTATACTGCCACAGCCGAAGTTAAGGCCGTAGATCAACCGCCAATTAGTAGCGTCCAAGAAGCCGCGTAGGTTGCGAATCGCAGCCGGAGTAATTGCTCCATTCTTGGTGTCCCGTACGGAGGGGTCTGTCAACTTCCATTCCCAATATGTCTTCCCGTGTTCAACCCCGGCTTCTTCTTTTGGGGTGGAGAAGCTTCCATTCGGCCCCTCCCATCGCGTCACATCGCTAAGATGACCACCGGCACGAAGTACTCCATTAGCGCCAAGCTTACGGTAGGCGAGAACGAGGCTGGCGTTTGAAGCAGCGTAGTAATCAGGGTTGTACAGCTGTGGCATTTCAAAACTTGTGCCCACAAAATCCAGCGGCATTGATGCGACGGGAGCGTTTCCCAACTTCAGGACGGCATTCTCTGAGGAGGTGTCGAATCGAGGAAATGAAACTGTTTGGCCTAAAACGGCAGCCGAGAGACTCTGAACGAATGTACGACGCTGCATCATTGTTCTCCTTGTCGTGCAGTAGGAATGGAAGTAGGGTGCAGTCCCAAAGCTTCAAGAATTTGTTGATCAGGCGTTGTCACGCCATTGACTTTTCTGACGACTCCGAAATTTGCCTGGTAGTCCCACATGGCCCAGCCAATTCCGTATTTGTGGAGCGTGACCGACATATCATGCAGCCAGGCCGCGCGCATCGGCGGTGAAGCGTAATCGCGCAGAACCCCGAATTCACCGCAATATATTGGGACGTTGTAAGCTTCGGACCATCGTTTTGCAAACGCAATGGTATGATCGACGCGCGAAATATCCCAGCGTGCGAGTCCGTACTCTTCGACAAAGAACGACCCAGGCAGAGTGCTGGCTTGGCCGATATTGCGCTCGATATTGTCATGGTCAGAAGGATAAGGAACCGAACGCAATGGAACGACGTGAGGATCGGTCCAGGTAGCGCCCTGATGCGTGAACGCAAATGGTTCGTAATCGTGGAATGTATAGATAACGTTAGATAGAAATATGGGCTGGGTTGCCAATAGATCGGACAGGCCCGACCATCTGGCTCCCGTGGCTATGATCGTGTGTTCTGGCGCGGCCTTTCGGATAGACGCGGCGATCGTCTCTTCTATTCCGACCCAGCGATATGGATCGGTCTGCTCTGGTTCGTTCATGATTTCGAAGAACAGTTTATCCGGGTCGCGTGTGCGAAAGTGCTGCGCGAGAGCATTCCATAACATTGCGAAGTGCTCGACAGATTCGTCATTTGTGCGCAGTGTGGATTTGAAGGAGGACTCTGGATGAAGATCGACGATGACAGCCAAGTGATGTTGAAGCATCGAGTCGACGGCGCGATCCAATTCTTTGAGGAACGGGATGTTTTCATTGCCGTTTGACAGATTACCTGCAATCAAAGGCTCAGGATCGATGCTCAGCCGAACATGATCGAAACCGAGTTGCTCCATAAGGGCAATGTCGTCGTCAGTGGTGAAGGATCGAAGGCGTCCGACTGTATAATCGCGTGACTGAGCGAACCACAGACTTGCATTGATCCCATATTGGAGGTTTTGTGCGCGCGCCCATGCCACATTCGAAGTTGTGTGCTGGGCAGTCGCTGAAGGCCCAGCCGTTGTTAATCCGGTCCAGGTGATAGCTATGGCGAAAATCGAGTTTCTGAGGGTAGGCATTATGTTCCCGTTGAACTTTGAGTTAGAGCCCAAGCCTGAGCATTACAACACCATGAGAGGCTACGGGAGCCTCAAAATCGCCAGCGGATGGGCTCAAATCCTGGTGCTTCCACAAGTCGCGAACATGAAGCCTGAGAGAACGCGGATAGCCCAGCTCTTCCCAAAAGACCTTAATGGACTTTGAATTGTCGCTACGATTGAGCAGTACTACAGCACGTCCACCATCTGACAGCGTCCGAGACCATACTTCCAGGTCGCCCTCCTTCTTGACCCGGTCGCCTTGTTTGCCTAGGGGATCTTGATCTACAGCAATTACTTCAGCGTTGGTGAGAATCTCTTTCGTCTCCGCTGACATTGCACTCAAGTCGTTTCCGGCCATCAGCGGTGCTGCCAATTCGGCCCACATGCTGAAATGCGTGCGATATTCTTCCGTCGTCATACCGCCGTTTCCAACCTCAAGCATGTCTGGATCATTCCAGTGGCCCGGTCCGGAAAAGGAGGAAAGGCCAACCTGGAGGTCGACGATGTCCATCATTCCTAGGCTGTAGGTTTTACGACCTTGCCAGTGATCCCATATATCCCCGGTGGTCCGCCAAAGATTCCCGATGCTGGATGCCCAGAGCCACGGCTTCGCGGTTCCCCACTCGCACATGCTGAAAACGATCGGTCTGTCAGTGTCGCGAAGTGCATCGCTCATCGTTCGGTATGAGGACTTTGCGTCTTGTGTGCCCACGTTGCACCAGTCATACTTCAGGTAATCGACCCCCCATGCCGCATATTGAAGAGCGTCTTGGTATTCATGTCCTCGACTACCGGGGCGTCCTCCGCAGGTCTTTGTTCCGGCATCGGAGTATATTCCGAACTTCAGGCCTCGCGCATGAACGTAATCCGCAAGTGCCTTGACTCCGGTGGGAAATTTCGATCTGTCGGCGGTAATTCGGCCCTCGGCGTCGCGCTCGCCCTGCCAGCAGTCGTCGATGACGATGTATTCGTATCCCGCTGACTTAAGGCCGCTCGATACCATCTGGTCTGCCGCTTGGCGCACCTTGTCCTCGCTGATATTGCACGCAAACTTGTTCCAACTATTCCACCCCATCGGAGGCGTAAGGCTGAGCCCATTTGCCAAGCGCGGCATCTCGGGCCTTTCTTGCGCGTGCGCGACGATGGATAAAAGAAGACAAGCTGCAATAACGACTCGCTTACACATGGACGTTCTCCAAGACTGTTTCTGTACCTGCCCCGGATACGATGTGTCTGGGGGCTGAGAAGATGTCGGTAGGATGAGGTGAAGATGCGCAGCTCACTTGCGAGCGCCAGACGTACATTCCCACTGGCCATAGCCGCTCATCGGATCTGTCTAGAATCATGGGGAGGACTGTACGGGACGCACTAGGAGGGCGTATAGGCTAATGCAGTTACCATGAGAGCGTTACATCCTAAAGCGCTGAATATAAACAGGAATTCTCACGTTAACAAACCACTGCGCAGCACATGTTTGGTCTGCGGGTCTCTCCGTGGAGACTGAGTATGCCGACTTCCGCAAAGTGGGCCTTGGGTATCTGATTCCCATTCTGTCAAGCCGCGGCGGAAACGTGCACCTAAGCCAGCAAGAGGCCATGTGCAGATTTGGAGTCAGCATCCTACACTTCTCTTCGTGTAAGCTGGCAGTGAAGGTATCCTTCGTGAATAAAATAGGTGGTACTTGGCTCTGCCGAGGGCGATTTCCAATTTTTGTCAGGTCCGGCAATATGCCTTCGTATTGTTTTTCGTCGCTTCTTGTTGTTGCGGTTGCTTTTAACCGTTGCGAAATAGCCCCTTCGAGGGCTTTCGGCTGTAACGCGACCGGCTCGGCCGGAGGACGCTTGTTTTGTGGGTAGGATGACGGTGAATTCAACCAGTTCGATATTTTACGAAGAACGGCGAGAACTGCAAGAAGTTCTTTCGACCGTTTTTAGCCGTTCCTCCAACTTGGAGAAAATGCTTCGATACGTTTGTGAGAAGTATTTTGAGGGACAAGAAGTTGAAATTAAAGAATATAGCATTGCTTTAGATGCCTTCGGGCGTCCCCCGGATTTCGATCCGACCAAAGACTCAATTGTTCGGGTTGAAGCGCATCGACTTCGTCAGAAGCTTGCCCGCTACTATCAAACTAAGGGTGCCCATCATACCATTCGGATTGTCTTGCCCAATGGAGGCTATGTACCCGAGTTCATTCGCGTCCCGGAGGGGACAGTTCCTGTTCTGGCAGACTCTGAAATTCCCAGCAGTGCAGAAGCCGATGTCCCTCTGTCCATTGCGCCTGCTTCTTCTTCGATTGTCGCGGCTGAATGTCCGCCTGGCGAAGACAAGCCGAGTGCAAGATGGCCATGGACTCGCTCCAGGTTGGCACTGGCCACTCTTCTATCTTTCGTTTTACTAGCGGTGCTGATGATCGAGCATTTATCACGGTCTGACGCAAAACCATCCCTTGAGCAGCGCTTGAATGCACTGGTCCGGCGCGCGCCTGAATCGCCATCGCTGCCGCTGAGTTCTCCGGCAACCTCATCTCCCATTCGAATCATGGCGGGAACAAACGCCGTCACGCTGACCGACGAACAGGGGGAAATCTGGCTCGGAGACCGCTATTTTCAAAAAGGCGATGCCGAAAGCGTCCCTCCAAAGACGTTTTCCTTTACCACCACGCCCTCGATTTATCTTCACCGGCGCCGTGAGAACTTCAGCTATGCAATTCCCCTTCCCAAGGGGATTTATGAGTTGCGGCTTCATTTTGCCGACTCGTTTTTTGGTCAGGACACTCCCGAAGGAGGCGGAGAATCAAGCCGTCTTTTTGATGTGAAGGCCAACGGAAAGACGCTTCTGCACGATTTTGATGTGATTGCGGACGCCGGCGGCTCCAATACCGCCGATATTAAAATATTTGACAAGATTGAACCCGCTCCGGACGGCTTTCTGCATCTGGATTTCATTTCCCTTCGCAATGTCGCTTTCGTCAATGCAATCGAGATCATCCCGGCTCCCGCAGGCAAGATGCTTGCGCTCCGGGTAAACACCGGAACGAGCAGCTATACGGACAGCTCTGGAGTTGTCTGGGACTCGGATCGGTATTTTCGCGGCGGCGTACGCGTTCATCACAATGGAGACGAATCGGCGGGCGGCAACTCGTGCAATTTTCGGGACGAGCGGTTCGGCAATTTTGTCTACGCGATTCCGGTTGCTCAACAAGGTGTCTATACCGCCAGATTGTGGTTTTGCGGCAGTAATGATTCAAACGTACAGCCGACCGGGAAAGGCGAGAACCGTTTCAGTGTTTACTTGAATGGAAAAACACTCCTTGAAGATTTTTCGATCCCAGGTGGTCAGTCCCAGCCCGGCAATATCGTAAAACAGTTCACCGGAATTAAGCCAAACGCACAGGGGAAGCTCATCTTTTCTTTTGTGCCGACACGCGGATATGCATCTTTGAACGGCATCGAAATCGACCAAGAATAGAGCAGATACCTGCCATTGTTGGGCCGTGTCGAGAGCGACAAGCCTGCTCTTGCCGCCCCCCGAGTCTCGCACAGGCAAGCGCCACGCACCGGGCAATCTAGGAGTCTGTCCGGCATAAGGGTTTTAGATTTTATAACCAACATGGAATCAACAATATATCAAACTTGGCAGGTTTTGTAAGTTGTTGACTTTAAATGGTCTCAAATCTATGCCGACAAACTCCTAGAGCAGAGAGGGCCCGTAGAATTGTGCAGCGAAGCGACCGCATTACCCACCGAGAGTTGTCCTCTGCTCAAAATGAGTGCGCGGTTTGTCCCTCGGAAACGAAAGGGAACTGAAATTCCGGCCGCCTTCACCTTCACGCGACACGGATCGCCAAGGTCAACGAGTAGTGGTGGAATCGGCGCGCATCGGAGGCCGCCTTGAGCTTCTTGCTCGATTGAGGAACTCGCCATTTCGGTGCGTATTCGGGCTACTCTATTACGCTGTTAACCTAATGAATGTGTCTTATTTATCAATGACATAGACTGTAACGTTCCAGATTGTCGCCTACTGTAACCTACCCCTCTCTTTCGCCCAGGCTGTAAATTGTCGCCAGTTCAATTTTAGAAGGAGGCTTGCTTTGAATCGGAACGAAGAAGAAAACAGAAGTGAAGATCGATCTCTGGGAACAGTTCCCAAGAACGACGCAAACAACATAAGAGAATCGAGGGGGAGGAAACGTGGCACGTATACCCGGTTGCAGTGGATATTGGGTGTCGTAGTTTCTGTTCTTCTCATCGCAGTTCCGGCATGGTCCCAATCGGACAGAGGAACACTAACCGGAGTTGTCAGCGACAGTGTGGGTGCCGTACTCCCCGACGCGAACTTGGAAGCTACGAATCTAGCGAATGGCCAAATCTACCCTGGAAAGACCACACCCACCGGTTTGTATTCTATCGTCTCTCTTCCTGCCGGTGTGTACGAACTCAAAGTAGATGCCCCGGGGTTTAAAACGTACATACAACGAGGAATCACGATCTCGGTTGCTCAAGTCTCCAGCCTGAACGTCAAACTTGAGGTGGGACAGACCAGTGAAACGGTGTCAGTCACGGCAGACACTGAGCTGCTCAACACCCAGAACGCCGAGATCAGTGCCACAATTCCGCGTGAACGCCTGAACGATCTGCCCATCAATTTTGCGGGGAACAGTGCGATTCGTGACCCGCTAGCATTTTCCAAACTGACGCCTGGTGCCTACGTATCTGGCCAGACAGGCATTCGGATCAACGGCATGCCCACAGCGTCCTTCAAGATCATTGTCGAGGGCCAGGACACAACCAACGCCAATCTGAATGATCGTGAGGACGAAAATCACCCTTCCGTCGAAATGATGCAAGAGTTTTCCTTACAGTCCAGTAACTTCTCGCCAGAATTTGGGGCAGTGACTGGTGGTTTGTACAACTTCACAGCTCGCTCTGGAACCAATCAATTTCACGGTTCTGCCTATGAATACTTCGAAAATGAGGATTTGAATGCGGGGCAACCCTTTACCACTGCGTCAGGTGGAGGACTGATCCGTCCCAAGAACCGTCAGAACGATTACGGCTTCACTGTTGGTGGGCCGCTGCGGATTCCTAAACTGTATGACGGACGTAATCGGACATTCTTCTTCTTCAACTGGGAACAATATCGCCAGACGAACAGCCTTATCGCCACTCAGACAGTTCCGACTGCTGCGGAACGCAATGGCGATTTCAGCGGCATTTTGACTGGTGTGCAACTGGGAACCGACGTTCTTGGCCGGCCCATCTATCAGAATCAGATCTACGACCCGGCAACCGCCAGAACGGTAAGTGGATCAGTCGTCACGGATCCGTTCGCAGGCAATATCATCCCTTCGGGCCGCATCAACTCTGTTGCCAAAGCCGTGACTGCGCTCATACCTGCTGGATCCAATCAATTGATCAACAATTATGCACCGCTGTTCGTTTATCCGGCAGTCCAGACCATTCCCGCAGTGAAGGTCGATCAGGCGATCACCAATAACTGGAAGGCGTCCATGTACTGGTCGGGATACAATCGCACCACAATTAGTTCGGCCGACGGTATGCCCCTCCCGCTATCGAACCGCCGCGACCAGCCGGTCTATTCGAATACCTATCGAGGCAACACCGACTATACCTTTACGCCGAATTTGTTGCTTCACTTTGGACTCGGCTACATCCGCGACAGAAACGTCGACTCCACTCCTGCTGCCGAAGCCAACTACGATGCGAGTGGCCAGTTGGGCTTCCAAGGGGGATTGTCCACGGGCATGCCTAATATCAACGGGCTCAACGACAGTACATTTGGTGGCATGGTCAACAGCTATAACGGAAGCAGCTATGGCATCACACAACGCAATATCTATGAGACGGATAAAGCCACTGGCATTGCCAGCGTTATCTGGATCAAAGGAAACCACAGCTTCAAGGCTGGAGCAGAGTACAAGAACGATATGTACATCGTACATAGCTCTGCATACGTGGCTGGAGCCTATGGATTCAGCACGGCAGAAACCTCGTTGCCATACCTGAACTCAAGCACTGTAAAAAACGCCAACACGGGTCAGTCCGGTACCATCGGCTTTGCCTATGCCAGCTTCATGTTGGGACAAGTGAACAATGGCACGATGGGCAATGCGATTGTCAATCAGTTTCGCCGACCCACTTGGGGGCTATATGTCCAGGACACTTGGAGAGCTACGCAGCGTCTGACTGTGGACTATGGCATCCGGTGGGATTTCACAGAAACAAACAGTGAACACAAGCACCTGATGAGCGGCTTCTCGCCGACAACCGCTAACCCGAATGCCAACGGCTTGCTTGGCGCAATAGTGTACGACGGCTTTGGCACGGGCCGCGTCAATGGCAACTTCCTCGAGCACTATCCCTATGCAATTGGACCACGGCTGGGTGTAGCATACAAGGTCAACGAAAAGACAGTGATTCGTGGCGGTGCGGGCATTTCTTATGGCCAGCCGCCAGCCTTCGACTATGCAGGAACCAACTATGGCGTGGTGGGAATGGGATTCAACGTGTTGAATTTCTCGGCTCCTACATTTGGAACGCCTAACACAACTCTTTCCTCGGGCTTCAATTTTACGACCGCTCAAGTCACCGCTGCCACGCTAGATCCCGGCATTCAATGTTGCACAGCAATTAACAATACACCCTCTCCGTGGTTCGATCCGCATGGAGACAGGCCGTCACGCATTCTGAATCTGACGTTGTCTGTACAACGTCAAATCACCCCCAACCTGGCGGTCGAAGCTGCTTACGTTGGCAACCGCGCCATATGGCTGATTTCTGGAGATCAGGGCAATTTCGGCCTGACACAACTGAATGCGCTTTCAGCGCAGCGCATTGCGAAGGCTGGACTCAACGTAACAAGTGCTACCGACTATGCGATTCTCAACTCGACATTTGCCTCTGGTGTCCCGCAGGCGCATGGATTCAGTGTTCCCTACGCCGGATTCCCAACAGGCAAGACCCTGGCGCAGGCGCTACGTCCGTATCCTCAATACGCGAATATCTACAGCGAATACTCGCCAACCGGGAAAAGCTGGTATGACGCTTTGCAGGTAAAGGTGACCAAACGTCTTTCCTATGGCCTGGATCTCATTGAGTCCTTTACCTGGAGCAAAAACCTTGTTCTAGGCATGGACACGGAACGTGGACGTGGCGCCGCCATCAACGATGCGCTCGACAGGGCAAGCAATAAGGTCATCTCGGCAGAGTCTCAGCCGTTCGTATCGAGCACTGGGTTCACTTACAAGATTCCCACTGTCCCAGTATTCAAGGATAATATTGCGGCTCGAACCCTGCTGGGTGGTTGGACCGTGGGTGGGCTGTTTAGCTTCGCAAGCGGTCTTCCGATTTCTGTTCCGACGTCAAATAACAGTCTAAGCCAAGTACTCTTCAGGGGAACCTACCAAAATAGAGTTGCTGGCCAACCGCTGTTTCTCAAGAGCCCAAACGGTCACAACTTCAAGCCTTCCGACCAGATTCTCAATCCGGCGGCGTGGAGCGATGCTCCGCAGGGAACCTTTGGAACAACTAAAATCTACCAAAATGATTATCGCTGGCAGCGGAAGCCTGACGAAGAGATGAATCTTGCAAAGAACTTCCCACTGTCTTTTAAGAAATTGGAAGGAAGCAACCTCCAGATTCGTTGTGAGTTCTTCAATGTATTCAATCACCTCTATTACCCGGCTCCGAACAGCTCCAATCCTTCACAGGCGACAACGTCAAGTAATGGCGGGTTCGGCCAAATCACTGTAGGAAGCGTGACTGGCTATAGGACTGGGCAGATAGTTGCTCGATTCCAGTTCTAGTAGCGCAATGTGATAAATGCGGGCCAGGGGAACTGAAGCAGTGCCTTCATCTTCTCCTGGTTCGCATCGTGAACTCAGGCAGAAGAACATGAGTCCCATCTGCCACCGACAAGGTAACCCAGTTCAACCGAGGCCTCTAGCTCGGCCCTGTCAAGCCGCGTCGAGTGGTCGAAATGATGAAGTCTAGGGCTGACGGGGCTTCGTTGCAACGCACTAGAACACCCTATAGCTCGATTGGCTAGCAATCAAGTTTCGATAGAAGACAACTGCGAAACTTTTTGCTACGGCTACAGTTGGGTCGGGAACCTCCATCTTCTCCATTGTGTCATTTACATAATGCGAATTGTGTAATAGGTCAGATTCATGGTGGCGGCAATCTGCTTGTTCGTCAGGCCTTTCGCGAGCGCTTCGAGAGTCTGAAGTTCGCGAGAAGCCAAGTTAGCCTGCATCGTCCGGTCAGCAAGCCGCGCGGCAATATTGCTCGGAATATATCGCCGCCCTTCACGCACGACCTTGATGGCGGTGCGGAGTTCGCTTTGCGATGCGTCTTTTAAGACATATCAGTATGCACCGGGGCGGATCGCTTGGTGGATCATCTCGTCATGTTCATAGCTGGTGAGCACGACAACCGTGGGACTGTTGCTCGTTGTCTGCAAGGCAAGTAACACAGACAGCCCGTCAATTCCAGGCATATGAATGCCGAGTAACAACAAATCGATAAGAAAGACAAATACCCCATGATGAACGATTCAAATCTCCCACGCCCTAAATTCTTGCATTTCCATGTGTGTGTGCATTGCAGCAGCGCATTCCGGCGCGAGGAGTTTTCAAGCAGAGCTATTACCTCCGGTATCTACCATTGCCCAAAGTGCGGCCTCGATGGTCCTCTCAATGTGGAGATACGTAGGGTCGAAGACCCCTCAGAAAGCACGGGCACACCATCGGCCTCTGGCTCATCCAACTAGAGGTAGGCACCCTTGCTGCGGCGGAGCGATTTTACTCAGCTTGCGCGCAGTCGCGCGGACGTACTCACTCACGAGCCGGGTTTTGTTGTCGGATCGCATGGCCAATCTGGTAACGAGCTTTAGCTGATCTTCGACGAGTGGCCGCATCGCAATCCCATCGCAGGCTATTCGCCACGCTGCATCGCGGGGCAGGAAGGCTACGCCCTTCTGTGCCAGAATCAGTTCCGAGGCCTCTTCGGCTGTCATGACATAATGGCGATCAGTAGGGACGATGCCCTTCTTGGACGCTGCCCGCTGGATCATCTCGAAGACGTATGGGTTCACATTCGGACCGAGGAGAATCCACTCGCAGGAGCGCAAATCCTCCAAGCGCAGTTCTTCGCGATCTGCGAGAAGGTCTTCTTTGGACAAGGCAATATAGAGCAGAGTTTCAGCGACCGTCAGGAAGCTGAGAGTGGGAGCATCGGGAACGGACGTGACCAGCGCCATATCCAATTCTCCAGCTGCAACCTTGTGAGCCAGTTCCTGCGAGTAGTTGCTCCACAGCTTCACTTTCAGGCCGGGATAGAGAGGGAGCCGCACAGACTGAAGTGTCGTCACCAGAAACGGATCGGTGAAGGCTGACTTGCCGACATTGAGAATCTCCTCTGCTCCGTGCGAAGCTGCCGTTGCGTTCAGAACAGCGCGCTCGGCGTGCAGAGCTGAGTGGCGAGCCTCCTCAACAAAACGGCGGCCAGCCTCTGTAATCTCAACATTTTGATGATTGCGCACGAAGAGCTGCAAGCCAATATCGCTTTCCAACTTGGCAATCAGCCTGCTCAGTGTCGATTGCTCGATGTGCAGCCGTTTGGCGGCTCGGGAAAAGTTCAACTCTTCCGCCAGTACAATCGCTGCTTGCATGGACCGTGTTTCTGGAAGCACCATGGCTATCCTCCTTGCGGTGGGGGAGAACCCAGGCAGGACAGCAGTCGTACATCTAACCGCGCATATCTCTGTTCCTATAGTTCAGGAACTATGTCATTGTTGGACGCTCCGGTAGTCAATCCGGTTGCACAAATAGTGACGTGGCTTTGGCGTTATGCAGAAATCGCATAACGGTTTTCAAGAAAATCATTGGACGACAGCCTTGTCGGCAAACCATCTTCTTATAGCAAGTGAAACTTTCGAAACTTCACGCGGGGTCACGGAAAGTACCGAAGCTAAAGTCCTGCGCGGACGGAAAAGGATTGAGATCGAGAACTCCTCCGTTCTGCAGTGCCGCGGATTTCGGAGTCATGACAGGGCCGATGGAGGTACACCTTTATGGGTTCAATGCCAACGATGCAGGAGGCGGTCGATCTGCTGCTGACCGCCGAAGAGGTCGCCCTCAAGCTGAAAGTCAGCAAGGACTGGGTCTGGGATCATTCCTCGCGGAGATTGCCCTTTCTGCCCGTCATTCGCATGAGTGACGGCGCGTTGCGCTACCGGACGAGTGGAATCGATGAGTTCCTGAAGGAACGTGAACGGGCCTCTCATTTACGGCGGAAACGCCGGTAAAATGGAGATGGCCCGCTTATTCCCCCACACAGAATTCGAGGAATAAATGGGAATCTCTCATCAGAAAGGCTGGGTCCGTCTTCGCGGCAAGAAGTGGTATGGATACTTCCGCAGAACGGAGTTGGACCCCGCAAACAGCCAATCGAAACTCAACGTCGCGCAGGTCATCCTTGGGTCGAAACCGGAGATGTCGAAGTATGAGGCCAGGGAAAAACTGGAGCGCGAGATTGTCAGACTTGGCGGCCAATCCACAGGTGACCAATCCGTAGTCAATGGCTCGGTCACTTTCGAGTGGTTCGTCAACAACCGCTACCTGCCAGTGAAAGAGGCGGACTGGAGAGAGGAGACGGCCAAGGTGAAAAAACACCTGATTCAAGCTGATCTCGTCGATACTTTCGGGGACGCGCGCCTTGAAAACATCGACAAATTCTCTTTGCAGACGCATCTCAATCGATTGGCTCAAACCCGTTCGCGTGACCGCGTGTTGCAAGTCCGGGCATATATGCAGGCCATCTTTGCCGAGGCTGTTGACCAGGACTTCATCGGAAAAGACCCCGCACGTACGATCAAGGTTCCGGCGCATCTGAAAGTGACCGACAAGACCGTGCTGAGCTGGGATCAGTTACGGGCTGTCTTGTCCAGGCTCGAACGCCGTGACCGGATTTTGCTTGAACTCGAAATGACCAATGCGCTTCGGCCCAGTGAATTGTTTGGGCTGAAGTGGAAGTGCTTCGACCCGTCAGCATCTTCGATCAAGATCGAAGAAACCACCTACAAGGGGAAAATCCGCCCCTGGGGCAAGACCAAGGGAAGTCTCACGACGATCCCGATTGCCTCCGACTTGACGGAAGAACTCCAGGCATGGCGCGAGCAGTGCCGGGAAGAACAGAAGCGAAAGAAGCATTGGCATGGACCTACCGCAGATGACCCTGAAGGGTTCATCTTTCCGGGACGAAACGGCGGGTTCATCGATTCGGGCAATTATCGGAAGCGCGTACTGCACAGATTCGCCAAAGAACTGGAATTGCCGAAACTGACGTTCCAGGTGATTCGGCGCACGGTTGCCACATTGGCGCGGAAGAAAGGCGACATAAAGGATGTGCAGGGAGTGTTGCGACACTCGCGAACGGCCACAACGACGGATGTCTATATGCAGGAACTTCCAGAGGGTGTACGGGCGACGGTGAACTCCATTCACCAGGAACTGACGCAAAAGAGCGGCGGAACTGGCGATGGGGGACCGGGACCTTCACGACCGTCTGTGAAGAGGGCCAAGGTTCTGAGCTTCAGTACGAGGAAGTCGGTACGGCAGGCTGCTGTAGAAAAGGGAAAGAGCGAAGCAGTTTTTTGCAGGCCGTTGAAAATTTGCTGCCAAAATGCTGCCAAGCTGGGAGAAAGGGTATCCGCTAAGTTGTTGATTTAATTGGTGGACCTGATCGGGATCGAACCGATGACCTCTTCCATGCCATGGAAGCGCGCTCCCAAACTGCGCCACAGGCCCACATTGGTGGGAACAACTTCTTTATTGTCTCCGCTCGGGAGCAATTCGTCAAACGCCA
>Ga0224529_1000273_pt1 | contig 40915 bp, 22 predicted proteins | sample CBST50metaG_FD_179893 | JGI IMG/M metagenome (GOLD analysis project Ga0224529, IMG submission 179893) | Peat soil microbial communities from Stordalen Mire, Sweden - C.B.S.T50 | ecosystem: Environmental > Terrestrial > Soil > Wetlands > Peat | place: Sweden: Norrbotten County, Stordalen Mire...
CACGCGCAGTGCCGCGGTGGTGGTGCGGCCGGGCAGCGGGAGGCTGTTCATGTCGTTCGATTCCAGGGTGTACTGCAGACGCGTCTCGTCCGGATTCAGCCCGTTCTCAGCGGCTGTCACTTCGATGGTGGTTGTCGCACCGCCCACCACCATGGAGATGTTTACACCGGCAACTTCGTTGGTTGAGATATGCCGGTGGACAACGGCCTTTTCAAATCCCGAAGCCGTGGCCTCAATGCGGTAGTTGCCCGGGAGCAGATTCTCAAAATGGTAAGCGCCTACCACCGAACTGGTGGCGGTCAGGCTTTGGTTGGTGGCAGTATTGGTCAGCGTGACAGTCACCCCGGTCAATACCGCTCCGGCAGGATCTGTTACCGTGCCCTGAACACTGGCGCTGTACTGCGCGTGGCAGAGACTGGTCGTCAAGATGAGCAAGAACATGCCTATCAGTGCTACCACCCATCGTTTGCTTACTGATTTCATGCTGTCCTCCAAAAAGTTGTTATTGCATTGCGGCTCCCTCTATGCGCCCGGCGGAAATCCGGTAGGCTCGAAAGGGACGATTCTTGTCAGGTCGCAAAAATCGGAAAGCTGTGCTGGGGCGATCGAAACCCGGCACCGCTAGTTTCGAGGTTGCTTGGTTTGCACCAGGTTGCTAAGATCAGCGCAAAGCTGAATCAACTGGGAAACCAAATCAGCTGAAACACGAAACCAAACCGGAACTTTAGGAGTGAAATCGGAGCAGATGGAAGTTGCCCGGGAGTTTCTCTGGGTTGCCGCTCAAACTTCGACGTAATTTATGGTGATAAAAGGACTTATATCCAATGTTACCGCTACGTTACGCAGCCGAAGCTCTGGGGCCGTCGCGTCTGAATCGCCGGCGGAATTCCTCGCCCAAGTGGAACGTGTGGCCAATAGTCCGCTTTTTCATGGTTCCGAGGCTCTTCCTAAACTTCTACGCTATCTGGCCAGTTACTCCCTGTTAGCGCCTGTCGGCCATCTGAAGGAGTATCAAATTGCCACCGAGGTCTTGGGCCGCCCGCCGGACTTCGACCCACAGTCCGATGCCTGTGTTCGGGTTCAGGTTGGACGCCTTCGCGGCAAGCTGGCAGAATACTACGAAACCATAGGCGCCAAGGATGAGATCCTCCTGCACATTCCCAAAGGCGGTTATTCTCTTGCTTTCGAAAAGCGTGTTCGCGATTCCGTTCAGCCACATTTGACCGCAACTGAACCCGCTACCCTGCTTTCTCCCTTCCGGCAGCCTCGCTTCCTTGCCATTCTCGTGCTATCCGCGTGTCTTCCCGCCCTTTTGACTGCCGCCTTATTGATTCATTTTCTTCCAGCGAAGGGCGAGCTCCGATCCGGAACCAGACCGGGAGTAACAACAGCCGCAATGTCGGCCTTCTGGAGTCCCTTTCTCAACGACCAGGATGGTCCCTTTGTGGTGTACAGCAATCCTGCCTTTGTTGGCAGTACCGTGACAGGCATGCGCTACTTCGATGCGAAGCGGGACCAGCCCAGCCAGGCAAATTATCACTACACGGGAATAGGAGAATTGGCCGGCGCCGTCAAGTTGGGCATTCTTTTCCACCAGTTTGGCCGCCCCTTCCGCCTAAAGCGCGGTAGCTTGTTTTCGCTAGACGATGCCTTGCAGAATGATCTGATCTTCCTCGGTTCTCCGACTGAAAACCTGCCATTAAGCAAACTTCTCACAACGCATGAGTTTGCCTTTGGCAACATACCAACCGATCCGCAGCATCGGTTTGGTGTTGTTACCATGCACGCACCTGTGGGTGAGCCTACCGGTTTTGTCACCGATACCAGTCCGGGAGGCGCGGACTATGCCATCATCGCCCTCGCGAAGGGTGTGAACCCGTCGCATAGAATCCTGATTCTCGAGGGAACATCGACGCTGACTACCCAGGCCGCTGTGGATTTCATCTGCGATCCAACATCGATCGCAGAGCTGGAGCATAGGCTGGGTGCCAGTGGCACAGTGTCGCAAGCTACCTTCGAGGCAGTAATCCAGGTGAAAATTGCCGACGACGTCCCATTGGAGAGCCACTTAGTGGCACTCCGGCGAACCCAGTAATCGTGCATGTGGTCTCGACGCAACTGGTCGAAGCCGGCGCAGATGTGGACTTTCCGCTGGTTCTACGGGCACTGGCTCCGCTGGACTCCATTGTGCAGGCTCTTGAGCGCGCCGAACGCGAAGAGAAATTGACAGCGGCGCCAAGCCAACCGGTAGGCCGCATCTCGGGGTTGCGCGTTACGGACTTTCGCATCTGTGAAGGTCATTGTCCACCTCGCGGCTATATATCCCGCGATACCCCCAACCGATCTTCATGGGGCACGCGTATATCCCCATTTGTGTGTGGACTCTGGCGCACAAATCCGGCCCGAAACGGACTAGTTAAGCCAAATGAATCAAGTATTTGCAGGAGATAGATTTGGACTTTTCTGGACTCTAATAAATCCTTTAGAACTAGATATTGGCTGCCCCCCAGGGATTCGAACCCCGATATGCCGCTCCAGAGGCGGCTGTCCTACCATTGAACGAGGGGGCAACAAGCGCAAAAACTACATGCCAATCTTGCGGCCGTCTAGGTTCGAGTCTCGGCAGGGCGCCGAACTTCAAAACCCAACTTGTTCATCATAAGGGGATTCTCCCCTCGGGTCAAACCGCCGCTGTGGATCGTCTCTCCATCTGGTCCTGATATAAAATCGGACCTAAGTATGGAGTTGGTGCTCAATCTCGGATGGGGGTTTCTCGGCGCCCTGCTGTTCTGCCTGTGGCTGGGTTTTGGCCCGCGCGCACACGTGGACCGGCGGATGCAGTTCGCTGCCTTGGCCGTGCTCGTCTTGGTCCTGTTTCCCGTCATCTCCATGACCGACGACGTGCTCGCCGCTCAGAATCCTGCCGAAGCCGACTGCTGCCTGCGCCGGGACCATGTCGTCTCCGCCGCGCACTCCATCTTTCCCGCGGCTGCCACTCCGCCTCCCCCTTTATTTGCGGACCTTCCCTTCGGTTTCATTCGCTTTGCCGCACCGCGCGCTTTTCCCGCTCCTGCCGTTGATCATCCCGGTCTGAGGACCATCCAGAACCGGCCCCCTCCGGCAGCCTGACCTTTCGCCCTTTGTTCCGAACCCATTTTTAGGCCTCTTTACTTCCTGTGTTTCGCCGTGCAGATCACGGCGTAAAAGGTTGTGTATGAAGCAATTCTTCCCTTCCCTGTCTGTTCCGGCGGTGGCCGCGCTACTTTGGCTTGCGCCGGTCCTCGCTTCGGCGCAGCAAGGCCTCACCTGGGATCAGGTGAAGGCCCGGTTTGAATCCGCCAACCCCGCCCTCAAGGCCGACGCCCTCGGTGTGGACGAAATGAAGGCGGCGGAGACCACCGCATTCCTGCGCCCCAATCCCCAATTCACCACTGCCACCGACGGAACCCAGATCGCCCGTCACAACGGAGTCTGGCAACCCCTGTCCGGCACTCAATACCAGCAAACCCTCAGCTACCTCCACGAGCGCGACCGCAAGCGGCAGTTGCGCCTCGAAAGCGCCAAACAAGGCACCGAGATTTCCGCCTCGCAGCACGCCGATCTGGAGCGCAATCTCCTCTTCACCCTGCGCGCGGCTTTTATCGAGACCCTGCAAGCCAAAGCGGTCCTCGAGCTAGCCAAGGCCGACCTGGCCTACTACGACAACATCATCCAGATCAGCCGCGACCGCTTCAAAGCCGGAGACATCGCGCAGATCGACCTGGACCGCATCGAGTTGCTGCGCGTGCAGTATGAAGCGGAAATTCAGTCCGCCCTCGTCAACCTGCGCACCTCCAAAATTCAGCTTCTCCAACTGCTCAACGACCGCACTCCGGTGGAGCAGTTCGACGTGGAAGGCTCGTTCGACTTCGCCGACGCCCTCAAGCCGCTCGAAGACTTCCGCCAGATCGCCCTCGACGAGCGCCCTGACCTGCGCGCCGCACTCGAATCGGTTCAGCAGGCCCAGACCAACCACAAGTTGGCCATCGCCAACGGCTCCACCGACCCCACGTATAGCGGCTGGTACACCTATAATCCGTCCTTCAATAATCCCAACGATCAGCACACGCTGGGCCTCAGCGTCAACATTCCGCTGCGCATCTTCGACCGCAATCAGGGCGAAAAGCAGCGCACCCAGATCGACATCGGCCGCAATCAGCAACTGACTGAAGCCACGCGCGCCCAGGTCTTCGGCGACGTGGACTCGGCCTATGCGCAGGTCGAAAGCAACCTGTCCCTGCTCCGCCCCTACAAGGCGCAATACAAGCAGCAGTCCACCCGCGTCCGCGACACCGTCACCTACTCCTACCAGCATGGTGGAGCGTCGCTCCTCGACTTCCTCAACGCGCAAAGCGACTACCGGGCCGTGCAACTGGCCTACCTGCAACTGATCGGCTCGTATTTGACAGCCACCGGACAACTGAATCTAGCTGTAGGACGCGAGGTCATCCAATGAATTCATCTTCCCATCTGAAGCCATTTTCCAACGCCTTCCTGGCCCTTGCCCTCGCTGCCACGGCCGCACTTCTCCTCTCCGGTTGCAAGCCCAAACAGCAGGGTGACGGCGCGCCTCCCCCTGCCGCGGTCATTCAGGTGGCCGACATGAACCTGCTCACCATCGACTCCAAAGACGTAGCCAAGTTCCCGCTGGTTGCCGCCAGCCAAATCGAGTCCGCCTCCGAGCTCACCGCCACCGGAGCCGTCTTTCCCGACGTCTCTCGCGAGGTCCCGGTCATCTCTCTCGCCAACGGCCGCGTGGTCGACATCAAGACCCGCCTCGACGACAACGTGAAGAAGGGCCAGCTCCTGCTCAAGGTCCAGAGCCCCGACATCACCAGCGCCTTCAACGCCTATCTCAAGGCCTCCAACGACGAGCAATTGGCCAACAAGGCTTACCTCCGCGCGGAAGACCTCCTCAAGCACGGCGCCATCTCCCAGGCCCAGCTTGAGGCCGCCGAAGACACCGCCAAAAACGCTAAGGCCGACCTCACCGCCGCGGAAGAGCAATTGAAGACCCTCGGCGTCGACAAGAACCACCCCAGCAGCATCGTCAACGTCCACGCGCCCATCTCCGGCGTCATCGTGGCTCAGAACGTGACCAACGCCGGCGCCGCAGGCGTCAGCCTCTCTGGCTCGGCCACCGCCTTCACCATCGCCGATCTCTCCACCGTCTGGATCGTCTGCGACGTCTACGAAAACGACATCTCCAAGCTGCAACTCGGCCAGCAAGCCAAGATCAAGCTGAACGCCTATCCCGATCGCCCGCTCAGCGGCCGCATCAGCGACATCGGCCCCATCCTCGATCCCACCGTCCGCACTGCCAAGGTCCGTATGGAAGTGTCCAATCCCGGCTTCCTCAAGCTCGGCATGTTTGCCACCGCCACCTTTACGGGCAAGGCCAAAGAAACCCACGCCGTCATTCCCGCCGAGGCCGTCCTCCATCTGCACGATCGCGATTGGGTCTTCCTTCCCGCCGGTGGCAGCCAGTTCAAGCGCACCGAGATTCACGCCGGCAAAATGCTCGAAGGCAGCCGCCAGGAAATTCTCTCCGGCCTCGCGCCCGGCCAGCAGGTCGTCGCCAACGCACTTCTACTTGAAACCGCGGGGAACCAGTAGATGATTAGCGCTCTCGTCGATTTCGCGCTCAAAAACCGCTGGCTGGTCCTCGGCGCCGTGGTGGTCCTCACCGCCTGGGGCGTCATCAGCTTCCGCAACCTGCCCATCGAGGCCTATCCCGACGTCGCCAACAACTACGTGCAGATCATCACCCAGTGGCCGGGCCGCTCTGCCGAAGAAATCGAACGGCAGGTCACTGTCCCGGTCGAAATCCAGATGGCCGGCATTCCCCACCTTACCCACCTGCGCTCCAGCACCCTCGCCGGTCTCTCCAGTCTCATGCTGGTCTTCGACGACGACTCCACCAGCGACCTCAATCGCGAGCACGTCATGGAGCGGCTCGCCCAGGTCAACCTGCCCGCCAATCTCGTTCCGCAGATGGGCACCGACTGGAGCCCCGTCGGACAAATCTACTGGTACACGCTCGAAAGCACCAACCCCTCCTACGACGTGATGGAGAAAAAGTCTCTCGAAGACTGGACCCTTGAAAAGTCCTTCAAGGGCGTCGAGGGCGTGGTCGACGTCTCCAGCTTCGGCGGCCCCACCAAGGAGTACCAGATCAAGCTCGACCCCGAGAAAATGGTCTCCTACGGCCTCTCCATCGGCCAGGTCGAGCAGCAGATCGCCGCCAACAACACCAACGGCGGCGGCAGCTTCATCGAGCAAGGTGCGCAGCAAATCAACGTGCAGTCGGTGGGCCTTTACAACAGCGTGCAAGACATCGCTGACACCGTCGTCAAAACCCAGAACGGCGCTGCCATCCATATCAAGGACATCGCCACCGTCACCCAGGGCCCCCGCATACGTCTCGGCCAGATCGGCCGCGCCACGCATCGCCCCGACGGCGCCATCATCGACAATCCCGACACCGTTGAAGGCATCGTCCTCCTCCAGAAGGGAAAAGACTCCGACCCCGTTCTCGATGGCATTCACAAAAAAGTCAAAGAGCTGAACGAGCGCATCCTGCCCAAGGGCGTCAAAATTGTCGACTTCCTCGATCGCTCCAAGCTGGTCTCCTACACGGTTGAAACCGTAGAGCACAACCTGACCGAAGGCATGATCCTCGTTGCCCTCATCCTGTTCCTGTTCCTTGGCAACGTGCGCGGCGCCATCATCGTCACGCTCACCATTCCCTTCGCTCTCCTGTTCGCCTCCATCTGCCTTGACCTCAGCCACATTCCCGCCAATCTGCTTTCGCTCGGCGCGCTGGACTTCGGCATGGTCGTTGATGGCTCGGTGGTCATGATCGAAAACATGGTCCGCCATCTCGCTCACAAGGACGACACCCACACCCCCGCGCAAAAAATCCGCGACGCTGCCCACGAAGTGTTGCGCCCCGTCTTCTTTGCCCGCGGCATCATCATCACTTCCTACCTGCCCATCTTCACCCTGCAGGCCGTCGAAGGCCGTCTGTTCAAGCCCATGGCCTGGACCGTCACCTTTGCCCTGCTCGGCGCTCTCGGCTTCGCCATCATCGTGGCTCCCGTCATGGCCAGCATGTTGTTCCGCAACGGCGCCAAGGAGTGGCAGAACCCCATCATGGAGTGGCTCACCCGCCACTATCGCGTTGCCGTGCGTGCGGCCATTCTGCATCGCCGCACCACCGTCGGCATCGCCGCCGTGCTGTTCGCCATCGCCGTCTACCTCACCGTCGGTGGCCCCATCGGTTCGGAGTTCCTGCCCCATCTCGACGAAGGCTCCATCTGGGTCCGCGGCACGCTGCCGCCTAGCGAAGGGCCTTCCTCCAGCATCGCCTTCACCAATAAAGCGCGCCAGGTGATGGCCTCGTTCCCTGAAGTCACACAGGTGATCAGCCAGACCGGGCGCCCCGACGACGGCACCGACACCGCCGGCTTCTTCAACACCGAATACTTTGTCGATCTCAAGCGCAAAGAGGATTGGCGTCCCGTCTTCCATCAGGACAAAGAACAGCTCATCGCCGCCATCGACAAGGAACTCTCCAAGTTCCCCGGCGTCATCTGGAACTACTCGCAGCCCATCTCCGACAACATGGAAGAGGCTGTCTCAGGCGTCAAGGGCGAACTGGCCGTCAAGCTCTACGGCGACGATCTGCGCACCCTCGAGCACACCGCCGAAACTATTCAATCGCAAATGGCCTCGGTCCCGGGCGTCGGCGATCTCGGCATCTTCCGCATCGTCGGCCAGCCCAACCTCAACTTCCAGGTTGACCGCCAGGCCGCCGCGCGCTGGGGCATCAATGTGGCCGATATTCAGGATGCGGTGCAAACCGCGGTCGGCGCCAACGCCCTCACCCAGGTACAGCAGGGCGAGGCGCGCTACGACGTCACCCTGCGCTATCAGCAGCCCTACCGCGACACCCGCGAAGCCATCGAGAATGTGCGTCTCCTGGCTCCTTCGGGCGAGCGCGTCTCCCTGGCCCAGCTCACCAAGATCTCCACCGACGACGGCGCTGAGGAAATCAACCGCGAAGGCGGCCAGCGTTACATCGCCATCAAGTATGCCGTCAAAGGACGCGACCTCGGCTCCACGGTCGAAGAGGCCATCCACAAGGTCGAACACAACGTCAAACTGCCCTCCGGCTATCACCTCGAGTGGGCCGGCGAATACGAGAGCCAGAAGCGCGCCAACAAGCGCATGGCCCTGGTCGTTCCCGTCACCGTCCTGGTGATCTTCCTCATCCTCTACACCATGTTCCGCTCCTACAAGTGGGCCATGCTCATCCTGGTCTCGGTGGTCATGGCCTCCATCGGCGGCCCGCTGGCGCTGTTCCTCACCCACACCAACTTCTCGGTCTCTTCGGCGGTCGGCTTCCTGGCGCTGTTCGGCGTCTCGGTGCAAACCGGCGTCATCATGATCGAGTTCATCAACCAGTTGCGCTCCCGCCGCAAGGGTATGGAAGAAACCACCGAAGGCCACATCGTCGAAGCTGCGGTCGAGGGCGCGGTCCTCCGTCTGCGGCCCATCATGATGACCATGCTGGTGGCCACGCTGGGCCTTCTCCCCGCGGCGCTGTCTCACGCCATTGGTTCGGACTCGCAGCGCCCCTTCGCCATCGTCATCGTCGGCGGCCTCATCGCCAACCTGGTCATCGGCGTCTTTCTCCTGCCCACCCTCTATGTCTGGGTCGCCGGCGAAAACGATGTCCTCCCCGCAGTCGAAGAAGCCGAGGACTTCTAGCCGCCGTCTCGGGTAGTGCGGTTATGAAGATGATTGGTTTCCCAGGTCCCGCTTTTGGGACCTGGGAAACCATGCTCCTTCGGCTCGCAACCAGGCATGAAAATGGGCCGATACACAAACGCACTCGCTCCCGGAGGGAGCCGCCGAAACTAGCCCAGGATAGAGCGCAGCGCAATCCTGGGTAGGCAGGCCAAACAGCAGTAGCGCCCCGGAAGGTCGCTGCGAATACGCTCGACAAACTCTCTGGTGAACTCCTCCGATGGCATTTTCGCGGCCTTTCCCCGGCACGAATCCCTCCCTGCGACTGCCCTGTCACAACCATCGCCAGCCCAACCGCAGGTGCCGGTCTATACTGGACCCCAAGCCTATGCGTACCCACCTCTCGCTCGCCCTGTTGCTCTTCGTCGTCCCGGCCTTGACGTACGCCCAAACCCAGGCCCCTCACACCGCCCAACCCATGCCAAAAACGCAAAGCCCCGAATCGGTTCATCGCTCCGCCATCGTCATTGACACCCACGCCGACACCCCCCAGCGCTTTGTCGATGAGCACTTCGACCTCGCCGAGCCCCTCGGCGGCGGCAACCTGAACCTCGACTCCGTCCACAAAGGCAACCTGGGCGCGGAGTTCTTCTCCATCTGGGTCGAGCCGGAGCAGTACAAGGGCCAGTACGCCCGCCGTACTCTCGAGCTAATCGACGCGGTCAAGCAGCAAGTCGCCCACCATCCCGATCAGATCGAGTTCGTCACCTCGCCCGCCGGCATTGAGCAGGCCCATCGCGACCGCAAGTTTGCCGCGCTCATGGGCATTGAGGGCGGCCACTCCATTGAAGATTCCATCCCTCTCCTGCGCCAGTACTACGCTCTCGGTGTGCGCTACATGACACTCACCTGGGCCAACTCCAACGGCTGGGCCGACAGCTCTGGCGACATCGACGACAAGTCCATCCCCCACACCACCGAAGGCCTCAACGAGTTCGGCAAGGACGTTGTCTACGAGATGAACCGCCTGGGCATGATGGTTGACGTCTCCCACGTCTCCGACCGCACCTTCTTCCGCACCCTCATCATCAGCCGCGCCCCGGTCATCGCCTCCCACTCCGACGCACGTGCCCTCTGTGACGCACCCCGCAACATGACGGACGACATGCTGCGCGCCGTGGCCCGCTCCGGCGGCCCCGAGTCCAAAGGCGGCGTCATCCAGGTCAACTTCTTTAACGGCTTCCTCTCCCAGCCCTGGCGCGATGCGTACAAGGCGATCAAGCCGGAAGCCGACAAGGCCGCCCAGGCCCTCAAAGACAAGGCCAAGGCCGAGGGCAAGCCCGTTCCCTACGACGAAATCGAGAAGCTCCAACGCCAGTACGTCGACCGCATCCCACGTCCGCCGTTCTCCATCCTCATCGATCACATCGACCACATCGCCAAGGTGGCCGGCATCGATCACGTCGGCATCGGTTCGGACTTCGACGGCGTCAGCGGTCAGTTGCCCGAAGGCATGGACTCCACTGCCGACCTGCCCAAGATCACCGCCGCCCTCATGGCTCGCGGCTACTCCGCCGAAGACTGCCGCAAGATCCTGGGCGGCAATCTCCTCCGCGTCTTCCGCGAAGTCGAACAGGTCTCCAAGGAACTCAAATCCGAGGACCGCCCCCGCATCACCGAAAAGCAACCTTTCGACAAGGAACAGAAATAGCCGCTACTAACTCTTCTTCCCGCATAGAATTGGGTGCCCCAGGTCCGGAGTTTCGGACCTGGGAGAGTACAACCCTACTCAGGCAGGGTTGGCCTCGCCGGCGATAGCTCGATTTTGAGTTAAAGGAAGCCTGAGTGGCCTGCTAAGTCAGCCCAACATGAGCTCAAATACACCGATTGCGCATGTTATTTCGAACTCCTCAGAAAGCTCCATGAGGCGTTCTGGGAATTTCTTACAAACAGCAATGTAATAATTTCCTGTTCTTTTTATTTTGTGATCTTGCGGCATCTATCAACTTCCTATTTTTCATAAACTTGCAGTTTGGATACCTCCTTGCTCTGATCAGAGCCAGAACGGCCAATGCCCCATTCAGGAGGTAAACCTCTATGCTACGTTGCATCCGAGTTATTACCATCCAGGGTCTGCTCTGCTCGATGGTATTCGCGTTGGCATCTGGCACAACGGCCTAGCCATGAAACCGGCGTTTGTCCAGTCTCCAGCTATCGTCCTGGCTGGACGGCAGAGTTCCCAAGACAAGCCCGATACCTCGCAGCCAAACCAACCGACAACCCATGAATCCGGCGAGTGGCACCGCTCTTGTCTCGCATAGCTTGTCACTCCAAAATGGAGGAAATCTGAATGATGAATGATAAGAATCCAAAACCGTCTGGACCTGCCGCCTTTCTTGCGAACACCGGCGTCGGTCAGCGAGTCGTTGAATTGGAATCAGATCTTTGCTTTTTCTCCCAGGGTGATCCAGCGGACTCCGTGTTTTGTTTATTGAATGGCCGCGTAAAGCTCTTTGTTGTTTCAGAGAAAGGCAAACAGGCCACCATTACACTTCTCTCCCCAGGCGATTTCTTTGGAGAAGAATCCCTGACGACGGTGCCTCGAGTGCGTTTGGCAACGGCAATGGCGGTGAACACGTGTGCTGCGCTCAAAATCGCCAGAGAAGATATGATCCGCATCTTACATCAGGAGCCTGTTTTCGCTGACCACTTCCTGTCGTGTCTTCTGTCCCGCAGCCTCCGCACGCAGGCAGATCTTGTCGACCAGATATTGAACTCCAGTGAAAAGCGCTTGGCGCGCATGCTCCTCCTCATGGCCGATTCTCGAAAGCCGAATGAAGCCAAAGTATTCCTTCCCCCAATTACGCAGGAGACCTTGGCTGAGATGATCGGCACAACCCGTTCCCGTGTCAGCTTCTTTATGAACCGCTTCCGCGATCTCGGCCTGATCGAGTATAAGGAACGAATCCAAGTGCATAGGTCGCGGCTCAAGACCGTTCTAGTGGAAAGGTTCGAGGAAATATGATCGTTGTTCCATTTTTTCGCCGCGGCTTGGGAAACTCCAGCGGCATCGATCATTCATGCCGCAGCGCCTCGATGGGTTGAACGATCGCCGCGCTGCGCGCAGGAATCCAGCCTGCTCCAAGAGCAACCGCCAACAGCAGCAACACGCCTGCCGAAATGGAGACTGGATCGTAGGCTTGAACCCCATAGAGCATCGATTTGATCAGCCGCATCAACAGCAGCGCCGAGACTACGCCGGCCCCAATCCCGGCTGACGCCAACCAGATGCTTTCACCCAGAATCATTCCGCGCACCTGACCCGGCAGGGCTCCCAACGCAAGGCGAATTCCAATCTCATTCCTGCGACTCGCCACCGAGTAGGCCATGATTCCATAGATGCCTACGCAGGCCAACGCCAAAGCCAAGACGCCAAAGCTCGCTGTCAGCGCGGAAAAAACACGCTCCATCTTCATCGTGGCGTCGATCTGTTCGCGCTGGGTGCGCACATCCACCATCGGCAGGTCGCGATCCACCGATTGAACAACCCGGCGCAGCGCGGGCACGAGGGCTGCGGCTTCAAGGCGGGTGCGAATCTGATAGGTCATGCCGCCCACCTCGGGTTGCTGTGCAAAGGGCAGGAAGAACTGCGCCGGAGGATCGTCGCGCAATCCCGCATAGCGTGTATCGCCGCAGATACCGACAATCTGAATCCACTCACTGCCCACTTCCCTGTCGGCTTTGAATCGCCTCCCTATCGGATTCGTGTTCGGAAATCTCTTCCGCGCCAAACTCTGGTTGATGATCCCGACTTTTGGCGAGGTTGCAATGTCCTGCGGACCAAAGCTGCGTCCTGCAATCACCGGGATTCCCATCGTTTGAAAGAAATTGGCGCCGACCTCGTTGAGATCTTCTTCTTGCCGCTTGTTCGCATCGAAGCTCTCCCCTTCGGGCAAGAAGTCGGCGTTCGACATATTCTCGGCAATGTAGGCCAACGATCCGGCTGCAACCTTCTCCACTCCGGGCACTGCGGCAAAGCCCTGCTCCAGTTGCGCATGCAACAGCACATCCTTGCCTGCGGGATAGAGTTTGGCCGGAGGATTGATTTCGAAGAGCAACAGATGGTCGGTCTTGAAGCCCACATCCACTGAGTTGAGGGCCATGGTAGTGCGCAGAAACAGGCCCGCGCCCACAACCAACATGGTTGACAGTGCGATCTGGAAAACAACAACAGCCTTTCCTCCCAGGCCCTTGCGGCGGCGGGTTGCCGTCTGGGCCGTTGCCTTCAGGCTGCTGCTCACCTCGGTTCGCGCGGCCAGCCATGCGGGAGCTAGACCGAACAGCATCCCCGTCAAGACAGTTACCCCCGCGGCAAAAAGGAAGACGCCCCAGTCGAAGGAGAGATTGAAACCGCTTCGCTCCCAAGGATTGGCCAGCAGCTTGGGAATTGCGTTGCGCCCGGCAAAGCTCAGCAGAAGTCCGCCTAACCCGCCAAGCCCCGCCAACAAAAGGCTCTCCGTCAGCAACTGGCGCAGAATGCGCGCGCGTCCTGCGCCTAATGCCAGGCGCACACTCATCTCGCGTTGCCGTTGGGTTCCGCGCGCCAACAGCAGGTTGGCGATATTTGCGCAAGCCAGCAGGAGCACCAAACCGGTGAACCCGAGCAACACAAACAGCGGCTTCTTGAACATTCTGTCGGTGAAATGCAGTCCGCGGCTGCCGTCGGCAAGCACAAGATGCGGCATCGTGTCGCCCGAATTCACATGCATCGTGTTGCGAATCACCGCCGTCAACTGCACATTCAAAGCAGCCTGCGCCGCGGAGTCCTGCACCCCTGGTTTGGCCCGGGCCATGATGTTGACCCACCACATATTCGGATCGGCAAGCAGTGGCACTTTGCCGCGCCTCGGATCAATCAGGGGCTGCAGGCTGATCGGCACAAAAATGTCCGGCGATTCTTGAACATTCTTCACCCCCGTGAACGTGCGCGGATTCACCCCGACAATCGTCATCACGGTCTGATTCAGCTTGATGGTTTGCCCCAGTACGGACCTTGCACGGCCATATTCCCGCTCCCAGAGACTATCGCTGATAACCGCCACAGCGCCGGAGCCGGCCGCGGAATCGTCCGAGGGTTGGATCAAACGTCCTAACTGCGGTTTCACACCCAAAGCGCCGTAGGTGTTGCCGGAGAGCATCTCTACGACGACACGCTGGGCATTGCCTTGGATGGTGGCATTCATGCCGTCTTCTTTGTAGGCAAAGAGGTCTTCGAGGACGACATTCCGAGCGCGCAAGTCCTGGTAGGCGGGATAAGAAAAGACTGAGGCAGTCATTCCTCCGCCTGGCGTCGAATCGAAGTCGCCCCACATCGCATGGACGGCCACCTTGCCGTCGCCGTCCCAACGCAGCATTCTGAGCTGCTCGGCATGCGGCGCCTTGAGCCGGTCATACAGTACTTGCTTGGCCAGAGAGAAAATCGTCGTATTCGCGCCGACAGCCAGCGCCAGAGAAGTGGCCGCAATGGCCGTAAATCCCAGGTTCTTGCGCAGGTACCGCATACCGTAGCGCAGGTCGGCCCAGAACTCATCCCACCAGCGCAGGCCCAACGAAGCGCGCATGCCTTCCTTGTGTACCGTCACCGCACCCAGGGCAATGCGAGCCTGCCGCGCAGCTTCCTTGGGGGTCTTTCCGGCGCGGATCAGGTCCGCCGTCAATTGCTCAAGGTGGAAGGCCAGCTCGGCCTCCATCTCCGCCTCAAGGTGGTTGCGCCGCGCAACCGCACGGAGCCACGACCGGGGTTGGTCCAGCACGCGGGCGAAGAGGAAACGCAGGCTCATGCGCCCTCCGGGGTGGCCAGCAGGACGGTCCCGATAATTCCCGCCATGCGCTTCCACTTCTCGGTTTCCGCTTCCAGGCGGTCACGGCCCGCAGCGGTCAGCTGGTAAAACTTTGCCTTGCGGTTGTTCTCGCTCTCGCCCCATTCACTGGCAATCACCCCTTGATGCTCCAAGCGGTAAAGCGCCGGGTAAAGCGAGCCCTGCTGGATCACCAACTCCTCGCCAGAGATCTGCTGAATGCGCAAAAGCACCCCGTACCCATGCAACGGCCCCAAGGAAACCGCTTTTAAAATCAGCAGATCCAGCGTCCCCTGCAATAAGTCCAACTGTCCGTTCGGCTTTTCATGCGCCATTCGCTTCTCTCCTCGACGTTCTAGGAAAGAAGCTACCAACGCTCTCCTAGATTGTCAAGGAGAGCGTTTCAAGATTGCTTGCCTGCTTGATCGCCCATGGATCGGCACCCGGAAGAGCGCAAGCCAGATCAGGCAAGGTCGGCCCCATCGCAGCCCAGCCTGAGCCTCATTCCTTCCAATCGAGATTCCGCCGTTCCATCGCCCGGCAAAGCGACCTTTTGACTCTTGACTTCCCCCTCTCCCATCGCGCAATCTGTCTGACAACAGCCTCGTTCGATCGGCATCGATAGGCCCCCTGGGTGCCCCGTCCCAGCTTCCCCTGGTTTGCGGCGTTGTGGGATCGCACCGGCCAGCAAGCTCTATACTGGCCTCTCATTTAAAAATTCATCTCTGGAGACTCCTTGATGCGTCTTGCTCCTTGCGTGCCAGCGGCCTTGCTCGCGGCATCTCTTGTTGCCTTACCCGCTCTCACCCGCGCCGAAGACACCCCTGCCGCCCCCAAGGCCGCAGTCGCCGCGGAAAAAGCTCCACCCACCGAAGTCGCCACCCAGGGCGTCTTGGATGCGGGTGGCCAGCACATTGCCTACACCGCCATTGCCGGTACCCTCACCGTGGGCGCCACAGACGTGCAGGACGCGCAGCTTGGCCTCGACGGCAAACCCCAGCCCGGCAGCCAGTTAGCCCTGAATGAGCCCAAGGAAGCCAAGGACGCGGCTCCCCTGGCCCACATTTTCTATGTGGCTTATTTCAAAAAGGACGCGAAGGCCGAAGACCGCCCCATCACCTTCTTCTATAATGGCGGCCCCGGCAGCTCCACCGTCTGGCTGCACATGGGCTCGCTCGGCCCCAAGCATGTAGTGACCCTGGGCGACCAGCACCTGCCCGCCGCGCCCTACAAGATGGTCGATAACGCGTCCTCGCTGCTCGACACCAGCGACCTTGTGTTCATCGACATGCCCGGCACCGGCTTTGGCCGCCTCACCGGCAAGGACCCGGAAAAGGCCTTCTGGGGCGTGGACGAGGACGCCAACGCCTTTGCCCGCTTCATCGCCCGCTTCATCACCAAGTACAACCGCTGGAACTCGCCCAAGTACCTGTTCGGCGAAAGCTACGGCACCACCCGCTCCGCCGTCCTGGCCAACGTCCTGGAGAACCAGAAGAATATCGATTTGAACGGCGTGATCCTGCTGTCGCAGATCTTCAACTTCACCACCGACATCGACGGCCCCAGCGGCAATCCCGGCGTGGATCTTCCCTATGAATTGGCGCTGCCCACGTATGCCGCAACTGCCTGGTATCACAAGAAGTTACCCACTCAGCCCGCTGCTCTTGAGCCTTTCCTGAAAGAAGCAGAAGACTTTGCCATGGGCCCCTATGCGCACGCGTTGGCCCTGGGTACGGACCTCACGGACGCGGAGAAGCAGACGGTCGCGGAGAAGCTGCACGAGTTTATCGGGCTGCCGGTCGCCTATTTGCTCAAAGCGAATCTGCGCGTCAACGGCGGCGAATTTGAGAAGACCTTGCAGGACGACCAGAACCTGACCACCGGACGGCTGGATACGCGCTACTCCGGACCGAACCTGAATCCGCTGAGCGAGCAGGCGGAGTACGATCCGCAAAGTTCTGCTATTTCTTCGGCTTACGTGTCGCTGTTTAACGACTATGTGCGCCGCGACCTGAAATACGGGGAAGGCCAAACCTACCTGCCGCAAGCCCAGTTCGGGAGCACCCAATGGAGCACCGTCCACCGCGGCAATCCCATCAGCCTCAATGTTGCCAACGACTTGGCCGACGCCCTCAAGACCAATCCGCGCCTGCACGTGATGGTCAATGGCGGCTACTACGATTTGGCCACGCCCTTCTTCGCCGCCGTCTACGAAGAAAAGCACCTGCCGATTCCCCAGTCGCTGGCCAAGAACATCGAGTACTCCTGGTATGAGTCGGGGCACATGGTCTACGTCCGCGATGAGTCTCTCAAGCAGCTCCACGACCGCGTCGCGGCCTTCATCAAGAACACGCTGAGCGAAGGCAAATAGCGTCCGGCGTATGCATGCGCAATCCGTGGGCTTGCAGGTCGACTGATCGGGAGGTCCATTCGGTCGATGAGCCCGCGGATTGCGGCAAGCCGGTGCGCCGGGCATAAAAGGTCTGCCGGCAGGCCGAGTCATTGGGCCCATACCCCGGTTTAGAAGCGGCATAAAACACGCAAAAGTCCGTGATTTTAGCGCAAATAGAGGCGTTTTTAGCGCGATTTAGTCCTGTTTTGCGACGAGTTGGTAACATATATCCACCCATCGAGCCGCCTGCCTGGCGGGACAGAGAAAGAAGCATTCTCTCCGGGAACTTTGCCTATAGACTCCGAACCTAGGAACTTGTTGAAAAACACTTACGAGTCCCGGAATACGGCAAAAATCGTGATACCAAAACCATCATCGAGATGCCGCCGATCGCGCTATGGGCCTTGTGGCGCGATTTGATTTCATGCCGCGTGTGGCTTTGAACGTTTTTCAACAAGTTCCTAGAGCGAAACCAGAGTCACTGTGTCCTGACGGAGATTGTGCAAGGTCGCCGCTCCCTGGTGGTCGCATCGACTTGAGAGTCTTGCTTTCGGGATACATCTACTCTGGTTTCGCTATAGTCCGGCATCCGCCGCATAGCTTTCATTTCATGCCAAGGCCATTTCTCGCCAACTGAGACCAAGCCAGATGGACGATGGTCGTAGGCGCAAGCTGATTGAGATGCGGCATGTTCGCCACGCACTGAAGACACCATGTGGCCCAGAACTCCAGCACCACGGCCTTGCCCTTCAGGATTGTCCAGTCTGCTCTCGTTCCCGAAGGAACTTCCAGCAGCCCCATGGAATCCAGAGGCGAGGCAGGCGTGCCCTTTTCAAGATGCGCCCAAAATGAAAGGGCGGACCGATGGCCCGCCCTTTCATTTTGTACTGCGTCCATCAACCTATTTCGCTCGCCACTTTGCCGTCAGTTCCTTATCGGAAAGCGCTTTAATGAACACGCCGCCCACGACGCTGCGCGCCTGGAAACCGATTTGCTTTCCGTTCTTGGTGTCGTACCAGTCGGTCAGCGGAACGCGCGTCGGCGTCTCCAGCGTCCACGTGTAGATCGGATCCACGATGGCGTGGAAGTCCTCGGGACTGGAGGCCAGCGTCGCGGTCCACACCGACCAGTCGAGCTTGGTGTAATCGGCACGGCTGTCGAGCGGGAGACCATACTTGTTCAATTTGGTGCGATAAAACTTCACTTCGCTTTCACGCACCGAGTCAGGAAACAGGTTATAGTCCAGCACCTTGTCCCACACCAGGTTGTACTTCTGGCTCCAGGTGCCGGGACTATTGAACGCCAACTTGTAGTGGTCACCTTCAATCGCGAGTTGCTGCCACTTCGCCGCCATCGTGTGCGCCGCGGTGTTGTAGTCCTTGGCGACCGTGTTCTGTTTCAGCAGCTTGGCCAGATCGGCATAAGCCGCCAGTGCGTCGATGGCTTTGATCGACAGGTTCGCGTTATGCGCCACGTGTCCGGCGAAGTCGTCCGTGGTGAGTTGGTTCTCCGGATCGAGGCCCTTCACCTTCAGGTACTCGGCCCACTTGGTCAACTGCGGCCAGTACTGCTGGGCCAAGTGAGCATTGCCCTCGGCGCGCGCCACAGCATCGACGAGGATGATCATGTTGCCACTTTCTTCCACCGGCATCTGATCGTCCTCGGTCTTCTCGCCGCCGCCGTATACCTGCCCGTTTGCTAGTGGGTACTGGCCCATATCGTGCGGCGAAAACGGGAACTTCCACCGCGACAGCGCCGAATACTCCAGCACAGGCCGCAACTGCGCTTCCAACAACTTCGGCTGGAAGAACAGGAAGAACGGCGCCGAAGGATACAGGACGTCCACCGTCGCAATACAACCGTTGGAGAAGTTTTCCTTGGCGAACAGCATCGGATCGCCGTTGGCGTCGGCCACCAGCTTGTGTGCCGCGAGCGTCTGGCGATACGACAGAATAGCGATGGCTGCGTACGGCTTGCCGCCGACCTTCTCAAGGTCCGCCTGGAGTTCCTTATCAAAAGCCTGACCTTTGGTTTCGAGCGCCGCGCGCTCTTGCTCGGCGCGGTCCAGCATCTCTTCGACCGGCAGGTCGTTGCGCTGCCAGTATGGGCGCATGTTCCGCTGCAGATACTGGATGGCGTAGTCCTCGGTGTATGCGACCAGCACATGCCGCTCAACCGCGGTCGCGCCGACCTCGCCCAGTTCCAGCACCGCCGTCAGATGTGCCGCATCCCCGCCAGCCGGCTCGGGCATACGCAACGAGTCGGACCTGGGCACCGTTCCGTGCGCTGCGAAGTACTCTGCCGCGTGCGGTGCAATCGCCATCGCCGCCCGCTCGCTGTGCGGGACTGCCAGATGGAAGTAACCCCATTCGATGCGCAGATCGTCACCCGAACGACCGAGCATCTTCTGCTCCTGCGAACCCGTCGACAGCACGCCGAGTTCCTCGGTCTGTTGACGGAACGAAGTCACCTTCTGGCTCCGGTCGTTCACCGCGATCACCGGATCCACGTCGAACAGGACACTGACCTTGTGCATGGCGCCATCGGTCGCCGAGACGGCGACGGTGATATACGTGACCGGCCGCGACAACACGTCGAGATCGCTGGGCAGCGCCGGCGTAAAGAAGGTCAACTGCAGCCGAACGCCAGACTGCTCAAAGGCATAGCGGGTATGGGTGGCAGAGATGGAGTGGGCAATCTGGCTCGTTTCGGAAACGTTTTCAGGGCTCCGCCCTAAAAAGCGGTACGTCTTTCCGTCAATCCGCGCCAAGCCCGTCATCGGCTGGGCACTCCCCGTCCAGTGCTTTGTCTCCGATTCGGTCAGTTTGTCGCTCATCGACCACACGCTGAAATATGGATCGTGCGCAATTAAAGGTGTCGCCGGTGCGCGATCCTGTCCCAAAGCACTGCCAGTCATCCCCAAAAGTCCGCAGAGTGCCAATCGTGCTGCAAGCTTCATCTACTGTCTCCTCGTTCCGGCGTGGTCGATACGGCACACTCATCCACTGGGCCTGGCGCGTCGCTCCCCGCCTTTTGCACGTCTTGAGGATTCTACCCGTCGCCGCACTCATTCTCAAGGCAGAAACGGTCTCACCGCCCTCTCGTCATCCCCACCTCTGTGCCCACATATTCGACTGCATTCACACTGTCTCAAGACGTAAGGTCCCTCTGCGGACTCATCGATTGTGACAAACGGGCTTCGTGCCAGATCAACTTTGTGTTGATCCGCGACGGAGGTAGAAACGCTGACGATTTGAGATTCAATATGGAGCAAAGAGCGCCGCCGATCATTGTCTGAGAGGTCTCAGTGGCGGGGCATTCATGGCCGGCAGGAAGAACAGTGCCGTGAGGAGGCAATCGTGCAGCAATCTGTCGGCGCGTAACACAGGCTCAATGAATCCGAAGTCGCTTCTCGGAGGCAAGGCAGGGATGATGCGCCTGTTTAAGGCCTGTTACAACTACTGAGGCGGGACCCCAGTAATGCAAACAGGCCTTATGATGTTGAAAAATTCAGCATGCAACTGCAAGGGTTCATTGGACAGAGTCTCGCGCATCTGTCTTGTTGCAGGGATGCTTTCGCCTCATCAACCAGACAATTGCCGTCCCGGCCGCAATGCCGGCTGCGAATGTCGCGACTACGGTTTCAACAGGATGTTGCCGCACACGCCTTTTTGTGTCATCAAAAAGCTCTGTGGCTGCATAGCGCCCCTGTTTGGCAGCACGCCGCGCTGCTCCTACGCCATCCTCAAGTGCATCTGCAACCGCAGATGCCGCCCGAGAAGCCTTGTGCGCTGTATCGGCAATTTGCTCGCCTGCTTGTTCAAACACTGATTGCGTCATCTTAATTGCCCTCTCTTTTCCGACTGTGATGTGGATTCGCGTACTCGCTTAGAGCCTCAACAATTTTGTGAGCTGTTCCGGTGCTCATTTCAGCCCTGCCGTCCGCTTCCCGGCCCGAGTTGTTGGTAAGTCCGCCGACACTCTGCGTGATGTCTGTCTGTTGACTTATCGTCCGTGCTCATTGCCACTATGAGTCTCACCTGACCGATGGTGGCATCGCCAAATTGAGAGCCCTCGAGATCTCTTTGCGCCTTGGGTGTCCACCGTTCGGTAGGGGGTGTATTCGAACAGTATCTGTACCTGAGGCAGGCTCTCTCTTCGCAGTATCCAGCGCTAAGGTTGCTAAAAGCTGATCGAAATTGCTCGTCAGGGTCATACGCGACGGGCGAACAGGCGCCGACGGGCTGAGTGAAGATAGATCAACAGGCATCGGCTCGCGGCATTGCAGGCACAGTCTCTGCTTGATCGGCAGGTTCTTATTAACCATCTGACGGCTATATCGCCAAGTCATGAATTGGCTGTTGTTGCGATCATCTCCCACCGCAATCACGACGCATCGGCAAGGTTGCTGCTGCCGATTGCTTCTTTGCCGAATTGCGATCACGGCAATGGGGTGCCAATTGCACAAATGATCCCAAACTTCAGCACAGTATCACACTGGCAGCGAGGGGGCGTACTGCTCACTCTTGCTCATATTTCCGAAAACAGTTCAGGTATTTTTAGACTGAGCACGCCAAAATACTGCCTGATGAAGAGCGTTGTGAACCGCGTCCTCAAGCATCGGGCAAGAAAGTACTATTTCGGCAGCGCCTTGCGTTCAAGGCAGAGCAGGGCGTGCAAAGAGAGAATGGAACGATGCCTCCTCCACAAAAGACGCGCGATTTGGCCCGCAGTCTCGTTGCTAATGAGGTCGATGCAAGCGCGACCTCCCTGCAAACCGAGCCTGCCACTGTGCGCGTCTATGAAAGGCTGCGCCGACAACTCGGCGCACCGGTAGGAGTTGACGGTTTTCGGGCGCTCGCTTCTCGTGCATTGGCTCTGGCCAAGTCGGAATCTCCCTTGCTCAGCGCCGTGCAGATTACGGCATCTGGGGACTTGCGCGGTCTTGGCAAAGATGAATCTCAAACCGACGCTGATGCGGACCGCGAGGGTGGAATCACTCTGATTGCGCAGCTGCTCGGATTGTTTCTTACCTTACTTGGCGAGACGACAACATTGCGTCTGGTTGAAGATCTGCGCCTTCAGGCTAACATCAGTGCGGAGTCGGTCACGACCACAGGGGACGCAGAGGCCAATGAGCCGGCAATGGCTGCCGCGTTCGAGGACCTTCTGGTGGAGATTGATCGACTAAGAAGTGTGAGCAAGCACATTGAGGCCTTAGCGAACAAGCATCCCGGCATGGAAGATGGACTCGTGAGTGTTGCGGAGAACATCCGCAGTATTGCCACTATTCTGGACGTTTTCACACTGATCCGAAGCAAGGCTGGCGGTCCCCAAGAAGAGACGCCTCACTTGGAAACGAATCTTTACATGAATTGAGTTCCGTTCGCGTTACCTCCAGACACGCCGCTCGCACGATTGTAATAGTTGGACTCTCTACTTACGTCCTTCAAGGTGTATTTGCAGTTCCGGCGCAAAGATCGACTTGACTCCCAACGGCATTCCGGACTTGCCTTTCGCGGAGCCGGACGCTCGCAAACACACTCCCTAGCTCGGGGATAAGTACGTAAGCCCACGTTGGGCTCGTTGCCTCCGAGCAAGGAACTCGAGCGGGCGATTCGAGCTTAGCCACGCGTCTTGTCACGACACGCAACAGATTCGGCCCGAACGAAGGCGCTATCCACCCACACTCACGGCTCGCGAAGGTGATCGATATCGGAATCCGCGGATGCGAACACGAAGGGGCGCTGGCATCGCTGCATTCCCCGCGACTGGCCGCGTGCGCACCGACAGGCATCCTTTCGGGGAGATGCTTCAATTCCAGGTCAACAGACGACAAATTGTGCCGCGTTCAGTTCTTGTGTGCGGATGCAACTGATATGAGGTTAATCGATTTGGATGAGTCTGGTTCAGAACGGGCTGGTTTCGTAAACGAAGATCAACAGCGATACTCAAGCACCTCTCGAGGAAGACGATGAACGCCACTCAGCGCGATCGGACGAGGTCGGATCCCCGGCCGCGGGCCGCTGTTGTAATCGCCCACCCGGACGACGAAATACTCTGGTGTGGCGGCACCATCCTGACCCATCCGGAATTTCATTGGCGTGTCGTCACCTTGTGCAGAGCACTGGATCCGGACCGTGCGCCAAAGTTCCGACTGGTCTTGCAGCAATTGGGAGCCGATGGCGAGATGGCGGATCTGGATGACGGACCCGATCAGACGCCGCTGCAGATGGAGCAGGTTCAGGAGACCATCGTGCGGCTATTGCCTGCGGTCAGCTACAGCCTGATTTTGACTCACGGGCCGAGGGGTGAGTACACACAGCATCGCCGGCATGAAGAGTGCTGCCAAAGCGTCGTTGAACTTTGGCGATCGGGCGATATCGACACAGGGCAATTGTGGATGTTTGCCTACGAAGATGGCGGACGGGCGTACTTGCCTCGTGTTCGTGGCGACGCGGATCGGCGCGACGTGTTGACGGAGGATATCTGGCTCCAAAAGCGCAGATTGATTACCGACGTTTACGGATATGCAGCCGACAGTTGGGAAGCACAGACCACTCCACGGGAGGAAGGTTTCTGGTGCTTTGACACGGCACAAGCAGCGGTACAACGAACGGCATTCTGGGAGCAACCCTCGTGAAAGTACTTGTGCTAACCGAATATCCAGCGCCTGCAGCCGGCCTGGCGCTGCAGGGCGAGCTATTGTGCAAAGGCCTGCGCGAGTTGGGCGTGGAAGTCCACCCGGTGCATTTGGAATCGTCCCTGGAAAAGGAATGGTACTACCGCTGGTTCAAGCCGGACGTGGTAGTGGGCGTGGGGTTCTGGGGCCACCTTCCCAACCTGGTTCTGCACCCGCACAAGTTTGGGATGACAGCCGTGCCATGGCTCGTAGCCGATGGTTATATCGCGGAACACCGCGATGTGCTGAACGCATTACCTCTGATTCTGGTCACCTCCAACTGGGTGAAGGAGGTGTATGTCAGAGATGGCATCAGAGCAGACAATATCGTTGTACTGCCAGTGGGCTGCGGCACAAACCACTATGCGCCGCACAGCCGCGATGACTTGAAGGTCAAGGCAATCCGTGAAGGGTTGGGAGTCTCCAAGGGCCAGCTGATGATCCTGACCGCGGGCGGCGATGGAGCGTCGAAAGGCGCACAGGAGGTGATGCAGGCATTGGCGATGATTGATGCCGAGGCACCCGACTGGAGATATGTCTGCAAGGTTTGGCCTCAACCCCGCACAGAGAAGCAAAACCAGATCGACCTCAAGATGGCGGCGGATCTGGGTATCGGCAAGAAGGTCATCTATTCCACGAATATGGTCTCGCAGAATTACATGCCCTACTTGATATCCGCCTGCGATATCTACGCCGCGCCCTCGCGGCTGGAGGGGTTTGGAATGATTCAGGTAGAAGCCAACGCCTGTGAAAAGCCCGTCATCGCGATCGATGCCATGGCATTTCGCGACACGATGGTCCACGGTGAAACGGCATTCCTGGCGCGGGTCGCAGAGGAAAGAAAGATCACCGAAGGACTCTTCGGCGAGGGCCACGCATATGAGAAGAGTCAGCGTATCGTGTTTCCAAATCCGCGCACAGCGGAGTACCGGGCCAGCGTGCCCGATATTGCCAAGTACCTTCTGATGCTTATGCGGGACAGCAACCTGCGACGGAAGATGGGCGAAGCAGGGCGAAGACACGTGGTCGAGTTGTTCGATTATCGCCAAGTCGCCAGACGCTTTGTTGAGATCGTGTCTGACCGATTGGGAATTAGCTAGAACGCATCGCGGCGAGGCAAGAGTGCTCGTCTGCGCAAACCTGCACGCCATCGAGGTGGCCATGTCTTTCGACGAGAAGTCGCTTGCTTCCATTGAGCAAGCCAAAGAAGCGGCTCTTCACATCCTGCTGCATAACGCACGGGGACCATATGAAGGACTGCCCCGTACCGCGGGATGGGGATATCCGGAACCCTACACGCGGGACCTGATGATTTCATCGCTTGGCATTCTGGCCACCGGCAACGAGGAACTTGCGGACGCTCTGCGGCGCACACTGGTGGCGCTGGCTCGCAACCAGACTGCGCGCGGCCACATCCCCTCTCTCGCACACGATCCGACGAACCGCGGAGCCAGCGATACGACGCCGCTCTTTCTGCTTGGACTGGCGCTGTACAGGAAATCGACGAACCAACCGGAGTTCCTGAACGAGGCAGCACAGAAGGCCATGACGTGGATGCAGTACCAGAGCCCTGACGACCGGGCGATGGTGTGCCAGCTACCGACCAGCGACTGGCGTGACGAGCAGTACGTGATGGGTTATGGGCTGTACGTGAATATGCTTGTTTATGCGTATCTTCGTCTTTATGGCGATCATGATTCCGCCGAACTGCTGCGCGGGTCGATGAGCCGCCTGGAGGTCCGCGGCGATGAAAAAAACCGCTATGAGCAAGAGACTCTTGTGGAGCCCTCCTCGCCCTACTACGCGCTCTACTCTTACAAAGTCATGAGCAGCGACCGCTTCGATCTGCTGGGCAACAGCCTGGCGATCCTGACAGGAATTGCTTCGCCGCAGTGGGCGCAGAACTTGGTGAAATGGATTGAAATCGAGTGCGAGGCCATGCGGAGCAACGGAGAACTAGCTGTACATTTGCCGCCCTGTTTGTTTCCCTTCATCCTGCCCCACCATGCGGATTGGCTGCCGCGCTACGAGCGATATAACCGCCCCGGCGACTATCACAACGGTGGCGTGTGGCCATTTATCTGCGGTTTCTACGTGGTGGCATGCGTAGCGGCTGGCGACATGGACTTGGCGGAGCGCAAATTGTTGGCGCTGACCGAACTGGTGAAGCCGTGGCACGAGAACGAGGCGGAGTGGGGCTTCAACGAGTGGATTCATGCGCAGACAGGCAAGCCCAGCGGCCGGGATTGGCAGACCTGGTCGGCCGCCATGTACCTCTACGCTGCGGAGTGTGTGCAGAAACGTTGCACCCCGCACTTCGACGAGATGCGCGCGGGCAATACCATCGCAGCAAAGTAGCGGAGAAAACCCGGCAGCTCTTCCAGAAACAGTCCGCCTCGAATCCGATTCGTTTCTGTCGATGCTGGCCTAAGCCGGTGGCGACCACGCTACATGATCGCATTCCTGGGCACTCAGGCGAGAGGAGGACGGAGAGATGTGTCTTAGCCATATCCAGGAAAACGGCGAAGACTATGCCCGCTGCACAATCACAGGCGTCAACCAACATCGGCAACGGAGCCATCGCGACTCCGCGGACTGCCACGGCATCGCATGGAAACACAACGATCGAAGACGGAGCATAAAGCGATTACCGCCAGCATTGTACCCAAATGCTCAGTTCCCGATGCGCAAGGATGAAACACTGACTTCGCATGATGGCTCTTGCGTGCATTGTTGCTGCCACTGTCAAAGTGGCGCATGTCCAGAAAGGCAGCACACTACTCTTGCAACTCGCCATTCTGAGGAAGTTGACAACTTGAAGTCTGATGACCTGCAAGGATCGTCGCATGAACACCAAGGCCGATGAGTTCCGACCACGGAGTGGGGCAACACCAAACCAGGCACCGCGGCAAACACTCGGCAGTTACGGAGAAGAGATGACTGGAAGCAAGCACAACCCCGAAGGAAATAGCAGTGAATTCGGCGAGCCAGATCCCGGTCCTTTCTGGAGGCGCATGCATCGTGACTGGCGCTTCTGGGTGGGCGCACTGCTCATGGCCGCAGCACTCTCTATCTACGTTCTCAGTGGCGATCTGGCGTGGATTCCGCACAGCCAACCACGCCAACCTGCGCCAACAGCTGCCACGCAATAGTGGATTTCTCCCATCTCACAATGAACTTGGTTGAGAGAGATGATGCAGGTGAGGGACGCTTGGTGAGCTAACTGGCGGATTGAGTATCGAAGCGACTGTGAATTCTATACTATGTCAGAGATCCTGACTGAGGAGTTCACTGTGTCATTCACGTCGCATGCCGCTTCCACACGCCGCCAGTTTCTGAATCGCCTTGGACTGCTCGGCTTGGCATCCACACTGCCCGTTAGCCGGTTGCTGCTGTCGCCAGGCAGTCCGGTCTCCGCCTCGACTCTCTCGTCGTCCTCTACCTCGCCCGTCATTAGAAATCGCGTTCCGCTAGCCCCCAATGCGTTTTATTTCCTGCCACTCGGCTCGATTCGTCCCGCAGGCTGGCTCAGAACGCAGCTCCAGATTCAGGCCAGTGGACTGAGCGGGCACCTGGACGAAACCTGGGCAGACGTCGGCCCCAACAGCGGTTGGCTGGGTGGACCTGGAGAATCGTGGGAGCGCGGTCCTTACTTTCTCGACGGGCTTCTGCCGCTGGCGCATCTACTCGACAACCCGCATCTTAAGTCTAAAGCCCAGAAATACATCGATTGGACACTGGAGCATCAGGCGCTCAGTGGGATGTTCGGCCCTACAACCAACGACGACTGGTGGCCGCGCTTCGTCATGCTGAAGGTTCTCACCCAATATCAGGAGCTAACCGGCGACCCGCGCGTGGTCCCTGTCATGGATAAATACTTCCGATATCAGTTGGCCGAGCTACCTAAGCGCCCGCTGCGGGACTGGGGAAAGTTCCGCTGGCAGGATCAGTTGCTTAGCGTGATCTGGCTCTATAACCGCACCGGTTCAGCCTATCTTCTGGATCTGGCGCGCCTTCTGCACCAGCAGGGTTATGACTGGACTGCGCTATACGCGAATTTCCAATACACGCAGCGCATCACCGCCGAGTTTCTCAAGCTCGAGCAGCAAGGCAATGGCCTCAAAGATCTGGCGCTGGCCACCCATGGTGTGAACAATGGACAAGCCATCAAGACGGGCCCCGTGTGGTCGCTGGTTTCCGGATCAGAGGTAGATCGCACGGCCGTACTCAAGATGATCTTCGAACTGGACAAGTACCACGGCCTGCCCAACGGCATGTTTTCCTGCGATGAGCATCTGGCCGGCCTCGATCCCTCGCAAGGCTCGGAGTTGTGCACGGTGGTGGAGTCCATGTACTCACTCGAGCAGTCGCTGGCGATCGTGGGCGATGCCTCGCTGGGCGACCGGTTGGAACGGCTCGCCTTCAACGCGCTACCCGGCACCTTCACAGACGATATGTGGGCGCACCAGTACAACCAGGAACCGAATCAGGTGGAGTGCAGCCTGCATCACAAACCGTGGACAACCGATGGGCTGGAATCGAATCTCTACGGTCTGGAACCCAACTTCGGCTGCTGCACGGCCAACTTTCACCAGGGATGGCCCAAATTCGCGTCCAGTCTGTTCATGCTTTCCTGCGCCCAGAACTCCGAAGCTGGGGATGGTCTGGTTGCGGCCGTCTATGCCCCCTGCGAAGTTCGCACCATGCTGCGCGGAACGCCGGTCCATGTGGTGGAAGAAACCGATTATCCCTTCCGCGGTGTCGTGCGTCTCACGGTCAATCCAGCATCGGCGCTGGCATTTCCTCTCCAACTCCGCATCCCCGCTTGGGCTGCCGGCGCCATCATCACGATCAACGGCCAATCTACCCCGTCCGCCGTGCCAGGTTCATTCGCCCACATTGAGCGCACCTGGAAATCGGGCGATCGCGTGGAACTCGTCTTTCCTATGAAGCCGCGCGTCTCCAGTTGGTTCCACAACTCAATCGCTATCGAACGCGGACCTCTGGTCTTCTCGCACGGTATCGGAGAAAGCTGGGTGAAACTGCGCGACCGCGGCATGACCGCAGACTGGCAGGTATTCCCGGCCACGCAATGGAACTATGCTCTGAACATCGACGCCGACTCGCCCTCGAAAAGCATTGCAGTCGCGGAGACAGAGATTGGCAATCATCCTTTCAGCGCCCACGACGCGCCGGTTCGGCTCCGCGTGAAGGCGCGCAAGCTGAACGAGTGGCGCGCAGAAGATGGCGTCGCCAATCCTGTGCCGGAAAGCCCCGTCGTCAGCGATCAGCCCGAGGAGACCATCACGTTGGTGCCCTATGCTGCCGCAAAGCTTCGCATCACCGCGTTTCCGCACTGCAAGAATTAGGTGATCTTTTGTTTGGCTTTGTCTCAGGCTCGGTCCTCGTCCTGCGGACCTCGGAATTCAGGAAACAGCAGGGCCAGAGTCTGGTCGAAGGGTGATCGGTTCACCGGTCGAGTTGATGCGAATCAAGCGCCCCTTATCCCCCACTGGGAAAGGGCAACTTCGCGGCGTGAGGAAGAGCGGCGAGAATGGCACGAGAGAGCAGCGCGTTCGGAGTCTGCCGAGCCGAAACGGCGCGCATCGTGCGGCGCCATCTTGTATATCGTTTCCTCGCAATTCAGGTTCGGTTTCAGCACCTCTGCGCGCTCTGCGTGCGTTTGAATGCAGCGCGCTTTGAGTCCTCTTTTTGCGGTCTTGGGTCAATTCCGCTACTTGGTACTGGATGTTTTCATGAGCGCGGTGCGCACGAATTGTGCGACTTGTTGCCCCTGGATCACGGCTCCCGCTGGGTTGAAGTGCACGTTGTCCTCGTACCGGTCGGAGTGGTGGGTCATGAGTTCGTGCTGGTCATCCACCGATATTCCGGTTTTTGCGATGAAGATGAGAGCGATGCTGTTTCTGACGTCAATGCGTGCGTTGGTCGGACCCGGCGATGTTTCAGTTTTCACATGGGTGATGGTCGCCCAGATCAACGAGGCCTGCGGGGCGATCACATGCAGTTCCTGCAGCAAGGATGGGAAAGCGTTTTTGTATTCGTCCTCGGAGTAGGTCCAGCCGTGCATACCATTGTTGAAGTGAACAACCTGAAAGGTGACGTTCTCCGTGGAAGCAAACTCGTCCAATTGGCGAGAGAGGCGGCGATCTCCAACAGATGCCGAGGTTGCGAACAGATAGACATTCGCGACGTTTGTGAGTTGGCGCTGAACCTCTGGAAAGTAATTTCTCGTGATAGAGTCGCCTGCCAGGAGAACGTTGGGAAGCTTGGGGTCGACATGCGACGGACGAACCTCCCATGTCCACTCGATCTCTTCCGGACGTGAAGCGGGATTCTGCACGGCAGCCGGCGCCTGCGCATGAGCAACAGGAAGACCGCACACGAATACGAGGGGGAGCAACAACTTGTGATAGCGGATTTTCATTTTATTCCCTTGGTATCTACTTTCGGTGTTCAGGCTGATTGGAGATCGCGGCTGGAAAGCGTGACCGCTCGGCCTGCGGACAAGGTGACTTGCGTTACGCGGGTTCCGTAGCGAACCGAGTGCGTTCCATCCTTTTTGCTCTTGAGGGTCGCGGCAACCAGCTTTCCTTCAGCCCAGGAGAGCGAAACCTCGACGCCTCCTCTAGCGCACAGGCCGGCGATGCTTCCGTTTGGCCACGCCGATGGAAGTGCGGGCAGAAGGTGAATTTCGCCGGCCTGCGATTGCAGAAGCATCTCTGCCAAGCCGGCAGCACCTGCCGTGTTTCCGTCGAGCGAGAAAATGTTGCTCTCCGCCCCGGCGACGCCACCGCGAGAGTAAGTGAGGAGTGAGTCCTCCGCAGCGTTTGCAAGGAGTCCGAGGAACTGTTTGTGCGCATTCTCTGCATCGAGAAGGCGTGCATAGAGGTTGGTGAGATTGGCACGGCCCCACTCGGAGTCCTCCCAGTTGGGCTGACTGATGCGGCGCTCAATCGTAACGCGCGCGGCCTTTGCCAGGGCTGGCGTGGCCGAGGGTGAGATCTGATTTTCCGGGTAGAGCGACATGAGATGCGACATGTGGCGGTGTCCCGGTTCACCTTCGTCGAAGTCCTCGAGCCACTCCTGCACCTGGCCGTGCTTTCCAATCTGGAGCGGTGGCAAGCGATCGAGAGCGCCTTGAACGCGAGCGCTGAAATCGCTATCGACGCCGAGAGTAGTGGAAGCCTGGATGCAGGCGCTGAACAACGAGTAGACAAAGACGCGGTCACAGGTCGGGCCCATGGACTCGGAGCAGCGCTTGCCATCGGGGGCGATGAACCAGTTTTCAGGCGAGACGGAAGGACCGGTGACCAGCCAGCCGTGCTGAGGATGCTGGACCATGTAGGCCAGGAAGAACTCGGCGGCATCTTTGAAGACCGGATAGACGCGCTCTTGGAGGAATTGCTTGTCCGCTGTGAATTGATAGTGCTGCCAAAGTTGCAGCGCGAGCCAGAGACCGCCGGTGGGGAAGATTCCCCAGCCAAGGCCCCAGCCTGCGGCGGTGAATCCCCATGGATTGGTGACGACGTGAGCAACCCAACCGGGTGCCCCGTACATCTTTTGCGCGGTAGACTGGCCGGCAATACGCATTCGATCGATGAAGTCGAAGAGCGGCGCCTGACATTCCGAAAGATTGCCTACCTCTGCAAGCCAGTAGTTCTGCTGCGTATTGATGTCGAGGTGGAAGTCATCGGTCCAGCCCATGCTAGAAGCGAGTCCGTCATTCCAGATTCCCTGCAAGGCCAGCGGCAGAGGCGAGTTCGGTCGCGAACCGGCTATCATCAGGTATCGGCCGTACTGGAAGAAGAGCGCGGAGAGGCCTGGATCGGCTTCGCCTGCATGCACCGCCTTGCGCCGTTGGTCGGTCGGCTTACGCTCCGCAATCGGATTCGTGCCCAGGTCGATCGACATGCGATGAAAGAGGGCTTGGTGGTCTTCGACGTGAGCGGCGCGAAGTTCAGTGTAGGTTTTGTTTCGCAGAGCTTCAAGAGTTCGCAGGCAACGAGCAGCAGGATCAGCACCACGGTAGTTGGTTGCAATTGCGGTGAGAATCGTCACGCTGTTGGCGCCGCTCACATGCAGAGAGCCCGTGCTCGCCAAGATGTGCCCTCCTTCGGCGAGCACGCGGACACGCGCCACATAAGCAACGCCTTGTGTACCGTTGCTATGCAGGTGTTCGAAGGCGCGACCGTTGAGGATGAGAGTGTCGCTGCCCTCGACTGTCACTTCGCCGGGGAGCGCGAGGTTCCCGAAACGGAGGTCGCAACTGATGGATGCAGGCTGATTGCCGGTGAGACGGGTGACCAAGACATCGGCGGGATTGGAAGAAAAGACTTCGCGCTGGAAGCGGAGTTTGCCGCTTGAGTAGTCGACATGCGCGATGGCTTCGTCCAGATTGAGGGACCGGCGGTAACGCTGTGCGGTGTTCTCCCCGCTGAAAGCAATCTGGAGTGAAGCCATCGGCAGGTGCGTGCCGAAGGAGGCGGGCCTGCCAAGAAGATGCTGCCGGCAGAGTTCGCCACCTTCCGCGTACTTGCCGTCGAACATGAGTTGGCGAATGCGGGGAAGGCTCTCAAGAGCTGTCGGGGCGATGTCCTTATCACTGGGTGCACCGGACCAGACAGTGGATTCAGTCAGATCGATGCGCTCGGTGGATGCGCCCCCGTAAACCATCGCCCCGATGCGCCCGTTGCCCAGCGGCACGGCCTCCATCCAGCGGGTTGCCGGGCTTGCGTACCAGAGTTCTGCATCCCTTTTCGGTTCGCTCGTGAGCGCGTGCAGGGACGGCCGAGGGCAAACTGCAAGGGCGACCGTGCCGAGCACAAAATCGCGTCTTGTCGTCGTCATTTTCAAATCCTCTTAAGAGTTGTGTGGCACCAAGAGCGATACGGCTTCCAAGGCAGTTCAAGCAAGGTCGCCCCGGATGACTGCAATTCGATGCTGAAGTCGGTTCAGGCCGGCTTGAGCATCGTTCGGGATGCAACATCGAGTACGTTTACGCACGGCAGGTCCGCCAGGGGCGAGTCGAGTCGATCCTGGAGCATGGTGACGGTGCACTAGTGTTTCACGTCATTGCTGAAGATTGCCACGTAGGCCCCGAACGCAGACCATGCACGAAGATGCCGGCAGCCCTGTCTCCAGTATCGCCCTCGATGGGACGGGGAGTCTCAGTTTCTGCAACGACCGCAAACCGAAAGCGATTGCCTTGGACCAGCGGTGCGAGTTCTCGGCCCACCGGATCGTAAGCCAAGCGGTTTCTATCCAGGATCAGGCTAACGCTGAGGCGTGCGGAGTGAGCACGGCTCTTGCCGTTGACCTGCCTGCATGCACCAGCTCGACCTTGTCGCCGAGGACGGCCCGGTCGGGGTCGGAGATGTAGTCTCCGGGTTTCGGGCGCTTGGCAGCCTGTTCTTCGGTCACTACTTGGATACCATCGGGCTCGTTGGGCGTCCTGGACGGCTCGACCGTGGCGATGGCAGCATCTCAGCGCAGTTCGTGGTTAGAATGGTCAACCGGAGCGATGGGGTGCCGTTCCTCAAAAAAGCAGTTGCACAAAATCAACCAGGTTCCGTTGCCACACCGGCCAGATATGTGCGCCCGGCGTCTCTACCGGCTTCACCGTGTAGCCCAGTTGCTGCAGGTCCTGGATAAATTTCCGATTGGGTTCGAGGAGCGCATCGCCAGTCCCGCAGCCGATCCACAGGAGCCGCAGCTTCCTTGCCGGGCCGCTGACAGAGGGCAGCTTCACATACGGAGTTCCCGCGCTAAATGCGCCAATCCAGGCAAACTCTCCCGTGCCGTCCTGTCCGGCGCTGTTCAATCCCATATGGAGGCTCTGAGCCCCTCCCATGGAAAGTCCCGCGAGGGCTCTTCCGTCGCGTGTTTTCATCACCCTGTACTCGGCCTCTATGCGCGGGGCAATCTCATTGAGCAGAACCTCTCTAAACGGAGCAATGTTGGCGGTAATCGCCGGGCCAAATCCTTTATCTGAAGGTCCCTTCATACGGACGACTGCCATGTCGGTGTATCCGAGAGGCATGACGACGACCATGGGCTTTGCCTTGCCCTGGGCGATCAGGTTGTCGAGTACGAAATTGGCACCACCCATCACTGTCCAATCAGCCGCTCCTTCGCTCAGGCCATGCAGCAGGTAGAGAATCGGATAGGTCGTGGAGCGATGCGCTTCATAGCCTGGCGGCGTATAGACGAAGTACTCGCTTCGGCCGCCCGGCAGACCCTTCACCAGCTTCGATTCATAGAAGTGGTGGTGGACCTCGCCATGGGGCACATCCGTGCGCTCCCATGGCGAGGGGCCCGGCCCGGGAACGCGTACAACGCTATTGAGGAATGTGTAACTGGGGATGACGTCCTGATTCAAGGGATCGAGCTCCGCTTTGCCATCGACTAGGAACGAATACCAGTACGTTCCCGGCAGGAGCGGAGCGCTGGTGACCGACCAGACACCTTGCGCCTCGGTCATTTTGAGAGGCTTCTCCAATCCAGCCAATGGCACCAGAACCTCGTGCACGCCAGACCGTTCCAGGCGAAAGGTCAGCCTGCCGTCCTGATGCAGCTCGGGAGAAACAAGGACAGTTCCCTGCCCGAAAGTCGCCATGGGCGCAGACGCCACAAGTAGAGCTGCTATCCAAACGGCGGATTGTGAATGGACGAAATCGCTAGCCAGCTTACGGATCATAGGGCGAAGTATACCTCGACATCCGTGTTCCGGAATCGAACCATCCCAGGCACCCAATCGAATCCATAGACACTTCGCAACCAATCGCAGTGCCAGGGAATGACCGGCTGATGAACGCGCGCCAAGTGGCGGCGAAGCTCGGCGTTTCTGAGCGCTGGATCCGCGACCACACCCCGCGCCGAAGGAAGTATTCTCCACGATCAGGGAAGGAAGCCAGGCAAAGGAGAACAGCCATGGCATTGAAGTATCAGCAAGGCACCGTATACCCGCGAGGGAAGCCGGCTCGTTACGTTCCAGATGATGCGCCGAACGTTGGGTACTCATCTGCAGCATCACGGGACACTCAAGGATGCGCAAAGGGCCTTACGCCACGCGAGCATCCAAACAACTGGGGATGTTTACATGTAGGCGATCGAAGGAAGTGTGCTGCAAGCGCTGAATTACCGGAACATCCGAGATTCTGTCCAACTGGAAGCCGACGCTCGCGCCCGGAGGTCAACCAATCAACGAAGAGCCGGCGGCACCAAAAAAGAAGGATCTCAAATCTCGCGAGGGGTTTGGAGCAAAATGGACCAAGTTTTAAAGTGGGGAGCCTGTGAGTTATTGATCCTTTGGCTCCTGAGGTAGGACTCGAACCTACAACCCTTCGGTTAACAGCCATCGAATTCGCCGACCCTCCTGCCGCTACCGATTGCTATAAACCACTATACAAGATACGTTTACGCACTGTTTAAAAACCGCTGATTGCTATTCATATAGCCTGAATTGTGCCCAATTTTGAATGAGAGTGGGCACAAAACTGGGCACAGTCCGCCACGCCTGGAATCTCTGCCTTGACAACCTGCGACGTCCACCGTGTGAAGGTGGTTTCTGTTTGGCGTTTTGTTGACGGTAAAGGGCTTATGAGTCGGCCGAGTCGGCGAAACCGGCATAATCGGCACCATTTGCCACAAAAATGCCACAAACTTTTTAACCCGACAAGCGGTGCGCGTGGGTTGACCCGTGGGGGGATCAGCCCAAGACTTTTTGCAGTTCGTTAGACATCGAATGGTGAAGAGCCCAGCGGCGCCAAAGCAGCGAAGGCCGCTGCATCCATCGTTTTAATGATTTATCTCAGCGCCCAAAGCTTGTCTCGGCGAGAATAAGGCACTCTTTACAGAGGAGCGGACGTTGGGTAATCTCAGCACTTTTTCAGCGCCCTCGATCGCAGCTAGCCAAGGATTTCCGAGCCTGACCTCTGCCGTGACAGTCTACTCGTACTAGTTTTTTCAACGACTTACAAGCCCGTGGGGAACGCCTAAGACCACCAAAGTCGTACAAGACCTGATATGGAGTGACCCTGTCAACTCCTGCGAATCTGTGGGGTAGTTTTTGTCGTTGCCGTTGCTTTTGCCGTCTTTCGAGAACAGAGCCAGCAGCAGTCGGGGCAGGTTTCAGCGACGATTGATCAGTCTGATATTCGCGCGTCGAAGTCGCATAATCATGATCCGTCGGGAGCTGCCTCTGACTAGAGTCGCGAGTCCGGCTAGGCCTGTCGCATAGGTCTCTCGAGGATTCTCCTACGTGCATGCTCCGGCTGCAGCTGGCTCTGTGCTCGAATTGGATGGCGTTGTTCATGTGTCAGTGTTTTTGTTTTTTCATTCTTGGAAAAGTTTTTGCTTTTGCTCTTGTTTTTCGTCAGGCTGCTCGTCGCTGCTTGACTGCCGCTTCCGCCCTGGTCCCGATGGCCCAAATGAAGCCCAGCAACTCGCGCCCCACGGCCGTGATGATCTTCCTTCGGTCCTTGCCCGCGGCCTCCAGTCTACTGTAACGCTTGTGAAGGCGGTGTTGCGCCTTCCAGGCGATCTCCTTGATTTCTTCCGGCACCCCGTCTTGTCGTTTGCGCAACGCCGGTCCGACACCGGGTCGGAGCCGATAACTCCAAGCCGCTTCGATGGCGATTCGCCTCAGATGAGCGTTGCCGGTCTTGGTGATGCTCCCCCGTTGCGTTCGCTTGCCGCTGGAACTCTCGCTGGGAACCGCGCCGCTATAGCCCATCAGTTGCCGAGCGCCTTCAAAGCGGGAAATGTTGCCCAGCTCTGCCGCTATCGTCACCGCAGAGATCGGTGCAATGCCGCGCAGTGCCTGTAAGTCCTTGACCACTTCCTGTATCTCGGGCGAGGCCAGCTTGGCCGCTTCTTCGATGGCCTTCTCCAGCCGCGCCACCCGTTCCCCCATATGCTCGACCTCGGTCAGGTGATCCAGTTTCGTCGCCTCCTGAGCCATTTGCGCAAAGCGGATCTGCTTGATCCATGCCATATACCCGAGCGTCCAGGCCTTTATTCCTTGCGCCGGGCGCCGGCCCGTGCGCAGCAGAAACTTGCTCAGCCGATGACGCGCCCGCAATTGATCCTGCTTGGCGGCTTCGCGTGCTCGTACCAAATCGCGCAGCGCCTCCGAACCCGCGTCCGGAACCCACACCGCCGTCAGATCGCCGGAACGATGGCTGCGCGCCAGCCGCTCAGCATCCCGCCGGTCCGTCTTTACCCGGTCTCCGGCCTTCATCGGAACCAGCGTTGGCGCGATCACTTCGCAGTTGACTCCAAGTTCCGCCAACTGCCAGTAGAGTACATAGCCGGTCGGCCCGGCCTCATAGCAAGCCCGCAACTGTTCCACCGAGCCAAGCTTCTTCACCATCTTGCGGATCGACTCGGCGCGGTTGGCTATCGTGCCCAGGCTGCGCACCTCCCCATCCGGTTCCGCTATCGCAACCGCAATCGTATCGGCATGGACATCTAAACCCAAAAATCGTACCTTGTTCTGCATGACCGGTTCCTCTCCGCTTGTGGCTCTGAGCTGTGTTCCTTCTTGGCTCACAGCTTAACCCACGGTCAGAGCATTGGTGCCGGTCACTACATTTTGTCTAGCTTTTTGTGGATCGGATTTTTTTAATCTTGCAGCCGCCGTACGTTGGGGAGCTTCTTCCTAGAACCCCTCGGCTGAGACAGACAGCAATTGGCACACTCGAAACCGACCGACCGCAAGGCCTTTGAGGGACAATTCCCCTCCCGTCACAATCCCAGCTTATAGGCCCTTCCGAGACTTGGCCCCACCTATGCCTCCCCTTACTGTCCAAAATAGACCAGATCCACAAGAGAACGAGTCGTACATTTCAGGTAGGCTATTACTCTCCCCTGCGGATAGATTCCGTATGAACCACTCCTCAGGTGATTCTCTTGCACTCTGTGTGAGCAGATCGGCAGGATAGAACGCTGAGTTGAGAGTCGTGAAGTGACTGTTGTTTTTCTGTATTACTATCTGCGATTGATTCAGACTGCTTCTGGCGGGACGGGTTTCGAATTGTCTCTTTATTCATGAAGCGCAGGTTGAGCATATTAGCTAGAGCGGCGAGACGTCTTACTATTCTTCAATCGTTGAAGAGTCGAGGCAGTCTGAGTTGGTTTCACGCAGGCAAGCAGCCTTTTTGTATTTGTTATTGAGATTTATTCCGTATGGAGGATAAACGCATGCATTTCAGTTATTCGGAAACAGTGAACCACATCCTTGCCTTGGCACTTCTTGGAATGGCTCCTATTGCCCTGGCAGCTCAGGATGCGACCAAGCCGGATGTAAAAACATACGCGAACAGCACCGCGTCTAGCAATGCCGCTTCCAAGTGGGACATCTTTGCAGGTTTCAGCTATCTTTCACCTCGCGTCGCGTCTGACGGGTTTGATAGCTTTGACAGCACTGGCATCCGATACGGCGCCATTGGCAGCGTTTCGCGTTACTTCAACAAGTACGTGGGTGTACAGTTCGAGGGCGACTATCACAACGACAATAACGAAGACCACCCGACGAGCACCGACTTCGAGGGAGGATCGGGAGGTCTGATCCTGCGGTACCCGACCACCCACTTCACTCCATTTGTCCATGCCCTGGTTGGTGGAGAAAGTGCTGGCAGCTATTACTATCAAAATCAGTGGGGTTGGGTGGTTACGGGCGGTGGCGGTTTGGACTACAACACGCCATTGTTCAACCACCATTTGGCGCTTCGCCTGTTCCAGGCAGATTACCAGTTCAACCGGCAAGACGATATTGCCGATTTCAATATGCTTCGCTTGAGCGCCGGCGTTGTGTTCCGCATCGGTTCCTTTGTGCCGCCTGTGCCGGTGTCCCTGGCTTGCTCAATCAGCCCTGAGTCGATCTTTCCCGGCGACCCGGTCACGGTAACAGCAACCGCCGGCAACCTCGACCCGAAGCTACATGCGGTTTACTCCTGGTCGGGAGAGGGCGTGACAGGTGACGGATCAACGGCAACGGTGGCAACCACTACGCTTGCGCCCGGCATTCATACGGTAAATGGCAAGGTAAGTGAAGGTAAGGGCGACAAGATCGGCCTCAAACCCGGCGAAGTTGCGAATTGCTCAGCCAGCTTTACCGTAAAAGCGTTTGAACTGCCGACGATCGGTTGCTCGGCTAGCCCCAATGCCATCAATCCAAATGAGAGCAGCACGATCACTGCCACAGGTGTAAGCCCGCAGAACCGGCCGCTCACCTATAGCTACTCGGCCCAGTCTGGTTCAATCAGCGGCAACGGCGCAACTGCAACCTTTTCCTCGACGGGCGCTTCGGCAGGTCCTGTGGGGATTACTTGCAACGTAGCCGATGATAAGGGAAACGTTGCGGCCGCAGTTGCCACCGTTACAATCGCTCCCTTGCCCCAACAGCCAACGCCCGAACAGGTAAGGCTTGAGGCTCGGCTAGCGTTACACAGCGTGTTCTTCCCCACCGCCCAGCCAAGGGCAACACACCCTGAGGGCGGCCTCGTCGAGAGCCAGCAACTGATTTTGAAAACTCTTGCAACGGATTTCAAAGGCTATCTGGCAATCAAGCCTGAAGCTCACCTTATTCTCACCGGCCATGCCGACGTACGCGGAACGCCAGAGTACAACCAGGCGCTCACGGAACGTCGTGTGAATCAGGTGAAGCAGTTCCTGACGGAACAAGGCATCGTTGAAAAACAAATCGAGACGCGAGCAGTCGGCGAAGATCAGCAACTCAGCCAGGATGAGGTTAAGGATCTCATTCAGAAGAATCCCGATCTGACCGACAGCGAGCGGCAAAGAATTCTGCGCGATCTATCGAAGATTGTTCTAGCTCAGAATCGCCGCGTTGATATTACGCTAACCACTACGGGACAACAATCTGTGAAGCTGTATCCATTCAATGCCCAAGATTCAATGACTCTTCTGGATGAGAAGGCCGCAGCATCTACGAAGCGTGCACGTACCACGAAGCACGGTCGTGCCAAGAAATAGACACCCCGACTAGCGAAGCAGGTGAACCGGCCTGCTTCACCAGTGAAGGCACCAGCTTGGAGGCAGTAGCCCGTGGAAGGACAACCCGTGATGGGAGTCCTACCACGGGCGAATTGTCAACTATTGTTCCGATGCAATGCAGTGCGGTTGTCCCTGAGCGGCAAGAAGGTTCGGGAAATTTATCTAAAGCCAGCATTCATCGTGCTGCGTCTATGTGCGGGCTAAAGCCCGTACCTCCAAAACAGCGACTCAATCCGAGGTTCCCTTAGCGTATGGGTTGGAGGTACGTCAGATCCAGATCATTATCCTTATAAGACCTTGCCGCTGGGGTTATGCCAGCAGCCGTGTGCAGCTATGATCGCATCAGCTCCTTTCGGCCCCCAGGTATGTCGCTTGTAAGGGCGAACCCTGTGGTGGGTTTTGAGGACCGGGTCGACAACCGCCCAAGCAGCTTCCACCGCGTCTTCCCGTGTGAAGAGCGCGCCATCGCCGGCCATGGCATCACCCAACAGTCGCTCGTACGGCGTTTCCTCACCTGGCCGTTCTTCTGACAAGTAGAGTTCTCGCTGCTCTCCAACGAAATCCTTGCCCGCAAGTTTTACGCGAGCCGCGAGAGCTACGGCCGAATTGGGCGAGAGCCGGAAGCGAATGTAGTTGGACCGACCAGTCGGCGATTCTGCGTCAGCGAAAAGCCTCTGAGGAGGAGGCTTCAGCTCCACCATAATCTCGGTTGCGGTGTCTGGCAGGTATTTTCCAGAGCGCAGATACCACGGCACACCATCCCAGCGCCACGAATCGATGAACAGACGCAGAGCGCAGAAGGTCTCGACATCGGAGCGCTTCGCCACATCCGTCTCCAGGCGGTAGTCGGCATACTGACCACGCACCAAGTCATCGGGTCTGAGTGGACGCATGGCTTTGAAGACCTTGGCCTTTTCGTTGTGCACGGCGCCGAAGTCCCTGCCCGCGGGAGGCTCCATGGCAAGGAGTGCGACGACCTGAAAGAGATGGTTCTGGATCACGTCCCGCAGGCAGCCGGCGGTCTCGTAAAACGCGCCGCGCTTTCCCACGCCGAAATTCTCCGAAAGAGTGATCTGGACGCTAGCCACGTAATTGCGGTTCCAGATCGGCTCCAGAAACGAGTTAGCAAAGCGGAAGTAGAGGATATTCATG
>Ga0224529_1000274_pt1 | contig 40891 bp, 27 predicted proteins | sample CBST50metaG_FD_179893 | JGI IMG/M metagenome (GOLD analysis project Ga0224529, IMG submission 179893) | Peat soil microbial communities from Stordalen Mire, Sweden - C.B.S.T50 | ecosystem: Environmental > Terrestrial > Soil > Wetlands > Peat | place: Sweden: Norrbotten County, Stordalen Mire...
TGTCCCCGTAGACCCCATCCGCCATTTCTGAGTCTTTCGCCGCAGCTCGGCGAGGAGCCCCGAATCGATGTGTCCCGTGCAGTCTCACCGGACACATGCACGGCTGGCACTGCGATCAGAGATCGTAATTCTCCAGGAGTACGGGCATCTCACCTACCGTGATCTCACTCGGCAGCGCGTTCACATTGTTTTGCCAGTCTCGATAGAGGGCCAAGCCGAAAGTTTCCGGAACCGGAACGGTGATATCCGTCCCCGTGCTGCTCCAGATCATCCAGCCATCGTATCCGTTCGCGCGTTGCAATTCACATGCCCAGAGCCCGTTTGCGTACTGCTGGCAACCTGTCAAATTTGCTCCAATGAGCCAGCTCTCGACGACGCCATAGGCCTGCCCTGGGTCCGTCAACTGATTCGTAGGCATCTGAGGATTGGTGCACCAGGTCGCCTCCCAGAGAGTTCCCCAACCGCAGTTGTCATATGCGTACCAGGTAAAGCGTGATACCCCCACCGCGGCCTGGACTACGTGATAACGCATAAGCCACGCAGCCTGATCCTGATCGACTGATGTCGCCGAGCCCCAACTGGCTTCCGTATTCCACAAGGGAAGGCCGGACAGGCCATGGTTGGCGAGGGTCACCTCAAGCGACTGAACATCGGTTGCTATCTGCTCAGGGCTCGTGTCACCGTAACCGTGAAACGACGCGATATCCGCGTAAGGATATTTCGCGCCCGTGCCGGCCAGGTATGTATCCAGCCAGCTCAGGTTGGCGGCGGTGACACGGCTGATGGACGGCATGATGACCTGGTTCGGATTGGTGCCGCCGTTGGGAGCGCAGATGCCGTTCGTGCAGCCGCAATTGGCGGGATTCTTCACTATTGTGTATAAGTCCTGCGCAACGGCCAGCAGTTGGGCGTTGGTTCCATCCCAGTAAGCACTGCCGTTCGGCTCATTCCATGTCTCGAAGTACTTGATTTTTCCGCAGTAGCGCTGAACCAGTTGCGTCGTGAAGGCGTCGAGATCGGCCTTGATCGGAGCGGAACAACTTCCGGCCCCCTCTCCGCCCGTGCACGGGTCGGTCGGGTTTGTCGATGCCCACGCCGGCACCTTGCCAAGGGTAAAGACGAAATCGGTGACGCCATTCGCCTGGGCCGCAGGAATTGTGGCGTCCAAGCGTGACCAATCGAACTGCCCACTGGTGGCTTCGATGTCCGCCCAGGCCACGACGTCCCAGAACCGAAGAGTGGACACCGGAAATGCAGGGAACGGCGTTGCCGTGTGATGGATCGTCATGCCAAAGAAATTGGCCGAAATAGCAGCTTTGGGATTTGGCGGTATCAGGGTGGTCACCAGCGAACTTCCAGAGTAGGAGAACGCCCCTGTCGCCGATCCTGTGCCGCTGAGGGAAATCGTCGCTTCACTCCCAGTGTTGGAGTTGCTGACAACCGTCAACTGGCCGGTCACCGCTCCTGCCTTGGCCGGATCGAGTTCCACGCTGATCGTGGCCGTTTGGCCAGGAGTCAATGAAAGCGGGAAGGTGACCGGCGCCAAGGTGAAGCCCGTGCCGGTAACGGTTGCCCCACTTACCGTTAAAGTGGCCGTGCCTGTGGATGTGAGTGTGACCGCTCGGGTCGTCACCACATTGACCGGGACGTCTCCGAAGGCTACGCTCGAACCGCTGACGCCCAGGGTTGGTAGTGCCGCATTCAATTGCAGCTTGAAGGTGTCGGTGACTGGTCCCGCAGCCGCAGTCACGACAGCCGTCTGCGCAGTCGAAACCGCCGACACATTCAGCGTGAACTGTACGCTGGAGGTGTTTGCGTGCACCATTGCTGCGGTCGTCGTGACAACCGCGGCATTATTGCTCGATATGGCCACTCTCAAGCCGGCGGCAGGCGCTGGCCCGCTCAAAGTCAACGTGCACTGGTCGGTTCCCGCTCCGCTCATCGACGCGCTGGCACAAGTGAAGCCCGTCAGCACTGGAAGTCCTGTACCGCTGAGTGGAATCGTTGCGGTTCCGTTGGTGGAGGAGTTGCTGTCAACGGTCAACTGACCGGTCTCGGCGCCCAGCACAGTGGGATCATATTGCACCGTGATCGTTGCCGATTGACCCGGGTTCAACGTGATCGGGAAGGTCCCCTGTGTCATGCTGAAGCCCGCGCCGGTGACGGTCGCCGCGCTTACGGTTACGGGCGCTGTGCCGGTGGAGCTGAGAGTCACAGCCTGAGTTGCAGGTGTGTTCTCTGACACGCTTCCAAACGACACGCTGGCCGCGCTGATGCTCAGCGTGGGAACGGGAACAGTCAACTGAATGGTAAACGCGGCAGTGACGGATCCCGTAGCGGCCGCCAGAACCGCCGTCTGCGCCGTCGAAACCGGTGTAGCACTGGCCGTGAATTGCACACTGGATGTGTTCGCGTGCACCATCGCCGCGGTCGTCGTCGTGAGGGACGAATTGTTGCTCGAAATGCCAACCCTCACTCCAGCGGCAGGAGCTGGCCCGCTGAGCGTCACGGTGCAAGTGTTCGTACTGGTTCCGCCCATCGACGCGCTATTGCACGTGAATCCCGTCACTACCGGCGGAGGGTCTGCCACACCGGTGCCGCTCAGGCTCACGATTGTTGCGCTGGTTGAAGCGGTGGAGGTGATCGCCAGCTGTCCGGTCGCGGCTCCAACGCTGGTCGGGGCGAAGGTGATGGTGAAGCTTTGACTGCTGTTTGCTGCAATCGAAAGCGGAAGGCTACTCTGCCCAGAAACGGAAAAGAACTGGCCGGTTACGCTCAGTTTGCTCACTGTTACCGGAACCGAATTATGGTTAGACACGGAGATGGTCCTGCTGGCACTTGTCCCGACCCATACGTTGCCGAGAAGGGCCGACGACGGTGACACCACAAGGCCTTCCAGTGCGGTTTGATCCGCGGCATGAGCCACGCAACTGGAAAAAGCAACGCAGAGCGCGAAGCGAAATGCCAGCACAGCACGCGCTCGGAAGAACCTGGAAACACCAGACTTGGAACGAGATTTGGGGCACTTGCCCAATTCCAAAGTCGCGCTTCGGAGAGTGGTATGGAATGGTGCAACCTTCAGTGGCGTCGGAAAAAATAATTGTATAAAGATAGCATTCTCCAATCTCTAAAAGGGGCGATCGCATCCGGGATCGCCCCCCTTTGTATCGGAGAACCGAGCTAGTCTTTCTAGGCTGCAGACATTGTGGCGTGACCTACATTACATTGGGTTAGCTTTGGGTTATCTGACTGTAGTCTGTTGATTCACTCACTTACACTTTATGGCCGAAGGCTAACTCGAATCATTGCAACGCACATGGATCGCTGGTGGGTCTGTTGCCGCCGCCGCACCCCGCGTCACCGGCGGATTCGGCTGGCAGCATCTCCTTGCGCTGCTCAAATGCAACCACTTCGTAACGTCGCGCTAGAACCAGCCGTGCAATTCCCACCGGCAAGTCTCTAGTCTTCCGCCTGCTTTGCACGCGCACCACGCCAATAGAGGGTCAAGCCAACCAAAACTGCAGCAACCGTGACCGCGACCAGCTTCAGCTCAAACCCGAGTTTGTTCAACGCATCGCCAGGCGGCACGAGCGAAACCACAATGCCGATCAGCACCACGGCGAATCCAAGACCTGCACAAAGCCAGACGCCGGCAATGCCGCCCGGCACCAGCACGGCGTGCGAATTTTCTCTGCGGTCTTTGCGGCTCGCCAGTTTGATGGCGGCCGCAAACATATAGAGAAACGGGATGAAGTAGAGAATGATGGCGGCGTCGATCAGCATTTGATACGCGCCCTGGATGGTCTCGCTGATCTGGCTCCCCAGCAGGATGGCGGCGGAAATCAGGGCCTGCACAAGAATCGACACATAGGGCGTCTTCCAGCGCGGATGAATCTTGCCAAAGGCGGCGGGCAGGTAGCGGTCGACCCCCACAACAAAGGGGACGCGCGCGATGCCGGCCACGGTGCTGCCCACTCCGCCGGCGTTGCCCACCGTGACGACGAGGGCCGCAAGAATTCCCAAAAAGCCGACCTTCAAGGCGACAGCCCCGATGGAAATAGTCTGGAAAACGCCACTTTTCGGGTCCAGACCGGCGGCTGGCACAAGGGCAAGAATCGCGAACGTGCCGACAATGTACATCAGGGCGATCAGGGCGCCGGCGCCAAAGACGGCCCTGGGCAGCGTGCGGCGCGGGTCACGCACCTCCTCGCTCATGCACGAGACCAGTTCCAGTCCCGTAAAGGCAAAGGCGATCTGCGACCAGAAGTTGACCGTGTCCCAGTTCCATGTGGGCATCATGTTGGCGACCGTGAAGTGGGTCGCGGAACCGTGCTTCCAGCAGACGACAGCGGCAATGCCGGCCAGCATCATCAGGGGCACGTAGGTTCCCACGCCGCCCGCATTCTGCAGCCATTTGCCGATGTTGAGTCCGACGATGTTGAGGACCACGGCGACCAGCAGGATCGACAGCGAGACCGTCAGTTGGAACGTTCTGTCCTGAGCAAGCACCGAACCGCGACCACCCATGATGTAGGCAGCCATGGAGGCGCTGGCCAGAAGCAGGCCGGGGAAATAGAAGAACGTGTAGATCCAGTAGGTCCAGCCGGCGACAAATCCGTGAAACGGCCCAAACGCTTCCCGGGACCATGCATAGAGGCCACCTTCTTCAGGAAAGCGCGAAGACAACTCATTGATCACCAGCGCTCCGGGCACAAAAAAGAAGACCGCGGCAAGCACCCACAAGCTGATCGAAGAAGTGCCGTTGTGTCCGGCGGCCGCGATCCAGCGAGGCCCCAGCACGGTGGCGATATTGAACAGCAGCACGTCCCAGAAGCCCATCGATTTGCGCAACTGCGATTTGGGATCGGGCGGGGCCATCGCAGGAATGGTCATGCGGTCACCACTGGGCGTGGAATGAACTCAAGGGGCATTTGGAAATGATAATGGACCGAGCGCATCGGAGTCCGTCCAGGCCAGGAAGAATCCAGGGCAAACGCATTTGAAAATCTCAGAACAAACTCATCGATTTGGCCTCCTGAGGAGCACCGCGACGAAGGATCTGCGGTTGCCTTTCGGCCCATTTCCGGCAAGTTGGACCTCTTGGCTTCTCCAACTTTCACCGCAAAGCAGAAAAAACAACCGCAGATCCTTTCCTACGTTCAGGATGACAAACGTTGCACGCAAAGAGATCTGAAATGCAATTGCGCTGGGGCGAATTCACTCGGGCGTTGGCCGCCCCAGCCTGCATCAGACAGCGACGACCTGGACGCCGTTGGCTTGAAAGCCTGCGAGCGCGTCGGACGCGATTCCCGAGTCGGTGATCAAAATATCGATATCGATAACGGCGCAGATCAGCGCCGGGCTGACCATGGCGATTTTGCTCGAGTCCGCCACCACAATCACCTGTTTGGCTTGCCGGGTCATGGCGCGAAACACAGCAGCCTCGTCGGCCTCAATGGTGGTGGCGCCGCGCAGCATGTCCACACCGCAGGCGCCGATGAAGGCCTTGTCCAGAAAAACGCCGTTCAAGGTCTCCAAGGCCGCCGGGCCGGTGAGCGAAAAAGCGCCCGCCCAGCGCATAGTTCCGCCGGTAAGGGTCACATTCAGGCCAGCCTGGTTGCTCAATTCCATGCCAATGTTCACAGCGTTGGTGATGACGTGAATACCGCTGCGATGGCGGATGCAGCGGGCCACCTGCGTGGTGGTGGTGCCGGCCGTAAAGCCCACGGTTTCGTGTTCGCGAATCAGTTCGGCGGCGGCGATTGCGATGCGGCGCTTCTCCTCCGCAAAGCGGCCTTCGCGCTCCTGAAAGGACGAATCGAAGCGGAAGGGCGCGTACTGCGCTTGGCCGGCCAATTTGGCGCCGCCGTGGGTGCGGTGCACCAGTCCGCGCTGCTCAAGCCGCGCAAAGTCGCGCCGAACGCTGGCTGCTGAGGCACCCAGCAACTCAGCCAGTTCTTCGACCGTGGTGTTTCCGCGCTGCAGCAGCACTTGCAGGATTCTCTTGGCGCGTTGATCTGTTTTTGCGGACATAGGCAGGCTAAATTGAGATTTAGGCTTTCTCCGCATTTTACACGCGGCAGATGCGGCGCCGGACCGACCGCCTTGCATAAGTCGATGGGCGACTTATGCGTGCCGTACGGCGGGCCGCTTCGCGCTCAACTGTTCAAGCGCACAAACCAGGGCGCGAACGCTCTCTTCGCGCACCACGAATCGCATGTACTCCCGATCCTGAATGTCGCCCATAGTCATGCCCTGCTTGCGAAACCGGGCTGGGCTGTCAAGAGTCGTTCTGGCGCTCGAATGAAACTCGGTTGCGCCGGTGGTTTCGGCAATGGCCTCTACTGTGTCTGGCGAAACGCCGCCGCCGGGCATGATGGCAATGCGCCCCTGAGCTTTCTCGACCATGCGGGCAATCGCGTTCATACCGTGCGTTGCATCCGGTTCTCCGCCGGAAGTGAGGATGCGGCACGCTCCTGTTTCAATCACATCTTCAAGCGCCGCGCCCAGATCGGGCGTCATGTCGATCGCGCGGTGAAAGGTAACAGGCAAGGGCTTGGCCAACTGCACCAGTTGCCGCGTACGCCGCACATCGACGCGCCCATCTTCGTCCAGCAGGCCCAGCACAACACCGTTCGCGCCGAGACTGCGCGCATGGGCAATCTCTTCCTGCATCACTTCAAATTCAAACTCGGTTGCGCAAAAGTCGCCGCCGCGCGCGCGAATCATGACAAACAAATCAATCGCAATGCGGCGGCGAACTGAAGCGATCAGTCCCGCGCCGGGCGTGATGCCTCCCTCCAGCAGGTCGGAGCAGAGTTCCACTCGTCGTGCGCCACCACGTTCGGCCGCGATCGCCGACTCAACGGAGTCGATGCAAACTTCAAGATCCATAATGACTGTGTCCCAAGCCCTGAAAATGCCAGAACCCTCGCTGAAACCACAGTGTCAGACGAGGGTTCCGGGAATTGAACGAATTTCTGGTGAAGTGCGGCTGCCTCGATCTCTCGCGGCAGCCGGTTGAATTAGAAGCGGTAGTGCGCGGAGAACTGCATGTTGCGCGCAGTGGAACGCGTGCCCTGGATGTTATAGCCGAATTTGTTCACGGTATTCTTGTTCGAATCAACCCTGGTATCGTCGAATGTGCTATCGGGGTTACCGTAGCTGGCAATGTTCAAGGCGTTGAAGGCGTCGAAACGGAAGCCCACCGAGTGTTCTCCGAAAATGTGGAAGTCCTTGAAGGCGGAGACGTCCATATTGAGAAGGCCAGGGCCGCGCAGCGAGCCATTGCTTGCGGTTCCGAACTTGTATCCCTGAACGGTTACTCCGTCTGCAGCGAAGATTGGAGCCGTTTCGCCAAATGCGCATGTGCCATTGTCCACGCCCGGTGTTGTGCAAGGTTGAGCTGAGGGGTCAGTGCCATACCAGTTCGTCAGCGAACGGTGAACGATTTTCAACTTGCGGTACTGATTGGGCCGCGAGTTGCCATAACTCCTTGAGTTGTTCCCCTGGTTTGCACTCACACTTTCCGCGAAGCCCGAATAGGCCACGATGTCCGTGCCGATCTTCCAGCCACCAACTGCCTCATCCATCCAGCGGTTGATTCCATGCAGGTATTCCTGGCCACGCCCAACAGGCACGGTGAAAACTCCCAAGCCGGTGAGGTTATGGCGAATGTCCGATCCGGACGGACCGTAGTCAGCCTTGGAGTCGTAGTAATTCTGGAAGGCGCCGCTGAAGCCGTTGACGTTCAGACTGTAGTCGCCCAGGCTGTTGGTCATCGACTTGCCATAGGTGTAGTTCACTGTGAACTCCACACCATGGCTGGCGCGCTGGCGCAGAACGGCCTGCAACGCGTTGTTGTTCATCATGGCGCGCGACTCGGTGATCAGCAAAATGCCGTTATTGGTGTTGTAAATGTTGTAGCTGCTTGGGGCATTGTTGCCAATGTACTTGTTGTTGTAGAGCGGCGCCGAGGTCGGATCGCCGTTGACCAGGTCCTGGTTGACGTTGTTGTAGTCCGCCAGGTGGTCTCCCTTGCCGCCGACGTAGCCGGCCTGCAGAGACGTGGTGCGGGTGAGCGCATATTCCAGAGTCAAGCTCCAGTTCTGCGAATACGCCGGCTGAACATTCTGCGGATAACTGTTGTAGGTTCCGCCGTACGCGCTCGTAGTTCCACTGAAGCCCTGTTCCGCAGTGCGGGGCGTGGTGACCGCGCCGGGTACGGGAGCAGTCAAATTAACACTGGTAGACACCAGGAAGGGCGTAAGCGAGGTCAACCGCTGATTGTACGAGTAGCCCTCAAAGAAGCTGGTGGCGCCGTAACCGCCGCGCACCACCCACCTGTCTGCCGCCTGATAGGCAAAACCAAGGTGCGGCATAATTTGCCGGTAATTCGGCTGGTAGCAAGCACGGTTCTTGCAAATGCCGGAACCGGGTTCGGCACCTGCGGGGACACTTTTCGCGTAGATGGGCTGGCCGAAATTAGGATCGGATGCGTTGACAATAATGTTGCCTGTCTTGTTGCTCGACTCGACCCAGGGCTGGTCGAACTCGTAACGCAGACCCAGATTGAGCGTCAGGTTGGGACGGATTTTGAAGTCGTCGTTCGCATAACCCGCCGTGCGCCACTGGCGCTGCCCGACATTGATATCGCTGAGCGTTGCTCCAACGCCCGAGACACGGTCCAGCACAAAGTCCGCTGGGCCATAGCCAGTATCCGACTCGGTGTCCGGATCGCCCGAGGCCGTGAATGAGCCGTTATAACTGATGTTGCCCAACAGGCCGCCATTGTTGTTGTTGGTGGTGTAATTCTGCTGATAGCGAATCGCCTGGATGCCCATGGTAAAAAAGTGCAGGCCATGCTGCCAAGTCAAATTGTCGATATAGCTGAAGGCGTTTTCGATGTTGATTGAGGGCCCGCTGGAGGTGCCGACGCCATTGAACCCGAAGTTCAGGTTCTGCCGGGTAAAGCCCGCGACCGTCTGGTCGGTGTAAGCAATGCCCAGCACGGAATCGCCCTTGGTTCCGAATGCGCCCGTCGGATCGACAGGAACGCTATAGGAAAGATTGCTCCGGGTAAAGCCTATGCGCGCTAGGTTGACCAGAGAGGGAGAGAAGGTATGCGCCCAATCGACACCCCCGAGCGTGGTCGGAAAGTCGTTTTCCCCAGGGAAGTCAGTAATCAGCACAGACTTGGAACCTTGGACCACGGTGCCCGTGGAGGTAAAGGCCGAGATCTTGTCTGAGGGGCGTAACTGGTAATCGACCTTCATATCGCCCTGGTTGTTGTTCGTGTAGCTGCGAGAATCTGCCTCATAGTTGTTGGCGGCAACATTGTCCGTTGGCGTGGCGTTGGGCAGGGGATAATACTGCGGATGCGCAAACAGGTACTTGGCCACCGGATTAACAATCGGCAGGCCCTTGTTGCCCGCATAAGGCGTGAAGCCGTTTTGCGTGTCGTAGAGATTGCGTCCGGCGGCCGAGAAATTGCCGTCGCGCATGTCTGCGGTCATCACGCTTGCAAACGATATGCCGCCTGTATGATGGCGGGTGCCCAGGTAATCGACGAAGAAGAACAGCTTGTCGTGTAGGAGGGGACCGCCAAAGGTGCCACCAAACTGCGCTTGAGAGTAGGGGGTATTCGCCGCTATGTTGTTGTTGTTGATGGAGTTTTCGTAGTTGTTGTACCACGAGTTGGCGTTAAAACGGTAGTCCTGCACATAGCCATAGACCGAACCATGGAACTGATTGGTTCCGCTCTTGAGCATCAGCACCACGCCGGCGCCGTTCGCGTTGCCAAAGTCGGTAGGAGAATTGGCCGTAATCACCTTGATCTCTTCCAGCGCCTCGGGCGCGGGCGAGAAGGCCATCCAATTGTCCTGGGATTCGTTCATGTCGATGCCGTTCAGCGTGTAGTTGTTCGCCTGGGCGCGGTTGCCGTTGATGTTGGGCGTATCGCCGGTTGCGGCAAATCCGCCATTTGGGGTGTTGCGGGCAATGTTCGACATCGCCGCAGGTCCACCGGTATTGACGGAGCCGGGCACATAGAGTGATACGGCCGAGAAATCCAGGCCATTCAGTGGCAGGTTGCCGATGGTGTTGGCGGTAAACGTGCTGTCCAGGGTGGGGTTGTCGGTGTTCAGAATGGGCGCCGCGGCAGAAACATTCACCGTCGTCGAGGAACTTCCCACTGTCAGCTTCACATTGAAGTTAGCCGTCTGCAGGACTTCCAGGTTGAAAGCGGGGACGGTTGCGGTCTCGAATCCGTTGGCCTGCACCGATACTTGATAGTGGCCGATGGGCAGAAAGTCGATACGAAAGAGGCCGGTCGAATTGGTTGTCGCCGGCGAGTCTATGCCGGTGTCGAGGTTATGGGCTACCACCTGGGCGCCCGTTACAACCGCGCCGCTGGGGTCAGTGACCACCCCTGTGACCGATCCGGTTACGGTCTGCCCAAGGGCAATGGAGATGCACGCCAGCATGGCAAATGTGCATCCAAATAGGAGCCGGAGAAAACGCATTTTCATCGAGGCCTCGCTTTGCTTGTTGCGCTTCATTCGTAGTTCTGATTCGTCTGTGTTCGGCATCGGAATGCTGTAAGCGACTCCACGCCGATAGGAGTGACCCTTGTGAGTGCTGCTCAGATGAGGCAGGATGGCGACGGCTTCACAGCGCAATCGGATTGCGCGCCAGTCGTCACCCAACTTCCCTGTACTGTGATGTGTTCCCAAGACCCTGAGATTGGAGCCTTGAGGCGTTTCTTAAGCCCGGTCAAACATCGATCCAGCGCGAGTCGGCTGTTTGGAATCGCGATCCGAGTGAAAGATCAATGTGAGCAAAACGTTAGCGTGAATCTGCTCAAATAGTCAAGAAAAATCGTCACATAACGATAAACTATGCCGATCCTGCCAAAAACAGCGAATAAAAGGTGACAATCTGCCCGGATGATGGCCCGCGCCCAAACGCTCCATTTCTCGCTTGAGCCTCCGTTTCGGCTTGGGAACACACGCGCGTGGAAGCCCTGGCGTCCGCGAGAATGTGCGTGCCGTCAGGCTGCGTGGAGGCGAGCCAATGCATCCAACGGTTTACAGGGGGACGCTTGGGCGGACGAGGGTTGGAATGGGTGCGCTCCTGCGCTGGGGATTTGACCTTTTTGGGATGTCCGTTGAACTGGCGGAAATTGATCAGTTCGCCACGCGGCCCTGACCTAGAATCCTCTTGCCCGATGCAAGGGAAAGCTGTTTCACCGCTGCGTCCATCCGAAGATGTAATCTGGTCATTTTTGCCCGCGCCTTCCGGCAGGCTTTCAGCGATCTCCAACGTTCGTTTCCGCTGTCCCGGCCGCTGCTATGAAAAGCCCGCAAAGTAACGCACGATAGCAAAGTTCAGCACGCTGCACGGAGTCCCCGAATGACCTCCATGTCCGTCCCGATGTTCCTGTCTCTGAAGTACGTACGCAGTCTGTCCCTAACACGCGGTGTAGCCAAAGCTGCGCTTTCCGGGCATGACGGTCGCGACGGCGGTTGCCGTTTCTCAAGAACCATTGCCGCCCTGCGCACGCGGCAGTGGATGCCGCTGCTGGTTTGCCTGCTGGTGGCGTGCCAGGGCGCCCGAGCCCAGAACGGTGTCTTTACACCGTCGCAGCCGGTGGGCGTCCCTTCCGCTGCGCAAAGCGTCACAGTGACGGCACAGGCGGCTGGCGCCGTCAATGCGGTGCAGGTGCTGACGATGGGTGCGCCGGGCCTCGACTTCAAGGTTGGCGACGGCGCGTCTACCTGCGTTCAAGGCACACTCCTCGCTGTCAACGGGACCTGCACGGAATCGGTGAGCTTCACACCAGCCTCCCCCGGTCCGCGTCAGGGAGCAGTGGTTCTGCGGGATAGCGACAACAATGTTCTGGGCATCGCGTATTTGTCCGGCACGGGACTGGGCGGGCTCCCCGTTCTGGTTGCAGGCAACGTGAAGCCGATTGCCGGCGTGTCTGGCCAATGGACTTCGGATGCGGACCTGGACCAGCCCTCCAGCATCACCCTGGATGGTGCGGGGAACGTCTACATTGCAGACAGCGCTCACAACCGGATTCAAATGTGGTGTGCCGGCAAAAGCGCTACCATCGCGGGCATTCATTGCACGGCAGCCGGCGTCCTGCTGACTGTTGCGGGCACCGGAGCGCCGGGTTTTGCCGGCGATGGCGGGCTGGCAACGGCCGCAGAGCTGGACCTGCCTTCCGGCATCACCCTGGATGGCGCCGGGAACCTGTACATTGCGGACACGAACAACAATTTGATTCGCAAAGTGACGGCCGCCACCGGCATCATCACCACCGTGGCAGGCTCGGAAACACCTCGCGGTTTGGGCAATGGCGGGTATGCCACCGCGGCCGGTCTCGATCAGCCCGAAGGCGTGACCGTGGATGCCAGCGGCAACCTTTACATCGCCGACACGTACAACCAGCAAATTCGCAAAGTGGATGCCCAGGGCATCATCACTGCGGTGGCGGGAAACGGAGCACAGAGCGCATCTGGGGACGGCAGCGGAACCTATTCCGGAGACACCGATTCGGCAGTCACCGCCGGACTCAACAAGCCCTATGCGGTTGCCTTTGACGCCGCCGGCAACATGTACATTCCGGATTCCGGCAACAACGTTATCCGCAAGGTGAACACTGCGGGAACGATCACCACATTCGTCGGGTTTTACCCCGGGACCGCGGGGAGCGGAGGTGTGGGCGGGGCGGCAGCCAAAGCGAGCTTGAACGATCCCACGGCCGTCGCATTCGATGCGGCGGGGAATCTGTATATCGCGGACACGGCGAATGCACGGATTCTCAAGGTGACCGCAGCCATCAGTCCGACCCACGCCGGGCTTGTCTCCGTTTTTGCCGCCAGCGGCACGAACAACGTCTACACCGCAACCGGTGGGGTGAAATCCAACGCCATCTACGCGCCGGCGGGGATTTTCGTCGACGGCAACGCGAATCTCTACTATGCCAACTACTTTTATTACATGACGGTTGCGGAGATCGAGAGCCAGCAGTCGTTGCTGGAGTTTACCGGCACGCCCGTGCAGCAGGGAGACCAGTCGCTTCCGGAGACGCAGACGGTCGAAAACGGGGGGAACGCGCCCCTCGATCTGACCTCAGCCAACATTCCCGAGGTTCCGCCCAATGCGCTGATCGATCCGGGCACGACAACCTGCGACTTCGTCATTACGCTCGCCGTGGATGAGAATTGCAATGTGGGGGTGGTGTTCGCTCCCGCTCTGCCGCCGGCATTGGTGATTCCTGGTGGCGCCACATCCGAGCTGGTGAAAACCGATGTGGATGTTTACGGCAACTCCAACGGCTATCCACAGGACAAGGAAAACTTTCCCCTGGACATCGTGGTGGTCGGGCGGGTCGTTGTGCCGAACGCGACAACAACCATGGTGACAGGCTCTCCCAACCCCTCCGACTACGGACAAATGGTCACTTTCATCGCAACCGTGACCTCCAGCAAGGCCGCGGGAACACCCGTCGGGACGGTGGTATTCACCGATGGCGCCACGCAACTGGGCGCGCCCGTTACGCTGGACAGCGCAGGTGTTGCAACCTATACAACCACCGCGCCACTGCCGGTGGGGCCGCAAACCATTACCGCAACCTTCACCGCGGCCGCAGGCAAAGACTTCTTGCCCAGCTCCGGCTCGTACACTCAGAACGTGGACGAACTGACGGATACCAGCCTCAGTTCCAGCGCCAACCCATCCGCCTTGGGAGCGCCCGTGACGTTCACCGCGACGGTGACCATCTCCGGTGGTGGTGGCGTGGTGCCGGACGGTACGGTCATCTTCACCGATACCACGACGGGGACGATCCTCGGCACCCAGGCACTCCCGGCGAACGGCATTGTGTCTCTTCCCCCGATCGCGACGCTCACGCAAGGGGTACATGTGATCACCGCGGACTACGGCGGAGACGCAGCCAAAGACATTCTGGGCAGCACGGGCACTTTGAGCCAGGTTATTTCTCCTTTGCCCGCAAGCTTCACCCTGACTGTAACTCCCGGCACTCTAACCATTCCGACCACCAAAAACACCACGGTGAACGTGGCCCTGACCTCCATCAACGGCTTTACCGATACCATTGAACTGGGCTGCACGGCGCTTCCGGTCGCTGTAACCTGCCACTTCTCGACCGACAGCGTCAACCTGGCTGCCAACGGCTTGCAGAATGTGGCCTTGACCATCGACACCAACAACCCGCTGGGCGGTGGAGGCACGGCATCCTTGAACGCACAGCCTGGCAACAAGGGATTTTCGCTGGCCGGGCTCTTCCTGCCATTCAGCGCCCTGTTCGGATGCATCTTCTGGCGCTTCAGAAAGCGGTACGCGGCGGCGATGACAACGGCGTTGGTTCTGCTTTTGGGCGGCGCCGCTCTATTGGTCTCTGGCTGCTCCGGGTTCACGCAGACCAGCGCCTCACCCGGAACCTATACGATTCAGGTAGTCGGTGTGGGGGCTAATACTGGCGTGACTCAGTACCAGAACGTATCTCTGACCATCACCCAGTAGCACCGGCGCATGAAACAGGCGGCAGGAGAAAAATGAAAAGCTTCCGAATTCTTGTTCAGGCGTTGGTCGGTCAACCCGAATCCACAGCGACAGATCCGGGTCGCTGGAATGGAGAGCCTGGGTGTCAGGTGCGTGCTCGCAAGGCGGTTTTCGCCGCCGTTGTTCTTGTCCTGGCCGTTTGTTGGGGTGCGGTTTGCTCCGCGAATGCCCAGGTGGTGCCGGCAGCGGATCGCGGCGGAATCAGGTTGTCGGCGGGGGGACTGGCATCGGGCTATTATGTGCAATACGGCGAAGTGAAGCTCCTGGGCCCCGCGGCTTTTGTCGACGTGGACACGCTGCGCCATTTCGGATTTGAAGGCGAGGCACGCTGGCTTGACTTTCACCGGACCCACGACTTCAAGGCCACTACTTACCTGGGCGGGATCCGCTACCATCGGGAGATTGGCCGGTTCGACCCCTACGTGAAAGGATTGGTGGGGCTGGGCCAGTTCCACTATACCTATGGCCTTGGGCACGACAACGATTTGGTGGTTGCGCCCGGCGGCGGGCTCGATTTCCATCTCAGTCACCGCATCATTCTCCGGGCCGCCGACTTCGAATATCAGATCTGGCCGCAGTTCCATTACGGCAGCATGTCGTCTGTCGGCGTGAGCACTGGCATCCGGGTGCGCATCTTCTGATCGCACCCCCCGCGTCAGGCTTCACCCAGCTTCATCCGGTCCCGCCTCTGGAAGCCACACCCGGGAAGGCCGTCACGCGCCGAGCGCCGCCCACGGCCGCCTTGCGTATCGCAATCAGGGAAGTCCTGCCCGCGTTGTGATTCGGATCACGGAGTCGGCGGCCGGGTCCCGGTAGCCTGATAGGGACGGCGCATGCACCAGAAGCGCTAAAAACAGGAGTTTCATCATGGCTTACGTAATTACAGATGCATGTACCAAGGATTTTGTCTGCGCACCAGAGTGCGCGACAGCGGCCATTTCGCCAGCCGAAGCGAGCGATCCAGCCGCCGCCGCCGTTTCCCAGTTGTTCATCAACCCGGATGAGTGCATCGACTGCGGCAACTGCGCATCCATCTGCCCTCAGGGCGCCATTTTTTCAGTCGACGAGTTGCCGGCGGACAAGGCCGAGTTCGTCGAGAAGAACGCCGCCTATTTCAACTAGGCTTCTGACCGCCAGAAGATGCCTTGGCCGGGGAGCGCAGCGCCGCCGACCAGACCGGCTGCCGTGCGGGCGTCCGCGCCCGCACCTGCTCCGCTCCACTACTCTTTGAGGCCAAACACAACCCGTCGCACGGGTCGCAGCGCGTTTGACTTTACAAGTGCCCTTCCGTCGAAGCCTCTTTGCGTGCTGCCAGTCAGGGCTCTGTCTTGCCAGACGGTGGCCCAGGGGGCGGCGCAGTTGCTGATGCAGACGGCGGCAAGATCACCGGGCTCGGCGGCGTCACGACGCTCTGGGCAGGGGACGCTGCGACGGGAATCACTGCCAGGGTGAGCGTCTGTATCGTCGACGGCTCGTCGCGCAGCTTCACATAGAGCACGCCATTGGCCGGGTGAGGAACACTCAACTGGGTTCCGGTAAACTCCGGCGGAACATCGCTGGGGTTGTCGAAGTCCGGCGTTGCGGCAATGCCTGAAGCCAGGAAGAGATTGGTCCCAGTTAGCGTGCACGGCTTGGTCACGGCGTGCGGGCAGTGCAGTTCCTTGAACCCCGGCAGTCTTACCAGAGTGCCCAGGGGAACCCAGTCACCGGCGACCCCGGCGGGCGAAATCGCCCGGGCCCGCACCGGTCCAAAGGCCGAGGAGCCGAAGCGGGCGAGTGGTTCGACCACGCCCAGAGCCGTTTTGGCATCCTCCAGCACGAGGCTGCCATCGGCCAACGCCAGCGTAGTGCGGAAACTGCCGTCGTTGGCGGCTACCTCAATTTTTTCCTCGCGGGAGAAGGTTGCCGGCTCGCTGGACCGAAGAAAGAAGACCAGCCGGCGGTCGACAGGCAGATCGTCCGGGTTGCTCAGGTGCACGGGCGAGGGCGCGGCTGAGACCTCGTCCTGAATTCCCTTGCTAAGCAGTGTGACCTGCGGGCGCGGCGGGTCGACGCTGACCGGTACCCGCAACTGGCGGCCATCACGCAACTGCACACTGGCAAAGGCCCGCTTGCCCGGCTCCAGGCCAGTGGTCGAGCGATCGGCGTGCATGGCCAACTGGTCGGATTCCTGCACCCGGCTGAGTGCGGCCGGAGTCCAGGTAATTCCATCGAGGCTGACCGTTTCCACCTCGTCCAGGCGGTTGCCCTTGAGCAGCGCCTCGGCATCGCCCGCGCTGAGCGTGAGCCGGTCCAGCGCCGCTGCCTCCGCATAGGCCTTCAGAGTCAAGTGATCGGGTTTCTCCAGACCGAACTGGTGGATTTCCAGGTCGACCGGCCCCGGGGTCGCGTCCTTCATGGGCACGACTACCTCCAACTGCTCGGGCTTGGGCGATTTCCAGACCAGCTTGCGTGGATTGCCAGTGGCGGGTTGCTCCTCCACGCGGTCCACGCACAGGGAATTCTCGCCGTCGATATGGAGAGTGTCCTCGCGGCCCACCACCAGCGCCGACTGATCGGCTGCCGGGACGGTCCACTTGCCGGGTAGGGCGGCGCGCAGGTGAAAACGAGGACCCTCCCAGTCGTCAAAGCCCCACTTGCCGCGAACGACCCCGGTCAGTTCGCCTTCCGGTAGCGGGGGAGCGGGATGCGCAAGCACTAGGCCGCCCATAGACGGATCGGGCGTCAGAGGCAGATCGATCGTCGTGCCCTTGGTTTCGATGTGCAGCGTGAGCCCGTGAGCGAGTTGTGTGGCAAACACCAGCGGCGCTCCCTCGGCGAACAACACCATCCCCGGCTTCTGGGCGCAGAAATTCTCAGTGGCGTTCACCGGATGGAGCGGCGGCGCCTTGGAGGGACCGATCGGCGGCAACGCCACCACCACCACCGACTTGGGGTCGCGGAACGACGGCGGCACATTCAGACGCAGGTTGAGCGTGTCGGCGACCGGAAGAGCCAGGGCAGGAATGTACTGGAAATGTGCCGTATGCAAGGAGGCCAGGATCTTGGCCGTGTCCACAATGGCGCCGACATACGCGCTGTACGCGCCGGCCCCGCCCATGCTGGAGTAACTGAGTTGGTTCATCAAGTCGCCGGTCGACCCGTTGACCAGTTGGTCCACCTTCGATTGGGCGTTGGCATCGTCCAGAACCAGGCCGTCGGTGTGTTGCACCAGGCAGGGGGCCTGCTGTTCGGAGGGCTTGTCAAAACACTGCTGTTCCAGCTTGATGCCCAGGCTGCGCGCGGCCAACTCGGCGCGCTCCTTGAGCGGCTTGGGGTCGGTCTGCGGACTTTCCTTGATCTCGGATAGGTAGGATTCGAGGCGCATTCGGTCCCAACTGGCGGCCTGCAGGTCCTGGGTGGCGCGCACAAAGGCGCCGGGACGCCCGCGGACGGCGGTGCGCAGGGTGCTGAAGTCGCCGCCGGTCTCCGGCGCCAGAAACAGGAGCGCCTGCTGGGCTCCTTCGGGCACGGTGATGAAGACACCCTCGTCGCGCACCTGGCGGGTCCAAGCCTCAACCCGGGTAAACCACTCCGACGGCGGCTGATTCGTGGATCCGCGCAGAAATGCCACGATCAGGACGAAGTGTGTGGACTGGCTTTCAGGAAAGTCGGGATGGATCCAGAGCCGGTCTCCGGGCAGCAGATTGGGCGTCTGGCTGATCGGCAAGGTGACGGTCCCACGCTTGACATGCATGTCCACTTTCGGGCCGGAAAGATCGAACGCCGGACCATCGGCGAACAGTCCGGCTGAGAGCGTGCACGAAATAAAGAGCAGCAGAACGCAGCGACGCATATCTCTTATTGTACGGAGTCTGACAGGATGAGATATTTCAGAATGAGCGCAACTTTTTCTACGCTAGGGGGTTACCGAAGGATGGTCAGTGAGGGGTGACCTTTGCTTTTCGGGGCCGTCATATCGGTTACACTGAACGATGTATACCTCCAAACAGAGGGATTAACTAGTATTTCTCGAATTCAAGCGCGGTCGAAGAGACAAATTGGAAGATGGTCATGAGCCCCGGAGATGAGGCGCATGGATGCCATGAACCACCATAACTTCTTCGGGAAATGCCAAGAGCCGACATCCAGGTGCAGGGCAAAATCGGGCTCCTCTCAATATCACTGATTGGACATCACTGATTGGACGCTTGAGGCACCGCGGGAAGAACTGAAGGAAGACCCTGAACAAGGGGTAAGTTATCATCCAATAGTCTTCCGCGATGCATGAAGTTTTAGGACTATGACTGCACTCTTTTGCAGGCCGCGGCGGCGTGACCTCCTTTGAGACAGGTGAATGACCTGACGGAGGCGGTTGCGGCAGCGGCAAGCAGCAGGCGCGGTATACGGAGAAGAAAGAATGAAATCGACGAAGGTAGCCCAAAGCAGCGCAGATGTAAGCAGTTTGACCATTCCCGACGCGGAAGAGGTTATCGAAGAAGCCCTGAACGAACTGGCGTTTTCCTCGGATCCAGGGATGGCGCGGGCCTTGCATTTCCTGGCGCCCGCTGGCTACCAGGCAATTGTGGAGTTATGCAGTGAAAACGGCCGCAGCAAGCGTCGCAATGCCCCTGCGGATTCATGGTCGCCGGAAGAAGACGAAGTCCGTATCTACTTTGAGCGCACCGATGGTTCCGAGCCGGCTCCGCGCCCTGTTCGGGCATCGCACGGCCCGGCCGAATCCGACTACGACGAAGACGACGACGGGCAGGAAGCCGTAATTCCCGCCGACTTGGATGCACGTGTGAAAGAATTGTGCGCCGCGCTGGCCGAGGCCGAACGCGGTGGCCATGCGTTCATTGCGTTGAAGTGGTTCCGCGACTCGTTCCTCCCGCGCAAGGCTTTCCGCTGGAATCAGCACCCTGAATCGCGCCAGGCGGTATTGGCTGAGGCCATTCAGCGCGGTGTCGTGCTGACCAGCAAGATCGCCAACCCGAAGACCCCCGCCTACCCCACCACGACGATCCGCCTCAATCGCGCCGAAGCCGGCATTCCCGATGAAGCGCAGCGCTTCCACCCCGTCGCTGTGCATGGAGACTCCATTGCGGAGGCCATTGAAGAGGAACGGGGGAACCTGTGAGCTGCTACTTCCTTGAAGCCACAGCCTTCGCCAAGCTTTTTGTCCAGGAGCAGGGCACGGACGAGTTGATTCGCCTGATGGAGGCCGTCGAGGATAACCGCAAGCTGATTTCCGCCTCGACCCCCCTCGAGGTGTACTCGGCAGTGCGGCATCGCGAGCGGGCCGGGGGCATTTCCGCCGGAGACGCGGCGGCCGCGCTCGACATTTTGCGCCTCGAAGCTGCGCGCATGGTGCAGGAGCCGCTGAACCCGGCGGTTCTTGAAGCTGCTCGCCAGTTGCTCGACCGCACCACGCTGCGCTGGCCCGATGCTCTGCAGTTGGGCGCCGCGTTGGTGGCCCGCGACATGTTCCAGGGTACCGAGATCATCTTCGTCTCCGCTTCTGCGCAGTTGCTGGAAGCTGCCAAGACCGAAGGTTTCCACACGCTGGACCCGGCGAAAGAATCCGTTGTGCCCGCGAAGGAAGCAGAAGTACCGGGGGAAGAAGCCGAGTAGGCCGGGACTCTCGCCCAAGTTATCCACCAAGCCACCGGCAAGGTGGATAAGTCGTGTGTAATCATTCCAGGCAATTGCTAAACCTGCACTACATTCCCGATCGAGATGTACCCGCCGGTGTTCTATCCATGCAGTCCGAATACCGGCGTCATGCTCGGAGCCGGCGACGGAGTCTACATCAGGCAGGTTGAACCCCAGCGAATGCCAAGCGGTGGATTCTCCTCTGCCTCGCTCTCCGGCACTTTCTACGGTGGCGAAACAGAAGTGGTCAGTGCCATAGCTTACACTCAAACCTGATGCTCAACCGGGGCTATGCCTACACCACAATCATCAGCAGTAAATACCATGGGCAAACCCTGCTCTCCCACTTGGCAAGCCTCTACCCCCACTCGCCCCCCGAAGCCTGGCGACAAAGGCTGAACAGCGGCGAAGTCACCCTTGGCGACGTCACCGCTACCGGAAGCGAGTCGCTCACTGCAGGCGAAATCCTTGTCTGGAACCGTCCGCCTTGGATCGAACCGGACGCCCCACAGCACTTCGAAGTCCTGTGGGATGACCCCCATCTGTTGGCCGTCGACAAACCCAGCGGGCTGCCCACCCTTCCCGGCGCCGGCTTCCTGGAAAACACTCTTCTGCGCCTGGTGCGCAGGCAATTCCCAACCGCAAACCCTGTGCACCGGTTAGGCCGGGCAACCAGCGGCATCGTTCTCTTCGCCAAAACACGGCAGACCGCCGCGCATCTATCCGCAAACTGGAACACACCCAAAATTCAGAAAATTTATCGCGCGCTGGCTCAAAACGTGGCACAACACGACGCCTACGAAATCCTCACACCCATCGGCCTCGTACCGCACCCGCGCATCGGTTCCGTGTGGGCCGCCAACGCAAGTGGCAAACCATCAAAATCAGTGGCTAAGGTGATCGCACGCAGCACAAGCACCACATTATTTGAGGTAAGCCTCTATTCGGGCCGCCCTCATCAAATCAGAATTCATCTGTCATCGATTGGGCATCCCCTGGTGGGCGATCCTCTGTACGGCTCAACCGGCCAGCCTCTTGAGAATCTCCCCGGCCTCCCGGGCGACGGAGGATATTTGCTGCATGCCCAATTTCTGAAATTCCAACATCCCATCACTGGGGAAGAAATCCATCTAGAGGCAGCTTTGCCGTCCGGATTAGCACTGCAGCCGCAGGCCCACGGCGGGAATCAGAATCAGGATGGCTGTTGAAAACTGCGCGATGCCGGCCTTCCGGCGCCCGATTATCGATCCGGCGCTTCAAGAGCGTTGCGCCCTCCCGCCCATTTCGCGATAAAACCTGCGAGATGGACGGGGCACGGTGCTTCTCCATGGGGCCGGATCAGTAAGCAAATTTAATTACACTTCGAGACTCGCAACCGGAAGATACCCGATACAAGAAAAGATCAAATATCCAGGTTTTTCACGTCCAGTGCATTGTCTTCGATGAACTTGCGTCGCGCCTCGACGTCTTCGCCCATCAGGGTGGTGAAGATGGCTTCGGTTTCAGCAATGTCAGCAAGCTTGACCTGCAGCAGAGTGCGCCGCTCGGGGTCCATGGTGGTCTCCCAAAGCTGCGTGGAAGTCATCTCGCCAAGGCCCTTGTAGCGCTGCACGGAGTATTCTTTCTTGCCCTGCTCCACAATGTAGGCGAACAGTTCCCGCGCGGTCTGCTTCTCGACCGGCTCACGCAGTTGGCGGGCGGTGCGGCGAGCCTGCTTGGCCTCCACTTGGACCTCTGCGCCCTCCGAGCCTGCATCGCCTTCCGCACCTTCCGCTTCGCCTGCTTCGGCGCTCGCCTCGACCACAGGGGCCTTTGCAGCATATTCAATCAGGAACGGCGGCTCAAGAAACTCCTTGATCAGCGTGTACTTGGACATCATCTGGCGGAACTCGGGGCTGGAGGCCAGCGTCCAGTCGACGCATCGCGTGGCGCCCTGCCCATCGGTAAAGCAGACGGACCAGGTGTGGTGCTCTTCATCCTCAACCGGCTCGCTCACCGACTTGAATTCAAACTCCTCGGCCAATTCGCTCAGTTCGGAGTGCAACAGAGCCAACTTGGCAGGAACCTCACCTTCCGCTTTCGATACGAAATCTGTGCGGTGGGCCAGTTCGGCGCGCGCCAGCAACTCCGTCAGCTTCTCATTGCGGATGCGCCGGTTCACCTGGTCCACAAAGCCCAGGTAATCGTTCAGGGTGGCCATGAAGCGCGTCAAATCGGCGCCTTCGATGCGGTTGGCTGCCTCGCCGTGGCGAACGATCATGCCATCGGAGGCGCGATTGACCATCACCTTCACAAAGTCGCGCTCGTTCTTGACGTACTCCTCGGAACGGCCCTTCTTGACCTTGAACAGCGGCGGCTGCGCGATGTAAATGTTGTCGCGCTTGATCAGCTCCGTCATGTGCCGGAAGAAGAACGTCAGCAGCAAGGTGCGGATGTGCGAACCGTCCACGTCGGCGTCGGTCATCAGGATGATCTTGCCGTAGCGGATCTTGCTGGCGTCGAAATCGTCCTTGCCGATGCCGCAGCCCAGCGCCGTAATCAGCGCGCGGATTTCCTCGTGGCCCAGCATCTTGTCGTAGCGGGCCTTCTCGACGTTGAGGATTTTGCCCTTGAGGGGCAAAATCGCCTGGAAGCGTCGGTCGCGGCCCTGCTTGGCGGTGCCACCTGCGCTCTCGCCCTCGACCAGGTAGAGTTCGCAGCGAGCCGGGTCGCGCTCGGAACAGTCGGCAAGCTTGCCGGGAAGGCCGCCGCCATCCAAAACGCCTTTACGGCGGGTCAGATCGCGAGCCTTGCGCGCAGCCTCGCGAGCGCGCGCGGCATCAATCGCTTTGTTGATAATGCGCTTGGCTACCTGCGGATTCTGCTCCAGGAATGCGCCCAGCCGCTCGTTCACAAACGCCTGCACGATGCCTGCAATGTCAGAGTTGAGCTTGCCCTTGGTCTGGCCTTCGAACTGCGGCTGCGACAGCTTCACGCTCACCACAGCCACCAACCCCTCGCGCACGTCGTCGCCGCTCAGGTTGTCTTTCAGATCCTTGAACAGCCCCAATTGCTGCCCGATGGCGTTGATGGTACGCGTCAGCGAGGTGCGGAAACCGGAAAGGTGCGTGCCGCCGTCCACCGTGTTGATGTTGTTGGCAAAACTGAACACCGTCTCCGAATAGCTGTCGTTGTACTGCAGCGCGATCTCGATCTCGACGTTGTCGCGCATAGCTTCCATCATGATCGGCTTGTCGTGCAACACGACCTTGCCGCGGTTCAGGTGCTTCACAAACTCGGCAATTCCGCCGGCGTATTTGAATTCAGCACGGCGGGGGTCGCCCGTCTTGGGGTCGGCCGTGCGCTCGTCGGTGAGCGTGATTTCCAGGCCCTTGTTGAGGAAGGCCATCTCGCGCAATCTCTGGGCAAGCGTGTCGTAATTGAATTCGGTGACGGTGAAGATGGTCTTGTCGGGCAGAAAATGGATCTTTGTTCCGCGCTTCTTGCTGGTTCCCACCTTGCGCAACTCGCTGACCGGGTCTCCACAGCTGAAATCCATCTCCCAGGTGAAGCCGTCCCGCCAGATCTCAACGTTGAATTCCTGGGAGAGCGCGTTGACGCAGCTGACGCCGACTCCGTGAAGGCCGCCGGAAACCTTATATGTGGAGGCGTCGAACTTGCCGCCCGCGTGGAGAATGGTCAGCACCACCTGCACGGCAGGCATCTGCTCGCCGCTCGACAGGGTCATCATGTCCACCGGAATGCCGCGGCCATCGTCCGTCACCGTAACCGAGTTGTCCACATGGACCGTCACTTCGATTCTCTTGGCGTAGCCGGCCAGCGCTTCATCCACGGAGTTGTCCACCACCTCGTAGACAAGGTGATGCAGGCCCATCTCGCCGGTCGAGCCAATATACATGGCCGGACGGAGGCGCACAGCCTCCAGACCTTCGAGAACCTTAATGTTATCGCTGGTGTAATTACCGTTATCTTCGGGGAGTGGGGTGCCGTTCAATACTTCAGTCGCCATAGGATTCCGTTCGCAAGGTCTTCGCTTTGAGCACGTAGGGAGTGCGGTACCCGGTGTGAGCTTCCAGGCCGAAATTTGGGGGTCTAACCGATTGAAAGACGGGAGCTTTCAAGCGAACCTGCCTGCCACTATTTTAGCATGTAACGGAGTTCAGAAACGGTGCGGAGGAGGAGGCGCATTGGACTCGCTCGGAGAAGATATTGAGGATGGTCAGGTGACGTTAGTAAGCGGACTCGTTACCATTTTCACAAGTTTATGAAATGACTGGACTTAATCAACTTTTTTAGCTACGATTTCAGAGTACAGGAGTTAGTCTTTCTGTCAATCCCACTTTCTTAAGGAGTTACCACAAATGAAACTCGCCATCCGCATCTTTGCCATGTCTGTTGTCTTTGCCGGTGCCGCAGCAGCTTCCGTCTCGTCGCACAACACTTCCGCCCTTCCCAGCCACCTGTCAGCGACGAGCTCTCTGCCGGTTCCGTCCTGCGCTGGCCCTCACGTCCCCACCTGCCCTGCTCAGAATCCCGCCGGCAACTAAAGCCGGAGGTAATGGCACCAAAGTGCTAGAGAATAAACCAGATTTTCGTTGGAGTTGCCTTGTATTTGGCGCTATTCTGAGATTGCTCTCTGAATGGTGTTCGGCTCCTTATGCCCTTGAATCTGGCAATGTCCGTCATGAGTGTGGCTGAGGCTGTCCTTTGGGCGGTCCTCGCGTTCCTTTTCTGGAAGAAAAAGCTGCAGCGCCGTTTTCCGGCGCTGGGGGCATACTTGGCTTTGCACGCGGCATCGACGCCCGTGCTTTATGTCCTGCTGTATGGCCAATCGCAGCACTGGCTGAACGACTACTGCTATGTGACCTACTTCTTTGGCTACTGGGCGGTATACGTAGCCAGCGCAATCCTGTTGTTCTTCGTTTGCATGGAGATTTTTCGCTCCGCGCTTTCGGCCTTCACCGGGCTAATGAAGTTTGGCGTTGTGATCTTTCGCTGGGTGATCCTGGCGTCGATCATTGTGAGCTTTTCTACGCTCTCTTTCTCGCATCGCGGCGCATTCATTGTTACCGACATCGCCTACGGGCTCATGCGCTCGGTCAGCATCATTGAGATCTGCCTGCTGGGCTTTCTTTGTCTGAGCATGAACGCTTTGCGCCTTTCGCCCCGCTACATGGCCTTCGGCATGGCGCTGGGCTTCGGCATGATGTCGGCAAATGACTTCGTTGAATCGCTTGTCGTTTCCATGTTCACCCCATTGAACGCGCCTTGGCAGTTCGTCTATGAAGCTGGAATCCTGGCTGCGCTTGCCATCCTGGTGACCTATTGCGCGCTGCCTGAACCGGCCCGCCAGCCCGTTGTGATGCCGGTCAACTCCACCATTTATCGCTGGAACGAGATTGCCTCGGCTCTTGGACACACGGGAACGCAGGTTGCCGTACAGCAACCGGCGGGCAGCTTCTTCCTCACCGATGTGGAAAAGGTTGTGGAGAAAGTCCTCTCCCGTACCCTCAAAGGCAGCGAATCGAATCTGTAGGCGTTGCGCTCGGCTCACCGAATGCTGAAAAGGGCCGCACCCCGCCGGGTGCGGCCCTTTTCCTATTGGCGCTCTCACGCTTCGGTCTATCGAAGCGAAGTCGCCTGTGATTCAGTTCGCGCGGCAAACACAAAAAAGCCGCGCATACCCCGCGGCTTCTTTGTCGAGCTAGCACTTAACTTATTCGACGACGACTGGATCGATCGAGGCAAACCGTCCACGATTGCCGTGATCGGAAAACACGACCCGCCCGGTGATCTTGGCAAAGAGTGTGTCGTCGGAGCCGATGCCGACGTTCACGCCCGGCTTGATGCGGGTGCCGCGTTGGCGCATGATGATCGAACCGCCGGTAACCAGCTGTCCGCCAAAGGCCTTGACGCCCAACCGCTGCGCATTGGAATCCCGTCCATTTGTGGAGCTGCCTCCACCCTTCTTATGTGCCATTGCTCAATCTCCTTCTCAATTGGGTGCGCTGCCTAGTTGGCGGCGGTGTAGGTCACGCCGTCGGCCTCGATGGCCTTGATGCGCACCTCGGTAAAGTTCTGCCGATGTCCCTGCAGCTTCTTGTACTGCTTCTTGCGCTTCAGGTGGAAGACCAGGATCTTCTCTCCACGGCCTTCGCCCAGAACCTCGGCCGTTACCTTTGCGGTGGACGGCTTGATCACGGTTCCCGGCTCGCCCGAAACCGCCAGCACGTCGCTGAACTCGACGGTCTGATCTTCGGACGCTACACTTTCAATCTTCACCACGTCGCCTGGGGCGACACGATACTGTTTACCACCGGTGCGAATAACCGCGTACATAAACCCTCCAGCGCAGTCCGGCTCGGCCGGTGCGCGCCCAAAATAAAGCTCTCGGGCAATCCAAGAATAGCTCGGGCGGAAACTTCTGTACCGCGGTACGCTCAAGCCCTCAATTTTGGGCGAGCGTCTGGCTCCACGGCAACAAGCAGGAATCGCCAAACTAGAGTAGTGTACCGGCTTTTGGGCTCTCAGGTCAATGCGACTGCTGTGTTAGCGGGGTGCCGGGCGCACAAACCTCATCAGGCCCGCGCAGGAACCACGTAGAAAAGAATCGCAAAATAGTGCGCGATACTGCCGGCCAGTACGAACAGGTGCCATAGCGCGTGGAAGTAGCGAATCCGGTCCAGGGCGAAAAAGACGATCCCCAGCGTGTAAGCCACGCCTCCCGCGCCCAGCCACAGGAGCCCGTGCCAGCCGAGAGAATGGACCAGAGGCCCCAACGCCACCACCACGAACCAGCCCTGGGCCAGGTACACCAGCGCTGAGGCCACTTGAAAGCGGCCGACGGCGAAGCTCTTGAAGATGACACCGGCAATCGCCAGGGTCCACTCCACGCCGAACAGCGTCCAGCCCCACGGCCCGCGCAGGGTAACCAGGGTAAATGGCGTGTAGGTGCCGGCGATGAGCAGGTAGATGGCCGAGTGGTCGAGGATATGGAATACGTGCCGCGCCCGGGTCCGCACCAGCGAGTGGTAGAGGGTCGAGCAGATGTACACCAGCACCAGCGTTACGGCAAACACCGAGCAACTCACCACATCCCAGACCGTTCCGCGGGTCGATGCGGCAATCAGGTATATAGCCCCGGCGATCGCCAGGGCGGCGCCAATCCCGTGCGTGATGGAATTGGCCAGGATGTCGCTTCGATGGTAGTGAGTTTGCACATGGTGGGTCTGCACAATTCGATGATAGCGCCCGTGCGCCGAGCCGTTGGGCAGGACGTGGTTTTCGAGGAAGCGGTGCAATTCGCAGCGCAGCCGGGCAAGCCACTGTTCCCGAACGCGATGAAGGCGCCAAGCGGGGTGGAATCCTCGCCTGACGCCTTCATCGCTTCTACCAGTTTGTTCAGTCTGGCCCATTCGCAGTAGCTGCCGAAGGGCGCAACTCATAGCGACTAACCGCGCCTCTTGCCGCCCGATGCGCCACCGGGACGCTTGCCCCCTGGGCGAGGACCACCGGTACGCTTGCCGCCGGCGCCTCCTGGCTTGGCCTTGTAGCCGGATTTGGAGAAGCCGCCCGGCTTGGAGTGCGAGCCCGACGCCGGTTTACCACCGCCGCCAAAGCTGGGCTTGGACTTCCACGCCGGACCCGCCTTCCGCTCAGCGCGGGGGGTGGAGTTGGGATACGGCTTGCTCTGGGTAGGACGGTAGTCGGATGCGCCTTCGGTGCGTGGCGTGTAAGGCCGCTTGGCTGGACCGCCGGAGGGGCCGTCAAACGAACGCCTTGCTCCGCCCGGCTGAGGGCGGTAGCCGGAACCGGTGCGCGGGTCGATGGACTGGGAACTGGGACCGCCGGAACGCGCTCCGGGACCAGAGCCGTAGGAGCCGGAACCACCAGAACGAGCGCCGGAACCAGAGCCATAAGAACGGCCGCCAGGTTTGCCGCCTGGCTTGCTGCTGGGCCGTGCACCGCCTGCGCGGGGTTTTCCGCTGCTGGTGGTGTAAGCGCGCGGAAGGCCGCCTTCGCTGCTGAAGGGGCGGCTGGAGGAAGGCCGGCCGCCGGACGAACGTTCTGGCCGCGGCCTTTCCGAACTTGAACGGTCGGAACCGGAGCGATCCGAAGTGGGGCGGTCGGATGCTGGCCGCGACGCACTGGAGCGGTAGGGGCCTGAGCCTCTGGAGCCGGAACGATCGGAGTACGAACGAGGTGCGCTGGGACGGCTGGAAGTTGAACGCTCCGGCCGATCTGACGTCTGAATCTCGTCAATTTGAAGGTTTGGCGGTCTCACTGGGCCGAGATCGTCGTCCATGTCTCGATCTTCGCGACGCGGTGCAAGGGGACGTTTGAAGGGCGGCTTTGCCGACCGTTCGGGCTTCTTCCAGGTCGGTTTGGCGGCGAAGGGACGGCCGGCGCCGGTTCTGCCGGTTCCTTCCGCTTCCTGGCCGGTCGAACTGCTGCGCGGGCGATCCGTATGGGGCCTGTCCTCCCCGGTTGAGCCTGCGCCAAAACGCGACGTCGGGCGGGCCGGGCGGTCGTCCTTCTTCCACGCCGGACGGCCTGCGGGGCGGGAGTCGGAACGGACGCGCGCATCTGGCCGGTCAGCATCAGGACGATCAAAGGAGCGGCCGGCTGCGGGGCGTGCGGAACCAAATTTTGCCGGACCTGCGCCAAACCTGGCCGGGCCTGCGCCTGGAGCGCGACTGGGGCGGTCGTCGGAGCGGGCTGGGCCGCGATCTGGAGTTCTGCCGGTAGCCGGGCGGAATTTGTCGCCAGCCGGGCCTGCCGGACGAGCCTTGAACTGGCCGGGGCCGGACGCCGTTTTGGGACGGAACGCGGCGGGTCGGCCAGCAGCAGCGGAGCCTCGCACAAACGGCTCGACGGCAGGACGTTCCCCTTCAAATGAAGCGCCTTCGGCTGGCTTGGTCGGACGCGGATGCATGGTCCGGCGGGGCTCTACCGTGGGCAACTGGGAGTCCAGAAGATTGCGGCGGCGAAGTTCCTTGGACTTGGGCGTGCGCAGTTTGCCTTCGGCGGTCTTCCGCAGCATCTCCAGCTCTACCGGCTCCAGCTCGCGCAGGTTACCCGGCTCCTGGTCGAGGACCAGCGGGCCGTAGCCGACGCGGCGAATCTTCTCGACAAAGTGGCCGACTTCCTCGAACATCTTGCGGAGTTCGCGGTTGCGGCCCTCGATCAGGACCACTTCGTACCAGGGATTGTCGCCCTGGCGGACCTGGCGGATGCGGGCCGGCGAGGTGCGCACCTTGCCAGTGCCGGGCTTCCCGCGCTCAATGGAAACGCCGCGGCGCAAAAGCTCCAGCTCGTCTTCCGTAGGCTGGCCGGCAACCTTCACCAGGTAAGTCTTTTCCACGCCTGAGGCGGCCTTGGTGAGGCGGTTCGCCAGCTCGCCGTCGTTGGTCACGACGAGCAGGCCCTCGCTCATGTAGTCGAGGCGGCCGACGGGGTAGAGGCGCTCCTTGAACTTGTCAAAGAACTGCATCACCGTGGGCCGGCCCTCGGGGTCCTTGACCGTGGTGACGAAGCCTTTGGGCTTGTTCAGTACGAAATAACGCAGGCGCTCGGCGCCCTGAAGCAGCTTGCCGTCGACGCGGATGTGGTCGCGACCGCCGTCTGCCTTGGTACCCAGCGTGGTGATTACCTTGCCGTTGATCTGCACACGGCCCTGCTCGATCATCTCCTCAGCCTTGCGGCGGCTGGCGATGCCGGCCTTGGCCAGGATCTTCTGCAACCGTTCCAGCTTGGCGGGGGGACGCGGCTTGGGCGTGAACTCCGGCTCCGACTCGTCGTCGGTCTCGTCGTCGTCTTCGGACTCGGTCTCGTCTTCTTCCGTCTCTGGCTCGGGAGCGCCTTCGGCTTCGATTTCCGTCTCGGCTTCGGCTTCTTCTTGCGCTTCGAGTTCCTGGTCCGCGGCGGCTTCAATTTCAGCCTCGAACGCGGCGGTCGCGCCCGCGACAAGCGCCTTTTCATGGAGCGCTTCGATTTCGGTTTCGGGCACGGCTACATTTTCGGAATCTATCGATTCACGTTCATTCTGTTCATTGCGGAGGTCATCGGTCATGGGTAAGCGTCTCAATTTCTGCCTGCTCTAGTGGGGAAGGCGCAGCAGGCGCAGCCTCTGCGGGGGGGTAATCCGCCTGGGATGCCGGCTCGTTCGCGGCATATTCGTTCGTCGGACGGGACTGGGGCTCTGAATCGGTTCCAGGCGTCTCGACTTCCAGGGGTACTTCGGTTGCATCGGAGGGGTCGGCAGCCGTCTCGGCTGGCGTCTCCGTTGTGTTCTGGGCAGCCATCACGGCTGGCATGGGGGCGGGCATTTCGGCAACCGGGGTCTCCTGCTCCGCGGGAGTTTCGGCGGACTCTGGCACTGCGCCAGGGTCGGGTGCTTCTGTTGGACGGTCGATTTCTCTCTCGTCAACAATCTCGTTTAGTTCCAGATCGGACTCTGGACTTGCGCTCGCGTCTGGCTCAGCGGCGCTCTCTCCGTCATCCCCTTGCTCCGGTTCGTCGAGTTCGCTGGCAGCCATCTTCTCAAACTCTTCCATCGACGGCAGCTCGGAAACGTCCTTGAGACCGAAGCGCAGCAGGAACTCGCGGGTCGTCTTATAAAGGATCGGCCGGCCGATGACCTGCTTGCGTCCCGCCGTGGCAATCAGCTTGCGAGCCAGCAGCGAGCCAAACACACCGGAAGACTCTACACCACGAATCTCATTGACTTCAGGAGCGGTTACCGGCTGCTTGTAGGCGATGACGGCCAGGGTCTCCAAGGCCGGCAAAGAAAGCTTGAGGGCCGGCTTGAGGCTTTTCACGAAGAGGCGCACGGCGTCGTGGCACTCCGGCTTGGTGGCCATGCGGTAGCCGCCGGCGATCTCGCGAATCTCGACACCACGGCCGTCGGAGGCGTAGGTGGCGATGAGCTCGTCGAGCTGCTGCCGGAGAATGGCGCGGACCTCACGATCGCGCAAACGGGCCTGACGCTTCAATTCGGCTTCGGCGTCTGCGGCGGTCTGCTCAACTGGAGCGACCTCGCCTTCCGACCCAGATTCGGCGTCAGCGCTTGCGGCCGTCACCGCTTCCGCTTCATTTTCCGCGATTGTCTCGGGGCCAGTTTCCGCGATACTCTCCGGGGCTGTTTCCGCGACGGCCTCCACGGAGTGCTCAGCGGGCGCAGCAGGCTCAGAGGAGTCGGAATCCACGGGATTCTGCCCCATTTCCAGGTAGGCGAACTCCGCATTGGTCATCGGTTGATCGGATTCTGCGCCGATATCGGCAGTCGCCTGCTCGGCAGACGCAGCTTCCTGCTCCGCCTTCCATTCAAGGGCGTCGGCGGCAAAGAGTGTGGCGAGCTGGGCCAGTGTGACCGGCTCGTCCGCAGCGTAGATGACAGCTTCCAGCTTGGCTTTCAGGCTCATTTTGCAGTAGGTACCTCCAGTATGGTACCGGAAGTGGAGCATCCCTGCGTGTTCATTGGGGCTGTATGGCCTGGAAGTGGCAGGAAAAAGGGGCGTCCGGCGCTGCCGGACGCCCCCAAGTGCAAAAAATCACGAGCTCTAGTGCGTGAATTGACGAAAGGCCCAGAACAGCGACCCGGAAAGCAGCGCCGCGGCCGGAAGGGTGAAAACCCAGGCGGCTGCAATGTTGCGGATAGTCGAGAGCTGCAGACCGCTGCCGTTGGCGGCCATGGTTCCGGCCACGCCGGAGCTGAGGACGTGGGTCGTACTCACGGGCAGGCCGTAGGTGTCTGCGGCAGAGATGGTGCACATGGCCACCAGTTCGGCGCAGGCGCCCTGGGCGTAGGTCAGGTGCTCCTTGCCGATTTTTTCGCCAACCGTAACCACGATGCGCTTCCAGCCGACCATGGTGCCCATTCCCAGGGCAAGAGCCACGGCAACCTTGACCCAAACGGGAATGAACTTTGTGGCCTTGTCCACCTTGCTCTTGTAGACCGACAGGGTGGTCGTTTCGGCCTTCGTGAAGTACGGATTCCCTCCCTTTTCCATCAGCCGGATCGCTTCGCTGGCCACGTACATGTCGTTGCGGACGTTGGCCTGCTGGTTGGCGGGAACGGCCTTGAACTCCTTATAGAGGGCCACTTCATGGTTCAGGTCCTCCACCAGTTCGCGCAGCGCCAGAACCGTTGCCGGCTGAATCTGCTTGGTGCGAATGTAGTCGGTGACTTCGGCGCGGGCATCTTCGCCCAGGATGCCGTTCTTGTCCACATGCTGGTCGAGAACCTTCCCGGCCTGCTGGGAGGCGACGATGAACTCCTTGATATCGTTGCCGGTGACGGCGTGGTTGAGCGCGTAGGCGGTGGGGACGGTACCGATGAGGATCAGCATGATGAGGCCCATGCCCTTCTGTCCGTCATTGGACCCGTGGGCAAAGCTGACACCGGAACAAGTGAAGACCAGCAGCGCGCGAATGGGCCACGGCGGAGGCGTATTGCCCTTGGGCGCGGTGAAAAGCACATCGGCGTTTTCGATCACGATCGTCGAGAACAACGCGAGTGCATAGAGGCCGGCGACGCCCACCAGAATCATGGTTGCGATCAGGCCGGCAGGACTGTTCCAGGCCTCAAAGTTCTTGATGGGCAGCCAAACGGCCTGCCCTGGCGCGCCAAACAGGCCAAAGATCAAGGGCGCAACCCAGTTAAAGATATAGAAGCCGGGGGTGCCCGTAACCACGATGGAAAGAAAAGCCCAGAGGACTTTCTTGTGATTGTCGTGGTAAAAAAGGGCCGCGCTTTTGGCCCACTTGGTGAGGATGAAAGCCTTGGAAAGCAGCAGGAGCAGGGCGGCAGCACCAAAGCCGACCAGGGGAGAAATCAGCAGCACCTTGAAGACCTTGGTGGCCTGCTCCCAGTCGACGCCCGAAGTGCCGGTGTGTGCGCTCATGAGCTGATTGGCGAGGCCCACGCCGATGATGGAACCAACCATGGTGTGGGAGCTGGAGGCGGGGAGACCAAACCACCAGGTGCTCAGGTTCCAGATGATGGCGGCAATCAACAGCGCGAAGACCATGGCGAATCCAGCGCCGGCACTGACCTGAAGGATGAGTTCAACCGGGAGAAGCGTGATGATGGCGTAAGCCACCGCGCCCGAGGAGACCAGCACGCCGCAGAGATTGCAAAGCCCCGACCAGACCACGGCAATATTTGGATCGAGCGAGTGTGTATAGATGACCGTGGCGACGGCATTGGCCGTATCGTGAAAGCCGTTGACGAACTCGAAACCGAGGGCGATCAGGAGCGCGACAATCAACAGCGCATAGGGCCAAAAGCTGCGAATCGCGACGCCCGCAAAGTCCTGGGCGATGTTGTAGACGATGAATCCGACACCGATCACCAGTGCGGCAATCACTATGCCGCCGCTGATCATGGCGTGGGATTTCTTCATCTTGCTATCGAGAATCGACGCCCCTTTAGGCGGGGCTCCGGCAGTCGTTGCGATATCTGCCATGCTGTGACTCCAGGAATTAGGTTGGGTTGTCGCGTTCCGTCGAACGTTGGAGGACAAAATCCGGACACAGCCATGGATATACGAGCCAGATGAAAGGGAAATGAATTGTCCGCGGGAAAGGGCGGGGATTGTGGTAGTTTGGGCCCATGAATTCACAGGGGATTCGCATTGCCTTCGCCAGCTGGGTGGCGCGCGCCGGGAGCGGGGTCAATTCGCTCCGGGTCGGCCCCAACGCTGCCGGTCTGCGAAAATGGATGTAGATGCTATCCCTTCAAAATGCCGGCAAGCGGTTTGGACCGCGAATTCTGTTCCTTGAGGCCAATTGGCTGATCCGCTCGCGCGAGAAAACCGCCTTGGTGGGCGCCAACGGCACCGGCAAGTCCACGCTAATGAAGGTGCTGGCCGGTCTGGAATCCCTGGACTACGGACAGGTGCAGCAAACCCGCGGCATGAGCATCGGCTATCTGCCGCAGGAAGGGCTGGCGCTGGCCGGGCGCAGCGTCTTCGACGAATGCCTGTCGGTTTTCGACGAACTGCGCGACATGGAGCGCGAAGTGGAGCGGCTGGCCGGGCAACTGGCGGTGCTGGAGCACGCAAGCGCTGAATACGAGGCTGTGGCGGAGCGCTACTCCACGCTCCAGGAGCGCTTCCACGCGCTGGACGGCTACGCGCTGGACGCGCAGGTAGGCGGCGTGCTGACTGGTCTCGGATTCGGCAAGGAAGACTGGGCGCGGCAGACCGATGAGTTCAGTGGCGGATGGCAGATGCGCATTGCGCTGGCCAAACTGCTGTTGGCCAAGCCGAATCTTCTGCTTCTGGACGAGCCGACCAACCATCTGGACTTGGAAACGCGCAACTGGCTCGAAGACTATCTGAAGAGCTATCCCTTCGGTTACATCCTCATCTCCCACGATCGTTACTTTCTCGATGTCACCATCGACCGCACGGTGGAGATCTGGAACAAGCGGCTGAATGTGTATCAAGGCAATTACACCAAGTACCTGAGTCAGAAAGATGAGCGGCGCACGCAGTTGGAAGCGGCGTACCGCAACCAGCGCATTCAGATCGATCACCTGGAATCGTTCATCAACCGCTTTCGCGCGCAGGCCACCAAGGCCAAGCAGGTGCAGTCGCGAATCAAGGAACTCGAAAAGATCGAGCGCATCGAGATTCCCGAAGAGGAGCCGGTCATTCACTTCAAGTTTCCCCAACCGCCGCCCTCGGGACGCGTGGTGGTGGAGGCCGAAGGGCTCTCGAAGAATTACGGCGAAAAGCATGTGCTCAACAACGTCAAGTTCACCATCGAGCGCGGAGACCGCGTGGCACTGGTGGGCGTAAATGGAGCCGGCAAGTCTACGCTGATCCGCCTGCTGACCGGTGCGGAAGCACCCACCTCCGGGCAAGTGAAGATGGGGCACAACGTGGTGAGCGAATACTTTGCGCAGGACCAATACAAGGTGCTGGACGGCGATGCGCGCATGTTGGACGACATCAGCGGCGCGGCGCTCAAGGTGCCGGAACAGGAGTTGCGATCGCTGCTGGGCTGTTTTCTGTTTCGCGGCGACGATGTATTCAAGCCGCTCGGCGTGCTGTCCGGCGGCGAACGCAACCGCTACGCGCTGGCGCGGATTCTGGTTTCACCTTCGAATTTCCTGCTGTTGGACGAGCCCACCAACCATCTGGACATGCGCGCCAAAGACGTGCTGCTGGGCGCGATCGCGGCCTTCTCGGGCACGGTGGTGTTCGTGTCGCACGATCGGGATTTCATCGACCGGCTGGCCACGCGGGTGCTTGTCGTCGAAGGCGGCACAGTGACCAGCCACGAGGGTAATTACGAAGACTACTTGCGCTGGAAGGGTCTTGCAGACAGCAGCCTTTCAACGCAACTGCCTCCGAATGGGAAGGCGCAGGAAGTTGCCGCGCCGGTCGCCAGCGCGAATACTGCTGCGCCGGCCAACGGCGCAGAGCCGGAATCGGAGAGCGCCAAAGACCGCCCACGCCGCCTGAATCCGATCAAGCAGAAGCAGATGGAAGAACGCTGCGTCTTTCTCGAAGAGGAAATTCCGCGTCTCGAAGCTTCCATCGCTCACACCGACGAGCAGTTGGGCGTTTATGTCTCCGCCGCCGAGACGCAGAGGCTCAGCGACCTGGCCGGACGATTGCGCGAGGAACTGACCGCGCTGACCGCCGAGTGGGAAGATTTGATGATGCAACTGGATGCGTAATCGGCTGTGAGTTATTGATCCGGCCCGTCAAGAATATTGCCCCTTCCCACCCATTTCGCGATAATATCTGCGAAATGGATGGGGCACGGGGCTTCTATTTGGGGGCCGGACCAATAGAAAGCAAAAACAACAGTCCTTGGGCTCCGCTTTCTTACGCGGCCTAAAGCAGACTGCGGGAAACCTGATTGCATTTCTTCCCGGGCGCCCTAGGCGTCGTCGTAATCCTCCGTAAGCGCCTTCAAAAATGCAACCAGCGCCGCCAGATCTTCCTGGCTCAGCGACATATTCGCGAACTCCGGTGGAGCGTTGCGCAGGGCGTTTGAATGCGCAAGTTGCGACACTTGAATGTAGTGATTCACCACGTCTTCCAAGGTGATTGCACTGCCATTGTGGAAGTAAGGCGCCGAGTCGGGCAAGTCGCGCAGAACCGGCGTCTTGAATTGAGCAATGGTGGAAGCGAGGCCTTGATCGCTGGAACAGTCCTTGTCCGCCGCGCAGACAAAAGAGGCGAGATTTGCCTGCGGGTTGGGCATGTCCGGATTCAGATACACATTCCACATTCCCAGGTCCGCGTAAGCAGAATTGTTGGCGTCCGCCGTGTGACGGAAGGCTTCGCTAGCATTCGGGTGCGTTGGAGACGCAGGCATGTAGGCGTCGAAGTTGGCCAGCCGCTGCGCGTTCGTCGGAATGAAGAGATTGAGAAACGCGCCTGGTCCGTGTGCGCTGTCATACTCCTGCTGCGAGACGCCCGTGGTGTGGAAGACAAAGTCGGAGAAGTCGGGCGCCTGATGACAGGCGGCGCAATTGCCCGCGTGAGCATTGGTGGATCCCGCGGCTGCAGAGGCGAGGAAGATCTTGAGTCCCTGCAACTCGAGCGCGCCGAATTGATAGGGCTGCGTGTGGTATCGGAACGAACCATCGCTGGTCGTGATGAACGTGGGACTGTTCAACGCCAGCACTTGCTGATAGAGGCGCTTGTTATAGGCCGCCTTGGTTTCTCCGACGAGAGGCTGCTGGGGAAGATGGTTCACGCGCAAGAAATTGTCGTAGGGTGAGCCGATGTAGCGACCATAGGAATCGCGCTGGAAGAGCAGGTCTTTCATGTACTGCGCGATGCATATGGCGATTTCGTGGACCACCTGCGCGTCGGTCGCCGTGGTGACGTCAAGCCGTTGCGAAGCAGGAAGCAGCAAATCGGCGGTAATGCGCGCATCTGTCCCTTTGAAGAGAACTGCGTAGCTCAGTCCGTTAAGGCGGTCGGCGGCGAGTTGGCTACTGCCGTCATCTTCGCGGACCACCTGCGCAATGTGCGCAAGGGCCTCTGTCGATTGCGATGGAAACCAGCCGAAATTTCGACCGGTCAGCGTGCCGACCACAAGGTCCTCAGCCGTTGCGAACTCGCCGTCGAAGTGCAGGAAGGTCGGTCCGGAGCGCGTGGTGAACGAGTCGACCATCTGCATGGAGTTGCGCGGCGTGTGGTCGAAGCCATTGGCTTGCGTGCGAGGGATGGGGCTGCGTGTGGTGAAGTCGGAATAGGTGCGGTTGCCTGCGTTGGCCACCCCTTCAAATTCCGTGACGAAATGGCAGGACCGGCAGTTGATGGCCTGTCCGGCGAAGGGGCCGGGCTGCGGGCCGTTCAACGTCTGCACCTGGTTGACGGCCGGGTCGCCTGCAAGCAAAGGTGAGTTGATCCCCGTCATGTTGGCGGCGAAAAACTGGCCGAAGCGCGTATCGAGGAACAGGGCCTCGCCGATGGAGTCGGCTGGGGGCGTTGCATCCGATTCTGTCGGTGCTGCCGGGGCTTGGCCCGATCCGCATCCCTGCATGAAGAAGATAAGTGCGCATGAAACCGAGAGCAGCGCGCAGATTGCTGCCAGTCTCTTATAAAAGGTCGTCATTCTTGTGCTCCTGAGGCTGGTGTGTTGAGGCTGCGGAGATAGGCGATGATTTGCCAGCGCTCGGGTTCGGGCAACGCGCCCCATCCCGGCATTCCTTTGAAGGCTTCGCCGTTCTTGATCAGCCATGCAAGTTCTCCGTCCGTTGCCATCTGGATGCGCTTGCTTTTGAGGCTCGGCCGGCTGGCTTTGCCCTCGGCGTTTTCGCCGTGGCACTTGGCGCAGTTATTCAGGAACAGGTTGCGGCCCGCGGCGACGGCTGCCCGATCAGCGGCGTATGGGTTCGTCCGCGCCCGGGCTGCCTGTGGAACCTTCCTAAGCCAAGAGCCGTCGGCCGTCGCGAGGCACACCACCGGAACGAGAAGGAGAGTCCCGATGAGAGGAATCCAGACCTTCATTTCGCCCTCCTGAACCAGTCGCGGAACTGCTGAATCTCGTAGGAGAAGCCGAAGCGCCACAGTACCGCAGCAGAGTTGTCATTCAATCCGAATTCGGGAGAGAACTTGAGCGTGAGCCCGTGTGGCGCATTGAAGGCAACGGTCGGGCCGGCGTATTGCTCGGTCTGCTTCAGTCCGAACGTGTAGCGCGTTCCGAGGCCGCCGAACAGCTCCGCCCCAGCGGTGAAGTTCTGCCGGCAAATCGTGCACGCCCGGCCGCCTCCTGCGAGCGCCAATGGCCGAGCCGCGGCCAGGGCGTAGCCGAACTCCCACGACTCCGCTTCGTTCAACGCCTTCTCGGCAATGACGTTTTCCGAGAGATTCCAACCCTTTACGTTGCTGGAGAGAATCAGCTTGCCTTCAATGGAGCGCTCCACCTCTTTGCGCAAGGCGGCGTTGTTCACCTGCTGCGTCGTAATGCTGGTGTTGCCGGTGATCTCAAGAAAGCTCTTGTCGGCAGCACTGACGTCTTCGTACTCCACGTAAAGCACCGGGTTGATCCAATACTCGCGCGGGAGCGGCCGAAATCGGTTTTCAAAGCGGAATCCCGTGAACACTGTCGAGTCGTTTCGGGTGGTCTGGCCTTGCAGATAGGCTTCCGCCGTCCACCAGGCCGTCACGCCATACTCAAACTCCACCGTCGGCGCAAAAAAGGAGTTCGCATTCTTGGGGCTGGCTGCAATGTTCTGGTTTTCGATTTCGAGATTGCCCGGCTCTTCGAGAACCGAGGAATAGGTGACGAAGTAAGGCGGCTCCTGCTGGGCTTTGGCATGGAGCGAGCAAAAGAGCAAACACCCTGCCAGCAGAAATAAGGAACAGATCTTGGGACGAGGAACGACCGGTTTCAGAGAAGATGCAAACAGCACGTACCGACCTCCAAAAGTGGGAGTTGCTTTATTACAAGGAAGTGAATGTGCGACTGATTCAGTCCTATTTAACGGAGACTAATTTGGTCCTATATCGATGTCAACCGCCCCAGAGGCAGGGCGTTTCGCATATTGGTATTCATAAAGTTAAGTGTATCTATTTTAATCACATGCGAGTTTACGCACTGGAAGGAGAGCCGCGCAGAAACGCACGCCACCCAGGACCGGCCGCGCCGGAATTGTGCTTGAGATGGGAACCAAGTGCGGTTTTAGTGGGCGGGTGCTGGCGCGTCGGGCCAAGCGGGACTGGCCAGCAGGATGGTCATCATCGGACCCTCCGGATAAAGCGGTCCCTCTTCCCGGACAAAGACTGGAGCCTCCCCGCCGATGGTCCAAAGCTCAATGTTCGGCGGCTTTTTCCCGATCAATGGCGCCACCAGGCCGGCCACTCCGCCGAGTTCGATCTTGATCTCGTAGTGAATCGCCTTGCGAGCGGAGCCCACAACCGAGCAGTTCTCTTCGCCCTCGTTCGAGATGACCAGCTTGACCAGTCGCGGCTTGGGTGTGGCGACAACCATGGAAAGCGTCGTCTCCGGAGCATCCGGCCGAAGATTCTCGACCACGACGGGAATCATTCCGTTCGCCAGGTCCGCCGGCAAGTGGAGATGGTCAGTCTTCACCTCTTCCTTGCCGTCCTTGTCTGTCGAGCGAACCGTCACCTGGCCGCTGTGGGCGTCGATCAGCACGTCCATCGGATGAGGGAACGAAGGTCCCTTCTGAATGCGGTGGTCGGTGATCAGTTGGAAGCTGCGGCGCTGCGTAAAGACAGTGGTCTCATCGTCGCTGGAGCCATCTTTGAACTGGAACCGCGTGTGCAGCGTGACCCGCGCGCCATGGACGACCTGCGTGATGTCTCCTGAGGCGACCACGCGGCCATCTTCCGCACGCAACTCGAGAAATCCGTGCAGGGTTCCCTGCACATACCGCGCCGGCATCGGCTCCGTTTGTGCGCACAGCCCGCACGCGCACACCAGCAGGATGATCAGCACCGAGGCGCGGAGGAAGTGCCTGAAAGAATTTCTCACGGAACATGGATCGACATCGGAGCAAAAGGCAATACGAGATGGCCGCATCATCATCTGCTGGATATAGATGGGATTCATGCCGGATGAGTTGTAGCCCGCATCCGCGCTCTACCCACCCCTTAACGGTTCGGCTGAACATGCCGATGAGACTTCGAAGTGCCGTTTCAGGAGCCTGTCGATGTCGTCTATTTCGCCAATATCGAGCCTCGCGGGCGGACAAGCGGTAGTTTGGCCAACAAGCCTTGCAGATCAGGTCGGCCAAGGTCTGCAGACACTCATGACGGCCCTCCAATCCGGGGACACAGCCGGAGCGACTCAGGCGCTGACCGCACTTGAGACGCTCGCAAAGACGTCCGCCCCGGTTTCCGCTCTCCTTTCCACCAACTCGCAGGTGCTGGGCGATCTCGCACTGATACGTCAGGCGCTCGATTCGGGCAACGCGGCAATGATCAGCAGCGCATTTTCGGTCCTGCAGGGAGACTTGAACGCCGCAGGACCATCGCTGCTTTCTCGAATTCCGCAGTTGCAGCGCGCTGCCGCACCCGCGATTCAGGAGCCCGGCTCAGGCGATTCGATTACGCTCAACAGCGCATCGGCGGCTCTTCAAAGAAGTGTGGCAGTCGCAGCGGGCTTGCCATCAACAACGATTTCGGGGGCTTCGCTTGCATACGCCGCAACATCCAGAGAG
>Ga0224529_1000276_pt1 | contig 40834 bp, 36 predicted proteins | sample CBST50metaG_FD_179893 | JGI IMG/M metagenome (GOLD analysis project Ga0224529, IMG submission 179893) | Peat soil microbial communities from Stordalen Mire, Sweden - C.B.S.T50 | ecosystem: Environmental > Terrestrial > Soil > Wetlands > Peat | place: Sweden: Norrbotten County, Stordalen Mire...
GACGCTTACCTCAAGCCTTGGACTAACTTCTACAATTACCAACGGCCTCATGGTAGCCTCAACTACAAGCCGCCCATCAGCCGCTCCGAAAATGGAACAACCTCTTGACCTTCTACAGGCACCCGGCACCCGACACACCGATCTGGTTCAAGGTCATGGCACATAGCGCGAAAAAGAAGGAAGAGCGGGACTAAAAAAGGGCCGCCGGCTCCCTGGTGCGGTAAACTCGGCTGCATGAGTGCATACCGAATTGCCGGGGTGATCCCGGCCCGGCTCAACTCGACGCGCCTGCCCCGCAAGGTGCTGCGCGAGCTGAATGGCCGGCCGATGGTCGAGTGGGTATGGCGCGCGGCGCGGGCCAGCGAGCTGATATTCCCCGTGGTGGTGGCTACCGATTCCGATGAAGTGGCCGCGGTTTGCCGCGAGCGCGGCCTTCCCGTGGCGATGACCTCGGCCACCTGCCCCAGCGGCTCGGACCGTGTGCGGGAGGTGGCGCAGCAGATCGATGCCGAGATTTATGTCAACATCCAGGGCGACGAGCCGACGCTGACCGCGGAGTTTTTTCCGCCGCTGGTCGCGCTTTTTGACCGGCCGGAGGTGGAGGCGGCAACCCTGGCCGTCCGCTGCCCGCCAGAGGAGTTCGCTGACCCCAACGCCGTGAAGGTGGTCACGGCTCTTGACGGCCGCGCGCTCTACTTTTCCCGCGCGACGATTCCCTTTGACCGCGAAAAGGCAGGCTTCACGGGCTATCGCAAGCACTTGGGAATCTACGCCTACCGCAAGGCCGCGCTGGAGCGCTTTGCCGCTCTGCCGCCTTCGCCTCTGGAACAGGTCGAGCGGCTGGAGCAGTTGCGGATGCTGGAAAACGGCATTGGCCTTTATGTGGCCGAAGCGCCGGGCGACACGATTGGCGTGGACACCGAAGCGGATTTGCTGCGAGCCGATGCGGTGCTGAAGGAGCGCGAACTCGCTGAATCGCGGATCGATCATGACAAATGCGATTGACCAAGCCGGATGCGCCACACACCCCATCCGCTTTGCCGCGGGCGGTCGCGGCGAGCAGATCGCTTTCACGGCACAGAAGACGGCCTTCGGCTGGATGGTGGTGGGCGCAACGGAACGCGGGCTCTGCTGGCTGGCGCTGGCGGGCACAAAGGCCGAGGCAGAGGCGTCGCTGCGCGCAGAGTTTCCGCTGGCGACGTTGAAGCGCGATTCGTCACTGGCCGGAATGGTGGATGCGGCGCTAGCGGTGGTCTCCGGCCCTGGTATTCCTGTTATCCTTGCTTCGAAACACTCTGGTCCGGGCCTAAAGGCCTCGGTCTCTGGCTCTTTTTTCAGGAACCTGAAGGCCCCTGCTCCCTCCGAATCACCAATCTACCCAGCAGTGATCTCCGGCCCGGCAAACTCATCCAAAAGGTCAGCCCCACCGCAGGTGGACTTGCGCGGGACGGCCTTTCAGTTGCGCGTCTGGCAGGCTTTGCGCCAGATTCCGCGCGGAGAAACGCGCAGTTACAGCCAGTTGGCGCGGGAGCTTGGCTCGCCCAACGCGACCCGCGCCGTGGCCCGCGCCTGCGCAATGAATCGCGTGGCGCTGTTCGTCCCCTGCCATCGCGTCGTCGGCGCGAACGGCGCACTGACCGGCTATCGATGGGGTATCGAGCGAAAGCGGAAGCTGCTGGAAAAAGAGCGCGAGCCAGCCCGTTGATGGGACCGATGCGCAAAAAAAAGTGAGCCGCGCCAAGCTGGCAACGGCCCACGCATAACAGCCCGTGGTAAAAGTCCAAGTTGCGGAAAAGCATCCCTCAGGGGCTAAAGCCCTGTTGATTTTGCGGCACGTACGGCACGACTAAAGTCGTGCCTTGACACAATGCGTCCCCCTGAAACACTTTTTACGAGTTTTTCCGCAGTCTGTAAAACCCCGTTGAATATGTGGCATTTACGGCAGTCAGGGCTGAAGCCCTGACCTACCAGCAGTGCCCTTTCAAAGCAGCGAGTTTTTCCGCATTCGGTGAAGCCGTGCCCTTTCAAAACCTGACTTTCATCACGGGCGGATAAGCAAGGTTAGAGGCGAGCACCGCCTGCCACCTGAATGACTTGGCCGGTGACCCATCCGGAATCGTCCGAAGCCAGAAAAGCGGCGATGGTGGCGATATCGCCGGGCTGGCCGATGCGGCCGAGCGGGGTTCTCTTCTCCGTTTCCGTCTGGAAATCGCTGCCGATGAATCCCGCGGCGTGGGCTCCTTCCGTTTCAATCATGCCGGGACTCAGCGAATTGACGCGAATCTTTTTGGGGCCGAGCTCCTGTGCAAGTGCGCCGGTAATGGCGTCCACCGCGCCCTTGGTGGCGCCGTAAACGGCGCCAGTGGGAAAACCGGCGGCGGCGACCGAGCTGATGTTGATGATGCTGCCGCCAGCGGGATTGAAATGGGCTACCGCGGCCTGGGTGACGAGCAAAAGGCCAAGTACGTTGAGGTTGAACTGTTTGTGAAAATGCTCAGGGGTAATCTTTTCCAGCAGGGCTAACTCGTAGATGCCGGCGTTGTTGACCAGAATATCGATTGGCCCAAGCTGAGTGGCAACGGCCTTGGCCAAGAGACCGGCGCTGGCCGGATCGGCCACGTTCGCATGGATGGCGACAGCCTTGCCGCCAGCGGCTTTGATTTCGGCAACGAGCTTTTCCGCGGCTGCCTGGCTGCTTGAGTAGTTGACTGCAACGGTCGCCCCGCGCGCGGCCAATTCACGAGCAATGGCCGCGCCAATGCCCTTGGATGCGCCGGTAACCAGCGCGACTTTTCCTTGAAGACTGCTCATGATTTACGCTCCGCATCCAAAACGCCTTTTCCGCAACGTTTCGATGACTGTCGAATTGATTAGCGGGCCAGTGGTTTGGATTCAAGTTATTTGCGGCAGGGTTGCGCCAGGGCGGCCAGGCTGGCGAGCAGGGTGGACCAGACCTCCGCGCGCAGGCTCAAATAAATGAATTTGCCTTCGCGCGCGACCTGAACCAGACCGACAGCCTCCAGCTCCTTAATATGGTGCGAGAGCGTGGCGGGAGAAACGGCCAAAGCCGCGCGGGCCTCCGCGCAACTCAGCGGACGGCCGGCATGGGCGATCCGTTCAACCAGCTTGAGACGGTGTGGGTCGGCCAGGGCCTTCAGGAGGGCAGCGCGGCGGGCGCGCGAGAGGCGAAGTGACTTGGCGGAGCGTCCCGTTATGGAAACTCTTTTGCTGGCCGTTGGCATGATCTCCACTTCTACAGTGCGCCAGCCGGATGCTATTCTAGCGCAGTCGAATGAAAGTATACGTTCTTGAACCCGCGATCGTGAGAATGGCGGGAGAATACGAGGAATCATGGTGTCTACCACAGTCAAAACTGTGAATACGGAGTACAAAGTCGCCGACCTCGCGCTGGCTGATTGGGGCCGCAAGGAAATCACCATCGCCGAGCACGAGATGCCGGGATTGGTCTCGATCCGCAACAAGTACGCGGCAGCCAAGCCGCTGGCTGGGGTGCGTATCACCGGCTCCCTGCACATGACCATCCAGACCGCCGTGCTGATTGAGACGCTGGTGAGCCTGGGCGCGGATGTGCGCTGGGCGAGCTGCAACATCTTTTCGACGCAGGACCACGCCGCCGCGGCCATTGCCGCCGCCGGGGTTCCGGTCTTCGCCTGGAAGGGCGAGTCGCTGGAAGAATACTGGGATTGCACCTTCCGCGCACAGGCCTTCAAGGGCGGCCTGGGGCCGCAACTGATTGTGGACGACGGCGGCGACGCGACCCTGCTGATCCACAAGGGCTACGAGCTGGAAAACGGCGACAAATGGGCCTACGGTCCAGCGGAGAACCACGAAGAGCAGGTCATCAAGAATCTGCTGAAGAAGGTGTACGCCGAAGACCCGCAGCACTGGCACAAAATTGTGAAGGAGCTGCGCGGCGTCTCCGAGGAGACCACAACCGGCGTTCACCGGCTTTACAAGATGATGGAGCAGGGAACCTTGCTGGTTCCGGCCATCAACGTGAACGACTCGGTGACGAAATCCAAGTTCGACAACCTGTACGGCTGCCGGGAGTCGCTGGCCGACGGCATCAAGCGGGCGACGGACGTGATGGTGGCCGGCAAGGTCGCGGTCATCTGCGGCTATGGCGACGTGGGCAAGGGCTGCGCGCAATCGCTGCGTGGCATGGGCGCGCGCTGCATCGTTACCGAGATCGATCCGATCAACGCGCTGCAGGCGGCGATGGAGGGCTACGAGGTCACGACAATCGAGCAGACGCTGGGCCGTGGCGACATCTACGTCACCTGTACCGGCAATGTGGACATCATCACGCTCGAACAGATGAAGAAGATGAAGGACCAGGCGATTGTCTGCAACATCGGTCACTTCGACAGCGAAATCCAGGTGGACCGGCTGAACGAAGAGCCGGGCGTGGCCAAGCTGAACATCAAGCCGCAGGTGGACTTTTACACCTTCCCCGACGGGCATGGCATCTTCATCCTGGCCGAAGGGCGGCTGGTGAATTTGGGCTGCGCCACCGGGCATCCGAGCTTTGTGATGTCAAACAGCTTCGCCAACCAGACGCTGGCGCAGTTGGACCTGTGGGAACACCGCGACAGCTACAAGCCGGGCGTCTATGTGCTGCCCAAGAAGCTCGATGAGGAAGTCGCCCGCCTGCATCTGGAAAAAATCGGCGTGAAGCTGACGACGCTGACGCCGAAGCAGGCCGACTATATCGGCGTGCCGGTCGAGGGGCCGTACAAGGCGGAGTTTTACCGGTACTAAGAAGCAGGGAACAGTGAACAGCCAAGTAGCTTCTGAATAAGTCCAGTTTTGAAAGGGCACGGCTTCAGCCGTGCCGATCAAATCTGCAAATCGATGGGGCTTTAGCCCCGGAGGGACGCGGATCGGATTATTGAGACTTGTACAGGGATTCCTTAACAGTTGTTAGCTGCACGTGGTAATAATCCGAACTGCTTGAAAACTTTCCTCAGGGGCTAAAGCCCACATTTATTTTGCGGCACTTACGGCACGGCTGAAGCCGTGCCCTTTCAAAGCAGTACATTGTTACTTCAGGAGTTACACGTGGCTTTGACTCAGAGCATTTCATTCGAGTTATACCCGCCGCGCACAACGGAAGGCGTGGCCAAGCTGCCATCGGTCATTAAGCGGCTGGCAGCGACGCGGCCGGAGTATTTCTCGATCACCTGTGGCGCTGGCGGCTTCAATCAGGAAGGCTCCAGCAAGTCGCTGAAGACGGTGGTGCGGCACAGCGGCGTGGAAGCCGTGCCGCACGTGACCTGCGTCGGCTCTACGCGCGCCGACATTGCCGCGCAACTTGCGCGCTACCGGGAAGCTGGCGTAAAGCGCATTGTGGCGCTGCGCGGTGACCTGCCAGCCACGGCCATGAGCCCCGCCGCGCCGGGCGATTTCCACTACGCCAGCGAGTTGGTCAGTTTTATCCGCGAAACCCAGGGCAACGCTTTCAAAATCGAAGTGGCGGCCTACCCGGAGATGCACCCGCAAGCGCCCAATCCAGGCGCGGATTTTGAGCACTTTTGCCTCAAGGTCAAGGCCGGGGCGGACGGCGCTCTGACCCAGCTTTTTTATAACGCCGACGCCTACTTTGACTTCATCGAGCGCTGCGCGAAGGCCGGCATTGGCATCCCGGTCATGCCGGGAATCATGCCCATCACCAGCTACGCCAACACGGTGCGCTTCTGCGCCGGCTGCGGCGCAGACCTGCCGCGCTGGGTGCGCTTGCGCCTGGAAGAACTCAGGAACGACAAGCCGGCACTGACCGAATTTGGCGCGGAGGTGGTCACGCGCCTGTGTGAAACACTGCTGCGAGGCGGCGCGCCCGGCCTGCACTTCTACACCGTCAATCAGGCCGCGCCGGCCCTGCGCGTGCTGAAGAATCTGGGGCTGCCGAAATCTGCGTGAGCTATTGCAGCTTGCTGCCGAAGAACCGGTGCCATAGCAGCCATGTGCCGCTATGCAGCAGTTGGGTTTGCTTGGCTTTAAGCTCGGTATAGGAGCGCGCCACATAGCGGTCGAACTCGGGAGGCCAGCCGATGGTCGAGCGGCGCTCGGAGTAGTCGCCCTCGCTCCACTTGGCCAGCACCGCCTTGTAGCCCGAGACATGAGTGACAAAATCCAGCAGACACTGGGGCATCTGCTCCTCAACGATCAGCGCCGCCTTCTCGATAATGATCTTCTCGCGTATGTCATTGAGGGGCATGAAGATGGTTGTCATCCACAGCATCCATTCCTTCATCTCATCGTCGAGGATGGGAAAGCTCTTCGTCTTGCCCTGCTTTTTCAGCAGTGAGCGGTAGGCGATATTGCCCGCCTGGGAGGCGACATAGAGGGGGCCGTAGAACTCGTTCAGCCGCCGGTTGACCAGATCCAGCTTATCCTTGCGGAGGGTCAGAAACTGGGCGCTCATAAACGTCGCCAGATAGCCGAAGACCGCGAGAATGACGGTCAGCCCGGCGGCGTTCTGCATCAGGTTTGAAGAGAAAAATGCCGAAAAATCCATCGTTTAGCCCTGGCAGCGAGTATACCCTGGCGGTGAGGCTGCCTTGCGCATCCGCTGAAAATGATCTTGATGCAAGTTCAAAAAAAACAAATTCAGTCCGGCGTTTCCAGTTCGGTCCAGGCGTTCTTCGCATAAAAGTGGTAAACGGTGCGGCGGTCGATGATCGAGTCGGCCAGGGCGTCGTGGTCGAGCTTCGCCGGGCGTGGCGCCAGGCCGCTCTGCGCCTGGCGGACCTGCTCCGGCGAGGCGGGGTCAATCCCCCAGTTGAAGCCGAGAACGCCGCTTGGGTCGTGGGCTTGCAGCCGCTCGGTTTCGGGCGCCGTGGCCAGCACCAGCATTTTGGCCGGAGCGCTGGCAAAGTAGACCAGCAGCGAGACCGTTCCCTCCACCGAGCAGAGCGCCGCCCAATCCGGCGAGCCCGCGCGCTCCAGGCTGGCGTGGATCACGTTTTCTGGCCGACGCGCCTCGTAGGTCTGCGGAATCAGGCAGCCGCGGCGGTTGAGCAGCGCGGCAAAGCCAGCGGGCAGCTCCGGAAAGGAGCTGACCGGCAGATGGCGGATCAGATAAGGCGTCGAGTGGTTGCCGGTGACGATCTGGCCGGAGTCGTTGAGCTGCACCGGCTTTGGCTCCTGCGCCAGGGCCAGCGTGCAGGCGCAGATCAACCCGCCCAGCAGCCAACCGCTTTTTCTTACTTCGGCGCGAAAAGAACCTGCTGCGTTCATTCCTCTGCATCCACCTTTCATTCCAAACTGGCAGCTACCGGGTGGTATCCATCCGCCAGGGCGGTTTGCTGGTCAAGGCTTCCATGGTATCAAGAATCAAGCGCCCATTTGCCGCGCCCGGCAGAAGTCCTCTCTTTATTTGTTTCCAGAATTCCGCCGATAGGTAGTATAAGTGCGCCAGCTATTCCTTTCCCTGAGCGCATTTTTGGCGAAAGGAATCGGTTTCTATGTCTTTACTGCGCGATCTCCGCATTTCCCGCAAATTCGGCTACGCCTTTGGCGCGGTATGTCTGTTGTGCGCCCTGTCAGGCGCGGCCTCGCTGATTGGCTTCCTGAAGATCAACACGTCCGTCGACGATATTGTGAACAACGCCATGCCCTCGATCAATGCGCTGGGGGACATTCGATACTCGCTTGCCACCATTCGCCGTTCTGACTCCGCGCTGCTTACCTGCAATTCAAACGAATGTAATCAGCGATACCTGAGCAAGAGGCAGAAATACATTGCTGTCTTCAACAAGGCCATGGATAAGTATGCGCCGATGGTCTCCTATCCGGGAGAACGGGAACTCTATGAAACCGTCCGTCAAAACGCCGTCACTTACCTTCAGTTGAGTGATCGTGGCAAGGAGCTCGTCTTAGCCGGGAAGATCGAAGACGCCAAGACTTTGCAACTCGGTACAGAGATGAAGACAAGCTTTAACGCGGCCGCCGACGCGGTCGAGGCGGATGCAGCGCTGAACAGCCAGATGAGCGGCGAGGAAGGGGCGCACGCCATCCAGTTGGGCCACAAATTGGTGATTACCGCCAGTGTCTTCATGGTGATTACGATCCTGCTGTGCGCGGTGATCGGCATGGTGCTGACCCGTCTGATCGCGCCTCCGCTGCAAAAAGCCACCGCGGCGCTGGAGAAGTTCGCCGGCAAGGATTTGACTGTTCACCTGGAAGCCGTGGGGAACGACGAGGTGGGACGGCTTTCGGAGGCCGTCAACACCAGCGTGGATTCGATGCGGAAGGTGTTGCACACGCTCACGCTCAGCTCTGAAACGCTCTCCGCGGCGGCCGAAGAACTGAGCCACCATTCTGACCAAGCCCACATCAACAGCCAGGCTCAGACCAGCAAGATCAACCAGATTGCGGCGGCGACGCAGGAGATGACGGCCACTATCGACGAAATCAGTCATAATGCCGAGTCGGCCTCCTCCGCCAGCCGCGAATCAGCCGAAACCGCTACTCATGGCGGAGAGGTGATGCAGGCTACCGCGGCCACCATGGAGAAGATTGCCTCGGTTACCAATACGGTGGCGGAAAAGATGGATTCGTTGGCGCGGCGCTCGGAGGAGATTGGCAAAGTGGTCAACGTCATTCAGGAGATCAGCGAGCAGACCAACCTGCTGGCGCTGAACGCGGCCATTGAAGCGGCGCGGGCCGGCGAACACGGACGCGGTTTCGCGGTCGTGGCTGGCGAAGTGCGGCGGCTGGCCGAGCGCACCAAGGGGGCTACCGAGGAGATTGGCGGCACTATCCACAGCATTCAGGAAGAGACCCGCCAGACTCTGGAAGTGATGTCTCACAGCCGCAGCGCCGTTGAATCGGGCATGAGCGAAACAGCCAGCGCCCGCGATAACTTGGAGACGATCATCAAGTCCTCGACGGAGGTCGAGCACCAGATTCACATGATTGCCACGGCGGCCACCGAGCAGACATCCGCCTCGCGTGAGATTGCTGAATCGGCGAGCCAGATCTCAGATCTGGCCACGGAAAGCTCTCAGGCTACGGAAGATGCCGCCGCGGCTGGCAGAAATCTCTCCGAACTGGCCAGTGATATGGACGGCGTCATCCGCCAGTTCCGCATCGACAACAATAAACAACCCGGCGGCAGGCTGCAAAGTACACAGCGAGCGAACGCGCTGCCCGCCACGCTGAGCCATGCTTCCTGACATTCGAAGTTGGAGGTGGGTGGCGGCGCGGACGAAAACCGGCCAGACGAGGCGAAGGCTGGTGGCTCCAGGGTCGAAGTCGGCAATGCTGTATGGCCCGCTTTGCGCCGCAGCCTTATTGATCCGGCACAAAATGAATTCATTGTGCATTCCCATCCTTTCCGCACAAAACGCGGAAAGGAGGGGGCACCCAGTCGTAGTGCTTTCGTGCCGGATCAGTAACAGCCGGTATCCGTCGCTGCTTACTCCTCGATCTGGTTACTGATGGCTCCCATTGCTGCCCGCTGGTTTGACTCTGCCGCTCCGGGGCAATAGCTTTGAAGTGTGCGCGGAAACTCCCGTGCCTCTCAAACGAAGGAGCTTGAATGCAGAGCAGGATGCGATTTGCACTGCTGGGGCTGCTGTTGGCGATCATCGTGCCCGCCGCGCAGTCTCAGGATCTGAAGAGTTTCGAGCAGAAAATTACGACCAAGGTTTTGCCCAATGGGCTGACGCTGGTCATCTGCGAGCGGCCGGATGCGCCGGTCTTCAGCTTTTCCACCTTCATCGACGCGGGCGACGTAAATGACCCCTCGGGCGAGAGCGGCCTGGCGCATATGTTCGAGCACTTGGCCTTCAAGGGGACCAGCCAGATCGGCACCAAAGACTATGCGGCCGAGAAGGTCGCGCTGGAGAAGGTTGAGGCGGCCAACAACGCCTACGAGGACGAGTATCTGAAGGCCGTCGGGCGCGACCCGAAGAAGCTGGTGGAGCTGAAGAAGGCCTTCCTCGACGCGCAGGCCGAGGCGCACAAGTTCGTCATTCCCAACCAGTTCACGGACGTGGCCGAGCGCAATGGCGCCACCGGCGTCAACGCTGGAACCGGGCTGGACCAGACCGTCTATTTCTGGTCGATGCCGGAAAACCGCCTGGAGCTGTGGGCGTGGCTGGAGAGCGGACGCCTCTCCGACGCGGTACCGCGCGAGTTCTACAAGGAGCGCGACGTGGTGATTGAAGAGCGGCGGATGCGCACCGACTCGAACCCCATCGGCCGGCTTGTTGAGCAGTTTCTCTCCACCGCTTACGTGGCCCACAACTATGGCCGCAGCGGCATCGGCTGGCCCAGCGAAGTGAGCCAGATCAACGCCACCGAGGCGATGGATTTCCACAAAAAATATTACGTGGGCGCCAACATTGTGGTCGCCGTGGTGGGCGACGTGAAAGCCAGCGAGGCTCTGCCGGTGCTGGAAAAGTACTTCAGCCGTGTTCCTGCTGGCCCCAAGCCGGAGGAGATGACCACCGTCGAGCCGAAGCAATTCGCCGAAAAAACGGTGGCCATCCGCGAGGCGACGCAGCCGTTTTACCTTGAGGGCTATCACCGGCCCGACTTCCGCGATCCAGACGCCGCAGTCTATGACGCCATCAGCGACATCCTCTCCAATGGCCGCGTTTCGCGCCTTTATCGCAGCCTGGTGCGCGACCAGAAAATAGCCGCCGGGGCCGAGGGCTTCAGCCCCTTTCCTGGTGACAAGTATCCCGGCCTCTTCGCGTTTTTTGTGATTCCCTTGCCGGGGCACACGCCGGCCGAGATGCGCGACGCCCTTCACAAGGAGATTGACAAGCTGAAGGCGGCGGATGTGAGCGACGAGGAGTTGGCCATGTTCAAGACCCGCACCCGAGCCGATCTGCTGCGCGGCCTGGCCGACAATCAGGGCCTGGCCAATTCGCTGGCCCAGTACCAGACCCGCTACGGCGACTGGCGCGAACTATTCCTGCAACTGGACAAGGTGGACAAGGTGACCAAGGCGGACATTCGCCGCGTGGCCAACCAGGTTTTTGTCGCCAGCAATCGCACCGGGGCTTGGATTGAAACCGAAGCTCCGGCGACCGATGCCCAGCAAGCCGCACAGAAAGATGGAGGCGCGAAATGAAGAGCTTTTCAAAGTACCTTTCAAGCAGCACTGTTTTGAAAGGGCACGGCTTCAGCCGTGCCGTCAAGCGCCCCCAACAGATCACGGCTTTAGCCGCCGGGACAGGCCGGACGATTGCCTTCGTTGCCATCGCAATCGGCCTTGCACTTGCGCCCAACGCACTCAGCGCCCAGCAAGCCAATCCTTGGGAACAGATTTCCACGCCCAAGCTGCACGACTTCAAGCCCCATCAGCCCAAACGCATCGAACTCAAGAACGGCATTGTCCTCTACTTGCAGGAGGATCACGAGTTGCCGTTTGTCTCCGGTTCGGTGCTGATTCCCGGCGGCTCGCGCGACGAGGATGCGGCCAAGACCGGCCTGGTCAGCCTTTATGGCCAGACGTGGCGCACCAGCGGAACCGCCAAACTCAGCGGCGACCAGCTCGATGATTTGCTGGAAGCCAAAGCGGCGCACATTGAAACCGTCGGCGACGTGGATTCCACGGCCCTCGCATGGGATTCGCTGAAGGGCGATGCCGATCAGGTTTTTTCGCTGGCCCTGGAGCTGCTATTTCATCCCCAATTCAGCGCCGCAAAGCTGCAACTGGCGCAGCAGCAGGAAGCCACGGGCATCATCCGGCGCAACGACGATGAAGGCGAGATTGCCAGCCGCGAAGCTGCCAAACTGGTCTACGGAGCCAACAGCCCCTACACCCGCCAACCGGAGTTCGCCACCATCGGCGCGGTCACCGTGGACGACTTGCAGGCCTGGCACGACCGCACCCTCACGGGCAGGCTGATCGTTTCCGTCAGCGGCGACTTTGACGCGGCGGCAACGGAGGCCAAGCTGCGCGCGGCCTTTGAAAAACTGCCGCCCGTCAAGCCCGCTGCCGCCCATCATGATGTTTTCGCCGGCCCCAAGCCGGGCGTCTACTTCATTGACAAGCAGGACGTGAACCAGTCCAACATCGAGATTGTGGGCCTGGGCACGGACCGCCGCAACCCCGACGTTCCCACGCTGGCGGTGATGAACGAGATTCTGGGCGGCGGCTTTGCCAGCCGTCTCTTCCAGAAGGTGCGCACCGAGCTGGGGTTGGCCTACGCGGTGGGCGGCGGCTACGGCTTCGACTACGATCATCCAGGCACCTTCCGCGTCGTCGCGCTGACCAAGAGCGCTTCCACCGTGGATGCCACCAAAGCCGCGTTGGGCGAGATTACCAGCCTTACCACCCGTCCCTTTACCACCGAGGAGCTGGCGCGATCCAAGGACAGCATCCTCAACTCCTTCCTCTTCCGCTACGACACGCGGGAAAAGGTTCTGGCCGAGAGCGTGCGGCTGGAGTTCTACGGCTATCCGCCCAACTACTTGGAAACCTACAAGACCAGCCTCGAAAAGGTCACGGTCGCCGACCTGAACCGCGTGGCCAAGAAGTACATTGATCCCGGCAAGCTTGCTGTGCTGGTCGTCGGCAACGGCCCGGAGATCAAGCCCGGCCTCGACGAGCTGAAGCTGGGTCCGGTCGCGCCGGTGGACATCACCATCCCCCTGCCCAAGCCGCCGTCAGCACCGGATAAAAAGCAATAAGTCCGGTCAATGCTGTGCCGAAACCGTTCATAAAGTCACGACAGGGCTTTCCAGCTTCTGATTTTGGAGGCTGGAAGGCCGGGACTCTCCCCTCCCTTTCAGCCATGATGTTCTTGTGAACATCCAGACCGGCGCAGTGAGCGTGAAGAACAAGGTTTTCTATCGAATGTATCCCGAAAGCGCGCCCCCTTGAAGACTTTTCAACGCAGGCGCGCTTTCGCTGGTTCCGCGCTTGGCTAGAGCGGTTCTTCAATTCATGTGCCCCTGCAAGCCACGCAGCATCGCGCTTCCAGGGTATAGCTATTGGAGAACCGCTCTATTGCCTTGCTCTTGCCAATAAATAAGGTGAAAGGCCAGGGTCGGCATTTTTTCGCAGGTTCTGGAAGTTTTTATAGGCGGCTGCGCTTTTGGCGCGATCGCCGGAAAGCTCATAAGCGCGAGCAAGCCCCAGCATAGCCATGGCGCTGACCGGGTCCGTGAGCGTCAGTTGCGGATGAGCAAGGATTTTTTGGAACTCCGCAACCGCGGGCGCGCCTTGCCCGCCGGCCAGATATGCCTCGCCGCGGAAATAGATGGAATAGCAGGTCAGAAAGGCCACGCGATCCATGGCATGAGATCCAAGTTCACTGGGCAGGGCTGGGGCAAGCTCATCAAGAATGGCGCCGGGGTTGCTGACCGGTGCGCCGCTGTGCAGTGCCGCCGCTGCGCGGATGGTGGGAACATATTGATCATGCACCATGGTGTTTTCCGGAAAGCGCCGGGCGAGGTCGCTGGCCAGGCGCAGGGCCTCGGCGGAGTCGCCGGCAACCGCCAGGGCTACGGCAGCGACGGCTTCTCCCTCGCGTCCTGAAGAGATTTGCAGGGCTTTCCGCGCCTGCTGCCGGGCCTGAGCCCGATTTCCCGCCCAGGCATCGTTCATGGCCGCCTGTGCCAGGTAGAGAGCGGCACTGTCCGGCTCCTTATCAGTCAAAGCAAATTCGACAGCCTGCGCCGAGATGGAGCGAGCCTCATTCAACCTGCCCTCACGGGCCGAGGCCTGCGCCCGGTAGTCCAGCAAAATGCCTTGAAATCCAGGTACGCCTTTTAATTGAGCGGCTTGGCGAGTCATTTCTGCCTCATCCGCCTGTTGATAGGCAATCAGGTAGAGGTAAAGATGAAGCCATGGGCTGTCTAGTTGGCGGGCCTGCGCCGACGTGGCCGCGGCCTTGGCTTCCGGAAATTTCTGCATCGCCATCAATGCGCTGATAAGGTTCCCATTCCAGATGCGGCTGCCGGGATTGCGCCGCAACGCCTCCTGGGTAACATCGAGGGCTTGATCGTATTGCCCGAGCAGAAAGTAGACATTCCCGGAGTTTCCAATCGGTATATCGTCATGCGAGTAGATTTGGGATCGCAGCTCGTATGTCTTGCGCGCCTCGTCCAGATTGCCGGTCACGAATTCGTGATAAAGCGAGAGGATGAACAATCCTTCATGCTCGCTGACGTGATCGCGCAGACCGTAGGCGCTGCGCAGATTTTCCGCGGCTTGCGCCTCTTCGCCCATATTGATGTTGCAGACAGCGAGCCGCGCGTAGGCCATGGCAAACTTCGGATCGAGTGCAATCGCTCTACGGAACAGCTCCGCGGCTCCCGCCTCATCGAGTTTGACCACATGGACCCGGAAACCGAGGCTGTAGGCTTGCAGAGCTTCCAAAGAGGCAGTCGTGACCTCCTCCGGCGGGGCATCGTATTTCTGCACGGAGGCCAGCGATTCACCCATGCGCCGGCGGAGCGTAGCGGCGCTTTTGGCCATGGCGTCAAGGACGTGTTCCTTGCTGTCCGCCTGCGCCTGTTCCGTATCCAGAACCTCCCCGGTATGGCAGTTGGAGGCGCGCAGGCCCAGGACATATTGGTTGCCGAGAACAATGATCGATCCGTCAATGACGACGGACTTGCCGGTGCGTTCGCAAACCTCTCGCGCCAGGTCCGGGGTGAGGCGCGCATCCTTCTCTCTGCCCATCAGGGCTAGGGTCTGCGCCACCTCCGCATCCGAAAGCAGGCTCAGGTACGGCGATTGCCCCAACTGCGCCGCCAATCCCTGGCGCAGGGCGTGATCGAAGATGACGTCCCCGGTGGTGTTGGTGAAGTCGGCCAGCACAAGGGTGCTCGTATCGGCCGGGCTCCGGTGGTGTTCATCGGCCCAGAAGAAAACAGCCCCTCCAGCCACCAACAGGGTTCCTAGCGCCGCCAACAGACCTTTCCATCGTCCGATTCGGATTCGGAGCGAAACCGGCGTCTTCGATTCAGCTCCGGATGCCTTTCGCGGTTGCCGCTTTTGCAGCCAGGCATCCAGTTCCTCCGAGTAGGAGTAGACACTGAACCTGGACTGATGCGCATGGCGGTAGACGGGGAGTCCTTCCCGCTTTTCCCACAACTGGGCCGTGCGCGCATCGCAACCGAGATAGCCCGCGATCTCCTTCCAACTGGTTAACCGGGTGGAATGGGCGGCAACGGCGGCGGTAATCAGATGGACGTTCGGACGCGCTTTCATCGGAACAAATCCAATCTTTCTGATTTGGGGGCTCAGATAAGCAGATTTTTTGAAGCACAGCCAATATTGCAGCCAGTATATAGTTCCCTTTCGCAGGATTCAACCTTGGTTTCCAAGGCTGAAAACGGCTTACGGCAAGACGAAAAGAGACGAAATCAATAGTAGATTTACCTTCTCCGCTAAATTTCGATTGCAATCGATCAAAGCATTCTCTTATTTTCAACACGCTGGGCTGGAGGAAATATTCATGTTGTGGAGAAAGTTTGTCCCGTTTGGCTTTGCAATGGTTGCGGCTATCTGCCTGTCCGGTTGCGGCGGCAGTTCCAAGTCGCCAAGCGTCACGGTAACGGCTTCGGCAAGCACCGTGGATGGAACAGATACGGTGACGATTACAGCGTCCGTAGCCAACGACAAGAACAGTGGCGGAGTGACCTGGACGGCGAATGAGGGAACGCTTTCCAGCGTCACGACCTCTTCGGCAACCTACACGGCGCCCGCCGCCGCCACTTCGGCGCAGACGGTGACCGTGACAGCCACTTCGGTGGCGGACACCTCCAAGACCGCCACCGCGACGCTGACCGTTCCGGCCGCGCCGGCGATTACAACCTCCAGCACCAGTCTGGCCAGTTCAGTAGGATCGGCCTACTCGGTGACGCTGGCGGCCTCGGGCGGCATCAGCCCCTACACATGGACACTGACCAGCGGCACGCTGCCCAGTTGCCTGACCTTGACTTCGGCAGGGGTGATTGCAGGCGCGATCACAGCCTCCTGCGCGGGAACCTATAGCGGCCTGGTCTTCAAGGTGACGGACTCCGGCACACCAACAGCATTGACGGCGACGCAAACGCTGAGCCTGACCCTCGCCGCGGCCACGGCGATCACCGTCACCGGCGTCGTGCCGTCCTCGGCGACCTATGGCGTGGCCTATACCGGCAGCGCGGCGGCCACGGGCGGCGCTGGCGCGCTGGCCTACAAGTTGACCAGCGGCTCTCTGCCGGCCGGACTGAGCCTGAACGCCAGCACCGGCGCGCTGACGGGAACGCCTACGGCGACGGGAAGCTCCACCTTCGTCATCGAGGCGTATGACAGCTATGGGGATGCGGTCACCCAGTCCTACACGATTGTCGTCAATCAGGCGACGCCAACGCTGACCTTTGCGGCGATCTCCGCCAAGACTTACGGCGATGCGGCCTTCACGGTGAGCGCAACTTCAGCTTCCACGGGCGCGGTAACCTACTCGGTGACGAGCGGTCCGGCGACAATTTCCGGCAATACGGTCACGCTGACCGGCGTGGGCACGGTGGTTCTGGGCGCCAGCCAGGCGGCCAGCGGCAACTACGCCGCTGCCACGGCCAGCACCAGCTTCACGGTCAACCCCGAGCCGGTCACTTTGAGCTTTGCTGCGATTCCGACCAAAGTCTATGGCGATGCGCCTTTCACGGTGAGCGCAACTTCGGTTTCCACCGGCGCGGTGACCTACTCGGTGACGAGCGGCCCGGCCACGATTTCCGGCAATACGGTCACGTTGACCGGCGCGGGCACGGTGGTTCTCAGCGCCAGTCAGGCGGCCAGCGGCAACTACGCCGCGGCCACGGCGACGGCCAGCTTTACAGTCAACGCCGCGCTGAGCATTACGACTACCAGCCCGCTGCCGTCCGGCGCAAATGGAATTGCCTATTCGCAGCAACTGGTGGCCACAGGCGGCCTGGGCACGTATGCCTGGTCGCTGACCGGCTCCTCGGACGCGGCGAACCTGGCAACTTTGGGGCTGGCCTTCAGCAACTCCGGCGTCCTTTCCGGTAACTCGCCGGTCGTCGGCGGCCCGGTCACCTTCACGGTGCAGGTCTCCGACGGCACGCGCACGGCTTCGGCCAGTTTCTCGGTAACAGTCTCATCGCTGTCCATCACCACCACCACTCTGCCCGTGGGTTACACGGGAACCGCATACGCGCAAACGCTGTCAGCCTCCGGCGGCTCGGGAAGTTATACCTGGGCGGTGAGTTCAGGAGCAAGCAGCCTGTTGGCTCTCGGTCTCAGCCTCAACAGCAGCACTGGTGTGCTTTCCGGCGCCTCGCTAGTTGCCGGTTCGGCCAGCTTTACGGTGACGGCGACCGATGCCCGCAATACTTCGCTGACGGCCACGCAAAGTTACACGGTCACGATCTATGCCCCGTTGAAGGTATCCACAGACCAACTGAGTTTGTCGGCAACCGTCAACCAGGCGTACAACGGAAAAATCGTAGCAAGCGGCGGCCTGGGCACGTATACGTGGACGGTGACCGGCTTGCCGTCTGACAATCTGAACTACGACGCCACCACCATATCCAATGCAGTTAGCATCAACGGCACGCCCACCACGGCCGAATCGGTGAAGTTTGCTGTTACGGTTTCGGACGGAACCAATACCGTGGGCCCGACCAGTTACACCATCACCGTGGCCCCGGTTCCCACGCTGGCGGTGACGCTGAACAGCATCCCGCAGGGCATGGTGGGGATGCCGTACACATTCAATGGCGTTTCAGTCAGCGGTGGAACCAGTCCCTATACCATCACCTACTCGGGCGAGCCGGGAGGATTGTCAGAGGACTCGAACAGCAATCTGGTGGGCACTCCAACAACGCCGGGAACAACCACGGTCACGGTAACCGTGAAGGATAACTCCACGACGACGCAGACTGTGACCAAGACCTTCAACCTGCCGGTGGTGACAGAGACGGTGGCCGCCCATGACAGCTATCTGACCGGACAGTACGCCTGCTACTTCAATCAGTATTGGAATGGCGGGGTGACGGGAGGCAATAACAGCAGCACGCTGTATCGCGGCGGCGGAGTCTTCGCCATCAAGGTGAATGGCAGCGGCACGATCACCGATGGCGAAGTAGACCACAGCTCGCCCAAATCAGGGTATAAGAGCGCCTCGACCAATGGCGCCCTAGGCGGCACTTACGCGGTAGGGGCGGACAATCGTGGCTATCTGAGCTTCACCGTGGGCAGCAGCACCACGCCGGTGGTCTTCGCGCTGGCGGGCGGAAACCTGAACAGCAGCGCCCAATTCACGGAATTAGCCATCACGGAGATGGACGACGCGGGCACGGATCCTGGCGGCCAGTACGGCAGCGGCCACTGCTACAAGCAGGACACCACCACCGCGTTCACCGGCACCCTGCCCAGCGGCGGTTACGTCTTCAACCTGACCGGCGAAGACAGCAAAGGCGAACCGGAGTCGGTCGTAGGCTCCGTTCAGTTCACTGCCGGCAGCGGCTCCGGAACCCTCACCGCAGTGCAGGACGTGGTCGATGGCACGACGGTGACGGCGGCCATGAGCTCCACCGGAACCGTCACCACGGCGGACTCCTTCGGTCGCCTGACGATGGCCGCAGGCAATCCCACCGTCGTATACCTGACCAACAACACCAAGGGCGCGATAGTGATAATGGGCGAGCAAGCCCACAACGGATCGAGCAACGCCGACTTCCTCATCGGCGAGGGCCGGAAGCAGGTTGCGACGGTCCTTACCGCCAGCTACCCGCTCAAGGGCTCCGGCATTCTGTACATTGAGGGCACGGAAGACAATTCAAGCTCCGGACTCACCTATAAGGCGCTGGCGTACCAATTTACTGGTGGCAGCAGCGCCAAAACAATTACGCTCAACTCCGGCATCAAGAACTCTTCCGGCACGTTCTCACAAGATACGGAAGATGTCATCGGCCAGACACTGACTTACACGGTGGATACAACGACAGGCCGGGTTTCAATCACTGGCGATGCGGGAATCCACTTTTACCTGTATGACACCAACTCCGCTGCCGTTCTCTTCGCCGACACCAGCAACAGCGGCGCCAGCGTGGAGAACCTGACGGGTTGGACTGAGCCGCAGACCGCGCCCACTTCCGGCACGTGGGTGGTCGGCGGCCTCGCGGCCTCGTACTTCATGTACGAGATCGAAAACGGGGACTATAACAACGACTCTGAAACCAGCGTTCTCACCCTGGACGGCAGCGGAAACCTCGGTAATTACGCGTCGGACGACGGTGGCCATAACTGGGCCAGTTGGGATGAGGGCTTGACAGGCAACAGCGGCACAACAGAAACGGGCACTATTGTCCCAGATACGACGGACGGCAAATACGGCCTCTTCGATGTGAACTTCACCGAGAGCAAAACAACCACAACGCAGAGTTACTGCTACGCAATCAGCGTAGATGCGGCTACCGTATCCACCGCCAAGGGAAAGCTCATCTGCGTGGATCCGAGCAGTGATTCCCCGCGCCTCAACGTCATACAGGAGTAAGCGGCCCTCCCCCACCAAACAACAGGCCCCGCCTTCGGGCGGGGCCTGTTGTTTGCCAGATTCTTATTGATCGGCATGAAAGCACTGCGGCTGGGTGTACTGCGGCTGGGTGCCCCATCCATTTCGCAGGTATTATCGCGAAATGGGTGGGATACCGATAGCGTTTGCGTTTGCACAATTTCCTGAACTGCTCTGTCCGCAAAGCTGCGCTGCGATGCGGTATTCTGCTGTCAAGCAGCAGCCGGGAGGGTGCGCGATTGCCTACAAACAAAAGCCGCTCGGCAAAATTGCATCAAGCCAAACCGCGCCCGCGCCGCCTGATCGCCGCCTGCGCGGTGGCGTTTGCCGTTTTGCTGCTGCTGTTGCGGCTCTTCGCCTTTGTCTACAGGCACGGGCGGCGCTGAGGGTGGCAAGAGGCTTGGAGTTTCCCCGATGAAATCCGCCGGCTTCAATGCGGTTGCGGCTCCTGACGCTCGCGTGCTGATTCTGGGCACGCTGCCCAGCGTGCGGTCGCTCGAGCAGCGCGAATACTACGCCCACGCCAGAAACAGCTTCTGGTGGATCATGGGGCAGCTCGCCGGGGCTTCGCCGGAACTGGCTTATGAAGACCGGCTCGGGCAGCTTCGGAAGAGCGGCATTGCGCTGTGGGATGTGTGCCGGTCGGCCGAGCGCCCTGGCAGCAGCGACGCCAATATCCGGCTGCCGACCGTCGAACCGAATGATTTCCGCGCATTCCTCCGCCATCATCCGCGCATTCAATTGATCTGTTTCAACGGCCAACCGGCGCAGAGGCTCTTTCGCGCTAAAGTCGCGCCCATGCTGGCCGATCTTCACCCCATCCCGCAGCGCGTGCTGGTCTCCACCAGTCCCGCCTGCGCGCGCGTCACGCGAGAAGAAAAACTCGCCCTTTGGCGCGACGCGCTGGCTCCATTCCTTGGGGCCGTGCGCTGGGTATCCTGATTCGCTGCCCTCACGCTTCGGCCGGCAGCGCCGGCATCCCGCCCAGTTGCCTGGCTTCGGCCACCACGGCGCCCAATTGCGAAAGGACTTCGGCGACGGTCATGGTGCGGATCTCGCGCTGGCCATTCGCGCCTTCCTCAATCGATTGCTTCAGGAACCGGCCCGCGGCCTGCGCCGCAATCTGGTCGGTAATTACCTTTCCCGTCAATGCTTTTTGCTGGGTCCAGGCCGCCAGCGGCAGGGCCACCCAGACGGGCCGCCCGCTCACGTCAAAGCGCACATCGACGGCGTCGGCGTGCCGCGTGGCCAGGGCCACAACGGTGCCCTTCCAGATGCAGCGCAGCTCTTCGCCGCTCCAACGATCGGTGACGCGAAAGTCCTCGTACATGGCACTAGCCTATTCGCCGCCGCCCTCCGCCGGCAAGTCCTGGTGGACGCCTCCATTGGCGCGCTGTTAGACTGAATGTTGCAATTCGAGCGAAACCAGGGTAACGGCGTTCTGTCGAGATTTGTGCCAGGTTGCCGCTCCCTGATGGTCGCGTCAACTTGAGCGCCGTGGTTTCGGGAGACATCAACTCTGGTTTTGCTCTGCGGCGATTTCATCCGCCTGCAAGCCTGGAAAAGAAGGACAAAAGACATCCCGTGGATACTCAGACTCGTCGTTCCCTGAAACAAGATAACTTCGTCCAAGCCGCGACTAACAGTGTCAGTTGGCTGAGTGAACATCGTTCCGGCGTTATACGCTGGGTCATCGTTGTTGGTGCCGTGGTGCTTGTGGTCGTGGGCTCGCTGGTTTTTTCCAACTGGCGCTCGTCCACCGCTGATGCTGCTTTGGGAGCGGCCATGGACACCTACGCTGCGCCGCTGGCGCAGCCCGGCGCGCCGGCCGAGCAGGGCGTGTACACTTCGGTCAGTGACCGCTCCAGAGCCGCCAATCAGCAGTTTGTTGCGGTGGCCAAGCAATATGGCTGGCTTTCGGAAGGCGCCAAGGCGCACTACTTCGCTGGCGTCACCTACGAGGATCTGGATCAGAATGGCCCGGCCGAGTCGGAGCTGAAGATTGCCGCCAAGTCCTGGGACCGGAACCTCTCGAACCTGGCAAAACTGGCGCTGGCCGGCCTCTATCACCAGTCGGACCGCGATGCGCAGGCGATTGATCTTTACAACGCGCTGGCAGCCAAGCCCTCCGATACCGTACCCGCCACCGTGGCGCAGCTTGATTTGGCCGAGCTTTACGCCGCCTCTGGCAAGCAGGATCAGGCGCGGGCGCTCTGGGCCAAGGTGAAGGACGCCGACAAAGACGGCGCCGCTGGCTCGATTGCCGCGCAGAAACTGGGCAGCAATCAGTAATTCAGGCAATTTGGGTGAAAAAGGCTCGTGGAGCGCAAGGCTTCGCGAGCCTTTTTGGGCTTGGAAGGCCGCGGAATCAGAAGGCGAGGCGGCGTATGTTTGAAATGCGCACGATCGAAGTGACGGTGGAGGATCGCGGCGGGCGGCTGGATCAATATCTGGCCGCGCAGCTTGAAGGCGTGAGCCGCTCACGCGTGCAACTGTTGATCGATCAGGGCGATGTGCTGGTGAACGGGCGGCGCGAAAAGGCCTCGCTCAAACTGCGCGGCGGCGAGCGGATCGACATCACCGGCGAGCCGCGCCCGGCACCGCTCAAGGCCACGCCGGAAGACATTCCGCTGGACGTGGTTTACGAGGACGAGGATCTGGCTGTGGTCAACAAGCCGGCCGGCATGATGGTTCACGCCGGCGCGGGCGAAAACGACGACGTGCGCAATCGCGGCACGCTGGTCAACGCGTTGCTCTTCCGCTTCAAGCGGCTCAGCTCGACCGGCGGCGACCTGCGGCCGGGCATCGTGCACCGTCTGGACAAGAACACCAGCGGCCTGATTGTGGTGGCCAAGAACGACCGCGCCCATGCCGCGCTGGCCAAGCTGTTTTCCTCGCACCAGATCAAGAAGACCTACATTGCGCTGGTGCAGGGTTCGGTCGAGCGCGACCATGGCACCATCAACGCCAGCGTGGCCCGCGACCCCCTGCGCCGTACGCGCATGACCACCCAGCCGCAGGAAAACTCCCGCACTGCCGTCTCGCACTATGAGGTGATCCGGCGGCTCGGCAACCGCTTTGGTAAATTCACGCTGGTCCGGGTGCGCATCGAAACCGGCCGCACGCACCAGATTCGCGTACACATGGCATCGATTGGCCATCCGGTGGTGGGCGACACGCTCTACGGCGGCGCGGGCCAGTTGACCGACCAGGCGGCCTCGCAGGCCGCCACCTCCAAGGCCGCCCGCCGCAATGCGGAGCCGGAGCGGCTGCGGCTGGGACGCAACTTTCTGCACGCAGCGCGGCTCGAGTTCACGCACCCCACGACGGGCAAATTGCTGCAACTGGAAGCGCCCTTGCCGGCTGAGCTGGAGAGCTTCCTGAGCCGTTTGGAAGATGAAAATCCCGTTCCGAAAGATAACCCGCCCGCCACTAGTGAAAATGCGCGCCGCCGTTGCTAAAATGAGGAAGTTATGAAGAGACAGCCTTTGGTAATGGTGTTTGCGGCGGCGTTTGCAGTGGCCGCCTTGCACGCGCAGCAGCCCGCGGTTCCGCCTGTGGTTCCGACTGCGGCCCCAGCCGCGACAACTCCAGCCGCTCAGACTTCGGCCACACCGGCCCCAGCCGCCCAGGAACCCGCCGAGCAGTTGGCCGAGCAGCCCGCGGACACGGGCGCGGTCACCATCCACCGGGCCATCAATGAGGTCAACCTCATTTTCACCGTTACCGACAAGCACGGGCACTATATCCCCAACTTGCGGCAGAGCGACTTTGCGCTGCTCGACGACGGCCGCGCCCCGGCCAAGGTGAACAGCTTCCACCAGCAGATCAATCTGCCGCTGCGCGTGGGCCTCGTCATCGACGCCAGCACCTCAATCCGCTCGCGCTTTCAGTTCGAGCAGCAGTCGGCGATTGAGTTCCTGTTGCAGATTCTGAAGGCCAAAAGCGACCGCGCCTTCGTGATGGGCTTCGATGTGACGCCCAATGTGACCCAGGACTGGACCAACAACATCGACGGTCTGGAGACCGGCGTGAACCGGCTGCGCCCCGGCGGCGGCACGGCGCTCTTCGATGCCGTCTACACCGCTTGCCGCGACAAGCTGCTGGACGTTTCCCGCGGCCAGGAGCCAGTGCGCAAGGCCATGGTGCTGATCTCCGATGGCGATGACGACCAGAGCCGCGTCTACCTGGATGAGGCCATCAAGGAGTGCCAGCGGGCCGAGACGATCATCTACGCCATCAGCACCAACTGGACCCCCAGCCGCGGCAAGGGCGACCAGGTAATGACCCAACTGGCCGGGGAGACCGGCGGCGAGGCCTTCTTCCCGCCCTCAGTCGAACAGATGTCGAACAGCTTCCACGACATTCAAGAGGAGTTGCGCAGCCAGTATGCGCTGACCTACACTCCGGCGGAATTCAAGGAGAATGGGGCGTTTCGTCCCATCTATCTCTATAGCAATGACCGGCACTACCAGGTGCGCACGCGCAAGGGCTACTTCGCTCCAAAGCCGTCCAGCCGGTAACAGCCTGTGGTGAAAGTTGAGTTTTGAAAGGGCACGACTTGTAGCCTGCCCTGAGCAGAGTCGAAGGGTGCCGTACTGCTTGAAAAAACACGGCGGGCTTTACAGGCTGCGGATAAGCTCGTAAAAAGTGTTTCAAGGGAACGCATTGTGTCAGGGCACGACTTTAGTCGTGCCGTAAGTGCTTCAGAATCAATGCGGGCTTCAGCCCCTGATGGACGTTTTCCGCCAATTTACCCGAAATGCTGCCTTTTTCCGCAGCCTGTTTAGCCCCGGAGGGATGTCGGAGAGTCAATTTGTCGAAAATTCCGCCTTTTTTCGCTATCTGTTCAAGCCATCCATAGTCGCCAGCTTACCTCGAATCGCCGTTTCCCCCGCTCTCGCCAGAGACCGGAATGAGCATGAATCTTTTCCTTCAGATTTTTAATTAAATATTTCTGTGCGTTTCGTTTTAGAACAATTCCGCGTTCCACCGTCCGTATTTGATTCAGCTCACGATTCTTTTTGCTTATCACTCATCGATTTCGCCGTATACGCGATGAAATAGAAATATGAAGGCTCCAGGAGTCCTCCATCAAGATCGTTGCCCCGGCTGGTGACGATTGGCTGTTTGTTGCATCGGGACGGGGGAAGACAGTGAGCATCGGTAAGACAATTGAAGGGCTGTGCAGACAGGAGGCAACAAGGTGATCCGGCAGGCAATATCGTGTGACATCTGCGCGGCGGAAAAGAAGCAGACAAACCACTGGTTTGTGGCCTATGAGCAGGATGGAGAACTACGGGTGAGCGGGTGGAGCTCGCGCAAGCGGCTGCGCCCAGGGGCAAAGCATCTCTGCGGGCAAATCTGCCTGCATAAGCTGGTGGATGACTTCATGGCCAGAACCTTGACGGCGCACGCGCCGCAGGCCGCCGCCAGCGATGCCGTAAGCGAAACGAGCGAAGCGCGGAGCAAGATCGAAACGCGGAACAAGATCAAGGAACAGGTTGTCAACACGGACACCAGCCTGACCTCGGAGGCCGCCTTTGAGGATTTCGAATCTTCCGCGCGGCTGATTCCGACGCCCGCGCCGGCAGCGGCAACGCGGCCTGCTTTGCGAATGCCGATCGAACTGGTGACTGTGCCAGCCCGACCGGCGGTCAGCCCGGCCGTCCTGCCCGTCGTCGACGACGAGCCGCCCCGTTTTGCGTCGCGCAACTGGCGCGCCGCGGCCTGGGAGCGCGAACGGCAACGCGAATCGCGTGGCGATGAGCGTCAGGCGGAGACGGCTGCCCGCCGCCGTTTCAATTGATGGCTGGTTGAATAAACGTGTGAGGCTGTCATGTGGCTGGATTTACTGCTGCTGTTCCTGGTTGGTTCTTTGTTGGTGCGTCCGGCAGGAGGCCACAACAAACGCTCCATGCGCGCGGGAAACAAGTGAGACCTTCGTGGCTGGCGCCGCAATAAGCCCAACGATTCTCTTGTGAATTATCGTATGTAGCCATTTCGGCTACATACAGTCGAGGAGGCCTTTTATGCGCCGAGTATCGCTGCGGGAGTTCCAGACGCATGGGGCAAAGGCCCTGGCGGATGTGCCGTCAGGAGAAACCACTCTTCTGGTGGGGCAGAAAGGTCCGGCCTACTTCCTGGTCCCGGTCTTTGGCGATCTGGCCAAGGAAGATCGCGAGCTGCGGCGGGCGATGGCGCTGGCCAACATGCGCGAGAGTTGGCGTCTAGCCGAAACCATGGGACCCGTCAGCGAGGAAGAGATTGAAGCGGAAATCGATGCGGTTCGCGCCGCCCGTCAGCTCATGACCGTGAAATGAAACTGGTCGTTCTCGATACCAGCGTGGTTGTCTCCGCGAGCATTTCTCCGGGTGGGGCAGCGGCCATGCTGATCGCGGATTGGGTACTGAAGGGGCAGGTACAGGTCATCACCACTCCCTGAATTGTTGAGGAATATCAAGAAGTTGTTCAGCGGCCCAAGTTTCGCCGCTACGGATTTCCGCCGTTTTGGCTGGAGTTTCTGATCGAAGGCAGCCTGAGCTTGCCGGAGCCGGAACCTTGGCCTTATGCAAGGCCAACCCCCAAAGACCTGCCTTTCCTCTCCCTGGCCCATGCCTCGGGCGGCTGGCTGGTCACCGGAAACCTGAAGCACTTCCCCGCGCCACTCCGCCAGGGCGTTATTGTGCTTTCGCCCGCCGAGTATCTGGCGCATCTGACGGCGCAGTGAGGAATAGCTGTGGGCAGCCCTTATTCTTCCTGCGCAAAAGCGATCAACGGCTTAACCCCGCGTGTGCGCCTGAAAGAGCTCGTCGCCGCTCTTGAAGCCAAAACCGGGATGCTGATCGAAGCGAACCACGCCGACAACAGCTTTTCCATTCACGGCAGCCTTGATTGCGGCCACGCCTTCAATGCCAAAGCCTCCGCACAGCTCCAAGGCAACATTGCCGGCATCCACCAGCTCTTTTGCGACAACCACGGCAGCGTCATAGGTCGAGACGCCAACCACGGTCAGCGTGAGCGAAGGCGTATCAATGACGGCGTGATGTTTCTTGGCGTCGACGTCCGGCGCTACAAAGATAAAAGCTGCTTTCAATGGCATGAAAAAATCCTCGAGTAACTTCAGCCGATTATACGGTGTCTCTGTGAATAGAGCGCCGCGCGCAAATTACCAGCCCACTTGGCGCATACGCCGCAGGATGACCACGCTGTAGTGGCTCATGTGTTCGGGTTTGCGCGTCAGGGGCGCGGGCAAAACCGCGGCCAGTTGCGCCGACTGCTGGCGGCTGATGCTCCGGGCCGGGGTCTTGTAGTGGAAGCGGCTGGCCGCATCGGCGCCATAAACGCCCGGCCCCCACTCGACCACGTTGAGATATAGCTCCAGAATGCGCCGTTTACCGAGGACCAGCTCCGCCACCGGCACCAGTGTCGTCTCCGCGCCCTTGCGCACGATGGAGCGGCTGGTGCCGAAGAAGAGGTTTTTGACCAGTTGCTGCGTCAGCGTGGAGCCGCCGCGCGTGCGGCCGCCTTCCATGTCCTCTTCGGCGGCCAGATGGATGGCGCGCCAATCGAAGCCATGGTGCTGGTAGAAGCGGCCGTCCTCGGCGGCAACGACCGCGTGCTGCAAGTTGGGCGAAATCTGGCTGAGCGGAATGAACTTGTAGCGTTCCTGATAGGGCGTGTGGTGAATCCAGGCCTGCACGCGGCGCTCGATGTGTACCGCCGTGGTGGGCGGGTCAATCCACCGCATGGCCACCAGCAGCAGCGCGTCCAGCACCCAAACGAAGACCACAACGGCGATCAGCCAGCGAATTATGGTTCCGAAACAACCGCGTCGATGGGAAAAAATGGGCATGATGGTCTGCACTAAGGATAACCGCCGTGGGGCGCTCGTGACTTCCATTGATCCGGCAATTCAATACGGTCAGGGTGCCCCATCCATTTCCGTGCTTTTTGCGGAAATGGGTGGGAATCGCCGTCACTGCCTTTTTGCCGGGTCAATCGTCGTCAGAGAACTGGTGGGGCATACATGGCCAACGGGCCTTTCGCTATAATTCATAGCGAGCGCAAAGTGGCCCGGCCACGCGCTCTTTGGAGCCAGAGAATGACGCTAGACATCCAGGACATCCTGGGTTTATTGCCCCACCGCTACCCTTTTCTTCTGATTGACAGAGTGATCGAGTTCGAGCGCGCCAAGCGGCTGGTCGCGATCAAGAACGTGACCGTCAACGAGCCCTTTTTTCAGGGCCACTTCCCCGGCTATCCGATCATGCCCGGCGTGCTGGTGATTGAAGCCATGGCGCAGGCCGGCGCCATTGTGATGCTGAGCGAATTGCCTGACCGGGAGACGAAACTGGCGGTATTCACCGGCATCGACAAGGCCAAATTCCGCCGTCAGGTGGTGCCCGGCGATCAGTTGCGCATCGAGGTCGAGGTGCTGGCCTTCAAGCCCCGCATTGGCCGCATGGAAGCCAAGGCTTATGTCGGCGACAAGCTGGCTTGCCAGGCCATCCTGACCTGCTCGATTGTGCCGCGGACCCCAGCCGAACCGCAGCCGGCGGAAGCCGAGGCTGCTCCAGCGCAGGAAGCGGTGCCAGCCGCGTGAGCATCCATCCCAACGCGGTGGTTGCCGCCGGAGCCCAAGTTCCGTCCTCCTGCACCGTCGGTCCGTTTTGCACCATCGGGCCGAATGTAGTGCTGGGCGAGGATTGCACGCTAGTTTCGCACGTGGTGCTTGACGGCCACACCCGCATCGGCGCGCGCAACATCATTCACCCCTTCACTTCGATTGGCATTCCGCCCCAGGATCTGAAGTACAAGGGCGAGCCGACCCGCCTGGAGATTGGTGACGAAAACGACATCCGCGAGTGCGTGACCATCAGCCGCGGCACAGCCGAGGGCGGCGGCCTGACGCGCGTCGGCTCCGGCAACCTGCTGATGGCCTATTCGCACATCGCCCACGACTGCCAGGTGGGCAGCCACTGCATCCTGGCCAACGCCGCGACCTTGGCCGGCCACGTTCACGTCGAGGACTATGCCTGCGTGGGCGCCTTCTGCCCGGTGCATCAATTCTGCACCGTGGGCGCGTATGCCTTCATCGGCGGCGGCACCATCGTGACGCAGGACGTGCTGCCTTTTTCGCTGACCTCGGCCAAGCGCGAGAACAAGGCTTTCGGCATCAACAAGGTCGGCCTCCGGCGTCGCGGATTCACGCCCGAGCGACTGCGGACCCTGGAGAAGGCCTACCGCCTGCTGCTGACGGCCAAGTTGAACACCACGCAAGCGGTCGAGCAGATCAAGCAGTTGGAGGGCGAGGACGCGGCGCGGATTGCCGCCTTCATCGAACGCAGCCAGCGCGGGGTCATCAAATAGCGTGTTTTTAACAAGCGGGATGAATCGGCAGGATGCAACAAAGGTACGATATGCGGACTCATGCACATTCGCGGCTTTCTCTCCCGGAGGGAGAGCGCGAAAATAGCCCAGGGGGAAGCGCAGCGGAACCCTGGGATGGCGTTCCCAACCCGGTCGCGCCGTCCCGTAGGGACGGTCGAAACTTACCCCCAAACGTAGCGCGAATCGTACTCAATTCGGTGTTTTTTGAGAAAAGCAATGAACTCAGCCTGGAAATCGCGTTTACGATGATGTTCATCCTGGTGCGCAATATAGGCCAAGGTAGCACTTGCCTGCGCCCATCCGATGGAGAAAGCGCCATAGCCTTCCTGCCATTCAAAATCATCGATCTGGCAGGTTTCATGCATCCAGTGCGAAGATACGCTCTTGATTTCCCTCATTGCATCGGCTATCGGAACAGACGGCGGCAGAGAGAGCAGAAGATGAACATGGTCCTCCATTCCGCCCACACCAAGCGCCTTCATCTGGCGCTCGCGCGCGATGCCGCCCCTGTAGGCCCACAACTGTGGCTGAATTTCAGCGATGATGCTCTTGCGCCGTTCCTTGGTGGAAAAAACGCAATGAAAGAGCGCACAGCAATAGGTGTGTGACATGGCAAAATCTTATCGCACGGTAGCAATCGTATGCTGGTTCGACCGCCCCTCCGGGGCGGATGGGATTACTAGGGCGTCCGGTTCCCAGGGTTCCGTCCGCTGCCGCGAACTCCACCCTGGGCTATTCTCGATGCTCCCTCCGGGAGCAAAGGCACAGCCTTCCGATCAGGAATGGTTGATATGCGGCAAGCAAACGAGCACTGTATGCGGTGCTGCTGCCCCCCAGGCTCATCAAAGCAGGTGGTTCCTATGAAGCTCGGTCTCATTGCCGGCAACGGCCGGTTCCCGTTTCTGATTCTGGATGCAGCGCGGGCGCAGGGGCTTCCCGTCGTGGTTGCGGCCATCCGCGAGGAGGCCGACGCGGAGATTGACCAGCGCGCCGCGGCCGATAGCGGCATTACCGTTCATTGGCTTTCGCTGGGCGAGCTGTCGCGGCTGATCGAGACCTTCCACAAGGAAGGCGTCGAGAAGGCCGTGATGGCGGGCCAGGTGAAGCACAAGCAGATTTTCAGCAGCATCCGGCCCGATTGGCGGCTGGCCAAGCTGCTGCTGAATCTGCGCACCCGCTCGACCGATATGCTGCTAGGCGCGGTGGCCAAGGTGCTCGGCGACGAGGGCATTGAACTCATCAGCTCCACCGCGTTTCTGGAGCCGCTGCTGGCCGCGGAGGGCGTGCTGACCGAGCGCGCGCCGGACGAGCAGGAGCGCCGGAACATCGCGTATGGCCTGAGCGTGGCCCGCGCCGTGGCCGGTTACGACATTGGGCAGACCGTGGTGGTGGCCGCACAGGCCTGCGTCGCCGTCGAGGCGATGGAGGGCACCGACGCCGCCATCGAGCGCGCCGGGCTACTGATGGGTTCGCTCGCAGACGAGGCCTCCACGCTTGAACGCCGCCTGACGGTCGTCAAGGTCGCCAAGCCCAATCAGGATATGCGCTTCGACGTGCCGGTGATCGGCATCAAGACGGTCGAAACGATGATCCGCGCCGGCGCGAGTTGCCTCTCGGTCGAGGCCGCCCGGACGCTGCTCTTTGACCGCGACAAATTGCTTGAGCGCGCCAACCGCGCAGGCCTTGCCATCGCCGCCACGCCGCGCGAAAGCTGATAAGCCGGAAGAAATTTTTCCGCGCCCCGCGCTTCCCTTGAGCCATCCAACTCTATGGAGGCTCGCATGAGAATTTTCTATCTCCTGATTTTCGCCGCACTGGTTGCGGGAACCGTTGCAATGGTTTCTGTCCGCGCCAGCAGTCAAACGCTGCCCGCCGTGGGGCAGCTTGCGTCCGGCTTCACGCTTCCCTCGCAGGACGGCTCGCAGATTTCGCTGGCGAGCTTTCGCGGCAAATGGGTGGTGCTCTACTTCTATCCCAAGGACATGACCTCGGGCTGCACCATCGAGGCGCACAACTTCCAGCGCGATTTGCCGCTCTATGAAAAGCAGAATGCCGTGATTCTGGGCGTCAGCGTGGACACGCCCGACAGCCATCGCAAGTTCTGCGCCAAGGAGGGCCTGACCTTTCGCCTGCTGGCCGACCAGGAGCACAAAGTCGTCGATGCCTATGGCTCGCTGGGCAACTTTGCCGGCTTCAAGATTGCCAACCGCAATACTTTCCTTATCGATCCCGCGGGCCGGATTGCGAAGGTCTGGACCAAGGTCGAGGTTCAGGGCCACTCCGGGGAAGTGCTGGCGGCGCTGGCCGGGCCAACGACCCGCTAATATCACAAGTATTCCTTGCTTCGGATCGTCCCGATCCGGGTCTGAAGGCTCCGATATTTGGCCCGTTTTTTCAGGGGGCTGAAGCCCCCGGCTACCTCTGAAGCGCCAATCTACGACTGTGGTATTAGGATGAAGGTCAATGGGGGATGGAAGAGGATGGGGCGTTTCATTGAGGGAGTCCTTCTGGGGGTGGTTCTGCTGCCGTTGGCGCTGCTGAGTTGGCTGTGGCTCGGGCAGGCTCCGGTGGCGGTGGCCGATGCGCCGTTTCCGCATGAACAATGGATTGCCAGCACGCCGCTACATGCGCGCATCAACCGCGAACTGGTGAAGACTCCGCCCGTCCCGGTCGATGAGGAGAATCTGCTGGCAGGCGCGCGCATTTACGTTGACAAATGCGCCGTTTGCCATGGACTGCACGGCAAGCCTTCCACTTTTGGCGGACGAATGTATCCCGCCGCGCCGCCACTATGGGAGAGCCGCCCCGGCAGCGCGGTCGTCGGCGTCAGCGATGACGAGGCCGGCGAAACGTTTTGGAAGGTGGCCAATGGCATACGGCTGACGGGGATGCCGTCCTTCAAGGGGTCGATCACCGAAAGCGGAATGTGGCAGGTAAGTCTGCTTGCCGCCAACGCCGACAAACCGCTGCCGCCTTCGGTGGTGAATCTGCTGCGTGGCGAAACGCCGGCTGCGACTCCGGCTCTCCCAGAGGCGAAAACCAAATAGCAGGGATCAGCGTCGGCGGGCCTTGGTTGCGGTCCCAGATGGCGGCGAGGCGCAAATTTCGCTAGGCGATTGATTTGAAAATGTTTACAATAGAACTGCTCTGCCGTAACATCCTGTTTTGAAATGGATTGAGTCCAACTGGACAGCACGCAGACTCAATTGTGATTATTCTTGAACGATAGGAGATTCTTCATGGCTGGAACCATTTTTAGCTCTTTTGAAACCGTCAAGTACGAAGGGCCTTCAAGTCAGAACGCCCTCGCCTACCGCTGGTATGACGCGGACCGGGTCGTACTCGGAAAACCTCTCAAGGATCATCTGCGCTTCGCGGTCGCCTACTGGCACTCGCTGGGAATGGCGGGCGGCGACCCTTTTGGCGGACCCACGATCCAGCGCCCGTGGTTTGAGCCGGGCGACCCGATTGCGCAGGCCAAAGTGAAAGCCGATGCGGCCTTCGAGCTTTTCCGCGTGCTGGGCCTGCCCTTCTTCTGTTGGCATGACGCCGACATCGCGCCCGCCGGAGATACGCTGGCCGAAAACCTGAAAAACTTCCACATCATGGTGGATTACCTCGAAGAGAAATTGAGCAAGTCGAAGACCAAGCTGCTGTGGGGAACGGCCAATCTTTTCGCGCATCCGCGCTTCATGGCCGGAGCCAGCACCAATCCCGATCCCGAAGTTTTTGCCTGGTGCGCGGCGACGGTGAAGAATTGCCTGGACGCCACCAAACGGCTCGGCGGCTCGAATTACGTGCTCTGGGGCGGACGCGAAGGTTACGAGACGCTGCTGAACACCGACATGAAGCATGAACTCGATCAGATGGGCCGCTTCCTGACCATGGTGGTCGAATACAAGCACAAGATCGGCTTTGAAGGCCAGATTCTGGTTGAACCCAAGCCGAAGGAACCAACCGTGCATCAGTACGACTTTGACACGGCGACGGTCTATGGATTCCTGAAGAATTACGGCCTCGAAAAGGAAGTCCGGGTCAATATCGAAGCCAATCACGCGCTGCTGGCCGGACATACCTTTGAGCATGAGATTGCGACGGCAAGCGCCCTGGGAATCCTGGGCTCTCTCGACGTCAACCGCGGCGACGCGCTGTTGGGCTGGGACACGGATCAGTTCCCGAACGACCTTTGGTCAATGACGATGAGTATGTATCACGTCATCAAGGCCGGTGGCCTGCATCAGGGCGGGTGCAATTTTGACGCCAAGGTCCGGCGGCAGAGCTTTACTCCCGAAGACCTGATCCTTGCCCATGTGGGCGGCGCCGATCTGTGCGCTCGCGCCTTCCTGACGGCTGCCAAGCTGATTGAAGACGGGCGCTACGACGAGAACATCAAGCAGCGCTATGCGGGCTGGAAGTCGCCCGACGCGACCGCCATCCTCGACGGCAAGGTTTCTCTGGATCAGCTTGAGGCCACGGCGCTCAAGAACAACATCAATCCTCAACCGCGCTCTGGCAAGCAGGAGCAGATTGAAAACCTGCTCTCCCGGCTGATCTATTCGGACAATATCTAGTCGCAGATCGCATCATTGAGTGCTTTGAGTCTGAACATTCCCAGGTCCCAAAATCGGGACCTGGGGCACTTATCCGTTGATTATTTGCAGGCCCCCGCTCAGAATAGAGAACAAGAGGGCGCTTCTCGATGGCTTCCGCTGCAATCGACGTGAAACGCCAGGCATACGCGTTGATCGACCGCATGGCGACCAGCCAGGTTTCCGCCGTCGTCAGCCTGCTGGAAACCATGCTTGATCCAGTCTCGCGCTCCATCGCTAATGCGCCTATTGAAGACGAAGAGATCAGCGAGGAAGAGACCCGCGCCGTCGCAGCTTCCAAGGAATGGCTCAAGACAAACAAGGGCATTTCCAACGAAGAAGTTCTAGCCGAGTTTGGCCTGAGCGCGGAAGATTTTGAGCGGATGAAACGCACCCCGCTTGAACCACTCGCTCAGGGCCGGTAGCCATGCCCAGAAAAGACTCCATCGTTGTGCTTGCGGTCAAGCATCGCCGCGAAGCCTACCGGAAACATTTGCGCCCGCGCACGTTACGGTTTCAGGTCTATAGCTCAGCCCTGGATTCAAGCTCCGCAAGCATCTTGTCTGCAATCTGCTGATCTGAGATTTTATAGAGTGGCCCAATGTATTGGAGTTTTCCACCCATCGCCTCTACTTCTGATCGCTTAAGCGCGCTGCTGTTGGAAACCGAGACAAGGTTTGTAACACGACGGATAAAAGTCCTTGGAGTCCCCTTGAGAAAAATAGAGTTATCTGCAACTGGTGGATAATCGGTAAAAAGTCCAGTCGCGATGAATCCTACTCGATTCAGGTAAAGGAAGACACGCTCTCCCTGTGCTGGTTTTGATAGCTCTTTCTCTGGGTCTCGTTTACCCTTGAATTGCCACAGGGCAATGCAAGAGCTTTCGAGCATCTTCACATAGGCACCTTGCCCTTCAGCTTCGCCTTCATCTGTATTGAAAAACCAGCTCGCGGTCCCCCGCTCTTCTTGTCTAGTCTTGCCCTTAGATACCTTTTGGTCTGTCTTTGAGCCGGTGAACGATGAATCTGCTGGGGAAATCAAACCTTCACTTGCGAATGAATAGCCGTTGCGAGCAGCAACCTTACGGAACTCCGCTTCGTGAATCTCAGTGTACTCAATGCCGATTTGATCAAGGAAATCTCGAACAGACCGCGGAATATTTGGGGCGACCAACCACATCTGAACATTCGTAGCGCTCTTCTCGCGCAAGGCGTCCTTATATCTCGCCAACTGAGTAGCGTTCTCATATTTTGCCGGAACCGCCTTCAGTTCCATGAGAATCTGCGTTCCAAATTCATCGACAAACAGAAGATCATATCGCCCGCTCTCCTGAAAGTATCCTTGGCGACCTTGGAGCGTAAATTTATGTCGCGGGAAAAACTCATTTGGGTAGGCTGCAATCAGATCTTCCATTTCTTTCTCGATCACATTCCCTCACAATCATCAGCGCATTCACAGTATTTCTTGCGCCATTATATAAGAACTCACTGAAGATCAATAGCCGGATGCCGGAATCTCCAGCCGCGCGTCATACTGCCGGTTGAAGCGGATCAGAGCGATCCACTGGCCGTGATCCTGCTGCTTCCAGACCAGATCGCCGTGCAGTTCAAGCGCGATGGCTTCGGGCGCGAGATCGTGGTGGAGGCCGAAGTAGCGCTCGTCAACGGCTTCGCCCCGGCGTCCGAGGCTCAGCGGCAGCGAGGGCGGATCGTACTTGGTGCTGAAGACCAGGGCGGCGGAGTATTGCTCCGGCTCGTGGGCGGCGCGAGTGATCTGTTCGGCGGTGAAGTCTTCCAGCCGGTAGACCTCGAAGGGCTGCTGCAGGTAGCCAAGCTCGGGGCGCATCAGCTCGTCGCTGACGGGCCAGGCGGTGAGCACGGTCGAGTCCGGAAAGCGCTTTTCCAGCTCGGCAATGCCGGCCTGATGAAGGCGTATCACGCGGGCGTAGGAGAGATTGTCCTCCGGGGCGAAGCGGTACGGCGGATTGAGAAAGAGCGCCACGGCGAAGGCCGCGGCGGAAAGTCCGGCCAGCGCGTGCCAGCCCGGCGCGCGGCGGTAGAGCGTGGCGACGGCCAGCAGCAGCACCAGCGGGTACATCGGCAACAGATAGCGGGTAAGCAGCGCGCCGCCCAGCACGCTGAAGAAGAGCGCGTTGGCCAGCAGAAGGCAGAAAATGCGGCGCAGTGCGGCGGGCTGGATGGCGGGCCGAAGCTGCATGAGCGGGCTTGCCGGCTTGACGCCAGTGACAAGGCACAAGACGGGCGGTTCCGCCGGGTCCGGGCGCGGGTCCAGCAGCAGCGCGGCCAGCGCCAACCCTACCGGCACGAAAAGGTTCATGTGCGCGGTCAGGTGCAGCAGCCGGTAGCCGAAGGCGGAGAGGATGCGCAGCGGCGACAGATTGGCCTGGGCGTTGTAACGCAGAAACTCCGGATTGCCGAAGAGAAAGCCGGTTTTGCCGTAGTGGAAGGCGTACCAGGCGGCCAGCGGCAGCGCGCAACCGGCCAGCCATGCGGATTCATTCCAAAGCCGCGTGCGCGCTCGGCCGGGCGCGCGGCGGCTCTCAACCAGGCTGACGGCGGCCAGCGTGAGCGGGACCACGATCGCGGTTTCCTTGCTGAGCGCGGCCAATGCAAACCACAGCGCGGCCAGCCACGGCCGGCGGGGCAGCTCGCGGTTCAGTGCGGGCAGCGCGTAGACCAGCCCCCAGAGGGTGCAGGCGGCGGCGAAGATGTCCGCGTGGGCCAGCGTGCTCTGGGCAAACCAGACCGGGTAGAGGGCAGTCAGCAATACGGTCCAGAAGGCCACGGCGGGCCGCTGCCCCAGGCGCATCACCAGCCGCCAGACCGCAGTCAGGCCGAAGGCGGCGGCCAGCAGCACGGCCAGCCGCGTAACTAGTGGAGAAAAGCCCGCCGCCCGCCAGCAGAGCGCTAAATAGACGCTGGGCAGCGGCGGATGGGCGTTGGTGAGCGTGCTGAAGGGAATCAGCGAGCCGGTGCGGAAGAAGTCCCAGGCAGCGGGAATGTAGTAGCCGGCCTCGTCCCAGTAATAGGGCAGGCGGAGCAGGGTAAAGTGGCTCACGAAGAGCGCCGCCAGCACCGCCGGGAAGACGATCCAGGCGGAAGGCGGCGCAAATAGGCTTTTCAGACGCAATCGATCGCTCCCGCTCTAGTTGACGGGGCCAGGATCGACGACGTGGCCTTGCGGCTCCAGGTTGAGCGTGCCAAAGGCGTGCTCGTACTGCGCCAGGTTCTGGCCCAGCATATTCCAGAGGGCCTTGGCCTGCTGCGGACTGAGAAAAATCCCGTTCTGGCTGCGGATGGTGATCTGACCGGGCGCGTCGGGAGCGGCCAGGCCAAAGATCAACTGAAAATCCCAAACGCTGACGCGAATCTGCACGCTGTTGGCGTAGGACTCGCGATAGTCGGGAGTCTGGACGAGGTTCATTTGCGGCTGCTGCGGGGGTGTGCTCATGATTCTTTCAGATTACTCCGGCCGGGCCTGGGAAGAAAAAGCCATTTACGCCGCTGGGTGAGAATTTTTGCAATCCGGCTTGTAGCGCCCGGCCCAGACAATCGCCGTATATCACGCCAATCCACGGCATTGCTATACTAAAGATTGGCAAAGCTGGTTGCGAAATTCCGCCAGGGGTAATTCTTTGCCTGCTGCCCGGCCTTTTTCCCGGGAGAAGGAAGATCATGGGAACACTGCTGGAGTCGATCCACTCGCCCGCTGACCTCAAGCGGCTGGACTTCACGCAGATGGCGGAGCTGGCCGGGGAGATTCGCGAGTTCCTGATTCAGACGCTCTCGAAGACCGGCGGCCACCTCGGCCCCAACCTGGGCGTCGTCGAGCTGACACTGGCCCTGCACGCGGTCTTCACCACGCCGGAAGACAAGATTCTCTTCGATGTCAGCCACCAGTCCTACGTTCACAAGATTCTCACCGGCCGCATGGAGCGCTTTGACACCATTCGCCAGCCGGGTGGGCTGAACGGCTTCACGCTGCGCACTGAGAGCGAGCACGACTGCTACGGCGCCGGCCACGCCGGCACGGCTCTCTCCGCGGCCTTGGGCATGGCCGTCGCGCGCGATCTGATCGGCGGCACGGAGAACGTGATTGCCGTGGCTGGCGACGCCGCTTTCACCAATGGGATTACCTTCGAGGCGATCAACAACATTGCCGTGCAGACCAAGCGGATGATTGTCGTGCTCAATGACAACGAGTGGGCCATCGACCGCAACGTAGGCGCCATCGCGCGCTGCTTCCACCGCATCGTCGCCAACGAGCGTTACAAGAACTTCCATGACTCGGCCCACCGCATCATCGCGCGCATCGGCGGCAAGGCCGCCAGCGCAGTGGCGCGCCGCGCCGAAGAGGCAGCCAAGAGCATTCTGTGGCCTTCCGTCCTCTTCGAGCAGTTCGGCCTGCAATACTACGGCCCCATCGACGGCCACGACATTCCGCTGCTGGTGGAGACCTTCAAGTTTCTGAAGACCGTGAACCGCCCGGTGTTGCTGCACGTGCTCACGCAAAAGGGCCGCGGCTTCCAGCCCGCGCTGGACCGGCAGAAGAAGTTCCACGGCCTGGGGCCCTTCGACCCGGAAACCGGCGAAACCAAGGCCGCGGACAAGCCGACTTACTCCGAAATCTTCGCCAAAACGCTGGTCCAACTGGCCGAGCACGACGAGCGCATCGTCGCCATCACCGCGGCCATGCCCAGCGGCACCGGCCTGGACATCTTCCGCGCCAGCTACCCCAAGCGCTGCTTTGACGTGGGCATTGCCGAGGAGCACGCCATTATCTTTGCCGCCGGCATGGCCGCCCGCGGCCTTCGCCCCGTCTGCGCCATCTACTCCACCTTCATGCAGCGCGGCTTCGATCCCATTCTGCACGATGTCTGCCTGCAGAAGCTGCCCGTCGTCCTCTGCATGGACCGCGCTGGCCTCTCCGGCGACGACGGCCCCACGCATCACGGCCTGTTTGACATCATGTACCTGCGCGGCATTCCCGGAATCGTGATGATGGCGCCCAAGGACGAAGACGAGCTGGCCGATATGATGAAGACCGCCTTCGAGCTTCCCGGCCCCAGCGCCATCCGCTATCCTCGCGGCGCGGTCGCTGGCTCCGGCCGCAAGCCCGAGCCGCAGGCGATTCCTCTCGGCAAGGCGGAAATCCTCAAGGACGGCTCCGACGTGGCCATTCTCGGCCTGGGCACCATGATGCCGCTAGCCACGGAGCTGGCCGCGCGCCTTGAGAGCGAAGGTTACTCCGCCGCGCTTGTCAATCCGCGCTTCATCAAGCCGCTGGACGAAGCGATGCTCGCGCGGTATGCCAGCCGCGTGGCCGCCTTCGTCACCTTCGAGGACCACGTGAAAATGGGCGGCTTTGGCTCGGGAGTTCTCGAATTTCTGGAAGACTCCGGCAGCAAGGTTCCGGTCGTCCGCATCGGCTGGCCCGATCAGTTCATCGAGCACGGCCATGTCGATGACCTGCGCGCCAAGTACGGCCTCACGGTCGACGATGCCCTGGCCCAGCTGCTGCCCCTGTTGGTCAGCCGCCAGCGCACCGTCGTCGCCGCCGATTAGAGCGCGTTTTCTCCTGGCGCGGAAGAACAGGGATTGCATCGAGAGCTGGACGAACGGGCTATGGAATACTCGATTCCGTCCGCGCTTTGTCTTACGGCACGACTTCAGTCGTGCCGTAAGACGCAGAAAATAAAGGATGGGCTTTACAAGCTGCGGAATAACTCGTGAAAAGTGTTCCAAGGGAACGCATTGTGTCAGGGCACGACTGGTAGGTCAGGGCTTCAGCCCTGACTGCCGTAAATGCCTGATAAAAAACGGCGGGCTTTAGCCCCTGAGGGAAGTTCTTCAACAGAGCTACTTGCCAAATTGCCTTCAGAGTGAATTCATCTGCATTGCTTCAGTGGATTAAACGCAATCCATATACCCCCATGGGGTAGTAGGGGGGGAGGGGGCTGCCGGTGTGAGCTGGCAAGAGCGCACTCCCCCTTTTTCATGGTGCGCTGCTGAATGGATATGATCTGCAACCCCATTGGGGGTCAGTGAGGCAGATTGGAATGAAAATCGCTCTTCTATACCCTAATCGCGAGAATCTCTTTGCTATCTCAATGGAATTATGCAAGAGGCTCAACAGTCCGGACTTTCACCACAGGCCGCAAAAGGAAGCAGATTCCCTCCGAGTCGCCCGTCACACCTTCGAAGCCACTCCCGAACCTGGGGAACTTACGCAGCGGCGACTTTTGAGGGTCTATCCGTTTTCGACGAGCGCATTGGCGATTTGGAGTCAATTGAGATCGGAACCCAGTTAAAAATCAAGTTGAGGTTTTGGCTAAAGCATCCTGCGCAAGAACGCGCGTATGATGGTGCACATGGTGCTCATGTATAATGGCGCTGAATATGAAAATAGAGATTGAAGACGGGCAGCGCTGGATTGATGAACAAGTCCAACGGCTGGCGAGCGAGTGGGAGTTTTTAGTCGCTGGCTCAAACTGGCATTCAGAGTCGGCAACCAAAGATCGCCTGATTGCGACACTTGCGCTTAACTTTGGTGATCGAGTTGTCGAGGAACACTTCACCGAAGACAACTTAGTTAGAATTCCCAAGGATAGGCGGTTGCGTGCGCGCATAGAGCATCGCCTCATCGCATTATTCAAGAGTTGTGGATTGATCGTTGACGATGAACTTGAGGACGATGTCGTTGATGAATCTGAACATGAAAGCAAAGGAATTGAATTTCGCTATTCGATCACAAGCTATGGGGCCGATTATCCCGTAGACGGTCTCATCAAACGTTTGGGAACGAATGATATATTTATCCCTTCGTTTCAACGGAAGTTTGTTTGGAAGAAAAGTCAATCATCCCGGTTTATTGAGTCGCTTTTACTCGGTTTACCAGTTCCTGCTATCTTTTTGGGAAAAGAGGACGATACTAATCGCTTGCTCGTTATAGACGGACAACAGCGACTCCGTTCTTTGTGGCATTTTTACGATGGCAAATTTGCGAACGGCGATGAATTCTTCCTTGAGGGCGTGGCCTCCAGATTCGACGGGCTAAGCTACAGCACACTTCAAGACGCAGACCGAAGGCGCCTTGATGACTCCATCCTTCACGCTATAGTGGTGCGCCAGGATAAGCCGGATGAAGACCAAAGCACCAGTATTTACCTACTCTTTGAACGGTTAAATACAGGCCGCGCTCAAAGTCCAAGTGCAACAAACCTGAAAGGGATAATGTTGCATGGGCAAGTCGTATACGCATCTGAAATTGGAAGAGCGTTGTTTGTTGCAAACGCAGTTGGAGATGGGCTGGAGTCCG
>Ga0224529_1000277_pt1 | contig 40821 bp, 33 predicted proteins | sample CBST50metaG_FD_179893 | JGI IMG/M metagenome (GOLD analysis project Ga0224529, IMG submission 179893) | Peat soil microbial communities from Stordalen Mire, Sweden - C.B.S.T50 | ecosystem: Environmental > Terrestrial > Soil > Wetlands > Peat | place: Sweden: Norrbotten County, Stordalen Mire...
GAACTATCGCGACCCGGATGACGTGGTGTATGACGCAATCAGCGACATCATGTCGAACGGACGCGTGTCGCGGCTCTATCGCAGCCTGGTGCGCGACCAGCAGATAGCGGCGGAGGCGGAGGGCTTCAGTCCTTTCCCCGCTGACAAGTATCCCGGGCTGTTTGCGTTCTACGCGGTTCCCCTGCCGGGGCATACACCGGCCGAGATGCGCGACGCGATCCATAAAGAAATTGAGAAGTTGAAGACAGCCGACGTGAGCGACGACGAGCTGGCAATGTACAAGACGCGGACGCGCGCCGATCTGCTGCGCGGGCTGGCCAACAACCAGGGACTGGCGAACACGCTGGCCGAATACCAGACACGGTTTGGAGACTGGCGCGAACTGTTCCGGCAACTGGACAAGGTGGACAAGGTGACCAAGGCCGACATTCGGCGGGTGGCGAACCAGGTGTTTGTGGCCAGCAACCGCACCAGTGCATGGATTGAGACGGCGGCGCCCACGAGCAATGCGAAGAAAGATGGAGGCGCGGAATGAAGACCCCGGCGATGAAGGAGATTGAGATGAATCCCAGGTCCCCAAAAGCGAGGGACCTGGGGCACCCGGCGATCAAGTGTTTGGTTCGCGTGTTTCTGGCGGGCGCGATGGTTGCAGCCGCGCTTGCGCCGATCGCGCTGAATGCGCAGCAGAAGAAGCCGTGGGAGCAGATTCCGGTTCCCAAGCTGCACGACTTCAAACCGCAGGAGCCGAAACGGATCGAACTCAAGAACGGGATTGTGGTGTTTTTGCAGGAAGACCACGAGCTGCCGTTCGTGTCGGGATCGGTGCTGATTCCTGGCGGATCGCGGGATGAGGACGCTGCCAAGGCAGGGCTGGTGGAGCTCTATGGGCAGGCATGGCGCACTAGCGGAACGGCCAAGCTGGACGGCGACGCGCTGGACGATTTGCTGGAAGCCAAGGCGGCGCACATTGAAACCGAGGGCGGCGAAGGCTCGACCACCTTGGCCTGGGATTCGCTGAAAGGCGACGCCGACCAGGTGTTTTCGCTGGCATTGGATCTGCTGCTGCATCCGGCATTCAACGCGGAAAAGCTCGAATTGGCGCAGCAGCAGATGGCGGCGGGCATTGTGCGGCGCAACGACGACGAGGGTGAGATTGCCGAGCGCGAGTCGGCCAAGCTGGTGTATGGCGCCAACAGCCCCTACACGCGGCAGCCGGAGCTAAAGACCATCGGCGCAGTGACAGTGGGCGATTTGAAGGCCTGGCACGACCGGACCATTGGCGGCAAGCTGATTGTGGCCATCGGCGGCGATTTTGACGCGGCGGCCATGGAAGCCAAGCTGCGCGCGGCATTCGGAGCGCTGCCGCAGGTGAAGGCGACGCCGGCGCGGCACGATGTTTTCGCGGGACCGAAGGCGGGCGTCTCCTTTATCGACAAGGAAGACGTGAACCAGTCGAATGTGGAGATTGTGGGACTGGGCACGGACCGGCACAATCCCGACGTTCCCGCGATTTCGGTGATGAACGAGATCCTGGGAGGCGGATTTGCCAGCCGGCTGTTCCAGAAGGTTCGTACGGAGAAGGGGCTGGCTTACGCGGTGGGCGGCGGCTTGAGTTTTGGCTACGATCACCCGGCGACCTTCCACGTGATGGTGCTGACGCAGAGCGCAAACACGGTGGAAGCGACGAAGCTGGCCATGGAGGAGATTGCGGGCCTGACCACGGAGCCCTTTACCGCGGAAGAGCTGGCGCGGGCCAAGGACAACCTTCTCAACTCGTTCCTGTTCCGGTACGACACCCCGGACAAGGTGCTTGCCGAGCGGGAAAGGCTGGAATTCTACGGCTATCCGGCCAACTATCTGGAGACCTACAAGGCCGCGCTTGAGAAAGTGACCGTGGCCGACCTGGACCGGGTGGCGAAGAAGTATATTCATCCCGACAAGCTGGCGGTGCTGGTTGTCGGCAACCGGCCGGAGATCAAGCCCGGGCTGGATGAGTTGAAGCTGGGCGCGGTGCAAACGGTAGACATTACGATTCCGCAACCGGATTCGCACGCGAATCAGCAGCCGGGCAAAACAGACGCAGGGGAGAACAAGCAGTGAGTGAAGCAAGAGCAGAAACACCCGTCGTGGGTGGAAAACTGGCAATCGTGATTATGGCGGCGGGCAAGGGTACGCGGCTGAAATCGCGGCGGGCGAAAGTGCTGCACGAGATCGGCGGCAAGCCGCTGCTCGGCCACGTGATTGCTGCGGCCAGCCAGATCGTCGCGCCTGAGCATATATATGCCGTGATCGGCCACCAGGCGGAGCAGGTGCGGGCAGCGATGGCCTCGACCGGGGTTTGCTTTGTGGAGCAGACCGAGCAGCACGGCACAGGACATGCGGTTCAGAGCGCGGGGAAAGCGATTGCCGCATACGAGAACATCCTGGTGCTCTCGGGCGACGCGCCGCTGATCACGCCGAAAACAATCGCCGAGGTCTGGCGGTTTCATCAGGCGGAAAAGGCGGCAATGACGCTGCTTTCCGCAGAGCCCGAGCAGCCGACGGGCTACGGGCGGATTGTGCGCAAGAGCCCCAACTCACCTGAGGTTGTGGCTATCGTGGAGCAGAAGATGCTGACGCCGGAGCAACTGTCGCTGCGCGAGATCAACATGGGGCTGTATGCCTTCAGGACTGCGCCGCTGCTGGCGCACCTGGACAAGCTGACAACGAATAACCCCCATGGCGAGCTTTACCTGACGGACATGGCAGCGGTGTTACACGCCGCGGGCGAGCGGGTGGTGGCTGTCCAGACTGGAGACCCGGCCGAACTGCTGGGAGCCAACACCATCGCCGAGTTGGTGGCTCTGGATGCAACGCTGCGCGCCTCCACCGCAAACCGCCTGATGACCAATGGCGTGACCATCTTCCGGCCGGAAACTACGGTGATCGACGCGGGGGTTGAAATTGCGGCCGATACGGTGATTGAACCCTTTGTGCAGTTGCTTGGGCAGACCAAGATCGGGGCGAATTGCCTGATCCGGTCGTATACGGTGATTGAGAACTGCACGGTGGGCGACGAGGTCACGATCCGTCAGAGCTGCGTGATGAACGACAGCACGGTCGCGAACGGAGCGCAGATTGGTCCGTTCGCCCGGCTGCGACCGGGCAGCGAGATCGGCGAAGAGGTACACATCGGCAACTTTGTCGAGACCAAAAAGACCAGGATTGGCAAGGGGTCGAAGGCCAGTCATCTAACCTACCTGGGCGATGCCATTGTGGGCGAAAGAACGAACGTGGGGGCCGGGGTGATCACCTGCAACTACGACGGGGTGAACAAGCACACCACGCGAATCGGAAGCGACGCGTTTGTGGGCAGTGATTCGACTCTGGTGGCTCCTGTGGTGGTCGAGGACGGCGCGTACATCGGCGCGGGCTCGTGCATCACCAAAGATGTGCCCGCGGGGTCGCTGGCGGTGGCGCGGTCGCGGCAGGTGACCAAGGAGGGCTGGGCAACGGCGCGGCGCGCACCGCAGCGAAAGAGCTAGCTGCCGAGCCCGAAAGCCGGGCAGGATAACGCCGGCCTGTATCATCTCTATCGCTTGTTTTATCAATCATTTGCATCGGCCATCGGCCGGATTTGAACGGTGGCCGGACGGGGCATTGAAAAAATTGCCCGGGCGCCTTGGTCCGTTGACGGTTAATTATCATCAGAGTAAACAAGATGCAGTCCGGTTTTCCTCTTCGGGGCGGTTGCGCTCTGCCTGTAATAAGCGTAGCGTCGTCAATAACGCCCCTTGAAATGTTGCGGTCGAAAATGTAGGTCAGTCTCGACAACGAGAGGGCCAGTTTACTCTTCGTACCGGATTCAAGGAACAATTCTTTGAAAGGTCGTTTCAGTAGTAGCCTCTGCTAAACGTATTCATTTTCTTGCCGATGTAGAGAGGTACATTGCACGGACGATCAGCTCCAACGACCTTTTCATGCAGCGATTGCGCGATGTCTCATCAGCGTGGTTGGTACGGCTCGGTGCAAGGCGGGTCTAATCGGCAAGGGCGAGCTCAGGTGTCTCTCCTTCCGCTGCAGCCAAATTGACACGGTTGCCGGAAGTGGTTGGTTGAAGCGGGAATACCGGCACGCTCTGGCGGGCTGGTAAAGAACATTGGGGGCCAAAGCGTGGCATTGAACTTGGCGGAACCAGGACGGCTGAATTCTACGGTCACTCTGGCCGCAGAGGCTGGCGCACGCGAGAGTAAGCGGTTCCTCAGGCCGGCGCGAATCCTGGTGGTTGACGACGAACCCCATGTCCGAACCATGATTGGCGCTTCATTGGAACGTCAGGGTTATGATGTGCAACTGGCCGGCAGTGGCCGTGAGGCGTTGGAGACGCTGGAGAAGAACGTTTTCGATCTGGTACTGACCGACATCGTGATGCAGAACGGGAGCGGCATTGCGCTGCTGGAACGGATGCGCATCGAGCAGCCCAATCTGCCGGTGGTGATGGTAACCGCCATCCACGACATCAGTGTGGCCATTGATTCGATGCGCCGGGGAGCATACGACTATCTCCTGAAGCCGTTCGAGCGCGAGCATCTGGTGAGTACGGTGCAGCGAGCGCTGAGCCATCGGCAGGTGTTACAGGAAAGCCAGAGCTACCAGCAAAACCTGGAGCAGGTGGTGCGCGCCAGGACGGAGATGTTGCGCCAGGCGATGGATGAACTGGAGCACTCCTACGATGTGACACTGGAGGCACTGGGCGACGCGCTGGACTTGAAGGACTCGGAGACCGAGGGGCACTCCAAGCGGGTAACAGCCTACACGATTGCGCTGGCGCGGGCCATGGGCATTAGTCCGGCGGAGATCAAGGTGATTGCGCGCGGAGCCTTTCTGCATGACATTGGCAAGATGGCGATTCCCGATCAGATTCTGCGCAAGCCCGGTACGCTGGGTGCGGAGGAGCAGCAGGTGATGCGGGAACACTGCACGTTCGGCTATCAGATGCTGCGCAAGATTCCCTTTCTGAGCGAGGCGGCCGAGATTGTTTTCGCTCATCAGGAGCACTACGATGGAAGCGGGTATCCGAGCGGATCGCGCGGCTCCCAGATTCCCATTGGAGCACGCATCTTTGCCATCGCCGACACATTGGACGCGATCACCAGCGATCGTCCTTACCGCAAGGCGCGCAACTTCGACGCCGCGCGTGGCGAGATTCTACGCTGCTCCGGAACCCAGTTCGATCCCGCGGTGGTGGAGGTCTTTCTGAAAATCCCCAACGAACTGTGGCACGAACTGCGTTCTGAGATCACGGGCCAGAACCGGCGATTCTCGACTTTTGACCTAGTCCACGTTTCGACGCCGCCCGCGCTCTGAAATTCCCCTTTTAAGGAGCAGACCCCATGCCCCGTCTTTCCGCTCAGCAAGTCGCTTCCCATCTGGCCAACCTTCCCGGCTGGAAGGTTGAAAACGGCGAACTGACGCGCACGTTTACGTGCGAGGATTTTTCTGCAGCGCTGGCATTCGTAAATCGGGTAGGCGAATGTGCCGAAGAAGCTGGACACCATCCAGACATCGATATCCGCTACAACCGGGTTCGGCTGGGGCTGGTGACGCACGACGCCGGTGGTCTGACCGTCAAGGACTTCGAACTTGCCGCAGCGGCGGACACGCTGGCCTGACATGCAGTCGGGTGATGGTCGATCAAGATTCGTCGGCCGGCTCGTACACCGATGTCCCGAATTCTGGATTGGCAGGACCTGCTTCGGTCTGATGGAGCTTGGTAAGGGTCTCGCGGTACCACCAAGCAGCCGCCAAACCGCCAGCCAGCACCGAAGCTGCAGCGATCACCCCCACCTTAAGCCAGCCGTGAGCTCTCTCCGCGGGAAGCTGTGATCCAGCGGAACTATCAGATACTACGTGTTTTGTCATGCAATTCATAGCTCTCGTTCAGATGGCTGCAGCTAAATGGCTCAAGGTATAACTACGCGTTAGACTCTGGTTGCCCGCCAATGATTCGCTCCAAACGTCCTGAAATTAATTTCGATTTTTGTATTTGCATTCAATTCAATCTATGCTATGGTGTATATATTCCAGTTGAGAAGGCGGTAGAGATGCCGCTTACGAGATTGGAAGTAGTTTGCGTCACTGGCCTCCCGGCACGAACAGCAAGACCGTTCGTGCCGTCTTTTTTTGCGTTCAAGCGAGCGGTGATGCGCGCCTCCGGCGAGCAAATGGCCGGCCGGGTTGAGCGGTTCCGGTTGTGGGGCTGCGGCCCTTCTTCTGGAAACCTCTCCATACGGAGAGGCACAGAAGAGCCAAATATGCCCTAAAATACTTCCAAGAGGGAGCCGGGATGAACAATCTGATAAAGCGCCGCTGGTTTCTGGGTTTGGCAGTTTTCGCTGTGACCGTGGGCAGCTATGCGCAGTGGTCGAACCCGGCAGACGATGTACCCGCTTATCATCCATCCGCCCCGCTGAAGGTGAGCGCCCTGCCGCCGATTCTGGCCGGGGCCCAGTTGAAGGGCGAGAACTTCCGCTATCCCTGGCAGGTGCACGTATACCAGCAGGCGGTGAAGATCGGGAATGTCCTTTATCAGCTTCCCTGCTACTGCCGCTGTGATCGAGCGTTGGGCCACACAAGTCTGCGCAGTTGCTACGAGGGGCTGCACGGCACGGAGTGCTCCACCTGCGCCAAGGAGGCCTTCTTCGCCTACCAGCAGTTCAAGTTGGGCAAGACCACGTCGCAGATTCGGGACTCCATTAATCACCGCGCGTATGAGAGCATCGATCTCGAGAAGCAGTAGACCATGGAAGCCAACTCCGATCGGCGGCTGAGCCGGATTTGAAGTAGAATGGGGATCAGCAGCACGAGCCAGTTGGCCCGGCTCGCACCCGAAGGGATCCCGGTGACAGATCTTGGTCGCAGGGATGAATAGATGGGGGCGTCACGGTTTCGACGGGATCGATTGCGGTTAAGGAGTCATGTCGGGGTGTGGGCACCCGTAATCGCCTGCAAAACAAAAGTTGCCAACGATAATCTGGCACTTGCAGCTTAATTAAATAAGCTGCCGTCTTCCACGGCTTTGCCTGCGGGCTGTGAGCGGACGTCATACAGTAGGCTGGCGTGAGCAGCTCGGTCCGTGTTGCTTGCGCGAGATCATCGGACTAGTTTTCGGCGCATCTTGTCCGTTCTGAGTGTCGAGAGCGAAACCAAAAGGAACCGGGCAAAGCATGAACACTCCTGGCTGACAGCGATTTCGGACGCGGGTTCGACTCCCGCCGCCTCCACCATAAACAAGTCGTTTATCATGAACGACTTATCAGATCCGGCCAAAATTTTAGGGTAAAACTGTACAGTCACTGTACAGTCGCGTCCGAAATTTTGCTCGACTTCAGCAAATAGAGCACAATCTCGCTGAAGTCGGGAGAGCCGATGCTGACCGTCTATACCCGCCACCATCCCGAATGCAAAAACGCCAGCGACAAAACCTGGCGCCGCTGCAACTGTCCCAAGTGGATCTGGGGATCCTTGAATGGGAAATTCCTGCGCCAGAGCGCCAGGACCCACAGTTGGGAAGTGGCAGAGGAACTCCGCCGGCAACTGATCGAAGGGATGGCTCTGCCCAGTCAGCCGGTTGCAGAAGCCCTGCCCGTCCCGGTCGCGACTGCGCCAGTTCCGGTTCAGGCCCGTGTCCATGCTCCGCACCATCGAGGCAGTCCAGATTGCGCCTGTTCTCAGAGCACTCCCACACGGACTGGATACTCCACTCGGACCTGGCGCAGCTGGCCTTTCGGGGGGAGAACGTCAACGGCTGGCCATAGCCCGTTCGCTCTTAAGGGAGTCGGCCGCACTCATTCTGGACGAAGCGACTTCGGCCTTGGATGCTCCGACAGAATGTGCTGTGTACGCTTCTCTTGCGGAATTACGTCCACATCGGACGCTCATCGTGATCTCGCACCACATCAGTTCACTGACGTGGGTAGACCGCTTTGCGTTGCTTGATCAGGGGCGAATTGTCGCAACGGGAGATCATTCAATGCTGTATGCGCAGTCCGCTCTGTACCGAACGCTGTTCGAGGCTTCAGCGCACAGCGGAACATAAGCAGAATTCCTTCGGTCCTGTGTAGTTCCGCAAAGCTTTCTAAAAGCACGGACAAATCAGGCTGCTGACACATCATCTTGATTTGCTCAGAAGTAACTTGGAAGTTAGTCGCTCCGAGTTGCGCTCACTCTTGGCATTCCGAATAAAATTTGGAACCTCTTCACTGTCTGCTCAGGTTGCACCATTCTGCCTTATTCCGCCCTATTCGACCGCCTTATTCCGCCTTATTCGAATTCTAGGGTGGAGCCGGCTCCACAACTAAAATCCATACTGTAGGGTCAGAGTGCCCAGGGACAAGTTGTCGCCAGAACTTCCTCTCATGCAACAATCGACTGGTGAATCCGCTTCAAGCAAAACACAAATGGATATTCAAGGCGCGGTTTCGTTCCCGCGCATTCGGATGGAGCGCCTCCAACCTAGCCTGCCACCGCCTCAAGGAAGCGGTAACCGAAATTAAGAAGCTCGCCAAATCGGACCCTGTACAGGGCGCTGAGGGGGCCGTTTCCTTGATGGAGAGGATCTGGCCGGCCTTGGAACAGGTGGACTCTTCCTCTGGAAGTCTGGGGTCTTCCGTCTACTGGACGCTGATCGAACTGTTGCCCATCGTGGTCAACGCTCCGGCAGATCGCAAGACGCGGGATCGTTGGCTTGAGCGGCTTTACCAGGCAATCCAGGAAGATGGGGTCGATTACCTCGACCGGGTGAAAGACGACTGGGGACCCTTATGCGGCTCCGTTGAGGTGGCGTCGCAGTGGGCCGACCAGTTTCTTCCGTTGCTCAAAAATGTCTGGTCCCATCCTCTCCCCGGTAACTACTTGCGCGAGACCGCCATGTGTTTGTCGTGCCTGCTGGCGGCTGGTCGAGCCACAGAGTTGTTTGAGGTGCTGTCCTTGCACCGCCGCCAGGATTGGGACGACCGCAAGTTTGGCGTTCGCGCCTTGCTCGCGGAAGGGAAAACGGAGGAAGCACTTGCGTACGCCGAGGGCTCGCGGGGACTCAATCAGTCAGATGCGGCAATCGATGACACCTGCGAGAGAATCCTGTTGGATGCAGGGCGCGATGCGGAGGCATACGAGAAGTATGGATTGACGGCCAACGAGTCTTCCACTGGGCTGGCGACCTTCCGCAGAATCGCAAAGAAATATCCGGCTATCGAGCCAAGGCGGATTCTACTGGATCTGGCCGAATCATCTGGGGATCATGGTCGCTGGTTTGCTGCCGCGAAGGATGCAGGGATGCTCGATCTTGCATTGCACTTTGCGCAAACCGGCTCGACCGACCCAAGAACACTGAGCCGCGCCGCGCGTGACCTGATAGAAACCGACGCCTGCTTCTGTCTGCACGTGGGGCGCATCGCTTTGCGGCGCATGGCTGATGGCTGCGTATTCGACTTGACCGGTCTCGACGTGATGGACGCATGCACCCATTTCATCAAAGCTGCCGAGAAACTGGGCGTTGCAGAGGATGCTCGCAGGGAAGTACTCTCCATGGCGGCAAACGCCAAGCAAGGCTCTACGTTTGCGAACGCTCTCCGTGTCGCTAGGTCATGAGGCATGTCCGCAGCAGTCTGCCTTCCAGATCTAACACAAGGGCATTGTCCTCTTCTGCCAGCGAGAGGTGTCCATGTGGAGTGAGAGCGGGAGCAGGCAGCACCGGATTCATAAACAAAACTGATTAGCCGCACCGGCACAGAGGGAAAGCACACCGCTCGCGGTTTCCGGGGTGTTTGTTCGCACATCCTCTCGTGCAGAGTTGGAGCCCACTTTCACCGTCCAAATGCGGCTTCGTACGCCTCAAACTGCTTGACAAGCCGTATCGCAACCTGAGAAGCCAACTCTGACGATGTGAAGTTCTTGCCTAGCTCTCTCACATGCCATAGGACGTTCTGACCTTCCGCCCGCGGCTCCAACGACCATACTTCACTTGGGACTGATTCCCCTACGGTGAACTGGCCGACCACGTCAGAGTCAGGGGCGGGGGGAGGCGTATGCCGATCAAAGCTGATGCTGTACTTCAGAGAATCGCTGTTGCGGATTCGCTTGTCGATGAAACTTGCAGCCACGTCCTTCAACGTCAAGAAGTCCTCATAGTACTGCGGATAAGGAGACCACTGAAAGGGATTGTCTTTAAATGTCTTGCCCGCAATCAAAGCCTTCGTCGCATCCTTCAAGTTCTGCCACGCTGACGCTGCTCCTTGGGCAACGACTTCTTCGGCACTCCGGATCGGTATCTGCTTTGCTTCACGCTCTTTCAAAAACTGATCAAACTCATTGTTGGCCATAACTTCATCTCCGTGTGCTGTTGATGCGCGAATTGACTGTTCGATCGAGGTGATCTCTTCGTCGCGCAATTCCGGAAATTGGCGTCGCTTTTTCGCGGACAGCGTGCCGTGGTTCTGCAGAATAAACCTGGTGAGCAAGGATGCCCGCGCATTCGGCATATCGACGATCATCTTCACCGCTGCCATAGCCTTGTCGAAGACCTCAAGGAATTCAATTTCCTCTCTAAGATCTTTGCGGATGGTATCGGCCACGGCTTCATAGAGATACTCCGCCTGAGGCGTCGCGTCGTAGTAGCGATAGAGCTTGTCCGTGCTGCTCAAAACAGTGAGCCGCTGCTGATCGTCCATTTCATACTTGATCAGGGGCATGGTGCTTTTAGAAAAGGCATTCAATGCGGCATCATATGCTTTCGGTGCGCGCAGCATGGCTGCGGAAACCGGAAAAAGAACACCCTGCGGAGCGAATTCCAACTTTGCCAGACTGCGATGAATCAGAAATCGGTGGATTCTGCCGTTTCCATCTTCAAAAGGATGAATGAATACGAAACCGAATCCTGTCACCGCCGCTGCGCAAATAGGATCGACTCTGCCGCCTTCGATACGAGAGACCATGCGCATCCAGCCGTCCATGAGACTGGGGACATCTTCCGGCCTGGGGCAGATAAAGTGGACGATTTCGGAGTAGTTGGATGCAGTTTGGCCAACGTAATTCTGAATGGAGCGCCAATCCTTCTGCGCGTAACGAGCATCCACGATAGAATTCTGCAATTCCACGAAGGCCTGCTTGTCGCTGGTGTCGAAGTCGTTCGCTCGTCCCAGTGCAGCCACAAATCGTAGCGTTCTGTCCGTACTTGGCACCTCACCTTCGATAGCAAAGGAGGATTTGGTCTCTTTTGTAAAGAGGTAGTGGACCGCGCGAGCCAATAAGGCGGGGTCTGCGCCTTCGACAATCTTCTTCGCTTCCTCTCCCAATTGCTGCTGTTGGCCAGCGTTCAATCGGTCGGTGCGGCGAATCATCGGGCAGTATTCACGATTGCCCAAGAGATTGTCGATCACACGTTGCCGACGGATACGAACACCGGTTGTTGTGATGTGCAATGCTGGGTCCAGCAGGAGGACGTTATCTGTGGGCGGAACGTCGGGGATATCCAGCGTTTCACCGGTCAGGAATTCGTAGAGATACCAGGCACGTCGCGCGTACTTGCCAACCGGTTCGCTCTTGACCCATGCTTCAAAATCGTCGCGGCCCACTTTTTCGAAAAAGGCGACGAGCACATTCAGGTCAATTGGTTCGTAGCGCATGGCAAAGCGGAGGTGCCCGAACAAATCCGTGGGGCCGTATGCCACCGGATACTGCTCAAGAACCGTACCGTCGGTTCTATTCGTCGTTTTTCGCGCACCGCGGATCGCTTCGGAGCGAACGGCAGGAGGCACAACGGCCAGTCCAAGCCCTTCGATCAGCCAGCAAAGTCCGATCGCCTGGGACTCAGATTTCGATTTTGAATCGCTAAATGTCATAGGGAACCGTTAAATCAGACCTCAAATGGAATGAAAACGCTAAGGGAACAGAGCGATTGAAGCATCCGGATTCGCTAAAGTCAACCCTAAAACACTAAATTATGAAATTAATCCTCTAAAACATTAAATACCTACCGCGTCGTCTCGGTCGATGCCTCAATGCGGAAGGGACTATTTTCCCCCTTGCGCTTAGCTTTGAAACGCCGGGAGGTATCCAAAAGCTGTAATGCTGTGACGTCATCGGAACCCTCTGTGCCTGCCCAGTCCCCCCTGCGCTGCGGCGAAGTTGAAACCCATGCAGAACTGCTCATTTCGTCAATTTTCTGAATCCGTTTCGGAGCAAGGAACTGTGATATCCCTGATTCTACGGAGTTTTCTATAAAGGGATTCACGCGGCGCATTCGATTAAGTGCGACTGAATTGTTCTGCGGCCCATGCCAGCTGGCAATTTCTGGGCTTCCGGGCTCAGGTGAAAGACAGAATTGGAATTGCCGGTGTTGCCCGGCTAAAAGGTTGAATTGTCAGCCTTATTCGAATAGAAGTATGTTCCGATTACCGCATTGATCGGTGGAACACCTCAGTTCACCGCAAGACCTTCCGGCAGTTCACAGCTAGTGCCCATAGCCTTCGGGATCGGTGGGTACTTTGCCTCGAAAATGCCAATAGACGATTATGGAGTACATCAAGGCCAAGCAGATCCCCAGGGACCACCAGATCAAGCCGACGTGCAGCGTGTGGGAATCGGAAATTGCCCGATCGATTGTGATGTCATGCCCCTGCATTCCAACGGTGGGAAGAAGAACTGGAAATAGCCCCACTGCAGCTCCTACAAGCATCGAAATGAGATATCCACACGAGCCGAGGAAGGAATAAAGACGCGACCCCTTAGCCATGGTAAAGCGAATTATTGCAAGACTTGCAATCACTGCGAGAGGAGCGAGGAACGCAACGGGATGCCCTTTGAAATTATTGAGCGAAGCCGGACGCGCCAAAACTGTGGCTGGGATGCCGATGGCTGTGAGAACTACGGTCGCCCTCCAGATATAGCAGGCGATGGTGAGGGCGCGGCGCTCCAGATCTCCTTCCGTCTTGAGTGCGAGGTAGAGGGATCCGTGAAGCGAAAGTGCCGCGAGAGCAAGCACACCGGCGAGGACGGTATACCAGTCCAGAATTCCGGGATTAGATCCTGTCTGCCAGTCGGTCCAAAGTGGAAGGAAGAAGTAGTCGTCTGAGCCTATCGGAACGCCACGCACAACATTGCCCATGGCGGCCCCAAAGAAGATAGTGAGCAATACGCTTGAGAGGCTGAAAAGCACGTCGAAGAAAGTGCGCCACAGCGGGTCCGCGTAGTGGCCGCGCATCTCGATGCTGACGCCGCGAAGGATGAGCAGCCAGAGAACCATCATTAAGGGGAGATAGAAGCCGCTGAAGGCCGAGGCATACAGAAGCGGGAACGCGAAGAACAGTGTACCGCCGGAAGCCAGCAGCCAGACTTCGTTGCCGTCCCACACAGGACCAATGGCGCGAAGGGCCTGTCCCCGCTCACGCTCAGTGCGTGCGACGAAGAGGTAGACTATGCCGACGCCGAGGTCGAAGCCGTCGAAGACAACATAGGCAGTGAGCATCAAAGCGACGATCCAAAACCATAGAACTCCCATGCGATGTGCTCCTTAAGACGTGATAGCCAGAAGGTGTTTAGCTCGGTCGTTGACGAGCGGGCCGGATCGGATGTGGTTGTAGACGACGATGATCCAAAGCAACGACAGAACGGTGTACATCCCGAGAAAGCCGAGCAGGGTGAAGAGGCTGTTGCCGGCGGTAACGTGCGGAGATGAACCCTGTGCGGTGCGAATTAGCCCGTAGACTAGCCAGGGTTGACGGCCAATTTCAGCAGTCATCCAGCCGGCGGTTGTAGCGATGTAAGGCAAAGGCCAGCTAAGCATGATGAGCCAAAGTATCCAGCGCGAAGAGTAGAGTTTGCCTCGCCAGAGCAGGAAGGCAGCGAGTCCCATGAGCGCCCCAAACCACGTTCCAAGGCCAACCATGATGTGGTAACTGTAAAACAAAAGCGGAAGGGTAGAGGGCCATTGGTCTCGGGGAAATTTATCGAGGCCTTCAACTTCCGCGGCAGTGGTTCCATAAATGAGAAAGCTCAACACGTTATTCACGATGAGCGGGTTGTCAATGGTTTCAGTGTCGTAATCTGGCTGGCCCATGAGCACCATCCCCGCCCCTTTTTCGGTGTGGAAGAGACCCTCCATGGCAGCTATGGCGGTGGGCTGATTCTTGGCCATGTACTTTCCGTGGAGATCGCCGGTAGGAAAGACCTGCAATGTGCATGAGATGATTCCTGCGATCACGCCGAGCCTCAGAAAAATGCGTCCGTAGGGACCTTCCCGCCCTTGCAGCAGGTAGAGCGCCCCGACAGCCGACATGACGAAAGATGCGGTGACGACAGCGGCGCACATGTTGTGCGCATATTCGAGCCATGCCCAGGGATTGAGAAGGAGTTCGGTGAAACTTGAGACTGCATAGACGCCGTTAGGTAGGAGTTTGTAGCCGACAGGGTGCTGCATCCAGGCGTTTGTGACAATGATGAAGAATCCGGATATCCACGAACCGCAAAAGACGAGGAAGGCCGAGAGCCAGTGCATTCTGCGGGACAGTCGCTTCTCGCCGAAAAGAAAAAGGCCAAGAAAGGCAGACTCCAGAAAGAAGGAGAAGATGCCTTCCATGGCCAGCGGCATGCCGATGACGCCACCAGTGCGTCGTGAAAACTCCGACCAGTTCGTGCCGAACTGGAACTCCATGGGGATTCCCGTAACCACGCCGAGGAGGAAGTTGACCGCGAAGATCTTCGCCCAAAAACGGGCGGAGATGTCGTATTTCTCGTCGTTGGTCCTAAGCGCAAGGGTCTTGAGGATCACTATCAGTAGCGCGAGGCCCATAGTGAGCTGCGGAAACAGATAATGATAGGTGATTGTAAAGGCGAAGTGCATACGATGCAGTACAAGCGCGTCCAAAAGTGCCTCCTATTCGCATAAAACACCGGACTGCTGGTGTCTCAACTATCCTGCGCTATGTCCGTGAAAATCTCTCCGACTCTCGCTTCGGGAATTAGCGCGAGCACTCAGTGAGGGAATATCGAGTGATTGTGTTTGCATATGCTCGACGGAATGTCGCAGCGCCAGGCGCGCCCGGTAGAGCCTCGACTTGGTTGCTGCGACGGTTAGTCCGGTCATGCTTGCCACTTCCGTGAGCGTTCTGTCTTGAAATCGATGCGCATCGAGGACTGTACGAAGCGGCTTAGGTAAACGCTTCACAGCTTGTTGAACCTGAAATTGGAATTCTCGCTCAAGTAGCTCCTGTTCCGGGTCGTTCGAAGGCTCTGCAACCTGCCACGGTCCTTGGTGATCTAAATTGACACGATCATCGAGAGAAGCCACAGTCGTGCGTCCCCTCTTTCTGAGCGCCATCAGTGCTGTGTTAATGGCAATCCGAACAAGCCATGTTGAAAATGCTGATCGGCCATCGAAGGACTTGATGTGGATGAAGGCCTTAATAGAGCACTCTTGCAGGACATCTTCGGTGTCATGGGAATTCTTAGTAATCCTTTGGACCATCCGTGAGAGGGTCTTCTCATGGCGCACGAAGAGTTCGACGAAGGCTGTATGACTTCCGGCCCTCGCAATCGCAACTAACGCTTCATCACCCGTTGTCGAGCGCACATTGCGAGATTGCGCATCTTCGGCTCCGTGTTTGAGGTCCATACAATTCTCTCCTCACATTATTTGTGGTCCTGACTTGGAGCATTCCAGGGGCGCGTCAGAGATCTCCTACGCGCATAGGGATGCAATTCGGCTCCCCGTGTATCCGGCAAGGACATCTGTGCAGACTGGTTAGCTTGCCCGACTTCAAACAATCACTGTGCCGTATATCCGCCGTCGATTACGAGTTCCGAACCGGTGATGAATTTTGCTTCGTCCGAGGCAAGATACACAGCGCCCCAGCCGATATCATCGGGTTCGCCCAAATGGCCCACCGGGTGCAGGGCAATGAGCGCTTTCCGCCTCGCCTCGGCATCGCCCGGACCATTTGCGACCATTGGCGTCCAGACAAACCCTGGGTGAATGGAGTTCACGCGAATACCTGTGCCTGTTCGCGCGCAATGGAGTGCCGCCGACTTAGTTAGAAGGCGAACGCCGCCCTTGCTGGCGTTATACGCAGCGAGGTCAGGATCGCCCACCAGTCCCTCAATCGAGGAGAGGTTGATGATTGACCCGCCCCTTCTACCTTGCTTGATCCCGCGGATCCCGTGCTTTGTTCCGAGGAAGACTCCATCGAGGTTGACGCTGATGACCTTATGCCAATCGGCAAGTGCCGCGTCCTCTGCGTTGCCAGGGATGGCGATACCCGCGTTGTTAACGACAATGTCGAGCCTGCCGTATTTCGCAATTGTCTCGTCCACCACCTTGATCCAGTCGTCTTCCGAACTCACGTTATGGTTGAAGAAACTACCGATGCCGCCGGCCTTCTCGACCTCGGCCACTGCGCTTGCGCCATCGTCATCGCGCATGTCAGTTACCACAATTGTGGCACCCTCGCGTGCCATAAGCAACACAGTCGCTCGGCCAAGGCCGAGCGCGCCTCCCGTGACTAAGGCAACCTTATCTTTTAAGCGGTTCATTGGAGCATCTCCTTATTTCTTGTTGCAATCTCGGCACAGGGTACGCATCACAACCCGCAGTTGCCGTGTTCAGACTGATGAAACAACCTGATCAATCGACATGATGCTTCACGATCAGGCGAGAGCCTCGCTGGCCCGTAAAGTAGGTCCAGACCCATTGCACAAGCACACTGACTCGAAGACTCGATTGAGCCAGGAATTGCAAATGAATAGCAGCCCATACCAGCCAGGCCAGAAACCCACTCATGCGTATCTTGCCGCTTTGCAGTATTGCGAAACCTTTGCCCACCACGGCAAGGTTCCCTTTATCGAAGTAGCGGAACGGTCGTGGCGCAGACTTCCCTGTCACCCGGCGTTCGATAAGCTTGCCGACGTAACGCCCCTGTTGCATGGCAACTTGCGCAACGCCTGGCAATGGCCTTCCGTCTTGTTCGAGCGATGCGGTGTCGCCAACGACAAATATCTCTGGATGATCCTGTACAGACAAATCATGCCGGACTTTGACGCGCCCAGTTCGGTCGGTATCTGTGTTCAACCATTGTCCTGCCGGAGATGGAGCGACACCCGCAGTCCAAATCACGGTTTTACTGGCGATGCGTTCCCCGGCAACCATGACTCCCTCGCCGTCAATGGAGTCCACTCCTTTTCCCAGCATCACTTCAACACCCAACTTCTTCATTCGATCAAGAGATGCCTGCGAGAGATCTGGCGCGAATGAGCCGAGAGGGCGCGGGGCCATATCAATGAGAACGATTCTCGCGCTGTTAGGGTCAATGCGCCGAAACTCGCTTTTCATTGTGCTTTGAATCAAGACAGCGATGGCGCTGGCCATTTCGACTCCGGTAGGCCCTGCACCCACCAGAACAAACGTCAACAAATCCTTATAACGCGACGGATCTTCTTCGGCCTCGGCAATTTCGAATGCCGTCAGAATCTTGTTTCTGATGGCTACAGCGTCTGCCAGGTTCTTCAACCCTGGGGCATATTTCTCGTACTCGTTATGTCCGAAGTAACTGTGAGTTTGGCCCGTTGCTAGAATCAGGTAGTCATAGGAGACGCGCACGTCGGTGCGATCCTGATTGTTGACCATGACCTGCTTGGCCGCGATATCAACTCCGGTGACCGTACCAAGCACGACAGTGGTGTTGGAACTGTCTTGCAAGATGCCACGGATAGGGGAAGCAATTTGGCCCGGCGCAAGAACCGAAGTAGCAACTTGGTAAAGAAGAGGTTGGAAGAGGTGGTGGTTTACCTTATCGATCAGGACCACCTTCACCGGCGCGTGTTTTAGAACACGGGCCGCAGCGAGACCACCAAATCCGCCGCCGACGATGACAACAACTGCTTTCTTCTCAGGCATATCAGTCTCACCAGCCTTCGCGATACGATCGCTTTGTTTCCTGATCAACTGTCTCAGACTCGATGCCTAAACAACAGGTGGGCGCCTGTCATATAACGGTGAGGAGAGTCTCCTAAGGCGCAAGTGTTCCGACTGAAAAGCCTCCGAGAGCATCCAAGTCACGGTTCCTGTGGAAGCTGGCCAATCGTGCGCTTAAGTTCTGCCTGAGACAACGCAAGCCCGAGGGAGGCCTCTACAAACGCCGCCTTTGCCAAGGCCGCTTTCGCGTGACTCTCTTCGCGAACAGAAGCGAGAAGAATATCTTGTTCAAACTGGCGATCCGCTAAGCGGGCGGCTTCGGTTCTCAAGCCAAGAACCTCCTCCGCTACGCCGACCATGCTTTGAGATTGCTCCAGCTTGTCGTAAGCGGTTTCCACCTGTACGGTTACTTCATCTTTGGCCCTTGCGAGAGTAAGTTCCGCCTCCGAGAGCAATGTTCGTGAATCCTTGAGTTCGGCGTTGCGGCGGCCGCCGTCAAACAGGTCATAGCTGACCGTTACACCAAATGTTCCAAAGTTGTGAACCAGAAGCGGCACGCCGCTCTGATAGCTGTAACGTGCTAGTCCAGTAATATCGGGAATAAATGCATCTTTCGCGGCAGCCATTCCTGCTCGCGCTTTGATCACTGCCTGTTGTGCTCCCCGGATCTCAGGACTCAGATTCTGAGCAATGCGCAGACACTCTTTGCGGCTAGGGATTGCAGCGGAAGCAGAATTGATATCTGTGTCAAGTTGTAGCTGTGAGCTCAGCGGAAGCCCGAGTAGGTCGTCGAGAGAGAGATTAAGGTTGTGAATCTGGAATTGCAGCGTCAGCGCGGTCTGCCTGGAATCAAGTAACGCCGCATGACTTTCAAGATCGGCCAGTTCGAGCGCACGTCCCTGGGCTACTGCGTCCGCGCTTTCCTGGACTTTCAATTGGCTAGCAGCAATTTCCGCTGTCGCAGCTTGCCGTGTGATTTGCGCAATGACCAGGCTATAGTAGATCTGCCGGACTCTGAGAGCGATTTCATTTTCGGTTTGGCTCACCCGGATCTTCGCAGTGTTGATGTCGGCAACGGCAGCACGGTTCGATTCGTGAATCTTGAACATCTGCGTCAGCGGTTGCGCCAAACCGGAGCCGCTGGTATAGGCAGTATCCGATCCTTGACCGATGAAGAGACTCTTCGACGGGATTTGCCCTGTGGCCGCGGGAACGCCGAAAGCGCCGGCAGAAATCTCGACGCCAGCAAGTTCGGTGACGTACAAGATGCTCGACTCGTTCTTGACGTGAGCAAAGTAGGCAGAACGGGCAATTTCCTTCTTGTGCTCACTGTCGGTAACAGCCAGGTGCGCAAGCTGTAGACTGCGATTTTGCTTAAGCGCCAACTCGATAGCCTTTGGCAGCGTCAGCGGTACCGGCGTGGTTGGCCTGACCGCGGCCTGAGCACATGCAGCATGTTGTGCCCCAAGAAATGTGGCGCACAGCAACATCGGCATCAGATTCTCAAGTAAAGTACGTTGCGTCTTCTTCTGTTTCATATTCAGTTCCTTGAGTCTGCTCCGCTGTTGTCTAGCATTGCCGGTAGGAGCTGACACGACTTGCTGATACTGAGTGGGAACGGGCTGCATAAAGCTGACAACAACAATGCAGCAGACCACTGACCATGCAACCAACAGAAAGCTGTCTGTGATTGCGAGGGTGAACGCCTGCTGCCTAATCTGAAGACCGAGAATTTCCGCGGCTCGTTTCATCGCGGTCGTCAAGCCGGGAGCACGATGCGCCAAGCCCGCGCTCAATGCAAACAACTGCTGGTTGGTGGTCGGCTGTCCAAGTTGGACGCCAAGTCCCAGAGCGTTTGAGTGGAACTGTTCGCGCGCAGAGATAAAGTGCTGCAGGAAGGCGATACCAATCTCACCCCCGAGCAGACGCAGGGTCTTAAAGTAGCCGGCAAATGTCAATGCATCTACAGGGCGAGTGAGGGCACCGGTGTTAACCACCTCAAGAATGATGGCTCCTACCATACCGTTGAAGGCTAAGGCGAGGCCAATTGCCATCACTGCCTGAGAAGGCCGGAAGTTATCGCCTGCCCATGCCGACGATAGCGTGGCATTCATGAGACAAGCAAGTGCAACCAGCGCAAAGCCTAAGGTAATAATTAGCCTGGCGTCCACGTATTTTAGTAGGTAGATTGCCAACATTCCGCATATCGCCTGCGCCATCGCAACTTCAAGAAGCACCGGCCCGGTTTGCAGAGGAAGATAGCCTTTGACGGAGGCAAGGTAGCTCGGAATCACTACTACCGTGGCCAGCATCGCAAAGCGAAAGAAGATCACAACTGCTCCGAGTAGCAGCGTATTGCGTCGCGCGATAAACCTGAAATTAATGAGAGGATTTGGAGTCGTTAACCGACGCAGGAATGCAGCCAGAAGCAGGAAGACCCCGGACACAGCCAGTCCCACGATGGTTCCGGAATTCATCCAGTCGAGACGCTGGCCCTGGTCGAGCGCTATATACAACAGCGAAAAGCCAAAACTTGCGTACAGAAACCCGCGCCAGTTCGGTCTCGGTTGCCCTTCCTTCGGCTGTGGCAAAGGCTGCCACGGCATTCCGAAGTAAATCAGAATCATCATCAACGGAGTCATCGCGGCGCCGATCCAGAAAATCCAGCGCCATGAGAGATGATCTGTGAACCATGCTTCGAGCGACGTCGCGAAGGTGGTCGTAACGAGAATATCCATGGCGTACATTGCAATCCCCAGCAGGACATATCGCATGGGGAGACTGCGCAGCACAAACGACAGTGTCAGTGGATAGAACGTTCCGGCTGTAAGTCCTGCGAGCACCAGCAATACGAGCAGGATCGGCAGCGTGGGCGCGAACGGAAGCAAGATGCCGACAAGAGTGAACAGCCCGGCGGAGACCAAAAGCACTCGTCGCGCACCAAGAAGTCCTCCGAGATAGACGGAGAAAGGACCAACGAACATCATGGCCGCATTGAAGGCCGTGCCAATCCATGAGGCCTCTTCGGCGCCAAGATGCAATGCGCCTCTTATGTCCATCAGCCCTACACTGATCAGCCGCCCTATGCAGGTGGCGATTGATGCGCCAAGCAGCACACCGAGCACACCCAGGATCGGATGATGTGTCATCGCCGGAGGCTGGGAGGGTGTTGGCGAAGATGAATGCGTGAGTTCAGGTGGCGGCGTGCTCATGAAGAGGAGCCCTCCCCGTGTGCGCCTTTTCCAGAGGCATGAATTGTTACCACAACAGAAAATCCAGGGCGCAACTTCCCTTGAAGAGGATGACCAGGATCAAGCGCGATTTTGACAGGAAGTCTCTGCACCACCTTTGTGAAATTGCCGGTGGCGTTGTCGGGAGGCAGCAGGGCAAATTGCGAGCCGCTTGCCGGGGCAATCTCAACGACCTTCCCGTGGAGGATAACTCCAGGGAAGGCATCGATCTTGATGTCGGCGGCATCTCCCTGGTGGATATTGGTCAGCTGCGTCTCCTTGTAGTTTGCCTGTATCCAGACATCGCCCTTGACCAGGTCGACGACCTGCATGCCTGGCGCGACCAACTGGCCGTCCTGCACATGACGCTCGCCCACTGCGCCTGCCGCCGGAGCAAAGATCTGCGTGTAACTGAGATTGACCTGCGCGACGATAATCGCCGCCTGTCGAGCCTGAATATCGGCACGATATAGGTTGTCCTTGGTATCGAGGGCCGCTCGCTGGCGCTTTTCAGATTCAAACAGGCTGCGGCTGCTTTCGAGAGCTGCTTGCGCCCGTTCCAGGTCTGCCTGGTGACCGGAGAGCAAGCCTGTAGTGCGATCAGCATCTGCAATTGCCAACTCTACTTGTTGATGGGTGGTAGCCTTGGAGTCGAGCAAGGCCTCTTGGCGCTTGCGTTCCAACCCGGTTCTCTTCACATCAGGTTGAATAGTGGCGATTCCGGCTTTTGCGGCGCTGACAGCGGCTGTTGCCTGCTCGACCATGGTTTCTGCGTTGTGAATCCTTGTGTCCTGAATTCGCTTTGCGGACCGGGTATCTTCGAGTGCCGCCTCCGCCCCAGCCAAGCCTGCGCGCGCTCCAGCGAGGACAGCTTGATATTCCTCATCGTCTAGTTGCACGAGGAGTTGGTCGGACTTCACAGAAGCGAAATCCTCGACCTCAACCTTGCGAACGGTCCCGGAAACGCGAGTGCTGAGCGGTGTCATATCCGCGCGCACATACGCGTCGTCTGTGCGCTGCTCTGCGCCTCTTCCTTCCCACGACGTCCAGCAGCCTTTGATAGTGAAAAGGAGGATAGCAGCGAATCCCAACGTAATGACTGGAACAATAACCGCTCGCTTTGACATCTCTTATGGGACTCCTGACATAAAGTTGGCTGGTGCAGTTACCTCGGCTCGCTGCCATACGGTCTAGTGAACGCCCTGCACGGTGCCTCCTGTGCGAGTTCGTAGACATTGCTCAAGTGACGTGACAAGTCGAGGTTCCGTTGATGAAGCCCAATCCCAACGAGGTCTGTCTCTTGCCTGCGCAGATAGTTATCCGTCAAGATACTGCCTAAGTGAACAGGTGCTCATGCATCTGCTTGAAGAGCCTATGGTTATCGCTGTAGTCAACATGATTTCCTACGAGAGAACAGGGTCTGGCGCTTCGAACGCTTTCCAAGATACCGTGATAGGGCATCAGCAATCACGTGATCATTGCGGGCCTGATCCGTGGTCATCCTCGCGCTGAGCGCCCTATACAGCGAATTGGGAATGTTGCACTGAATTACCTTCACAGTCACTCCTGATGCCACGAGCTTGGCAGTTTACGGCGAGGAACACATCGTAAGGAAGGGATAGCTAACAGTGAGGATATTTGAGAAAGCAGCCTGAGCGCTGCACTGTTCCGTCAACTTGGGCGTACGCAACCCGCAGAAGTAGAGGTGGCCCTTAGGTTTCCTCCGGATCCTCTCTGGGCGTCCTCTTGACGCCGTCAGTTGCGCGAAGTAGAGCCTCCTTGAGTTTTTCGTCCGTAAGAGGCTCTACTATGACGTCGTAGCCCCCGGCTTCGAGCACTCCCGACCATAGCTGGAATGTAGCTGTATGTGCGTACACGAGGATTGCCGGTTTTGGTCTAAGCATCGCCAGATCTCCCCATATCGTCCACCAGTCATCTGTGGTGGGCAGCGATGCCGGAAGAAGAACCACTTGATAGCCCTCTTCCGCTCGGATGAGCGGACCAAGTTGCGCAGCGCTGTTCACCACGACCGGAACCATGTCGAACGAACTGATCTGCCGGCGCAATTTCTCCTGCATCTCCCCAGCCGCTATTGCCAGTACCCGCATCTGGCTGCCTTCGTGTGCCATGTCGTCCTCACATTTCTCTAGATAAGCATTTCAGATTCAGCATATTTGCGAGCTTTCCAGTAGTTAGATCACGGTGAGGACACCCGCACTGGGGTGGATGATGCCATGACAGCTGCGCAGCCGAACCCGACGCCATCCGCTGAGCCGTCTTCTGTGGCGCAGAATCGGGAAGCTGGCGAAGTCCTTGATTAGGGACAGCTTCCGGAAGCGTGGGAATCCTGATGTTCTATAATCCCCAATATCACTCCCGAAGGGTGTACCCGGGCATGGGATCGTTGATGCCTACCCGTTATTGGAACTTCCCCCCACCGAGTTGCAACGCAAGCAAAAACACATCCAGGAGACGCTGTGGAGTCGAGTCGGCCCAGTTTGGACGCGAGTTTCACCATTGCCTATGAGGAGCTGCGCCGAACGGCGCGGGGAATCATTCGCGGTGAGGGGACACGTGATATTTCGGCCACGACTTTGGTGAATGAGGCGTGGCTTAAACTCTCATCGGCTGAGGAGCTTTCCCCTGTCGATCACCTGCACTTCCGGCGGATTGTTGCGCAGGCGATGCGCTTTATCCTGGTCGATGCTTCGAGGCGACGTTCGTCGAAGATCAGGGGCGGGGACGAGGTCTCCGTAACCTTCGATGAATCGTTGTACCACGGTTGCAGCTTTCGTCTGGGACCGGAATTGCTCGCTCTAAACACGGCATTAGACACGCTTGCGACTTTATCTCCGCGGCAGGCTCAACTCGTTGAAGCTCGATTCTTTGGCGGCATGACGGCCGAAGAGATGGTGCAGGTATTCGATGTGTCAGAGTCAACAGTCGTTCGTGAGTTGAGAATGGCGAAGGCTTGGCTGGCGCGCGAACTCCGCCCATCTCGGGGAACTATCTCCGCATAGAAAAGGGGGGCTGGCTATGGACGTAAAGCGCTGGGATGCACTAAACGAGAACTTCAATCAGTTGGTGGATATGGAGGCTGCGGAGCAGTCTCGTGCTCTTCGAGCGCTATACGACAGCGATCCCGCCATGGCAGAGGAGGTTCGAGAGTTGCTGACAGAGGATTCCTTGTCCCAACAACTACCAGAGATGAACGTCGAGAGCCTGCTTCAGGAGGCTCTGCATCAGGACGACGTTCCGTGGCCTATTGATGGCCAAATAGGCCCCTATCGCATCCTAGAATTGCTCGGTGAGGGCGGCATGGGTGTTGTGTATCTGGCAGAGCGGACTGACATTGCCGGGCATGTAGCAATCAAGTTGCTGCGCGACGCATGGCTCTCGCCTGTGCGCCGCCAGCGTTTCGCCCTGGAGCAACAGATGCTAGGCCTGCTGAAGCACCCTTCGATCGCTCGCATTTATGACGCGGGCACAACGCAGGACGGGACACCCTGGTTCGTCATGGAGTTTTCAGACGGTGTTCCCATCACTGATCATTTTCGGCAACATCCGTCTACGGTTCACGACATTCTGAAGCTGATCGGAAGCGTTTGCGAGACGGTCCGCTACGCGCACAGTCTGGCGATCATCCATAGAGACCTGAAACCCTCCAACATCCTCGTCACCGATGAGGGCGAGGTGAAGCTCCTGGACTTTGGGATCGCGAAACAAATGGACTTGGTCAATCGTGGAAGTACGGAAGTCACGGTCGGTTTCCGTCTCTTTACACCGGCCTATTCTCCACCTGAGCTACAAAGCGAAAACCGGGTCGGCGTCTTCACTGACATCTATTCCGTGGGAGTCATCCTGTATGAGTTGATAGCCGGAAGGCTACCCTTTCCTGAAGGCGTTTCAGGCGGCCGCGATCCGGAAAGACCCTCAAAGGCAATTAAGGCTGCCGATGTGGGTCGCGGACGGGTACTCAGCAAGAGTGAATGGGTGGACATTGATGCGATTTGCATGAAAGCGCTTGATAGGGAGCCCGAGAACCGCTACCGCTCGATCGATGCGTTGATCGAGGACATCAATGCCTTTCTCAAGGATCGCCCCATTGCCGCAAGGAAGAACGCTTTCTTGTACACGACGAGGAAATTCCTGCGCAGAAATCGGTTACCCGTTCTCAGCGTGGCCCTTGGACTTTTGATCATCATCGCGGGTACCGTGTTGTTCACCGTTCGCCTTGCCACGGCACGTGATGCTGCTGCTCAGGCTCGTGATCAAGCAGTAGCGGAGGCAGCACGCAGCGCGCGTCTCCAGCAGTTCACGGAGTCACTTTTCAGCGGGGGCGCGAGCTTCGGCGTCCCGCCGCCGGGCATTAAAGTAACTCAGATGTTGGATAGGGGCAAGGCTGAGGCTCTACAGATAACGGCCGACCCCACGCTCCAGGCTGACATGTTTCAGGCTTTGGGCACTGCCTATCGCACACTGGGTGACGTCGGCAACGCAGAGCCATTACTGAGAAGCGCGCAGCAGGTGATCTGCCCTCAGGAGCGATCTGTTCGATGCGGTGACATAGAGCTTCAGTTGGGATTGGCTATCGGCACGCATGGCTCAATGGAGGAGAGCCGAGCGCTAATCGGCGATGCAGTTCTCATCAAGAAGACAAAGCTTCCTGCAGACGATCCGACCATCGCATCCGCATTGGTGGAGTTGGGTGTTGTGACCAGGCGACGTGGAGATATTGCACAAGCGAAAGAAATCCTTGCCCAGGCATTACACATCGCATCGGCGTCCGGGCGGCCCACCCCCCAACTGGCAGCGGCATTGCAGGCTTTTTCGATCGGGGGATTCCCGTATAACGATCCGCGTGCGCTTCAATATGAGGATAGGAGCGCACAGATCAATGAGCAACTCTACGGCAGGAATTCCTTTGAGCACGCGGGGAACGAACGCGGACTAGGGAGCACCCTTGACGCTTATGGGAAATACAATCAAGCAGAGCAACACTTTCGCTCTGCGCTGGCTGAGGTTCAGGCTTGGTCAGGAGCGGATGAAGGAGTCACCGTTGGATACATGGAGGATCTGGCAAGCGCGTTGGTGTTGGAAGGAAAGTTCAGCGAAGCGAAGGAATTGCTTCGCAGGGCTCTCGCAATCACATCGGGGAGTAAAACTCCTTCCAGCTTCAATGAAGGCGAAGCTTATTTTTATCTTGGATTCATTGAGCTTCAGAAAGGTGACCTCAAGGCGGCAGAAGACTACTTCGAGTCGGTGATGGCAATCGTGCATCGCCATGCAGCCGTGGATGAGTTGTTTGTTGAATATAGTGAACTCAGTCTGGCGCATATCTATTCAAAACGAGGCGACGACAAGCGCGCTGAGACAATCATCCGAGAGGTTCTTGCTACGACAAAGTTGAAGCCAAGCTATGTCGTGGTGGCCGGTTATTCTTTGCTGGGACACGTTCTGTTGCAAGAAGGAAGGCTCTCCGATGCTGAGGCTGCGTTGAAGCCGGCCTACGCGTGGTTCTCTCACGACGCGGACCGTCCTCACACGGCAATGACATACCGGGACTTTGCCGAGGTCGAGAGGCGTCTAGGCAGACTATCGGAGTCCTTCAGAATCCTTGCGGAGCTTCGAGCGCGTCCGAAAGGACAGATTCCAGGCTAACCCCAAGGTAAAGCCTTTGCGCCGAAAATCTAGTTTGACCACTTTCCCCGCCCGTTTTCGATTAGGTAAGCACCGGAGGTACGGATGCTTACCGAGCGCTCACTGCCACGCGGGAAAGAGGCTTCGCCCATCGATTCATTGAGGGGCGAAAAAGGCCTGTCCCTTCCAACGAATAACACATTTGAAAACGACAAGAAAATGAGTGCTGATCCGCACAAGCGATCCCACCGGCTTTGCGTAACCGATTCGCGTCGTCACCAAGGTGTAGGCCAGGAACGGGCAGAGGGCGCCACGGACAAAGGCAAGAACGATGCTGCAATCGCACCCGATTGCCGAACCTGTCTGCCTCCATCCGCCTCTGCGGTTCGCCAGCAGCTTGCAAAGATACTGCAAAGTAAAATCTTTATTCAATCGGAAAAATTGAGCCGCTTTCTTCTATTTGTGGTCGAGCACGTGATTGAAGGCAACCACGTGTGCCTCAAAGAATACCTGGTCGGGGTCGAAGTGTATGACCGTAAGCCACCCTACGATCCCAGCCAGGATTCAATCGTGCGGACAGAAGCCCGCCGTCTTAGAAACAAGCTTAAAGAGTATTACGGTGCGGAAGGAAAGGACGATCCTGTTTACATTTACTTGCGCCCCGGAACCTACGTACCAGCCCTGCACTCCAAAGAAGATCTCATAGGTGCCTCCAACCCAGCCGGGACGGAATCGTTCGGTCTGCGAAACTCTTCCTCGATCGTGGCTGCAATCATGCCTTTCAGAGATATGTCTGGAAACCCGGTCTCCGCTGCATATGCGCGTGCGATTCCAGACGAACTCGCGTATGCGCTCATGCTCACGGATGGCTGTACGGTTGTGTCGCAATCTTCTGTAGCTTGTCCCGATGCCGCCGTAGTTGATGTTGCTGCCACGATGAAAAAGGTGGGGGCTCAGATTGCATTTGAGGGAAGTACCCGGACGGACGGGGCAAATCTTCGAGTGACGGCAAGAATCATCGACACGTCTGGGGCCCAGCTTTGGATCGTGAGAATCGATACCGAAGTTGGAACCCAGGCTTCGTTCGCAATCGAGGAACAGATTGCGAAAGCGTTGTCTGTCGGATTCGATGTTGTGCGAGCCAAGGAGCCGACTCGTCCAAATGAAAACTGCTCCCAGCGGATAAACCTTCTTCACGGTTAGCTAACGGCTCCTCACTTCTCCGCTTTGCGCCCAAATGTTTCGATGGAGATCGGACATATCCGTCCGCGATGATCTCGAAACCTGATTTTCAGGTCTTCGCACCAGAGTTAGGAAGGGATCGAATGCAATCCGAAGATTGGGTGCAACTCAGCCCATCGCGACACTGGCTATAGCGAGGACTTTCGCTGTAGTCACGCCGTGCCACTCTTGGACTTACTTGCCGATGAAAAGAGGAGCAAAATTATGAGGAACGAAGCCGACGTGAAAGAAATCAACGCGCGCTATCGCGCATACTGTGATGCATGTCAGAGCGGTCAACTGGAGAAAGTTCCTTCCTTTTGGTCACTTCCTGCGCTGTTCGCTCTGGATACCGGGAAGCCCGAGACTTCGCAAGATTTGCTGAGCACTCCCGAAGAGATGATCGAGCTCTACAGCACCCTCTTCGGCACCTCCACGGGCGTGGACAAGACAATCATCGACGAATCGAGCGTGGAGTTTTATGGAGATAAGCTCGCCACGATTCGGACGTCCTTGCGCCATATGATCGGTAGCAAGCTTCACGACAAGCAGGTTGCGGTCTACGGATGTCGCAAGGTCGATGGTGAGTGGGTCTTCTTCTCCCACATCAGTGTCGACGGCGCTGAATGAAGTAATTGCGGGAGCTTCCGCAGGAGCACGATAAGCCCCCACTGAACGAAAGTGGTCCGCAAACTCCCGTCGCATTTTGGAGACAAGAGCATGAAAGTCGAAGATTCAAGTGTCTACAAGATGAGTCGCAGGCAATTTGTTTCAGTGGGTGCCGCTTCGGTCGCGACCCTCACCATTGCGAATTCCGCAAGTGCGTCTCAGCTGACAGCATTACTCGAACCAACAGCCCACAAGGAGAGTCCCATGAAGACGATCACCGTGAAAGATGGAACGCAGATTTTCTACAAGGATTGGGGAACCGGTCAGCCGATAGTCTTCCACCACGGCTGGCCCCTTTCAGCGGATGATTGGGATGCTCAGATGATGTTCTTTCTGCAGCACGGGTATCGCGTAATTGCACATGATAGGCGAGGCCACGGACGGTCAACGCAGACCGAAACCGGCAATGATATGGACACCTACGCGGCAGACGTTGCGGAACTGACCTCCAAGTTGAACCTCAAGAATGCGGTCCACATTGGGCACTCGACCGGCGGAGGCGAAGTGGCACGTTATGTGGCGCGGCATGGAAAGGGGCGAGTGGAGAAGGCCGTACTGATCAGCTCTGTCTGCCCGGTCATGCTGAAGTCGGAGAAGAACCCGGCAGGATTACCAATCGAGGTCTTCGATGCAATTCGCGAAGGCACTGGCTACCACCGCGCCCAGTTCTACGAAGATCTCACCTTACCTTTTTACGGGTACAACAGGTCTGGCGCCAAAGTGTCGCAGGGCGTGCGTGACAACTGGTGGCGGCAGGCCATGATGGGTGGGGTCAAAGCCCAGTATGACTGTGTCAAGGCATTCTCGGAGACCGACTTCACGGAGGATCTGTCGAATATCGACGTCCCCACCCTGGTGATGCAGGGCGACGACGATCAAATCGTTCCGTACGCCGATGCTGCCCCCCTCGCTGCGAAGCTGCTCAAGAACAGTAAGCTGACGATCTATCCCGGGTTCCCTCACGGTATGGCAACTACAAATGCGGACCAGATCAATGCCGATTTGCTCGCATTCATCAAAGCCTGACGGCTTACCGTGAAGCATTCGCTCGCATGTTTGCACTTAGTCGAGCGCGATCCTCTGAAATGTGTCGAGGGGACGTATCAACCCTCTTAGCTCTGTCTCCATCACCAATTACCGACTTCAAGGAGTCTTGATCATGAGTTATCAAAGCGTTGATCCCTATACTGGGAAGCTATTGAAGAGTTTCCCGCTTCATACGGACGAGGAGATGCAAGCGGCACTGAGCCGCGCGGATGCACGCTTCCGGTCCTTTGGTACGCTCGCAGAGCGCACAGCAATGCTGAAGAGAGCAGCGTCGCTCATGATCGAACGTCGTGAAGAACTCGCCGCTCTAATCACAGCCGAGATGGGTAAGCGAATTCACGAGAGCCGAGATGAGGTCAGCCTGAGTGCAGCAATTCTTGAATACTACGCTGAGCATGCTTCAGGATTTCTCGCCAAACGAACGCTCGACTCTACGGTGGGCGAAGCCTGGGTGGAGTTTGAGCCGATAGGCGTTCTAGTAGGGGTTGAGCCTTGGAATTATCCCTACTATCAGCTCGTGAGGTTTGTGGGACCAAATATCGCGCTTGGGAATACGATCCTTATGAAACATGCTCCGGGCGTTCCTCAGTGCGCTCTGGCCTTTGAGAAAATCCTCATAGATGCCGGAGCACCGGATGGCTCATACATCAATCTCTTTCTGTCGAACGAGCAGGTGAGCACACTGATCGAAGACCCACGAGTGCAGGGAATCGCTCTCACGGGTTCCGAGAAAGCTGGGGAGTCATTGGCTTCCCAGGCTGGTAAGCAATTGAAGAAGTCGACGATGGAACTCGGCGGCAACGATGCGTTTATCGTCCTCGAGGATTTCGATCCGAAGCTCGCTGCGAGTTTCGCAGTGCTTGGTCGTATGACAAATGCAGGGCAGGCCTGCGTGGGTTCCAAACGTTTCATTGCCGTCGATGCAATCGCAGATGAGTTCCTGGATGAGGTGTTACGTCTCCTCGCCGGCTTCGTTCCCGGCGATCCAACGGACGAAGCTACCACGCTCGCTCCGATGTCTTCCAAGCTTGCGCAGACGCGACTTCTGGACCAGGTGCAGACCGCGATCGCGAACGGCGCAAAGGTCTTGATGGGAGGAATAGCGCCAGATGGCCCGGGTGCATTCATGTTGCCCACTGTGTTGACCGATGTCGCACCATCGAACCCCGCGTTTCGTCAGGAATTTTTTGGACCGGTGGTTCTCTTCTTTCGGGCCAAGGATGAGCAGGAGGCTCTCGCCATTGCAAACGACTCCCCTTTCGGCCTGGGCGGATCCATCTGTACGGCCGACCCGGAGCGTGCCAAGAGGCTCGCATCCCAACTTCAATCCGGTATGGTTTTCCTCAACTTTTCCGCACTGACCACTCCAGAGCTGCCGTTCGGGGGTGTCAAACGGTCTGGTTTCGGACGGGAGCTATCGAGCTTCGGCATCGAAGAGTTTGCCAACAAGAAAATGATCTGCATCGTGGACCCTGCAAAGCTTACCAACATGGTTTCCTGACAACGGATGCTTGCATCGGGCTGATCCATTTGGGCTTGATGCAAGCACCCCTCCGGATAGCTGACAAAGTCTGCTGAGCGCCCAGCTCACGCACGGAATGGATCCCACGCCAACAAGAGAGAGCGTAGTCTTGGTCCTCCTGCGTAGATTTCTCCGGCGAAAGCCTGACCTGTTTCCCGGCGAAATCTTCCTCCAGCAGGAAGTCGGAGGTTGTCAGCCCGCAAGGATGCATCAATGTTGCGATGTTCAGCTGTTCACATCTTTGAGTGTCACGAGACCGTCCACCGTGTACGCCATCGAACCGCGCAGCCCAAAGCCGCAACGGACGGGAGCCAAATCAGATAATTCTTCTCCTTCGCAGACGGGCAGACTCAAGATTCCGTCTCCTATCCAGGCCTGCTCAATCTTGCCATTGCGAGGCACATTTTCCACCAACTCATGTAGAGCCGAGTGATTCTGTCGGTCTGTCGCGAGGCGCGGGCAGTGCAGCAAGTTGACAATCGGGCGTTGTTTGAGAATCGAGAGGTCGGTGAGAGGGTGCCTCAAGGTGACGACACCTTTTGCAAGACGCTGGCCCGCCGAGGTGAGAGTGCCGGCGAACTTTGCCCCGTCCGCAAGAGCTGGGCCAGGTTTGCCTGTCGCCGCGTAGTAGCGAGTTTGAAACACTTGACCGAACCTCTTGGGATAGCCCTGGCTCCAGCCGCGAGCGAGAGCTGCGTCATTATCGACGAATATATAGGGGCAATAGGAAACCGGACGCCCTTCATAGAGCGCATCCACCAGCATGAAGAACTCGCGGTACTGGTACCGAGCAGGATCAAGAAACTCTTCGTTTTCACCGCTGAACTGCCAATCGTAGAACAGAGCGTTGCAGTGCCCCTCCGCTTCCGTGTCCGGAGTTAGACCGGGAGGCAATAGCTCCGCCACCGCGCCGGACTGAGCCCAGAACTCGATACTGAGCATGTCCGACGAGTAGTGCCACGGAGGAGGTGGGTTGAGGGTGGACTTTCCTTTGGGGGTGAGAGGGTAATGAAAACCTTTGAGCATGATGGTTCTCCTTTTGGCCGGTGACGCCCCGCATATATCATGATCTCAGCTGCAGCAGCTGTTTACGTCGATTACGCGAGGCTTGGCTGCATCTCCATCACACATCGCCGCGCACTGCGTGTGCAGTAGCTTGTCGGCTAGATGACAGTGAGTAAGATGCTCAAGCGAGTCCTATCACGATCAGATATCCAACGTACTTAAGCCAGTCGCGGCGGCAGGCTGCCGCAACTGGTGCACTGATGAGGAACGAATGCTAATACTTGCCGTTACCAAGAAACGCGCGCATTTCCTCTCGACACCGACAGCTAAACCCGTTGAGCGGATCCACATGGGGAATGAGAGTCGCATTTCTGAGGTCTTGAATCGAGAGTGCTTGTTCACCATAGAGCTTGGTCACCCGCGTCGCAAAGTCTTCTGCCGCTTCGATCACCGGTTTTGACGCAAAGAGACGAATCCTGCTGACGAGAGCGTACAGACCGATCAGCTCATCCACATCTCCATCGTCTAATTGCTTGGTGGTTGCACTGACGTAGACCTTCGTGGCGAACTGGATAAAATCGACGTACACTGTCTGCCTCACAGCGAGCTCACGAGTCAGCAACTCCCGCTTGGTCAAGCCTTTCTGGATCAAGTAGTTGCTTATCAGCGGGGTGAGGCCGCCAATGGCAGTTCCACCCAATGCCGCAATCGCACTCAGGGCAGCCGCGTTCATGTGTGTTCCTCCTTGTAGACCATGACAATGACGCCGAGATTCGCAGAGGTTAGATCTGATGTCCGAAGGTATGCGGTTCCCTGCGTTACTCGGTACTGCCGGTCGTTCCGTACATAGCCAGTGCTCGAAACGGGGCCGCGTACCTGGCTAGAAGCGGTAATCCAAAGCTAAGGCAAGGGCGTCATTTGCTTTCAGGGCAACACCAGGCGCGGCGGTTGAAACCACATGCCCCGTACCAATGTCCACGCTCGACTTCATGTCTGGATAACGCGAGATGCGCACGGCGTATATCAAAGTGGTGGGGATATTTGCATAGGTTACGTAGGCGAGGTGGTGCGGCTCCTGGTCGATTTCAAACGTAGGAGCGATCAGGACCTTCTTGATCGGTACTGGAAAACCGACGGCACCGAACGCTCGGGCCTGCCAACTGGTTGCATTTCCGCCGTAGCCGTATGCCTCGGCGTTCGTGCCGCGCACGCCGCCGCTCAATAAAAGTGGCAGTTTCTTATCGACGACTATTACCTTGGTGGCAACGCCATAGATGTCTCCGTTGGTTGCATTCTCGTGGGCAAATATTTGGCTGACGTATGGCACATTGGAACGAAGCACTCCTCCAAAAGCAATTGCCGGAATCCACTTGAAATGGTGGGCATTTTCAACGACCACCTTCGCTTTTACATTGAAGATATTCATGCCCGCATAATTGAACAAAGGACTGAATGTTGGATCGCCGCCGTCGGTGTGATTGTCTCGTGTGAAGCCGAACTCAAGCCAATTTCCGAAGCCCTCTTCGACAGAGACATTGAAGTAGTCTCCTGCCACTGGACCGGCCGTCACAGCGTGGTAGCTCAATGTGGGGCCGTTCCACTTCCGTGGAGCCGCCGGAACTACGTTGGCCCAAGGCTGAAAGAACACACCAGATTGACCGTCCATAGTCAATGCCTGTCCTCGCGCGGAGCGGCCATAAGCGAAAATGGCCGCCAGAAGAAAAGCGATTACGGTGAGGCGAACCACGGGCACTATGGCACGCATAGGAGATCCTTTCGACCGGATAGTTTCCGCAGGAGGAGTAGAGATGTGCAGCGTCCGCTCCAACAGACAATGTGACCTGCATACCCATCCCACCACGTTCACACGATTTAGAGGAGTAAGCGAAGCGTGAGCTAACCGTGAGAACTCTCGTTCGATCATGGCGGGGCGGAAAGTCGTAACGACCGCGGGCTGCCCTTGCTTCCTTACTGTGAGCTTACGTTCGCTCACTTATTTGAGCGCCTTAACGCAGATATGGTTCAGCCATGAGAAACCATCTGAATTGCCCAATGCCCCGTATTGAGACGATCGAAGCTGCTCCAGAGTCCAGTTCGCCCGTTCTCCGTGATTCTATGCATCCAAAACTTTGCCATAAAAGACCAATGACCAGACTGAAGACAACTTGCTTGAGTGCTGCAGCAGTATTGGTCTTAACTTCATTGACTCTCACCGCGCAAGCGCCGGCGTCCAGTGCAAGCAGGCTCGACAACACCGCGGCACAGGCACCGGAAGCCGGGGATACAAATGAGTCCGCCAAACTGGCTCTTAAGCTGACGAATCCGGTTGCCTCTCTGATCAGTATTCCTATGCAGAACTGGTTCGATTTCAACCTAGGCCGCAACAAAGATGGCTTCCGTTACACCATGGAGGCGCAGCCGGTGTACCCGATCCAGATCTCAAAAGAATGGAACGTCATCAGCCGCTCAACGATCCCCATTGTCTATCAGCAAAATCTCTATGGCAGAACAAGTCAGACCGGCCTGAGCGACTCGACCGAAAGCCTCTTCCTCTCACCTGTTCATACCAAGTCCTTGATATGGGGAGCAGGCCCGGTCTTCCTGGCTCCGACTGGGACCGATGGATTTCTTAGCACACGTAAATTTGGCGTGGGACCAACGGCCGTAGTGCTTAGACATGGTGGGCATGGCAACGTGGGCCTGCTTGCGAATCACATTTGGTCCGTCGCCGGTAGCGACAGCCATCCTTACGTAAGTCAGACTTATGCGCAACCATTCGTGACGTACACGACGAAGACGGCCTGGACTTTTGCCATAAACTCGTATGACACCTACGACTGGAGAACGGGTCGGTGGACAGCAGTCGTGAATCCAATAAGAATATCCAAACTGATGAAGTTCGGTCACCAAAGGATGAGCATCGGGGCGACACCTCGTTGTGTAGTGACGTCGCCTCAATACCAGCCCAAGGGATGCGGTCTTGAATTCAATGTGACGCCTCTCTATCCTGCGAGGCGGTAAGATCTCGCTCGAATACAATTGGCGCTTAAGAATGCATCCCTTTTGCCTCACCTCGGCAGCGCGACGGTCGAGCCCCGCACACATATGGGAATGCTGTGTCTCGACAATATTGAGGCGGTCTTAAGCGGTCGCCAAGTTCCATCGTTGGTGAAGCTGTAGCTGGTTTCCATTCGGCCGCCGGATTGGTCACTTTCCGAATCTTACCCAGTTGCTCTGACCGCTCAGATGAATTCGATATTCATATCAGTGAGCCAGCGGGCGGCGCCGAAATACCGTCTTCTCGAAAGAAGCCCCCCACAGCCTCTCGGCTGTGTGGGCTGTGTACGAAGTTTAATGCTTGGGTGCAGGCGGCACGAGAGACTTGTGCTCTCGCTTGATGGGGATGGTGATGACAGTTGGTCCTTCTGCCGTCAATGCCTTCTTGAATGCAACCTGAATCTCTTCCCTGGTCGACGCCTGTGCGGCAGAGCATCCGTATCCCTTTGCCAAGGAAACGATGTCAAGGAATGGCAGGTCAAGAGCCGGCACATTGGGAGTATTCTCGAGGTCGGCAAACTCCTTGAGAATGGCATATTCCCCGTTACAGGGCACGATGAAGATTACCTTCAGTTTGTGATGCGCCGCGGCAGAGAGGCTCTGAATCGAGTACTGCAACGAACCATCGCCGATGAGGGCAATGACGGGACGGTTGGTTCCGAGCTTTCGCTGTGCCAGGGCGATACCAACGGATGATGGGGCATTGTGCCCTAACCCACCGCTGGCATACGTGTAGTACGATGCCGGCTCGATCGTCGGCCACCAATGTAGAAAGTCGTTGTAGTTTGACGGAGATTCCTGCACTACGATGGCATCCTCAGGGCGGACCTCGCTCAGTGCCGCGTATGCTTCAATCACCGTGAGCGGCGAACCCGGCGTCGCGGGCAAGGTCTTTGGCACCTGTCTCGCTGATGGAGCCGTCCGCGCTGTACCTTCATCGACGAGTTGCAGCAGAGAGTCGAGAGCGAGTTTTGCGTCGGACAGGAGGCTGTCGCCAACCAGCGCGCTGCCCGCATCACTCGGATCCTCCGTAATCTGCAGAAGCTTGGCGCCGTCGGGGATCACCGGGCCGAAGACGAACGGATAGTAACGGAACGCCGGTGCACCGATCACCACAATGAGGTCGTGCCCAGCCAGCTGACTGCTGAGCGGGAGCATGGCACTGACTAGCTCCCCCTGAAAAAGCGGATGCGTCTCAGGGAAACAGGCTCTTTCAGCAGCCGGCGCACGGAACACTGGTGCCCGGAGTTTTTCCGCAAGGGCGACGCCCGCGAACCAGCCCCCAGCTTTCTCAACCTCAGCGCCATAGACAAGCACCGGTTTCTTCGCAGCGGAGATCCTCTTTGCAAACTCCTTAATGCGGTCTGGATCGGGTCCGACCCGCGAACTTACAGTTCTAACGTCCGCAGTGCCGAGGGCCGTCTTGTCCCAGTCGTCCAATGGAATCGAGACATAAACAGGTCCCGCGGGCGGCTGAAGGGCCAACGCGTACGCGCGCATGATAGCCCGCGGAACGTCCTGGGCGCGCTTCGGCTCATAGGCCCATTTCACGTAAGGCCGTGGCAGCGTAGTTTCGTCGCGATTTGTCAACAATGGATCGCAAATGATCATTTCCCTGGTTTGTTGACCAACGGTAATGATGAGGGGGGTTTTGTTCTGGAATGCCGTCATGATGTTACCCATTCCGTTTCCCGTACCCGCGGAGGTGTGCAAGTTCAGAAGAGCCGGGCGTCCTGTCGCCTGCGCATATCCGTCTGCCATCGCAACTGCTGTCGCTTCTTGAAGGCCCAGGATGTATTCAAAATCGGGTGGGAAATTCTTCAGGAAGGGCTCTTCGGTAGAGCCGGGATTACCGAATACAGTGGTCAGCCCCAGCGACCTCAATAGATCGTATGTAGCTTCCCAGACGGTTAGATCCTTCTCAGTCGCCATTCGTAGTTCCTCTCTGAAGCCGCCGGATGGAGATGAAGTATCCATAACCGGAACCGTACCTCGTTGGTAGCTTCCTCCCCATCAGACGCCTTTGAGTATCCGTTTTGCAGTGGGGCGGGGTTATCTGACTGTGAGGATTCCCAGGAGCCGTTCTTCGGTCATAGAAAGGAGTATTCGGTAGGGCAATCCTTCTCACAGTGAGATCACTGGCCGAGATTGAGTCTGATAAGCGATCGCCTGCAAAACATGCGAAGCGATAGAACTCCCACTAGCGCAACCAACACTGCGCATTCCCAACATCGGCTTGGGCGCGATCTTGATCGTTCTACGACACGTAATCACCGTTAGCTAGCGGCACCTCACTTCGCTTGGCCAAAGAACCCCACTAGCATTTGGTAGAGAAAAGGCCCTCGTACCGTCGATTCCATCATTGGCGGCTTTGCGAGGCATAGCTGCCACTGAAAGTTATCGACGCCATACGTCCCTCGAATTCAGTGAATGAAGCCTCGGCATGTGAGAAAGGTGTATCGAGTGATCAAACTTATAGAATTCATCGGGAAGATAAGTCTATTTGGGATCAGGGTGATCTACGATTTCTGTCACCCACCGTTTGAGGCCGGCCAGATTGGGCGGCAACTCGCGGAGACCGGCGCCAACTCTCTGCCGTTGATAGTTGCTTCCGGATTTGCGGTCGGAACGGTATTGACGTTTCACACTCGCAGCACGATGGTCATGTTCGGCGCTGGAGCTATGATCCCGACGGTTCAGGCAATTGCATTCTTCATTGAGATCGGGCCATTGGTAGCAGCTCTGCTCATCGCAGGCCGAGTCGGGTCGGGGATCGGCGCCGTGCTCGCGAATATGCGCGCCACGGAGCAGATCGATGGAATTGAATCGCTGTCTATAGACTCCTTCAAGTTCCTTGTCGTCCCTCGCGTGGTTGCATGCGTTTTGGCCCTACCAATCCTTACGCTGTTCATGGATTTCTCCGGCCTTCTTGGTGGATATCTGTCGGAATATGCCGCGTCGAGAATCTCCTTTCATCTCTATATCGTGCGCGCATTCGCAGATATTGCATGGTCCAACTTCATTCCGCCCACTTTGAAGACAGCCGTCTTCGGTTTCATCATCGGAACAGTGTCCTCCTTCTTTGGGTTCACAACCAACAAGGGCGCCCAGGGTGTCGGCGAAGCTGCGACAAACAGTGTCGTGGTCTCCTCGCTCTTCATTATTCTGGCCGACGTGGTGCTGATCAAGTGCATCTTATTTGCGTTTCCGGAGAATGCTCTATGAGTAACGACCCCACTGCGGCGGCCGTGGTCTTCGACCACGTCTCAAAAGCGTTTGGTACCAAACAGGTACTTCGCGACGTTTGCTTCGAATTAACTGCGGGGCAAGCTCTCTGCATTCTCGGTCGTAGTGGAACTGGCAAGAGCGTTACTCTCAAACTCCTGATCTCTCTCCTCAAGCCCGACCACGGACAGATATGGGTAGATCATCAGGAAGTCACGCGGATGAAAGAGACAGAACTCTCCAAGGTGCGCCGTAAGATGGGATTTCTATTTCAGGATGCCGCGCTCTTTGACTCCTTGACGCTTTACGAGAACCTGGCTCTTCCGTTGCAGCGATTGACCGATAAAACACAAGACGAGATTGACTCGATTGTCGACAAAGTTCTTGGTCAGGTTGGCCTAGGCAGTGACAAGCGGAAAATGCCATCTGAGCTCTCCGGCGGAATGCGCAAGCGAGCGGGGCTAGCCCGTGCGCTGGTGCTTGAGCCGAAGGTTTTGCTCGCCGATGAACCAAGTAGCGGACTCGACCGCATCACTGCCGCGGAGATTGACGAATTGCTGATTCAACAAAAAGTTGAACACCAGACTACCGTCATCGTCGTGACTCACGACGTTCACGGAGCCCGGCATGTTGGAGACAGATTCGCAGTCTTTGACAAAGGCGACTTGGTCGCATTTGGGACCGCCGCTGAAGTTGAACAAAGTGAAAATGAAACCGCGCGCAAGCTCATTTCTGAGGACTAGGACATGAAAAGCAAGAACCTGATGGTTGGACTGTTCGTGTTGGCTGGGCTCGTGCTCTTCATGACGGGCCTCTTCTTGATTGGAAATCGGCATGAAGCCTTTGCGCGGCACGTGGACTACTATGCCGATTTCACAAACCTCGCCGGCCTTTCCAAAGGATCGAAGGTTCAAGTGGCTGGAATGGATGCGGGTCAGGTTCTCGAAATTATCGTGCCTGCATCGCCCACAGCCCGATTCCGCGTTAAATTACGGATTGAGGATAGTCTCAAGGGGCTCGTGCGCACGGATTCTGTTGCGACGATTGGAACTCAGGGAGTCGTAGGGGAAACATTTCTACTCATACACCCAGGAAGCCAGAATGCATCTCCGGCTGCTGCTCTAAGCCTGCTACCAAGCAAGGAGCCGCTTGACATCTCGGCCCTCCTGGATCAAGGCCAGGGCCTAGTCGCAGATGTAGACGATGCCGTAAAGGATGCAGATGGACTCTTGAAGAAAACGGGCGTACAGCTTGGTTCAACCCTGGGGGAGGCCAATGCAACCCTTGCTAATGTGAATGACGTTGTTGTCGGGATCAAGCAGGGGAAAGGCGCTGGCGGAATGCTTCTCCAGGACCCAGTCGTCGCGGAACAGATCCGCCAAACGATTACAAGTGCTCAGCAAGCCGCCGTGGATCTCGCCCGGCTTTCCAACCAAGCCAATGGATTGATGACGGATATTCAAGCTCGCCATTTTCCCCAGAAGATTGATGAAACCATGGCCGTGGTGAAGAGCGCGGCATCGAATGTCGATGTGAGCACGCAGCAACTTCGTCAAACAATCGCGGAAGCTTCCATTCCGGATGAAAACGGCGCGACTCCCGGAATGAACATACGGGAGGCGCTTTCGAATGCAGATGCTGCTACCGGCAATGTGGCGGATGGGACAGAGGCTCTCAAACATAATTTTCTTTTGCGCGGTTTCTTTCGTCAGAGAGGCTACTTCAGCTTGTCACACATCTCTACCGACACCTACCGGAAGGATCGCCTGTTCACGAGCCCGAAAAACGCGCGAGCATGGCTATCGTCTAGCTCGATGTTCGAGAAAGATGTTATCGGAGGTGAGCAATTGACTTCCCAAGGTAAGCGTCTGGTAGATGCAGCTGTAATGAATCGCGGGGATTCCATCTTTGAAAGCCCTATCGTCATTGAGGGATATGCGAATGACGCAAACGCCCCGGAGCAACTCGCTATTTCTCGCAGTCGGGCGATCCTGGTGCGGCACTACATGGAGGTTCACTTCATGCTGGACGCTGCGCATATTGGCGTCGTGGCGATGGGGAATCTGCCACCAAGTGGACTCGACCACACGACTTGGGATGGCGTCTGCATCGTGGTCTTATCGCCACGGACCTAGCTACTAGTACCGTGACCGCGTGAATGCGTAATTAAGCTTTAGGCGGGCCAGCTTTCTTGTGAACTTCCACTGAATCGTGATCGTGTCGCGGTTGGTGTGGCGATTCCAGGCCTTGGCTTGGCGACGCAG
>Ga0224529_1000284_pt1 | contig 40526 bp, 22 predicted proteins | sample CBST50metaG_FD_179893 | JGI IMG/M metagenome (GOLD analysis project Ga0224529, IMG submission 179893) | Peat soil microbial communities from Stordalen Mire, Sweden - C.B.S.T50 | ecosystem: Environmental > Terrestrial > Soil > Wetlands > Peat | place: Sweden: Norrbotten County, Stordalen Mire...
TACCTAAAGACTGCCAGCTTCCATGCCACTGTTCAACCCTTTTTCGCCAAAATCTCTGCCTTACTCAGACAGACTCCTAGGCCGGCTTGACCGGATCGGTAACGGACGGCGGTTCAACGGCCAACTCCTGCGGCTTCTCTGCTTCCGTTTGCCCGGATTCCGGATTCTCGATTTCCGGAGGGTCAGGCTCAACTTCTTCCGGCTCGGTCTCCTGGAATTCGATCTCCAGTTCGGAGGCATCGTCCGAGGACGGGGCAGCACCAGCCGAGCCGAGCAGGATATCGATGCGATAGGCGGCGGCTTCGGCGGTGGCGAGGACCTCATGGACGGTCTTGCTCATCTCCTCGACCGCGGCGCGGCGGGGAGCGGCTTCGCCCGCGAGACGCAGCAGGGACGGCATGAGCAGCCACCAGAGCAGTTCTTCGTACATTTCGCGGACAAGATAGGAGTGGCCGTCGTCCTCGTGGACGCCGGTCAGCCAGCGCACATCCGGGTCGTGCCACAGGTCCGGCGAAAGGGCGATTCTTTCATCTCCGGCGGGCGACGCGGCACCTGATTTTTCCGCGGCATCCGAAGAGGCTTCCGGGCCTGAAGGCCCTGCCGTTTCCTTGGGCGCTATACGGGGGTTGAAACCCCCGCCTCCCTCCGTACCTTGTTCTTTCGCAACCTCAACAACTGCCTCCGGAGCTTTTTGTTCCGCAGCCTCTACGACTGCCTCCGAGGGGACCTTGGACTTTTCGGGCTCGGCGGCGGGGGCAGCTTCCGTGGCCGAATCCTCCGGCTTGCCGATGCCGGAACCAGTGAGCAGAACGACCTTGATGCGAGCGGCAACGCGCCAGCCTTCTTCGTCCTCAAAACCGAGAGCAGTAAAGGCCTGAGCGAAGGGCTCGCGGAGGCGGAGGCGATCAAACAGATCGAGCGCTACACGCTCCGGGTTTTCCGGATCGATGGATTCGGCCAGCAGTTCAAGCACGCTCCAGCCGAGGACCGGGCCCCACATGGCCGTGGCGGTGAACTGGGGGCTGGGGCTGGGAAGGACGCGGCGGGCGGCAACGGTCCAAGGCGCCGCGAAGAGGGCTTCAATGGCGGGAATGCGCATGGCCGCGCGGAGACGCTCGCGGAAGACCAGGGCGAGGAGGGCGTTGTTGCTTTGCAGGACAACGGACTTCCCTTCCGCACGCAGACGCGCCGCAAAGGCCGCCTGCGCCACGCGGAGGAAGTTGTCGCAGCGGCTCCACGCCAAGTCAAACAGATCCTGGCGCTCCAGTTCGATCTTCTTGTCGGTTCCGGTGACGAGGGCGCGGGGATGCTCGGCCAGGTCGGCAAAGAGGCGGACGACGGCCGGCTCCAACTGCTGGCGGAGCGCGTCGTGGACCGGGCGGAGTTCGAGATTGACCAGCGCATCCTGGAGGTTGGGAACGCCAAGGCCGTTGAGCTGGTCGCACAGGCGGTCCCAGGGCTGAGACGCCGTGGAGCGCAACTCCTGCCAGTCGAGAAAGACGTGGCACTCGTAGGCGTGGAGGTCGAGGGTCAGGCCGCGCTCCGATAAGTCATTGGCGCGGCGGAGGTATTCCAGACCAGTGAGTGAATCGCGCCAGGCAAAGACCAGGGCTGAATCGCCGTCGAGGCCCAGGCCCTCGCGCAGACGCCGCTGGCGAAGCTGCCCGGAGCCCTTGTCGGCGTAGGCAGCGGAGAAATCGATAGTTCCGCGGGTCTCGCCGTAACGATTGTTGTAGACCACCACCGCGCGGTCGTTGCCATTGCGGTTGGAGTAGGCAAAGACGTTCTCGTCGACGCGGCCGGAGTCCTGAAAGAAGTCGTAGAGGAGGAAGTTGCTGCTTTCGGCAAACAGGGCGCGGCGCTGGAGGAGAGGCGCAATCTCGCGCTCGTGGCGCTCGACGAGCCAGGGGTCAGCCGACTCGTCGTAGCGGGGGCGGTAGTACTCCATGCCGTACTTCTCGGTGAAGCCCTCGATTTGGCCGTGGCCAAACATGGGCAGGCCGGGAAGGGTGGACATTACCGCCGCGACGCCGAAGCACTTGTCGCCCTTGCCAAACTGGTCAATAGCCGTGCGCTCGTCGGGATTGCTCATGAAGTTGACGTAGCGCTTCATGATGTCGGGATCGAATTCCAGGGTGTTCTTGATGACCGAGCGGTACTTGGCGTTTTCCTCGTCGCGCATCATGTTCATGAAGGCGCTGTTGTAGACGCGATGCATGCCGAGGGTGCGGACGAAGTAACCTTCCATGAGCCAGAAGGCCTCGGCCAGGAGCAGGGTGCCGGGGACTTCGGCGGCGACGCGATCAACCACCTCGCGCCAGAACTCATGGGGCATGCAGCGGTCGAATTCCGCCTGGGACATGCCGTATTCGGCGCGGGAAGGGATGGCGCCGCTGGAACCGGGGCCGGGGAACCAGAGGCGATGGAAGTGGCGCTTGGCCAGGGTCATGGCCGCGTCGAAGCGGATGACGGGAAAGAGGCGCGCGACGTGGAGGATGGTCTGGATGACCTGCTCGCGCACGGCAGCGTTGAGGTAGTCGAGCTGGGCGGTGTCGTTCCAGGGGAAACTGGTGCCGTCGTTACCGTGGTAGATGTAGCGGGTTTCTCCGGAGGCGCGGTCGCGGCGGCGGAAGACCACCGCGGCGTCGGTCTGCTCGAAGTAATGGTCCTCGATCTTGATCTCGACGCGCGCGTCGTTGGAGAGGTCGGGGCCGTTGAAGGTGTAGGCGGGATAGGGTGTGTCTTGCCGGGAGACGAACCACTCGGGGTGCTCGACCACCCAGGGGGAGTCGATGCCCATGTGGTTGGGCACCATGTCGCTGGCGAGACGAACGCCGTGGTGATAGGCGCGGTCGCGCAAGTTGATATAGGCCGCCTCGCCGCCCAGATCCTCGGCGATGGCGTAGTCGTAGAGCGAATAGGCCGAGGCCACGGCGTCGCCGTTGCCGCAGAGCTGCTTGATGGTCTTGGAGGCGCGGCTGCGCTCCCAGATGCCGATGAGCCAGAGCGAATTGAGGCCACGGCGGGCCAGGAGGGCCAGTTCCTCGTCGGGGATCTCATCGAGGCGGGAGATGGAGCGGCCGTATTGCCTGCTGAGCTGGGCCAGCCAGACGTAGGTGCTTTTAGCAATCAGGACGGCGGTGGGCATCCAGGCGGTGTCGGGCGAGAACTTTTCGTATTCGTGAGCCGGATCGCCAAAGGTCGGCACCTCGGAACGGCTGACGATGGAGGGCCACTGCTGCTGACCGGTCCTTTGGCGGTGGCGGGCGGCGGCCTCGGCTTGCGCGCTGGGAGGATTAAACTGCGCCCAGATGGCCAGCTCTTCCTCATGAAGGATCTCGCTCGCCATGGCCAGAAAACGTTCCAGGCTATCGCCCAGGAGGGGCTTCCAGAGCTTGCGGATGAGGGCAAGCTGATCGGCCAGGGAGGTGGGCGAACCCACGGCGGGGGCGCGCAGAAGGTCCAGCAGGTTGAGCGGCTTTGAACCCTCAAGCGGGATCAACGGACGGGTGGCAAAGTAGTCGGGCAACTGCTGGGTCACCTGACGGTAGACGGTCTTTTCGGCCAGGGTCTTCTCTTCAAACAACTCCGCAAAAGGCTTGAAAGCCTGGTTGCGGTTGGCCGTCCAGAGCATGAGCAGTTCTTCAAGCGCCGCTTCGCGGTGGGGAGTGCCGTCGGAGGAGTTGGCGAGCCACTGCTGCGGGGTCTGCTGACCGCGAATCACAGTGATGCCGGGAAACTGCTCAACAAAAGTCAGGAGCAGCTTGTCCAGCGCTTCGGAGCCAACCTGCCCGGAGAACCAGTCGAGGGCCTTGGCCATGACCTCGGGGTCGTACTGCTGGCGGTAGCGGGCCATGAGGACGTGACTGGCCTCGTCGATGAGGCCCATGGCATAGAGCTGGCCGGCATGGACCGCCAGTTCGGGATGCTTTTCGACATCGCGAACCAGGTTCATGCGATGCGCGAACTCGCGGCAGGCGGCGAAGTTGGCAAAAACGACGTTTCCCGTATAGGAAAAAAGGGACTCCGCGAACTGGTAGCGTTCACGCGCACTCCGCGCAATATGGAATTCCATCATGTGAGACCGAGCTCCCTAACTCTTTCCACCAGCCCTGAACTGCCCAGCAAGAACAACGCTAAAGGGTAAAGTAACATCTGCGACGGCGAAGCTGCTCGAAGCTGTGATTTTAACCCCAGTTCGATAGGGTTGGCTGGAGGGATTCGGGGGCCGATTCAGGCTGGGGGGCGTTCGAGCAGAGGCTTGGATCGCCGGATTTTTTGCAGGGGCTAAAGCCCTGTATCGATTCGGCATTTTCGGCACGACCGAAGTCGCGCCTAAATAAGAAACGAGAATGCACGTTCAACAAAGCACAGAACGCTTGTGAGATTCATGCTTTCCCACCCATCGCAAAGAGCGCGATGGATGGGGCACCCAGTTTCATACCGTGTGGGTCGAAAAAAACCGGTGGACGATTATTACAACGCCCTCTTTGAAACACGCCTCAGTCCAGCGCCTTGTGGAAGCGGAGGATGGAGACGGTGAGCAGGCCGACGGCCATGGCGGCCATGACGGTCATCTCGGGCCACAGAATGTCCAGGCCCACGCCCTTCAGATAGACGCCGCGCAGCACAACCAGAAAATAGCGCAGCGGGATGCAGTAGCTGAAGTATTGCATCCACTGCGGCATGGTGCTGATGGGGAATCCGAAGCCGGAAAAGGTGATGGCCGGCATGATGAAGAAGAACGCGGTCACCATGGCCTGCTGCTGCGTGGAAGAGACGGTGGAGATGAGCAGGCCCACGCCGAGCATGCAGAGGATGAACAGGACTGCGCCCAGGGCCAGCACGGCGACATTGCCGCGGAAGGGCACCTGGAACCACAGCGAGCCGACCACCGCAATCAGCAGCACATCGGCCACGCCAATGAGGAAGAACGGCAGCGTTTTGCCGAGGATGAACTCGGCGGGGCGGATGGGCGTGACCATGATCTGCTCAAGCGTGCCGATTTCTCGCTCGCGGACCACCGCAAAGGCGGTGAGTGTGATGACCAGGATCAGGGTCAGGCTGCCGATGACTCCGGGCACAAAGAACCAGCGGCTGCTCAATTCGGCGTTGTACCAGGGGCGCTGCTCCAGTTCGATGGAGGGAATCGCGGAGACGAATTGCGGGGCGATGCGGTAGATGCGGTCCTGCTGGTAATCCTTCGCGAAGCCTAGAGCGATCTGGGTGATGTAGCTGGAAGCGATGAGGGCAGTGTTGGAGTTGGTCGCATCCACAATCACCTGGAGCGGCGCGGTCTGTCCCTTGCGCAGCTTTTGCGCAAAGCCGGCATCGATTTCGAGTCCGACGGTCGCATCTCCTTTGTCAATGAGGTCGCGAATCTGGCGCGAATCGGTGAGCTGGCGCTGGACTTCAAAGTACGGGCTTGAGGTAAAGCGCGAAACCAGTTCCCTGCTCTCCTGGCTGTGATCCAGATCGAGCACCACGGTGGGAACGTGGTGAATTTCGTAGGTGGCGGCGTAGCCAAAGACCAGCATTTGAATGATCGGCGGACCAATGAGGATGAAGCGCGTCCGCTTGTCGCGGAACACCTGAATGAACTCCTTGATCAACATCTGCTTGAGGCGGCCAAACATGCTTTACTCCAATCTCTTGTGGAAGCTATGGGTGGCCAGCAGCGCCAGCACGAAAGCAAAGACGGCCAGGGGAATCAACTCTGCGTAGAGCATGGCCGTGGGCGTCCCTTTGAGGAAGATCTTCTTGAGCACCGTGACGTAATAGCGCGCGGGCATGATGCGCGTAATCCATTGCAGGACGATGGGCATTTGCTCGATGGAAAACAGAAAACCCGACAGCAGGAAAGCAGGAAGGAAGGTGACCAGCAGCGCGATCTGGCAGGCGGCAAACTGATTCTTCGCCATGACGGAGATATAGAACCCGAGCGAAAGAACGACGACCAGAAACAACGCCGAGCTGCCCATCAAAGTGACAAAGGAACCGCGAAACGGCACATGGAACCAGTAGATCGCGATGAGCGCGCAGATCAACACGTCGAACATGCCAAGGACGAAGTAGGGCGCGAGTTTGCCGAACATGATTTCCATCGCGCTGACGGGCGTGGAGATCAACTGCTCCATGGAGCCGCGCTCCCATTCGCGCGCAATGGTCAAGGAGGTGAGGAACGCGCCGATCACCGACATCACCAGAGCCAGCACGCCGGGAATGATGAAGGCGCTGCTTTCCAGGTCTTCGTTGTACCATGTGCGGGTTTCAATGCTGACAGGAGCGGGTTGCAGAGACTGGCCGCGCTGCTGCAGCCAGTTGCTTTGCATCTGCGCGGAGTAGCCTTGCACCACGCCCTGCGCATAGCCGATGAGCACGTTGGCAGAATTGTCGTCGGTGGCATCCACAAGCGCCTGCACCTGCACCGGGCCGCCCGCCTGCAAACGCTGGGAGAAATCCCAGGGGATGACGATGCCCATTTTCGCATGGCCATCATCGAGCGCGCGGGCAATTGCGGGATAGCCGTCCACGACCTTCACGACTTTGAAATATTCACTGGCCTGGAAGCGCTTGAGCAGGTCCTGGCTTTGCTGGCTGCCGTCGCGGTCGAGCACGTAAACGGGCATGCCCTTCAAATCGAGATTGACGCCGTAGCCGAACAGCAGCATCAGGGTCACCGGCATGATGATCACAATGAACAGGCTGCGCGAATCGCGGAGGATTTGGACGACCTCTTTTTTGGCCACGGCCAGCATGCGCGTGAAGCTCATGATTTCACCGCCTCCTGCGTGTCGCGCGACGTGGTGAGAGAGACGAAAACATCTTCAAGGCTGGGGCGAATCTTTTCCACGCGCGTCACTGTGACGCCTTGATCGGCCAGGTACTTTTTGATTTGCGGAGCGGACCCGGTTGCATCCGGCACGACCAGATGCAGCGCGTTGCCAAAGACCGCGGCATCGCTGACGCCGGGCGCCGACTGCAGCGCTTCAACTGCCTTGCCCAGCGGATCGCATTCGATGAGCAGCAGTTCGCCTTTCATGGAGTCGCGCTTCAACTCCGAGGGCGTGCCGAGAGCAACCATTTTGCCGCGGAAGATGAGTGCGAGACGGTTGCAGTACTCCGCCTCTTCCATGTAATGCGTGGTGACAAAAACCGTGACGCCTTGCTCGGCCATCTGGTGAATGAGATCCCAGAACTGGCGGCGCGAGATGGGATCGACGCCGGAGGTGGGCTCGTCGAGAAAGATGATGGGCGGACGGTGCAATACGGCGCAACCCAGCGCCAGACGCTGCTTCCAGCCTCCAGGCAGCGTGCCGGTGATGAGATTTTCCTGGCCTTTGAGGTTGGCCATGGAAAGCGCCCATTCAATGCGGGCTTGCAAGTCCTTCGCCGGAACGCTATAGAGGCCGGCGAAAAGACGCAGGTTTTCAATCACCTTGAGATCGTTGTAGAGAGAGAATTTCTGCGACATGTAGCCGATGTTTTGGCGCACGTCTTCCGGGTTGCGGAAGACGTCAAACCCGGCAACCACGGCGCGACCCGAAGTGGGCTTGAGCAAGCCGCACAACATGCGAATGGTGGTGGACTTGCCCGCACCGTTGGGACCGAGAAAGCCAAAGACCTCGCCCTTGCGCACAGTGAGGCTGAGCCGGTCCACGGCGACAAAATCACCGAAGCGCTTGACCAGGTTTTCAACCACGACGGAGTTTTCCGGTTCAGGCATGGGATGAACCTCCGCCACTGACGGCATCGACGAACAAATCTTCGATGGTCGGGGACACTTGCTGGATCGCATCGAAGGGCACGCGCGCGCTGTTGAGCAGGGCTTCGAATTCGGGAATACGGCGGGAGGCATCGTCTACAACTACATGCACGCCGTCGCCGGTCAATACAAGGCTGGAGAGGCCTTGCGCAGATTCCAGTTGGGTCCAAACTAAGCGCGGATCCGCAGAGGTGATGGACAAAACGCCTTTGCCCATGCCGGCCTTGAGGTTCGCCGGGGTATCGCAGAAGAGCAGCTTGCCCTGATGGAGCAGGGCGACGCGGTGGCAGCGCTCGGCTTCGTCGAGATAGGCGGTGGAGGTGAGAATCGCCACGCCTTCCGAGACCAGTTCGTAGAGGATGCGCCAGAAGTCGCGGCGGGAGACGGGATCGACGCCGGTCGTGGGCTCGTCCAGAAGGACAACTTTGGGACGGTGAATGAGCGCGCAGACCAGACCGAGTTTCTGCTTCATGCCGCCGGAGAGCTTGCCCGCGAGACGCTTGCGAAATTCGCCCATGCCCGCGGCCTCAAGTAACTGCGTGGAGCGGGCGCTGCGCTCTGCTTTCTTCACGCCGAAAAGGTCCGCATAGAAGCGGATGTTTTCATCGACGGTGAGATCTTCATACAGGCCGAAACGCTGCGGCATATAGCTGAGAGCGTGCTTGGCGCCCTCGGGATCGCGAACGACATTGAAACCAGCAACAGTGGCCTTGCCCGCATCGGGCGCCATGATGCCGGCGAGCATGCGCAGGGTGGTCGTCTTCCCTGCCCCGTCGGGACCGACTAGGCCGAAGATTTCTCCGGCGCGCACGTCAAAGCTGAGCGCATCGACAGCGCGCACGCCGGGAAAGCTTTTGGTAAGCCCTTCGGCCACAATCGCGGATTGGAGCTGATCGGTCATTTTTGGGGGACGGCGGAAGGCTGTGCTTGCGGAGCGACTGCGGCCAGAGCAAGGTGCGCGTCGGCCGGCATGCCGGGCTTGAGTTCGTGATTGGGATTGTCGATGTCGATCTTGATGCGATAGACGAGCGTCACGCGTTCCTTGTAGGTTTGAATGCTTTTGGGCGTGAACTCCGCGGTGGAGGAGATGAAGGAGATGCGCCCGTGATACTTCTTGCCGGGATAGGTGTCGGTGGTGACGGCCGCCTCCTGGCCCCAATGGATGCGGCCCAGATCGGTCTCCGCGATATAGGCGCGCAGCCAGATGTGATCGAGATCGGCGAGGGTGACAACCGGGCTACCGGGGCCGACCACCTCTCCCAATTCAGCCTGACGCACGGTGATGACGCCGGCGGACGGAGCGCGCAGGATGGTGTAGTCGAGGTTGACGCGAGAAAGACCGAGATTGGCGCCGGCCTGGTTGAGGTTGGCGCGCGCGATGGCGATATCTTCCTTGCGGCTGCCTTCGACGGCTTCGTTATAGCGCTGCTGCACGGCCTTGAAGCTGGCCTCGGAACGCTTGACCGCGGTGGCCGCCAAATCGCGCTCCTGGGCCGTAACTTCATCCTTGGCGAAGAGGCGCTGGGCGCGGTCGCTGTCGAGCTTCTTCTGCTCGAGATCGGCCTGCGCATCGAGCACGTTCTGCTGCAGGGCCTTCACTTCCTGCTCACGAGTACCGGCCAGCGTGAGAGCGAGGTTGGACTCGCGCACGCGCACGCCGGCCTCGTCGACCCTGATCTTCTGCTTGTAGTCGGCATCTTCCAGCTGCGCCAGCAGAGCGCCGGGCTCGACTTGCTGGCCCTCCTCAATCGGCAGAGCAATGATGCGCCCCTGGACCTTGAAGCTGACAAGGCTTTCGTGGGCCTCGATGTTGCCGGACAGGGTGAGCTGATTGACGGGCGCCGGCTTCTTCATGAACCGCGGGTAGAAATACACACCGGCGGTAACAGCGGCGGCCAAAACTATCAGAACAGGTATCACTCGTTTCATCGCTTCAAAACCTCGCGTGCGGGTATCGGATTCATGCTTTCCCATGTCCCAAAATCGGGACATGGGGCACCCAGCTTCAACACAGATATAGGAGCTAAAAGCTCAGGGTTTCCCCACAAACTGCACAATGTTCTTTTCGGTATTGCCCATGGCGCGGGCCAAGGCAGCCTTCGCGTCCACATGAGATGTGACAGCAAGGATGTAGTTCTCTTCGGCGCGGGCCAGTTCGTCCTGAGCCGTGACCACCTCGACGTTGTTGGCCGTGCCCTGCTGGAAGCGGTCCTGCGCCATTTCAAGTTCGCGCTGCGCAAAGCTCTGTCCTTCTGCGGCAACGGCCACCTGCTCGGAAGCAGAATCGAGATTGAGCAGCGCTTCGCGCAGTTCCTCTTCAATGCCGCGGCACTGATCGGCGATCTGCTCGTCGATGCGCAAGACGCGGCTGGCCAGTTCCTGGGCTTCGCCGTCGCGGTCGCGATCGAAGACCGTGAAGTCGATCTGGCCTTGAATCAGGCCGGTTCCCTGCATGCCACCGATGCTGCGGCCGATGGCGCCGTAGTTGCCGTTGATGCTGAGCTTGGGATAGGCGCGGGCACGATTGGCGCGCTGCTGCTCTACCAATGCCTGCCGTTGCGTGGCGAGGGACAGATAGTCGGACCGCGTGAGCAGCGCAGCGGCCACGAGGGCGCCGGTCTCAGGCTGATCAAGACGCCGGAACTCAAGCGATTCGGCCAGCTCCAACGGCGTGGCAGGACTCATGCCCAGATTGCGCGCCAGGGCCAGGAGCGACTGTTTGAGCTGGTTCTGGGCTACGAGCAGTGCCTGACGATCGTTGGCCAGTTGCACCTGGGCGCGCAGCACATCGACGCCGGTCGCGGTTCCAGCATCGTGCTTGTCTTTGGCCAGCTTGAGCAGCGTCGTGGAATCGGTTACCCGCGATTGGGCAGCATCCGCGCGCGCCGCGGCCGACTCCGCGTTGAGGTAGAAGGCAGCGATGGAGCGGACGATGAGATCGCGCGCATCCTGCAAATCCAGCTTGCCTGCGTCGAGCGCACGCTCGCTGGCCTTCAGGCTGCGATAGCTGGCGAGATCGACGATGTTTTGCTGGGCATAGACCCGCACATCGTAATTGGAGAAAGGACCTACCACTTCGGGCAAACCGGGCGAGGAGATGCCGAAGGCGCGCAGATCGCGGTTCTGGAGGTTGGCGTAGGTTTGTGCGTTGACCCGCGGCAACAATGCAGCCGACAGACGGCGCTGGCGCGTGCCTTCGGCCTCATCGACACGGGTGCCGGCGGCGAGCACGCCGAGGTTGGCCTGGAGCGCCTTTTGGATCGCATCCTGCAAGGTCAAGCGGTACGGCGCGGGCTGCTGCGCCGCTGAGATCGGCCCGGGAATCAGGCAGCCCAGAACGAGAAGAACGACCATACGGAAATCGGATTTCATGATGCCTACTCTTTGCCGGAGACGGCGACTGCTCTCCAGAAGTGCTGAAAGCTGTCTTCAATCCAAACTTCGAGCGCAGGCTTCTCATGCAGCGACCAGAGCAGCACGGTCCCCATGAAAGTCTGCAGAACCTGAATCGCAACCTTTTCCTTCTTCAAATGCGGATCGATTTCGCCGCGCGCCTGCCCGGCGGCCACAACCTCCGCGATGAGCTTGCGTCCCTTTTGCATGTTGAGCTCGATAATCTGGCGTACGCCCGCGCTGGCGAGGAACGAAGAGATCAGAGCGCGGGCCAGGTCCGGACTGCGGCCCGGTTCCTCAGTGGCTCGCAAGAAGAGGTGATGGAAGACAGACTGAATCGTCTGCTTACCGTCCGCAACAAGCGCCAGCGCTTCGGAGACCTTGCCGAGCTGAATCTCGGCCATCACGCCCAGCACGTGGTCTTTGCTCTCAAAGTAGTTGAAGAAGGTCCCTTTGCCCACGTCCGCGGCTTCGGTGATGTCTTCCACCGTAACGTTGGGGAAACCACGCTCGGAGAAGAGCTGAAGGGCGCACCGAAACAGACGCACGCGGGTTTCCGCGGCGCGGCGCTGGCGGCGCCCCAGGCCTGCCAGATGGGCGAGGTTCCCGGCAGCCAAGTCTTCAACGAGCGGGTTGGGGTTTGAAAATCGACTTTTGCTCATATACGAATGACGCTCAATTCCGACTTCCAGTCATATATTCGCGCTGCCCATCCGATCTGTCAAGAGAATCTTTTGAGGCACGGGCAAGAGAAGCTGGATTTGGAGCGGCACATCGAGTGTCCGGAGCCGGAGAGGACAGCATTGGTCCGCATGCTGTTCTATTTAAGTTGCTTGCGGTGAGGATAGTGAGTGGATCGCGGTTGGATTCCAGCCATGCCGGGGATGGTGCTGTTCCTCAAGGCACTCAAACATCTCGACGCGATTCAGGCCACGCTGTCGAACTGCCGGACTGCGCGCTTTGGCATTTTCCTCGGCGCGCAGTTTCTGGGGAACGGCTAAGCAGGTGCGATCACTGGAGGCGCACGGAACCCGATGGCATGGCTTGATTGTGCGCGCCGAAACGCCGGACGCCCGCGCGAATTACCTCGCGGATCCCCACAGGGCTTTGCTCCGGCTCTTCATAGCTGGCCGGGCCAGCCACCTGCATCGGATCGAAGACCGCGATGTCCGCGGTGTAGCCAACGCGCAGCAGGCCTTTTTTGCGCAGGCCCATCCGCTCTGCCGGCTTGCCCGTAATTTTGTGAATCGCAGCCGGCAGTGGAAGCCATTGCGGATCGTCAAGGCTGCGCCGCAAAAATGAGGGGAAGGTCCCATGCAAACGTGGATGCGGCCGTCCCTGCACATAAAAACCGTCGCTGATGATGCAACTGAGCGGGTGCGCCAGATTGACGCGCAGATTCTCTTCGCTCTGGTTGAATTCCAAAATGTTGACCTTGCCGCGTTCCTCCTCGATCAGCTGAAAGACGGCCTCCATCGGATCGACGCCGCGTTCCAGCCCAATGGCCTGCAGGCTCATGCCAACGCAACGCGCATTCTTCGCAGAAGCCACGGCACTGACCAGTAATTCATCCCATCCGTTGGCGATGGAGCGCACAGCCTGCGCGGCAAGGTTGGCACGCAGGTCCGGGTCGGCGAGGCGTGCGAGCAAGGCCTCGATGCCGCCAGCCAGCGCAGGCTGCGGCAAGAGCTGGGTCATCACCGTACTGCCCGCAATGTAGGGATAGCAATCGAAGGCCACATCGATGCCGCGTTGCCTAGCGGCCTCAACGCGTTCGAGGGCGCGGGCATTCAGTGTGCGATTGGCCTTGCCCACAGCCTGCAGATGCGAGATCTGCAAGCGGCATCCGCTCTCCTCGGCTAACCGCAGTTGCTCATCGATCGCCTCAAGCAAGTGAAAGCCGTAGTTGCGCATGTGCGTGCAGTGAATTTTGTTGCGCCGCGCGACCACCTTGCAGAGCGCGAGCAGCTCTTCGCGTGGAGCGCCCGATCCAGGGGCATACATCAGGCCCGTGGAGAAGCCAACCGCTCCATCGGCAAGCGCCTCGTCGAGCGTTGCGATCAATTGCTCAAGCTGCGCCGGCGCGAGCGGTCCCTGGACCATTCCTGCCACGGCCACGCGCATGCTGCCATGGCCTGCCAGAGACTCGGCAAGGACGGGAAGATCCGCTTGCGTGGATGCCTGCAGATAGGACCTTGCGGAGTTCCATCCCCACGTGCTTCCGCCGCAGAGAATTCCGTTGGCAAAGGAGCGCAATTCTTCCCTGTGATGACCACAGGGAAAGGCCGAGAAGCCGCAGTTGCCGACTACTTCGGTGGTGACGCCCTGCAGCAGCTTTTCGCGACGGCCCTCAAGGACATGAAGATCGGAGTGGCTATGCAAATCGATGAAACCCGGCGCAACAATCAGCCCATGGCAATCGATGTTCTCGGCCTCGGCGGGCAGCTCGAAGCTGCCCATAGCTGCGATCAGGCCATCGCGCACCAGGAGGTCTCCCGTGACTGCTTCCCCTCCTGTTCCATCGATCAGCGTGCCCTGCGCCAGGACAAGATCTCGCGCCATGCCTCACACTCCCTCGCAGAAAAGAATCCGGCTACGGAGCGCCTCAAGACTGCGCCTCGCACGCCGGAGTGTTGGTGGCCTTGAATCAGGCTGAAGGCTACAGCATATCAGGCGAGTGCCGGGGGCATTGGTTCGAGAACGCTGCTGACTTGTTGCAGCGTGAAGCGGAAGGTCTCAGGTTGGGTTGAGGCAGGCCGAATTCTGGAAGGCGCTATCGGCAAGACCGCGCTTACCGGCCGGGCAGGAGTATCTACAAACTATCTTGGGCCGAGGGACCTTTGAATGCGTACCAGAGTCCAGAAAACCATCTCTCGTGGGCTAAAGCCCGCATTGATGATGCGACTTGAGTGGCACGGCTGAAGCGGTGCCCTTTCAAAACAGGACATATTCAGAGGTTCACTAAGTGTGAGAGTGCAGCGCAAAGCTGCACTCTCACTGTTGAGCCACCGTTTAGAAGACGACCTTGCCTGCAAACTGCACAAGGCGTTGCGTGTTCATTTGACTGCCAATCACACCGAGACTTGAGCCTAATCCATTGGATGGCGGTGAGAACTGCACGTGGTTGAAGGTGTTGAAGATCTCAACTCTGAACTCGAATCCCAGTTTTTGATCGGGCCCGAACGTTGTGTGCTTGAAGGCGGCAAGGTCCCAGTTGTCAATGCCCTGCGCTTTCAGGGTCGAATCGACACGCGGTTCGTTTCCGAAAGTATACGGTGCGGGTTCCGTGAAGCATGCCTGGTTGATCCAACCCAGATTGCCAGCCAAGCCGCTCTTCACGCGAGCATCCGCGCTGCCGCTGGTTGCCTTTTTGCAGCCGGCGACGACATTGGGCCGAAGTCCAGCGCCATAGTAGTTGGCGCCATTGCCCGGCGCGTTGATGTTGATGGGGAAGCCATCCTGGAATGTTGTGACTCCGTCGATTCCCCAACCGCTAACGAACTTGTCTGCCACGGGCGGAAGATCGCTCAGGTAGGTTTTGTTCTTGCCCACCGGGAGGTCCAAGACATAGCTGACGATGAGATGCTGCGGAACGTTTTGCGAGGAGAGCGATTTCTCGCCGCGCAGATTGTTCCAGTCCTGGATTCCTCCGGAGCCGCCGCTTTCCAGCCAGGATGTGATGGTGTCGGTGTTGCTGAGGAGTTTGGACCATGTGTAAGCGGCCAACAGCGTGCCGCCACCGTTGAAGCGCTTCTGCAGGGTGGCCTGCAGCGAGTGATAGATGCTGCTGAAGCTTCCCTGCCCGGCATATTGAAGGCCTGTGTACTGCGGGAAGGGACGCAGCAACTGTCCAACCGTTGTGGTCGCCGACGACATCGCGCTGCCGGGGTAAGAACTCTTGGCGAATGGGTTCGTGACAAGCTGAGCGATATCCACGGCCTGACCCGCAGCAGCTTGCTGTGCCGCCTGGGCAAGATAGTTGTCTCCCAGCTGGTCGACCTGTTGACTGTACTGTGGCAGGTGGGTTCCCTTGTTGGCGGCGTAGGCCACATCGACGAAGAAGCCGCCCAAGAGTGTGCGCTGGATGTCGAAATTCCATTGCTGCATGTAGCCGTAGTTGTACTGGGGAATGTCGAACGTGGGACCGGATCCCTCAACTTCCCCGACAAATACCGGCGCGCCGCTCGCCGTCCGGGAGGACCCGGGAGGCAAGATGAACGATACCCACGGCGTGGTGATGGTGTTGGATGGAATCTGCGGATTGCCGTTGTTTCCCGTGTAGCTGGTTTGAATGGAGTTCACAGGGTCGTTGAGTGGATTGGTCGCCCAATTGGCATCGAGCGGAATCCAGAAGAGTCCATATCCGCCGCGGAAGACGGTTTTGGGGTCGATGCTGTAAGCGAATCCGATGCGCGGTGCGACTCCCAAATAGTTCGGATCCAGATTGTAGCGGCTGGTTCGTCCGCCCGGCGTGGCAACCAATTCAGGAGTGCCGAGCACTGTGATGCCAGCGGCAGCGGTCGCAAGCGGATCGACTGCGGTGGGGTTGAAGTACGACTGCCGGTTGTGGCGCTCGGTCCACGGAGTCTGGTACTCGTAGCGCAAACCAAGATTGAGGGTCAACTTGTTGGTGGCATGGTAGGTGTCGTTGAGGTAGCCAGCGAGCAGGTTCTGTTTTCCAGCCACCAGGTTGGGAATGACCGCATTGCCGAAGAAGTGGTTGCCCACGTTGCTTGGGTTCTGGGCCCATCCCAACAGGTAATCCGCAAAAGCCAGGAAGTTTCCGTTGCCCGGCGCAATCCCGGCGGGTGCTGTAGCGGCGGTATAGTAGTCCCCCGTGTAGGAGCCGCTGAATCCCAGGGAGCCGCTGACGATATTGCTCTGGGCGTAATCGTCCAGGGTAATTTCGTATTGGAGTCCGGCCTGGAGAGTATGGCGTCCCATGACCAAGGTGAGATAAGGGGAGAACCAGTACTGGGTGTCATGGTCGACGATGTAGCTCTGGCCCTGCGAGGCCATGGGGTCGTCCGACATCCCGAGAACGTCGGGGGTAGGCGGCGTTCTTTCCGAAGCTGGCAATTGGCCGTTGAATGAAGCGGGCCAACCGATCGTGGTGAAATCGAATCCCGAGTTCTTTGGAGTCCTCAGGTAGTTGAAGCGGCTGGCGGATACGTCCAGATTGCCGATCACGTTCGGGCTGAAGACGTAGTTGTAGCCGATGGCAATGGCCTTGGACGTCATCACCTCCGTGCAGCGATCCTCGCAGAGGCCGGTGCCGAGCGGGTCCGCAGGCTGATTCAAATTGTTCCATTGGCTGAAGCGGACAAACAGGTGCTGCGCGTCGTTGATTTTCTGATCGACGCGGAACAGGTTCTGGTTCTGATCGCCGCCGGCGCCATAGTTGGCTACATAGTTGAACTTGCCGGTGGAGGAGTTTGTTGGAGCCGGCCACAGGTCAAGCAATGCTTTCGCCGTGGGATTGATCCTCTTGGTTGGAATGACAAAGCCCGGCCCGGTTCCAGCCGCATTCAGGAAAGGAACGGGAGAGTAGGCTGCGTTAGCACAGCCGCCAACCCCCAAGCCAGAGGCGTTGGGCGTGGTTTGAAGGTTACCGCCGCAGGGGTCGAAGATCTGCGGGACGTTGAAACCGGCTGCATACGCGGTGAGATCTCCGGCCTTCTCGGCGTCCGTTGGGACCCTGGATTGGAAGGTGACACCCCGACGTAGCCGGAAGCCCTCATAGCTGTAGAAGAAGAAGGTCTTGTCCTTGATCGCCCTTCCACCGAAGTTGGCGCCAAACTGATTCTGCGTAAAGGGCGGCTTTGCCAAACCGCTGTTATTGGAAAACCAGTCGTTGGCATTGAGGACCTTGTTGCGGATGTACTCATAGGCCTCGCCGTGGAAGGCATTGCTGCCGCTCTTGGTGCTCAGGTTGAGAACTCCGCCTGCCACCTTTCCCCACTCCGGGCCAATGTTGTTCGTCTGAACCTTGAATTCCCCGATGGAGTCCTGCGTTGGAATCAGGATGGGGAGGTTGATGTATCCGATATTGAGCGGCTGGCCGTCGAGATATTCGGCACTTTGATTGGCGAAGGCGCCGCCGATCTGGAAATTGCTCCACGAGAACGGATTTTGGCCGGTCGCCGTGGCGCCCGCCTGTCCTTGCATGACAACGGAAGGCGCGACTTCGACGAGGCTGAAAACGTTGCGTCCATTCAGTGGAAGCTCATCGGCGTTCCGCTCTTCCACCACCTGCCCCAGGGAGGATGTTTCTGCCTGTAACAGTGGCACGTCCGAGTTAACGGTCACGGTTTCACTTACCTGACCGACGGTAAGCGTCACGTCCAGGCGGGTCGTCTGTTGTACCTGAATCACGACGTTTTCCCGGTTGACGCGCTTGAACCCGGTTTTTTCAATCACCAGGCGATACTGGCCAGGGTTGAGATTGACGAACGAGTATAGCCCGGTTGCGCCCGTGGATTGCGTTTGTTTCTCCGCGGTGGCGGCGTTGATGAGCGTGACACTTGCTCCCACTTCTGCCGCACCGGTCGTGTCTGCCACCGTTCCAGTCAACGAACCGTAGGTCGACTGTGCTCTGAGTACAAGAGAGCACGACACGAGGAACATGACGCTGAAAAGGCCGAACACGAGAGTCCGGCCTAACATCGCTCTTTCCACTCTTAACATGGTGCCTCCAAAACTGTAGAGGTATACCTCTACACGAAGGATTACGGGAGCACCGAGGGATCTGTACCAGAGCAGAGGAGAGAATTCGTTTATTTCTTCGACGCGGCTTGAAAGAGCGCATATTCGCGCTTTGCATCGGCGGCACGTCCGGCGATCGAATAAAGGTGCACCAGACGGTAGTGCACGAGTTTGTCGACGTTGGTTTCCTGCTCGGCCGCGACCAGGATTTGGATGGCGGTCTGGGAGTTTCCCAGCTTTTCGTTCGCTTCCGCAAGATTCAAGCTTGCCCACTGGGGAGGATGTTCGGCCCGCATTCTGGGCTGAAGGAAGTCGCGTGCGGCCGCATACTGATCCATCTGGAGCATGCACCTACTCAGGTGGGCAGCCGCTCGCTCGTCGGCAGGATAAGCTGCGAGCTGTTGGCGGAAAGCCTGGGATGCCTTTTCCCATTCCTCGTGCTTCTCGCGGAACAGGCCAAGGCTGTAATAAAGGTCATCGGACAGATCGGGATGCTCACGCGCCAGTTGCTCATACTCCGCAGCCGCTTCCTCTTCGTGTCCCTGGTCCGCCAGAACATCGGCGTGGAATTGTTCCAGATAGGGCGAAGCGGGGAAGCGTTCGTCGCAGACCTCGATCTGACGCATGCCCTCTTCGCCGCTCAGCACCGACAATAAGTAAAGAAGGGCGGGGTCTTGCGGATGCTGCCGCCATCGTTCGACGGCTTCATTCCAACCAAGATCGGGACTGAAGAACGGAGAGATGCGCGCCGCCTCTGGAAATGCGGCGCGCGCTCCCGAAGGCCCGGCGGTGGGGGCTTGCCTCAGAGCGGAAAGGAAAGGCTCGGAACCTGGCGCCTTGCTCAATTTGCCTGCAAAAAACTGACCGCTTCGAATGTAGGATTTAGCCAGTTGCACAAGAGCGAGGTCGGCGGGGTAGTCAGCGCTGGCGAGAACAGCCTGGTAAATCACCGCGGCTTCAATCGGCTCATCGATATCGAGATAGCAGGGCGCAACGGCAAAGAGGACGCGGGGATTCTTGCGTTCTTCACGATAGATTTTGGCCAACATGGGCTTGAGACCATCGAGGTCTCCCATCCTGCACTTTTCCTGAGCCAGCAGCGCGTACGTCTCAGGAACATATTGTTGTTTCAGGGCCAGAGAGTAATAGCGCATGGCATCGGCAGAGCGCCCCTGAAGTTGCAGGCTGAGGCCGAGATCGGTGAGCACCCCAACGGAAGAAGGGGCTTGAGCGAGAGCCTTTCGATAGAACTGCTCGGCGGCCTGATATTGCTTGGCTTCCATTGCCTGGCGCGCGGCTTGGAGCAGGGAGGGCTGCTGAGCCTGCATGGAACATGCGATGAACGCGAACAGAAGAACAAGCCCAGGCAGCAAGCTGCGGAAAATCTTGAGTATCCCGGCAGCGCTGCAGCTGGCAGATACTCTCACCCAGATCATTCAGGCAAGCCTCCTGCGACCGCATATGAAAAGCTCCCTTCAAAGACCGCGAGAGAAGGAATCACCCTAGCTTCCTCTGAAGGCACTGCTTTGTCAAGCAAGATGGACACGTGCGCGATCAGCGCTCGGCAGTGCGTCGCTTCCGGGGCATATGATAATCTTCGCTCGTGAATCGCAGTCCTGTTGCCGGCATGAGGGCATGAATGAACCAGTCGCGGCGAGGGTTTCTGATTGGTAGCTTGAATGCCGCAGCGGCGGCAGCATTCGGACAAGGCGTCGTTCCGCACCGAGTCGCCGTTGCGCCGCGCGGGAAGAGGTCGGGCCTGCCTTACGACGCTCACTTTGTGGAGATAGCTCACCAGGCGGGAGTCGATCACCCCGTGCTTTATGGTTCTCCTAACACGAAGGACTACATTATCGAGTCGATTGGGTGCGGATGCGCCTTTCTGGACTACGACAACGACGGATGGATTGACATCCTGGTTCTTGGCGGAAGCACGCTGACGGGTCCGGCCCCAGGAATCACCAATCGGCTCTACCACAACAACCGGGACGGCACGTTTCGAGACGTTACGGTGGAAGCGGGCCTCACGAAGACCGGCTGGGCCTGCGGGGTGTGCGTTGGAGACTATAACAATGATGGATTTGACGATATTTTCCTAACCTATTGGGGGCAAAACGTCCTGTACCGGAACAATGGGAACGGGACTTTTACCGACGTAACCCGCGAGGCGGGATTGCTGAGTTCCGCCACACGCTACGGGACCGGTTGCACCTTCCTGGACTATAACCGGGATGGATATCTCGATCTTTTCGTTTCGAACTATGTCGGTTTCGACTACGCAAAGTCGCCGCGCCCCGGGGATAAGTCCTATTGCTTTTTTTTGAACATGCCGGTCAATTGCGGCCCGCGGGGACTGCCTTTCGGCGGACATAGCCTTTATCGCAACAACGGCGATGGGACATTCCGCGATGTGAGCGAGGCGAGCGGGATTTCGGCGCCGCGGAGCAACTACGGCCTGACCGCAGTTGCTGCCGATTTTGACGACGACGGATGGCCGGACATCTACGTGGCATGCGACTCAAGCCCCAGCCTTCTGTTCATCAACAACCACGACGGCACCTTCAGCGAGGAAGGCGGCGTGAGAGGTGTTGCCTACAGCGAGGATGGCAAGGAGCAGGCAGGCATGGGAATCGCCGTCGGCGACTATAACGGCGACGGTCACCTGGATATTTTCAAGACAAACTTTGCCGGAGACCTTCCCGTGCTTTACCGCAATTTAGGCAAGGCTATTTTTGAAGACGCCACGCGGGAGAGCGGCCTGGCAGTGGACAACCGGTTTGTGTGCTGGGGAACAGGCTTTGCGGACTTCGACAACGATGGGTGGCAGGATATCCCTATCGCCACCGGCCATATTTACCCGGAGCTCGAACGCCGCTATCCCGACTCGCCCTACAAGAGTCCACTTCTGCTTTACCGCAACTTAGGGCACGGGCATTTCGAGGAATTGTTCGATGAGGCCGGCAGCGCGATTCAAGAACCGCACTCAAGCAGGGGAATCGCATTTGGAGATTTCGACAACGATGGCGACCTCGATATGTTGGTCATCAATTTAGGGGAACCTCCGTCGCTGTTTCGAAACGATGTTTCCGGAAGCAATCACTGGATCAAGATCAGGCCAGAGGGCACGGTCTCCAATCGCTCCGCAATTGGCGCACGCATTGAAGTGGAGACGAAGGGGATGAAGCAGATGAAGGAGCAGCAGAGTCAGTCGAGCTTTCTCTCCTGCAATGATTTTCGGCTTCATTTTGGGCTGGGCAGCGCGCTTGTGGCCGATGTGCATGTGCGCTGGCCAAGCGGTCAACACACCTCTCTCACCGGACTCAAGGCCGACCACCTCTACACGATCAAGGAAGGCATCGGCATCATTCCCAATCGCGGCTGAAAGTGATGGATCCTAAGGATGATTCGCTTCTTTCCTCAGGAGTGCATACAGAAGAGGCTTTCCGGTCGGCTTTTTGCTGCCGCCATGCGGCTCAACGGTCACGAACACAGCGTCAATCTCAGCCAATTGTTTCGGATCATCGGAGCGGAGCACCCAGCGACGATTGGATTCGCTGTCCATGTATAGGATGCCAAGATTCATGGGGTGCTGCGCGCTTTTCGTTTCTGCATCCCGCTGTCCCCAAACCTGGAAGACGCTTGCATTCTTGGCTCCCGGTTGATGGTCGAGGTCAAACGCATAAAACACCAGGGACTTGTTCTGCGTGTAGAAGACCCGGCCAAACGCACTGCGCGTACGGCTAACGCTATCGACGTCGAAGACATCGGCGATGTAGAGCTTTCGCGCTCCCATCAACTCGCGGATATCACGATCCGACGCCAGATATTGTTCATCCTCTTTGAGACGGCGTTCCTGATCCCGACTCGTCGATCTCAGATCCGTCAGTTCCGATTCCAGCGAAGCCGTATGGAGAAGATAGCGATTATGATCGGCCCGCAGAGTGGAATAATCGGCCTGCAGGACCGCGTAAGCTTTTTCACTCGCTGCGAGTTCATTGGCCAGCTGGTCGCGGTCGAGGAGCAACTGGTGAAGCTCCGATTCCCTCTGGCCATTCAAGGCTCCCAGTTGGTTGGCATGCTCCTCGGCAACGATCGACGCCGCACGCAGCGTGGCAATTTCTTGATCTTTATTGGAGATCTGCTGCTGAAGACTGGACATCTGCGCGGTCTGCGCGGCCGACAAATCGGCAGGCGCTTGTTTCTCTGGCTCGCGGCTTTGCTCCCTCTGGGGCTGGACCGTCGCCAACTGATGGGTTTCGGCGCTCTTTTGCACCCCCATGCGATACGCGCCGAGTGTCAGTGCGATCACCGCGCAGGCTGCGAGAGAGGCGATTGCCAGTCGCATGCGGGGGTTCGAGAACAGCAGGGCCTTGGCGCGGCGGGGCTTGCCGACCTCGATGGAAAGAACTCGTTGCGACTGTTGCCTGCCAAGCGCAGCGAGGAGCCTCTCGCCGGCTTCGCGATTGTCCCACTTCAGGGCTTCTTCGGACAGGTCCTCGTCTGCCGAAAGAAAGGCCATGCCCTCGTCGCCGATCACGCGGTACTCCTTGTAATATTTCCGGCACGAATCGCATGTCTCCAGGTGCCGATCCAGATCCCTTTGCTCCCGGATACTGAGCAACCCTGGCTGTGCCAGCGCACAAAGCTCAATGAATCTGTCGTGCCCGTCGCCTGCTTCAGTTCTTTCCATTGTGATAATTCCGCAGCCTTTCAACTATCGCGCTTTTGCGCAGCCGTTCAAGACCCCTGTAAAAGTGATGGCGGACGTTACCAAGAGGCTCGTGAAGACGTTCGCTGATCTCACGCAGGTCAAGATCTTCGAAATAGAACAGTTTCAGAGTGTTACGCTGGACGACGTTCAAATCTTCGAAGGCGCACTTCAAGTAATTGAAGTCAAGTTTCCTTCCGATTTCCCGCTCCACATCCGCGTTTCCAACCAAAGTTCCTTCAAGGTCATCCGTCGCAATCCCCGTGCGCAGGTAGAACCCGGTTCGCAGCAGATGCGCCTTTCGATCACGGGCCCGGCTGTACGCAACCTGGACAATCCAGACTTTTGCGCTTCCCCGGGAGGGTTCGAAGGAGCCGGCTTTTCGAAACACATACAAAAAACACTCCTGAACGACCTCCTCCGCCTCGCCAGGATCGCGGAGGATACGGAGAGCGATGCTGTAGACCATTCTGGAGTGGCGGCCGAAAAGTTCCTTCATCGCGTCTGGATCTTCGTGCCGCAAGCACTCAATGAGCTTTTCATCGCTCAGGGGGAGACTCTCGACAGTTTCAGAGACGGCAGCCAAGGTGCAATGCAGTGCGCGCTGCAGTGCACTCTCTTCAGGCCTTCGCACCGGGAATAGACCGAGACTCTCGGACAGCGCCATTCCTCTGATCGATTCAGGATCACTGGCCAATGAAAGGATCCTCGTGAAACAAGCACACTATACGCTCCTCAATGAAGGATGTTCCAGAACTTTGTGCGGCTGAAAAGCCGTCAAAAAAATCACAAACAGTGGTACAGATCTCGCCGCTCCATCGTATGCAATATAATTGCGCCCATCCAAAGGCCCGCTCGCGCGTCGTTTGCAACGTCCTGGCCTGGAGTGAGTTCCCTTCACGCCATACGCGCTCGAGGAGGACAGAAGTGCACGATCTTCACTCATTGCGAAAAACCAGAAGTCGGCACCGATCTTCCGCATTCCTCCTTCTCGCTTCCCTTCTTCTTTTGATGCTTTTGCCCTGGATTGCGCCAGCACAATCAACTACCGCATCCCTCACCGGAAGAATCACCGATTCCCACCGGAAGGTGATTCAAGCGGCCACCGTCCGGGTCATCAATACGAGCACGGGGATTCGCTATTATGGCCTGACCAATGCGGCAGGCATCTATTATGTCTCTGACCTGCCCCCGGGAAGGTACCGCATCGATATTGAGAAACTTGGTTTCATTGCGGTCATTGAGTCCGGGATCATCCTTCACGTTCAGGATGCTCTTGAAGTGAATTTTGAAATGGAACTCGGCTCCGCGTCGGAAAGCGTGACGGTGGAGGGCGGGGCGCAGCGGCTCGACGCGGAATCATCCAGTCTCGGTACGGTGGTGGAACGCCGCGAGGCCAATGAACTGCCTCTCAACGGGCGCAATGTGTTCAATCTGATTGCCCTTGCCCCATCCGTCATTCCCCAGGGCAGTGCGACAGGAACACCGGTGGGTGTAAACCCCTTCGGGTGGGGGAACTACCAGGTGAACGGAGCATTCGGCAACCAGAGCGCGGAGTATCTGGATGGACAGCCACTCAACATCACCTACATTAATATGCCCATCCTGATTCCAATTCAGAATTCCATCCAGGAGTTCAAAGTCCATACCGTTAATCTGCCTGCCGAATGGGGACGATTCGCGGGCGGGGTCACGAACCTGAGCACCAAGGGAGGGACCCAGTTTATTCGCGGAGAGATCTACGAGTACTTGCGCAATCGACTCTTCAATGCGAACGATTACTTTCTCAACCAGGTGGGGAAACCCAGGCCTCCATGGGTGCAGAACCAGTTTGGCGCCGAAGTTGGCGGCCCGCTGAATCTTCACGACTGTTGCGGCAACAATCGAACCTTCTGGTTCACTAGCTGGGAGGGATTCAGACTACGCACCGGAAGTCCGTTTACGGCGACGGTCCCAACGGTCGCAGAGCGCGGCGGAGATTTTTCGGCGCTTGGTAATGTCATCGTGGACCCATGTGCCGGCAGTGTTCTGAATGCCCAGGGGGCCTGTCCGACAAGCTCTTACCTGCCGTCGCCCTTCCCGGGCAATTTCATACCACCGAGCCGTATCAACCCAACCTCCAAAGCGCTGCTCAATCTTTGGCCACTTCCCAATGCTGCCGGAACCATTGCGCCCCCAGGAACCTTCAACAACTTCAATACGGTCGCTGACACAGGCGGAAATCAGAACCAGGCCGTAGGGCGCGTGGATCAGGACATCACCAGCCGCCAGAAGCTCTTTGCCCGCGCGAGCTACTGGAACGTACTCGACCTGCCCATCGACCCGCTGCAGAACGGACTATGCGAGGATCGATGCCTCGAACAATATGCGACGAAGGCGCTGGCGGCGGGATACAACTACAGCCTCAGCTCAACAACGATCTTCGACATGAACGCGAGCATCAGCTATTTTGCCTATCTTCGGTCGCCGAAGAATGCGGACTTCGATCTGACTTCAATCGGCTGGCCGACTGGCTACAATACGGCGATCCCCTCTGTCATGCGCACGCCCCCCACGCCGTGCGTGGCCAGCTTCGCCGACAACATCATGTGTTCGCAGGGGCAGAGCTTTATTAAGGATCGCAACACCCAATACAACCTGTCTCCGAGTCTCACCCTTGTGCGTGGCCGGCATTTGTACCACGCCGGCTTTCAGTTAGAAGTGAGCTACGATAACGCGGCGCAAACGAACGTTGCCAGCGGCGCATTCGACTTTTGCGGAATTGGAGAGCCATGTTTTACAGGCGTTCCGATTGCCGATTTTCTGTTGGGATACGCGGACAACTTCAGCAACGTGAACAACCACTACTCCGCACAGGCTGTTGTTCCGGCGTTCACCGCAGGCAAGCAGGTATATCGGGCGTTCTACCTGACTCACACCTGGCGCGTCACCGATGCGCTCTCGATGAACATGGGCTTTCGCTATGAGCTGCAAGGGCCGTGGTCCGAGCGATTCAACCGCCTCTCCTATTTCGACCCTCACGCGACCAGCTATATCAATCAGTTTCTGACGGCTGGATCGGCCCCGGTGATGGGCGACGTGTTTCTGGTTTCTCCAAATGGCCGAAACAATCTTCCCTTGGCCACGGATAACCTTGCGCCGCGGTTGGGCGTCGCCTATAACCTTTCGCCCGGCACAGTGATGCGGGGAGGGTATGGGATATTCTGGATACCCTACTATGTGTCGTATGCATTGAATCCCAGCAACGACATGGTGAATGCGGCTAGCACGACCTACACCGGAACCGTGGATGGGATCCACCCGTATAACACGATCTCGCTGCCTTTTCCGGATGGCATTTCTCCGCCGCCGGGAAGGACTCTGGGGACCGAGGGGACCCAGCAATTCCTCACCCAGGTTGTGCAGTCGATCACCGAGGTGAACAGCAGCAACCACCCCAGCGGTTATGTTCAGCAGTGGAACGTGAGCCTGGACCAGCAACTGCCGGGGAAGTTCTCGTTTGTGGCTGCTTACGTGGGATCAAGGGGAACTCATCTCGCCCAGTATTCCCAACAGATCAATCAGATTTCGGACAGTCTTCTGTCGGTAGCGGCAGATGAGTTTGCGAAGGGAGGGAGGCCTGCCGTTAGCCTGCTGCGTCCGACGCCGAATCCATTCTTTGTGCACGGGCAGGCGCTGGCGCTGGCGGCTCCGACGACGACAGTAGGGCAACTCCTCAGGCCCTACCCCCAATACAACAGTGTTGAACTCTCTGGCCAGGGCTCGTTTGACAGCATTTACCACTCATTCCAACTTACTGTTCAAAAGCGCTTCACGGGAGGCGGGGGCCTTCTTGCTGCTTATACCAATGCCAAATTGATCAGCAATACGGACACGCTGACGGCATGGCTTGAGACCAGTGTCGGCACGATTCAAGACAACAACAATCTGCGTGGCGAGCGCTCATTATCCTCCCAGGATGTACCCCAACGACTGGTAATCAGCTATGTGCTGGATTTGCCATTCGGCCAGAACAGGCACTATCTGGCCCACATCAGTACCGCTCTGAACAGGATTCTGGGAGACTGGGGCATCGATGGCGTAACCACCTTTCAACGAGGGTTTCCGCTCGTGTTCAACAGCGGCCAAGTAAACGACGTGACCTTGTTCGGAGCCGGTTCGCGACCGAATTATCTACCTTCCTGCCGCAAATCCGCCGCGAATGGGGGAGCCCACCGGCTCCATAGTTGGTTTAACGCGGCGTGCTTTTCCGCACCGGCCGACTTTACGTTCGGGTCGGAGCCACGAGTCGATCCGACCTTGCGTTCCGACGGCGTGGAGAATTTTGACTTAGCCGGATTCAAGAGAGTGCTCCTGGGGCAGCAAGACCGTGTTGGCTTTGAGTTTAGAGTGGAGTTCTTCAATCTATTGAATCGTGCGCAGTTCGCGCCGCCGAGCACAAGCTGCTGCGCTGCGAACGACGCAAATTTTGGCGTGGTCACGAGCACCGATCCGGGGACCAATCCGCGCCTGATCCAGTTCGCGTCGAAATTCTTCTTTTGAGAGGACGGCGCTTCTTCTGCGGAGTCGAATATCCTGCGCTGGTGGTTGCAGCGAGCGGGTCCCTTCACACCGGCCCGCTGACTGCCACTGCGCGGGCGAATAGAAATAGAGAAAGCAATAACCGGAGTCTCCTCCTCTTCCCTTCTTCCGCTAAAAGAGGCTCATAGGCTCGATGTTTTTTTTGGCGGGACAGTGGCTAATACGACGGTTATCTTTGCACCGGATCCTTTACTCCGTGCCTAAGAACTTGTTGAAAAACACTTACGAGTCCCGGAATACGGCAAAAATCGTGATACCAAAACCATCATCGAGATGCCGCCGATCGCGCTATGGGCCTTGTGGCGCGATTTGATTTCATGCCGCGTGTGGCTTTGAACGTTTTTCAACAAGTTCCTAAAGGCCTTGGCTCTTGCGCCTATTTTCAGGAGGATGAATCCCCCTGCCCCTTCCGCAAATGATCTCTGCAACTGTAGTGCTACGCAGGGGCGCATTTTTCCATACTCTATGGACCGCAGTGAGATCGTGTGCGCGCACAGCAAAAGCAGAGGAAGTATCATGGACTCCGAGAGTAAACGAAGTGCATCAGAAGCAATGAAGGCATTGGCTTTTACCAAATTCGCATGATGAGGTGATCGCGTTGAGACTCGGCGGGATAGCAGTACTCGCAGCTACGATCTACAGCATTCCGGCAATCGCACTACCGCAGTTCCAAAACCACCTGATGCCGCAGCCCGCGCAGATAACGGTTGACTCCGGCGGGCTGGCGCTCGATTCCACTTTCGCTGTCGAGGTTCCGGGGATTTCCGACGCCCGCCTCAACGAGGCAATCGGCCGTGCGGTGCGGCGCATCGAGTTGTCGGCAGGACTACGGCATGCCGGGCGCGGCGTGGCCGGTACAACCAAGCTCATCGTCAAGGTGGAGCGCCCCGCTGCACCAGTGCAATCCATCGACGAGGACGAGAGCTACTCGCTCAGCGTGACGACCTCGGCCGCGGAGATCGACGCCCCGACCGAGGTGGGGGCCATGCATGGCCTGGAGACCCTCATTCAACTGGTGCAGCCGGGAGGCAGCGGCTACGTGATTCCTGCCGTCACCATCCACGACACGCCTCGGTTCCGCTGGCGCGGCCTGATGGTGGATTGCGGACGGCACTTTGAGCCAGTGGCGGTTTTGAAGCGCACGCTCGACGGCATGGCCGCCGTGAAACTCAACGTCTTCCACTGGCACCTGACGGAAGACCAGGGCTTCCGCATGCAGAGCCTCGCCTATCCCGCACTCACCGCCAAAGGCTCGGACGGGCTCTTCTACACCCAGCAAGACGCGCGGGAGATCGTTGCCTATGCACGCGCGCGCGGCATCCGCGTGGTACCCGAGTTCGAGATGCCGGGACACAGCGCGGCGTGGCTCGTAGCTTATCCAAACCTGGCTAGCGGTACCCATCCCGATGGGATCCGCCGCGAATTCGGCATCAGCGATACCGCAATCGATCCGACCCGCGAGGCGACTTATGTCTTCATTGACAAGTTTCTGACGGAGATGGCCGGCATCTTCCCCGACGCCTACATTCACATTGGCGGAGACGAGACGCCCGCACCGGACTGGAAGACGAATCCGCACATTCTGACCTTCATGAAGGCACATGGGATCAAGGACAACGACGCCCTGCAGGCCTACTTCAACACCCGCGTGCTCAAGACCATTGCGCGGCTGCACCGGCACATGATCGGCTGGGACGAGGTTCTGACTCCCGGTCTTCCCAAGGACGTTGTGGTGCAGTCGTGGCGCGGCGAGGCCTCGCTCTTCAAAGGCGCGAAGCTGGGATACGCAGGTGTTCTCTCTGCGCCTTACTATCTGGATGCCATGAAGCCCGCGAGCGAACACTACCTGGCCGATCCGCTTCCCTCCTCCTCCGATCTGACGCCAGACGAGCGCAAGCTCATTCTCGGCGGCGAGGTTTGCATGTGGGCCGAGCACATCGACGAGCGCACCATCGACTCGCGTATCTGGCCTCGCACCGCGGCCATTGCAGAACGCCTCTGGTCCCCTGAGGGAGTGCGCGATGTGGACGATATGTATCGCCGGCTCAGCCCGATTTCCATCGAGCTCGAAAGCCTGGGGCTGACCCATCTTCGGCAGCGGGACGCCGGGCTGCGGGAACTGGCAGGGACGGAGAACATTGAAGGACTCCGCACTCTGGCTTCGGTGCTGGAGCCGGTCAGCTTCAGCAGTCGGTCGCACGCGCAGCACACCGATCAACTGACACCGCTGAGCGGTTTTGTCGATGCTGTTCGCCCCGATCCAGTTCAGGGGCATTGGTTTGAAGCAGCCGTCAAGCGCTTCCTGGCCGACCCCAAGGGCGATGCGGCGGATCGTGAGGCGCTGGCCGCCTGGTTTGCGACGCCCTCTGCGGCAGTGACTCCGGCGCAGCAGCAGATTGCCGCATCGCCGCGCTTGGCCGAAGTACAACTGCGCGCCAGCCAGCTCTCCGCACTCACGGCGATGGGACAACAAGCAATGCTGTATCTCGCCGAGGGCCGCAAGGCGGAGGCAGGATGGAAGGGGAAGCAGAACCAGATTCTTGAGGAGATCAGAAAGCCGAGCGCCCTTGTTCGCTTCAACATTCTGGCGGGGATGAGCGACCTTGTGCAGGCGGTCTCAGAGTAACTGCTCCGATCGCAGGTCCCAACGGAAGCCGTTCGACGGCTGAGCTTTGTCTCACTCGTGGGGCGTTCCAAGGCCTGTTCACACTACTGAGGTTGGGACGCAGCAGTGTGAACAGGCGCTAGATTGGCGAAGCGGGCGCGCGAAGCATGGTCGCGCCGATCAGCACGGAGCGATGATGCGAATTGCCGTTGCGAAGCGTTCCGGCGGCGAGTGAGAATCACATCGGAGATCAATGTGAATCGTATTCCAATTTGCAAGCGAACTCTCTGGCTGGCCTTGATCCTGGCTGGCTGTGGTTCGCCGGCGTTTTCGCAAAGCGATCAGCGGCAGGCGGCGGTTTCACTAGAACAACAGGGAAAGTATTCGGAGGCTGAAGCCGCTTGGCGCGCACTGTCGAAGGCACATCCATCGAACCCCGAACCCTTTGCGCATCTGGGACTACTTGAAGCCCGCCAGGAGCACTACGCAGAGGCGGTTGGTTTCTACCGCAGAGCCATGGCGCTGAACCCAGCCATGCCCGGCTTGCGGTTGAATATGGGCCTTGCGCTTTTCAAAAACGGCGAATACAAGCAGGCCATTCAGGCGTTTGACCCGCTGTTCAAGGAGCAGTCGCCGGCTTCACCCGAGGCGCAGCGACTGGCGATTTTGCTGGGAATGGCTCACTACGGCCTGGGCGAACACGTGGCTGCCGTTCCTTATCTGCAACAAGCCGCCGAACACGATGCGCAGAATCTTCCTCTTCTGCTGGCTTTAGCCCATAGTTGCCTGCTGTCGAGGCAATTCCCCTGCGTGCTAAATGCGTTTCACCAGATGGTTGCGCTGAATGCGGAGTCCGCAGAGGCCGACATGCTGGTGGGCGAAGCACTGGACGAGATGAAAGACACAATCGGCGCAATACGGGAGTTTCGTGCCGCAGTCGAGGCCAATCCCAAGGAGCCGAATGTGCATTTTGGCCTGGGGTACCTGTTGTGGATGCAAGGGCAGACTCAGGAGGCTGCGCAGGAGTTTCAGGCCGAACTCAGCAACGACCCACAGCACACCCAAGCCATGCTCTACCTAGCCGATGCCTATATCCAGATGAACCGTCTGGAAGATGCCCGCCCTCTGCTGGAGAAGCTGGTGAAGATCAATCCCGCGAATTCCATGGAGCATCTCGACCTGGGCATTGTTTACGCCGAAGCCGGGCAACGGGAGGATGCGCTACGGGAGTTGAGGGCGGCGGCGGTGCTGAAGCCCGATGACGTGAATGTTCACTGGCGGTTGGGCAGGCTCTATCGTTCCATGGGCAAGACAGCCGAGGCCAATGCTGAAATCGAGACCTCAAAGAGACTCAACAAGGCAGCCGATGAAGGGCTGCTCAAGGTGATGTCCAGAGTTCCACGCCAGGAGAGTACGCCGCCGGGAGCGGCGAGTGTGCCGGCAGAAAGGTAACGGGCGGACATGGGGCACCTCGTCGCAGTGCTTCCTGCGGGAATAGACGATTGAAATCCATAAACACCAAGGCCGGAGCTTTCGCTCCGGCCTTGGTGTTTATGCTCAATCAAATTGGCTCAACTAGAAATTGAGCTTGGCGCCAATCTGAATTCTGCGCGGCACGTGCGCCGCGGTGACCTGTCCGAAGTTGGAGTCGTTCACAGAGGAATCGACCGTAGAGAAGTTGGTGTGGTTGAACGCGTTGAAGTACTCGCCGCGCAGTTGGAATTTGAGATACTCGCCCAGCTTTATGTTCTTGATGGTGGCCAGATCCCAGTTTTGCAGGCCGGGTCCAAGGAGCGACCCTACACGTTCACTGCCGAAATGCCCCGCAGCCGGCGTGAAGGAGGAGGTTGAGAACCACTGTGTCACCTTCTTGGTCTTGTGGATTGAACCAACCTGATCCGGACGCATGGCGATGTCTCCGTTTTGAACCAAACCTAGCCCGTTGGGTCCGATTGCCGCGAACGGGTCGGTGTTCTGAGTCGCGGTAAAGGAGGCGCCAGAGACAAAGGACGAGACGCCGGAGATTTCCCAGCCGCCAAGGACGTGTCCGGTGAGCCCTTCCTGGTTCTTACGGAACGGCACTTCGTAGATGTAGTTGACCTCAAGAATTTGAGGCGTATTCGACGACGATGGGCCGTAGTCCAGTTTGAAGTTGCGGCTGTTGGTGGCTGAAGTGCCACGATCGTTGGAATTGGTGGTCAGATCTTTCGACCATGTATACGCCAGCCCCAGGGTAAGCCCCTTCGAGGAGCGATGGCTGAGGGAGACCTGGAGGGCGTTGTAGTTGTTGGTGAACAGAGGAGCCCTGGTGTGCATGAAGCCATATCCCAGGTAGGGACGAATGGCATTGACGTCGGCCGTTGGATTGGCGGTTCTGGCAGTCACCGTGGGCTGATTCATATCGAATTCGCCGAGCAGGTGGCGAGCCAGGTTGCCCACATACGCCACTTCAAGAGTGGTGGTGGGCAGCAACTGGCGCTGCACGGAAAGGTTGTAGTTGGCATAATCCGGAACCTTGAAGGTCGGAGTTCCAGTTACCGTCAGTGCATTGGGGCCGTATGAAACTGCGCTCGCACCAGACGGCGTATCAAAGGATGTGTTGTTGATGGTGGTGGTCTGCAACAGCGGCGGATCCTGGAAGGCATTCTGTTCCCAGATGCCGTTCAGGAGGCGGTCATAGAAGATGCCGAAGCCGCCACGGATGGAGGTAACTCCGCGGCCGTCGGGGTTGTAGGCAAAGCCGATGCGCGGACCGAAGTTGGTGTTTTTGTTCGGATTGACGTAGCTTCCGAAGGGGGAGCAGGACACCTGCGAAGAAATGGCCTGCGCCGCGGTGCAAGCAGCGCCCTTGGGGAAGATGATTCCATTGGCATAAGTGGCCGGAATCAAGGAGGTCTGGATGGGATCGAAATTGCCGCTTGTCGGGTCGATGACAGGCGCCTTCGAGGCGCTGTAGACCTCCGGGTCGAAGTTGTTCAGCGTATTCTTCACGTCCGAAGGCGAGGGGAAGGCGCTCCAGCGAAGACCGAGGTTGATGGTCAGGCGCTTGGTGAGCTTCCAGTCATCCTGCACGTAGGCTTCACTGTTGATGTAGTGCAAGTCAGGAACGATATCGCGGCTGCCCTGGCTATAGGTACGCACGTTGCCCAGGAGGAAGTCGCCCCAGGAGTTGAAGGAGAAGTTGGGACCGCCAGATACGGCGTTTTCCGTCTTGATCATCTGCTGGAACTGGAAGCCGACGCGCACGGTGTGTTTGCCGAGGGTGAGCGCCAGGTTGTCAAAGTAGCTGCGATCCAGGTTGCGTTCCTTCCACGGAGCGGACCCCGGAGAGAAGCCCTGAAGCCCTGTGATGGTAATGCTCGGAACGCGTCCGTAGGGGTCCTTGAAGGCCCAATTGTTGGTGAGTGCGCTGTTCACAGCGGACGAAGTGGCAAACTGCCCGCCCGCGATGCTCGAGTTGTAAGTGCCCTGCGCGTAGACGAACTCGACTTCATTGACGACCTTGGGCGAGATGGTCCAGGTCAGGTTGCCCACGACGTTTTTGCCGGGGGAATCAACCGCGGTATTCACCAAGCCAGGGTAGTTGTTTCCTGCCCACAGACCCATGGGGTTGTTGACCGGCATGTCATCGTTCATGCCGCGCGCAAAGAAGTGGACCTTCTCGTTGAAGTAATGATCGACACGGACGATGTCCTGATGCAGATCGTTCTTTGCGGAGTAGGCGAAAGCATAGTTTCCGCCGCTGTTGGCCGGGTACTTGTCGTAGATGTTGGTCAGGTAGACCTTGGAGTTGGCACTGTAGCAGGAGGGAGAAATGCTTCCCTGCCCACTTCCATCCGGATTACGAGTAAACGTGACGCATCCCGCCGGGCCGACAGGCGGATCGATCAGCGCATCCCCTGCTTTTGCCGGGGCCGCGACCGTGAAGTTGCCAGCAATATTGCTTGAAGTGGCAGCCGCAAAACTGGCATTCCCAGGTGTGGTGATCTTGCGCCACTCCTCGGACCAGAAGAAGAAAGTCTTGTTCTTGGACTGGTTGTAGAGCTTAGGAATGTAGATGGGGCCACCGACGGTGAAACCATAATCGTTGCGGTGGTTGACTGAAGCCTTGTTGGGATTGCCGGCTTTAATTTCGCCCTGCTTGTTGAAGTAATCGTTGGCGTCCAGAGCGGTGTTGCGGACAAACTCATACAAGTCGCCGTGGAAGGCGCTGCTGCCGCTCTTGGTGGCCACGAGTACCTGGCCGCCGCCGCTGCGTCCGTAGCCTGCGTCGTAGGAGCCCCTCTGCAGGGTGAATTCCTGAATGGCGTCGATGCTGGGTACGTTGGTTACGGTTCCGTTGGAGCCGCTGTCATTGATGTCGGCGCCGTCCACCGTCCAGTTGTTGGCGGTGGTACGCGCACCATTTACGGCCAGAGCAGAGCTGCCGGCCGAAGCTTCATCACCCAACTGATTTACAACGCCGGGCTGCAAGGTCACCAGCTGCTCAAAGTTGCGGCTGCTCAATTCAAGTTCCCGGACCTGGGTTCCCGAGATGGTTCCGGCCTGGGCGCTGCTTTCCGTGTCGACCGACACCGGGTTATCTTCCACGACCACGGTCTGGTCAACCGAGCCGGCCTTCAGTTGAATGTTCACCGTGTGCTTATCCGCGACGTTCAGGACAATGTTCTTTCCTTTGTACGTCTCGAAACCAGCAGCCACAGCGGAGATGGAATAGGTTCCTGCCGTGAGGTTGGTCGCTGTGTAGTTGCCGGCTGCATCCGATTCAACTGCACGCGCGGTCCCGTTGACGCCGTTGAGCGTAATCGAGATGGCGACATGCGGAATCACAGCCCCGGAAGTATCGGTAACAACACCGCTGAGGGTTGCTGCGAGTTCTTGTGCCCGCCCCATGAGCGGACAGAGCAAGAGCAGAACAGCCAAGAGCCAGTGATTGGAAATCCTTTTGACATCAATCATTGCCATTGCACCTTTCATCAAGATCCAGTAAATGCCAATGCGGAGTTCCGCATCGACGGGTGAATTCAGAAACCATGGACAAGAAGTGGAAACCGCGTCAGGAGAGTGTTCACCCCGGGAAATTCAGAAAAGTTGTGGACCACTTCGGTCGATCTCAAGCCAGCCGACTCTCCAGGCAGAGATGGCGGCCCGATGCCGTGATTTGGCAATGGCCTTTTCTGTTTCTGCATCACATCCTCCAAGGTGATTCAAGTACGGAGCAGCAGCCCCAATCCGTGTCTAGGGGCAGATTTTTTTGCCCCCGATCGCTGCCGTCTGAGTATCTTTTGATGTCGCGTTCAAGGCGCGGCTTAGTGGGCAGTCTCCGTTGATAGGAACAATATGACGAATGCAGGTCAAAAGACAAGAAAAAAATGAACACAACCGATCAAAATGATCAAAATGATGTGATATTTCCTAGAAGTCGACCCGGATGGAGCCTTGTTTGAAGTGAAAATGACCTGGCATAAAGAATCAATGAGGAGGCACCAGAAAGGGTCAGACTGGCCCTGCCGTTCGACAAAACAAGCTGTATCTCTCAGAGGAAGACCATTCTATGGGCTTTGCGCCGCCCTCCACTTTTTCGACTTTCGGCCGCTCCGTGGGGGGAAATGGAGATTCTCAGATTGCGCAAACTGGGCAGGAAAGAGAGAGAAATCGGAGAGCAGGCGCGATTTTATCGTCTTGTAAATTATTTATAATTAGCGGTTTATCGCGATACTGCCTTTTTCCTTTCAACGAGGTTGAATTTTCTGTGGCTGGTCTGTTCCGTGGTGTCGAAGACCGGAGGCCAAAGGCCTGCACGATTCCGGCGCGGGCCAGATCATCCGAGCTGGATGGTTCGGAGATCTGCGATGCAACAGGATCCAGGGGCCAGACTATTGGTGCATCGTTTCGCTCCAAGACCGCAGGGCATGATCACCTTCACGGGTTGCTGTGAATATTGTGATCATAAGTAGCACCTGTGATCATTTAATCGGCGATAGTTTTGAAATTCGGGTATATATTCAGATCATGGACGACAGCAACCAGGCAAAGCGCGGACAGCTTGCCTAAGTCGCCGGACTGCGGTGTCTCCCTGCGGTTTCCACGGGGGCAGACGCAACTTCATAATGAATGGAAGTGCCTCGAATCCTTTATGAGAACTTTTCTATTTGAATTGTGCGCCGGAAGTCTTGAAGCAGCGCGGACGGCCGAATCCGGGGGAGCAAATCGGATCGAGTTGTGTGCCGACCTGTCGATTGGTGGAACTACACCGGGCTTTCACCTGATGAAGGCCGCGGTTGAGGCACTCACGATTCCGGTTCACGTGCTGATTCGTCCACGCGGCGGGGACTTCGTTTTCTCAGCGGGAGAGTTCGCCCAGATGCAAAAGCAGATTGAGGAGGCGAAACAGGTGGGAGCCGCCGGGGTAGCTTTGGGCATCCTGCGCCGGGATGGTCGCGTGGATGTGAAGCGGAGCAGCGCCCTGATTGAGCTGGCCCGTCCAATGGCAGTCACTTTTCACCGCGCCTTTGATGAAACACCGGCCCTGGATGAAGCGCTGGAAGCGTTGATCGAGATGGGGGTAGACTGCCTGCTGACCTCGGGCGGCCAAGCGGATGTACAGACTGGCGCAGAGTCAATTGCGCGCTTGTCGAGGCAGGCCGGAGACCGCATTCAGATTATGGCGGGCGGCGGGCTAAGGCTGGCCAACCTGGTCGAGGTTCTGCGGCGGACGGAAGTGACCTGTCTTCATGGATCGCTCACCCAAAAGCACAATGGGGGCACGCCGACCGCTGACGCGGTTGTGCTGGAGGCCGATGTGCGTGAGGCGGTCAGGCTGATGAACGCGGAATTTAAGGATTTGGAGTCTCCGGTGCGGGTGTGTTGAGCATTTCTGCCCCCGCACCGGCCATTTTCAGGTGCGGATGACCTTTATGCCCTGACGCTCGAAGGGTGCGACAGCCTCTGCGGTGGCGCCGGTATCGGTAATCAGGATGTGGATCTCGCTTGTCGGGCAGATGAAGGCCGGATTGACTTTGCCCAGTTTGCTGGAGTCAGCGGTCACAATCACCTGTTTGGACTGCTTGATCATTTTGCGGTAGACCAGCGCCTCATCGGTCTCGAGTGTGGTGGCGCCACGTTCGGCGTCGAGGCCGGTTACGCTGAGGAACACCTTGTCCATATAGACGTCGTCGAGGAAAGTGAGCGCGGCGTTTCCGGTCAACGAGAACGACCAGGCCCAGGGCACCACGCCGCCGGTCAGGTAGGTACGGATGCCGGGCTGGTTGCACAGTTCCATACCGATATTGATGGCGTTGGTGATGACCTGAATCTTGTCGCGATGGCGCAGGCTGCGGCCGACGTGGGTTGTGGTGGTGCCGGCGGTCAGGCCCACGGTCTGACCCGCCAGGACGAGTTCGGCAGCGGCCAGGCCGATGTGGCGTTTTTCGACGGCAAAGCGCTGTTCTCGGGCCAGGAAAGAGCTGTCGTAGCGGAACGGCTCGTAAAGAAGCGGCTCGACCAGCGCTGCTCCACCGTGCGTACGGCGAATGAGGCCCCGGTTTTCCAGCCGCGCCAAGTCGCGCCGGATGCTGGGCGCCGAGGAGCCGGCGACAGCAAGCAGTTCTTCGATGGTGGCGGTTCCGGCGCTGAGCAGGAATTTGACGATCTGTTCGGAACGGCGATTGATAGATTCGGACATCTTGAGAGAGATTCTACTCTGTCAATCGCAGAAATATGGATGAGGATGGGGCATTTTTCATGAAACAATCCAATATTACGAATGAATTTTCCACTCGATTGATCATTTATACTGAATGTGATCGTTTTATGTTGAACATCGACCTATGACTGCTGGGGGTAAAGAAGATGCCGAGTTTTGCTCATGAAATGTTGCGTGAGATCTACGAACAGCCCGAGGCGCTTCGTCGCACTTTGGCGCTTTATCTGGCGGGCAACGGCCTCCAGTCGGAGGTAGCCAGCGAACTGGCGGTATGGCCTATTCCGGAGGGCGAAGTCCTGATTGCAGCCAGCGGCTCCAGCCGCCATAGCGGCCTGGCGGGCGAAATTCTGCTCGAAGACCTGTGCGGGCTGGCGGTGGATGTGGAGTATGCCAGCGAGTACAGTTGCCGCGGAGGCAACGATCTGCGCCACCCCAGCGTTCTGGTCCTGTCCCAGTCGGGAGAAACCTCTGACACCTTGGCGGCGCTCCACGAGGCGCGCCAGCGAGGGCAAAAGACGCTGGCCATCACCAACGTTACAGCCTCCACCATGGCGCAGGAGGCCGACGTTTCCATGCCGCTGGCCGCGGGCGTGGAGCGGGCCATTCCAGCCACCAAGAGCTTCACCTGCCAGTTGGCCGCGCTCTACCTGCTGGCCCTCTACGAGGGCGTGCGCCTGGGCCGAATGGATGCTGAGGCGCTGTCCGCGCACATCGAGCAGGTGCGGGCGCTGCCCCATGCGATCGAAGAGCAACTCGACGGCTGGCGGGAGCAGATGGCCGCGCTGGCAAGCAAGTACAAATCCGCCGCCACGTTCCTTTACCTAGGCCGGGGCATCCACTATGCCATTGCGCGGGAGGGAGCGTTGAAGCTGAAGGAAGCCTCGTATATGCATGCCGAGGGCTATCCAGCGGGCGAGTTGAAGCACGGCCCCAATGCGCTGGTCAGCGACCGCGTGCCGCTGGTGGTGTTGGCCACGGTAGATCGCAGCCTGGATGGCTCGGTGGTGCGCTATGAAAAGACGCTGCAACTGCTGCGCGACATGAAGACACAGGGGGCGAAGGTGATTGCCCTGGCCAACACGGGCGACGTGGAAGTGGCGAGCTTGGTCAGCGACTGTGTTTTTGTGGAACCGGCATCGGAGTACCTGCTGCCCATCCTCGAAGTGATTCCGCTGCAACTGTTCGCCTACTTCATGGCCCTGGAACGGGGTGTGGACGTGGATCGACCCAGGAACCTTTCCAAGGCGGTGGTGGAGCAGTAAGGTCAAGCAGATTGGCGAATCAGCCGGAACATGAAAATCGCCTTGCGGGGTTGATTCCGCAAGGCGATTTTCATGTTCGGAAGGCGTGAACAGTTCCCTGAAGTACGAGATCCGTTACGCAGCTGCTGTGCCTCTGAAGTGGGCTTCGATCTCTTCCAGGGTCTTGCCCTTGGTTTCGGGCAGGAGGAATACGGCGACGAGGAAGTAGATCACGGTAAAGCCCGCAAACAGAAAGAACATCGACGAATAGCCGTGTTTGCTGACGAAAGGCAGAAAGATGCCCGACAACGCGGTGGAGACCAACTGGTTGATGACCAGGGCAATGCTCATGCCATTCGAGCGGATGCGGGTAGGCATCAACTCGGAAAGCGCCAGCCACACGCAGACGCCCGGTCCCAGGGCGAAGAAACCCATGAACAAGAACAATCCCAGAGCAACCATCCAGCCGTGGTGGGCGTCGGGAACCCGGCCGATCACGGCTTTCTCGATCTTCAGCGGCGCAGTCTGCGCGGCCTCCAGATTGCCCAAAGGATTTTTGAAGAAGGCCAGGACCTTATTGGAAGGAACGCAACTGGCGCGGGTGATTTCAATGGGCCGCGCGGCGGGGTCGTCGGAGCGTACAAACGTGGTGGCGGCGGTGAAGTCGCCATAGGAGTAGATGATGGCCAGCGATGCGTGTCCAGGCTCGATCTGCTGGCTCGCGTCGCCCTGCCCAGCGAGCAGTTGCGCCGCTTCATCGCGGTCGAAGTGCAGCGCAAGCTCCTGGCCGGGAGCCACCATGGCCTGCACCTGGGCGCGCGAATCGAGACTGACTTTTTCGGTGCCAAGAAACAGAATGCCCACGCCGATCAGCGAAACGATGATGCCGCTGGTGCCCAAAATGAGCAGGAACTTGCGGCCCCTTCGATCGACCAGCGCCATGCCCACGATGGTCAGCAGAAAATTCATGGAAGTGAAGACGACATAGCCCCAGTGCGCGTGTAGATCGGAAAGGCCGCTCTGCAGCAGGATGCTGGTGTTGTAGCCAATGATGGAATTGACGCCGGTGGCCGTGTTGCAGAACAGGATGATGCAGGCCAGCAGAAATGGAACCACATACCTGCGCTGCAAAAGCGAGCCCTGGATCCGCTTGCCTGTCGAACTGAGTTTTGAAGCGTTCTGCTCCGCCGCTTCCATCTCTTGCAATTCGAGGGCGGCTTGTTGCGGAGTGCGGGAGCGAAGCAGGGATGCATAGGCTTGCTCCTTCTTCCCTTTCTTGAAGAGCCAGCGCGGCGACTCGGAAACCATCAAGCTGCCCAGCAAAAACAGGATGCCGGGAGGCAGGGAAACCCAGAACAGGTTCCGCCAGGCATGATCCTTATACGCAAAGAGGACGGAAGCATCGCCGGTTTTGGCCACCGCCTGAAGCTGATAGCTGAAATAGATGCCCAGCAGGGCCGCGAAGACCATGGACGAGGTGGGCAGCCACTGAAAAACGCCCGTTCCTTTGCCACGGTCCGCCGCCGACAGACACTCGGCCAGATACAACGGAATCACGACGCCAATCAGTCCCGCACTGACACCTTCCAGAAGACGGCCATAGAACAAAGGCGCGTAGCCGTGCGAAAGGGCAATCATCGGAATGCTGACGATGAAGGTAGCGCCGCAGAGGATCATCAGAGGCTTGCGTCCCATCCAGTCGGCCAGCATGCCGGCAAACAGGGTGGAGAAAACTGCGCCCAGCAGTACCGCCGCCACAATGACGGACAGTTCCCCGGCGGTGAGGCGCGAGGTGGCTGCCAGATACGGCAGCGCACCACCAA
>Ga0224529_1000285_pt1 | contig 40297 bp, 38 predicted proteins | sample CBST50metaG_FD_179893 | JGI IMG/M metagenome (GOLD analysis project Ga0224529, IMG submission 179893) | Peat soil microbial communities from Stordalen Mire, Sweden - C.B.S.T50 | ecosystem: Environmental > Terrestrial > Soil > Wetlands > Peat | place: Sweden: Norrbotten County, Stordalen Mire...
GGAAAGCCCGGAAAACGATGGTGCTGTTTTCCGCCCTTTCCACAAGCCTTGGAAATCAAAAAACGATTTCCACATTACCACCACCTCGACGACAAACTGAACAGGGGGTCCACTTAAGAGCCAGAAAAAACTGTCCGAACAACCGGGGCCACCGCAAAGAGACGAGAAGCGCCTGCTCCGCCCCCAACGGGGTCCCCAGCAAGCGATCTTTACTTGCTGGGGTGGGCAAAGCAGATCGTCGCCTACGAATTGCTGATCATCGATGAACTGGGCTATGTGCCGCTGTCGAAGACCGGCGCCGAGTTGCTCTTCGAGACCATCAGCCAGCGCTATGAACGCAACTCGATACTCATCACCAGCAACCTGCCCTTCGATGAATGGACCGAGATCATCGGTTCCGAGCGGCTCACTGGCGCCCTGCTGGACCGGCTCACTCACCACATCCACATCTTGGAGATGAACGGCGATAGCTACCGCCTCAAGCAAAGCCACCGTAAACAAGCCTGATTCGCCATCCGGCACACCCCGCCAAACGCGCATCGGGGGAGGAGGGCCGCTTCCGCTACGCTCCAGCGCCCCTCCTCCCCCGAAATTCTTGTCTCAACCCTCTACTGGTTCCCTTTTACTCCGCCACAGTGGTCCCCTTTTGCTCCGCCCTTGACAGGATCGACTCGGCGCGGTTGGCAATCGTTCCCAGGCTGCGCACGCTGCCATCTGGTTCGGCAACTGCTACGGTTATCGTTTCGGCATGGACATCCAAGCCCAAAAATCGTACTGTTTTCTTCATGACCGGTTCCTCTACGCTTGTGGCTCTGAACTGTGCTTCTGTCTTGAATCACATCTTAACCCACGGTCAGCGCACTGGGCCGGTCACTCCATTTTGACTAGCCATGGAAGATTCGTTACGCTCTTAATTGCCTTTCTGTGCAGAGCTGTTGTTAGGCCGCGCAGTGGAGGAGTGGGCAGAGCCAAGCGCTTCTGCTCGTTTTGCCGCTGCATAGAGATTGAGGCGGGAATACACGCCGAAGGATGTGCCATTGTCGAGAAAGCCACCGCCTGGGCCTTCGGTCATGGTTAGAATCTGGTCCGCTTCTTCCAAGGTCAACCACGGAAAAGCTGTCGTCAGCAAATATCCGGCTTCGGGAGCAAGTTTGCGAACATCCTCAACCTTATTGGCATTTTGGGGATAGACGACCGGCAGATTATAGGTCTGTGTCTCATCGTAAAAAGCTTCATTGGCTGCTGGATTGCTGAAGCGGCTTGTATCCTCGCGCGCACACTCTGCAATCGTTTTTCCACACGCCGCCTGCAAGACCATTGTCAGGTCAGCGCGCGCCTCCTTCACAGCCGCCTGAAAATCCTTGATGAGAGGAGCGCCTGGCAGCGAGTGGCCCACATAAGCCGGATCATTGGCGAGAAGGTGCGCCATATCATAAAGTGCCAGGGTTCGGCCGCCCATCACGTCCATGGCGTAATGAGCTCCGATCAGAATGCGGTCATTGCCGTACTCCGCGCCTCGCGTGATCATCTGCGAGTAGCGATCCGGTGCCAGCATGGCCAGAAGCAGAGCTCCCGTGTAGCCATAAGAGGTGTGGCCACTTGGATAAGAGGGGCTATTACTTAGGTCCAATAGCGGTCCATAGTTATAGACCAAGTTACTGGATGGAAAGTAGAAGTAGTCTGGGCCAATGATCAGCGTAATACTTGGTTCAGTTTGAAATGGACGCGAGTTTCCATAGGCATTGGCCCCGGCAGAGCCAGCCGCATGATGATAGCTTTTGCCAAAGATGTCGGTGTCGCCAGCAATGTTCTTGAGGATCGCCATTGCCTCGCCACTGACTTGCGTCTTTCCGTCCGTTGTTGCGTTGGCGAAAAAATACTTGGCGGATCCAGCATTGGATTGAGTGGTAGCATCCGCATACTTGATGATGTCAGCAACGCTCTCGGAAAGATTGGTGTAATGAGCCGGATCAATGTAGTGCGCGCGCGCCAGATACGCATAGCCAAGCGTGCTCCCTAGTCCATCCGCCATTTCGGCGAGGTTGCCGTTTGTGATGAACACATCGCGCAGCGCCTGTTGCTGCTGTTCCGTGAATGGCAAGAGTGTAGCTTGCCGGATCGTGCCGTTTTGAATACCGCCTGTAGCGACATAGTTCGCTGCGAGGGCCGCATTGCCCGTGTAGGTCTTCGATAATACGGTGACAGGCGCAAGTCCCTTGAGCACGACGATATCGGTGGCTGTTTGCGGTGCTGCCTGGAAGGGCATGATGAGCCCCAACACTCCCAGCACCCAAAGCGCATTTCTTTTCATGTTTTCCTCTGCTATTGACTGTTAGTGCTTACAACAATCCTTAATGTACCACCGGACCTTAGACGCTTTTCTACTAGCCCGCATTTCTCACAGGACAATCGCATGAAGAAACGGCGGATCAGGGTACCAGCGATTCTATAAAACAGCCGGGTCACGCGAGTCCAAAGAGTTCGGAATTCTAGTTATAGCAAGTAGATCAGAACACAGAAATGCAAGCAGGCGGGAAAGCAGCGCAAAGATATGAGGCACTGTGCATGAAGAAACGTGGATGCGTGGGAACTTGGAGCATGGCGCGTATCGGGCAGGCAGCATTAGGCTGGATTGATGCGAGCTACGGAATGTCTAATCCGAAGTTCCGTATCCAATTCGATTTCCCGCGCAGGATCGTTGCAGCCTTCGATGCGCTCACGTAGCAGCCGCGCGGCAGCGTAGCCAAGCTGGTACCCGGGCTGATAGACAGTCGTCAATGCTGGATCGGTCAATTCAGTTACATCCAGGCCGTCGAAGCTGATGACCGAAACATCGTTTGGGCAAACCAGCTTTGAGTCACGGATGGCCAGAAGAACGCCCATGGCCATCAGATCATTGGTGGCGAAGATTGCCGTAGGGCGGGGAAGCATATGGAGCAGCCGCATTGCCGAGGTATAGCCGCTGGCGCGGTCAAAAAGAGCTTCCTGAATGTATTCAGGCGCAATGGGAACGCCAGCGTCATCCATTGCCTGACAAAAGCCGTGCAGGCGCTCCAAGGAGTTTGCTAAACGCGAAGGGCCTGAAATGACGCCAATCCGCCGATGTCCCATCGCGATGAGGTGCCTGGCCGCCTTCCCAGCGCCATCTCTGTTGGCGACCGTGACAAAGTCACCTTTCCAGCCCTCGGGCCGGCGGTCAACGCAGACAACCGGAGGGCCCGATAAGTTGCTGGAGATGGTGCTATCCGACGCCGGAATGAGCAGGATGCCCGCGGGGAGAAAGGACTTTAACTGACTGAGGTAGACGGCCTCTTTGTGTGGGTCGTTGTCAGAGTTGCACAGAACCAGTTGATAGGAGTCCTTGTATGCCACATCTTCTGCGCCGCGCACTACTCCAGGGAAGAAGGGGTTCGTAATATCAGGAATAATCATCCCGAGGATGTTGGTCCTGTTGAGGCGAAGGCCTCGGGACAGTTCGTTTGGCTCGTATCCCAGATCTTTGACGGCCTTCAGGACTCTCTGACGCAGAGGTTCGCGCACCGTGGCAGTGTCATTGATGACATGAGAGACAGTGCCGAGTGAGACATCAGCAGCTTGTGCAATCTGCTGCATCGTTACGCGATCTTCAGATTTCATCTGCCTATCCTTATGCTGATATTTGCCACCGAGTTCTCTCGGCCTCTCTGCGCATCTGGTCAATTATTTTCCATCGATCACGCAGCGGAAGCCTACTGTCCCGGAGCGATCAATGCTAGGCGCCATTAAAAGGTATTTGCCATGCTGAGTCAGTTTGTAGGCTTGCGGAAAATACCAGCGCGATCCTTGCGGTTGATAGTGACTTCCGCCGCGCAAGACTGCCGCACGTGTATGGTCATCAGTATACTCGTCCGTCCATTGCCATACGTTGCCGACCATATCCATGACTTCAAACGGACTCGCCCCGGCGGGGTGAGCATCCACGTCGCTGGCGGTCTGTGCCTCCCGCCCCCGGTCAGGCATCTGATAATAGGGAACTTCTTGAGTGCTATCAAGGCCCGTGCCGGGTCCGTTCGGCACGGGGAAGGGCGATTGATTACCCCAAGGATAGAGCCGGCCATTCGTGCCCTGAGCTGCGTATTGCCATTCCCACTCGTGGGGAAGCCGCTTACCTGCCCAGCGGGCAAACGCGCGTGCGTCTTCAATCGAGATCCAGGTTACTGGCTTATTGCCCCATCCGGCAGGATATGCTCCGTTGTTCCAGTCCTTGAGAAAGTTGTGATCGTCGGCAGGGTGGTAATGCGTGGCATCCAGAAAGCGTTTATACTCCGCGTTGGTAACCGGATACTTGTCCATCCAGAATGAATCAATATGAATCTTGTGCTCATGGTATCTTCTGGCTGAACTTTCCCATGGATACTGGAAGTCGACGCCCTCGTCGTTCATGCCTTCGATTTCGATTCCGTTGACGCGAAAAACGTAATCTGCCTCTGGAATCTTGACCATCCTGTCAGGAGGAGCGATGGCAGGCTTGGTTGCCTCAATCGGAACCAATTGCTGTGGCAGCGAATGCCATTGCGAGGAAAACCCTGAGAGCGGATGCTCGGCCAGCGCGCGCATGACCGGAAGCAGTTTGTCGAGCTTCGGATCGGGTGCAGTCAGTTCGAGAATGGCGCCGAATCCGTTGCTCTCCATGTCAAAAGCGATTACGGAAAGGTCATTTTCGCGCACTGGGTGAATCTCTACTCCATGCCACAGATCAAAGTAGCGTGCCGTTGCCTTGTAGGGAAGCAGCATCTGGCGGTCGGAAACGGGATACGCATTTCTGTTGACAATGGTCCACAGCGTTTCTGTTTCTCCGGGCCACTGGCTGGCAAAAACACCAAACTGCTGCATGGGGAAGTGCGGCTCCCATTGGGGGCTAGAGAGCAACGGAGCATAGGCGCGTTCAATGGTGGCGGTCCGCCGCAGAGCCTCCGCGTCGCGCGGCGTCATCTGGTTCCAGATGCCCCAGACATTTTCCCAACTCTCAAAGCCCGTGCCGTTGAAAAAAGCCTCTTGCAGGTCGTCGAGATGATTGTGCGCCCAGCGATTCGATAGGTTCACCATGTGACGGGTCTCGAGCCACTTGTAGCGGCTGACCGACGGCACAAAGGTATAGTTCCAGTACCCCCAGGACAGGCTGTTATATCCCAGCATTTCGTCGGAGGCCGGACCAAGTTCGGGCTCCAGAGCCACGGGATGTCCCTTGCTCTCAGAGGCTTTGAGAAAGTTATGTGGTATTCCGTCCAAGGTGTCGCCATTGATGCCGTCAGCGCCAATGGCGGCTAATTCACCCGTGAGAGCTTCCGCGTCGGGGATGCCTTCGTTGTGGGTCCCCTGATCCCACAGCATGGCGGGAAAGAAGACGCGCACATTGCGCTTATGAAAATCGTCCACCATCTTTTTGACAGCGCTCAGCCCTCCGGGGAGATCGCGGAAGAGGTCGTACTGATTTCGGTTGTCGATGCCGATGTTGGAGTATGTGTGCCATATAAGCACGCTATCGATGCCGCCGTAACGACGATTGACATCGTCCAGGTAACGATCAACCGTGTACGTGCGCGTGGAGGGGTCGTAGAACTTGCGATCATGAATCATCATCTGAGGCTGGACGAAGCTTGATTGGGTCCACAGCAGCGCGGGTTCCCGGTACAGGGAATCGTCATATCCCACCCGAATGCGCCGCTCCGCGCGCCAGTGCGTAATATCGCTCAGCCATTCGCTCAATTGCTTGCTGGTGCACGTGGCTGGTTGGGTATTCGCATTCCACTGCGGTATGCCAGCACAAGCAGGGCCGGGGATCTGTTCCACTTCAGGCGGAACCAGAGTGTCCTGTGCATGGATGGCTGAGGGCAGGACCAGGCAAGAGCAAATGAAGAGAAGTGAACAGCGAAGGCGATCCACGGTCTATCCTCCTGACGCCAAGGAACAGCAAAGGCGCAATGAGACGAATATAAAAGGTTTTATTCTTTATGTACAGACGATTTTCATTTTCAAATGCCTCCAGAAGAGGGACCTGCGGGCGCGCTTGGCGACTCGATGCGGGGCGTATAGCGGGCCTGTCACGTTCCTTTAATCACTCAGGTGTATATCTATTACATTGTTCGTATTCAACTAGATACGATCATATTTATGTCGTTTACCGGCGGCGAAATAGCAAGCAGGTTCGGGGAATTGCGCAAGTCTGGAATTGCCCTCAGCAAAACAGGTATTGACAGACGTTGTTGGCGTGCTTAATATCCTCTTCGGGCTTATTTGAAACGTTTCAAGTTGTCTCTAGTCCTTCTGGACGCGAGGCAGCCTCCTCCAGAAACTATCTCTGGAGGAGGGTTCAACCCGAGGCGTGTATGGGATTTTGCACATCAAGGCTTCATCAAAAACCCGAGGACACCGAGAGCATTTGCCGAGAAAAGAACGCTCAAAAGTCGGACGGTACTCGGCGAACAGGTTACAGAAAAGCGTCTTTGCTTCTGCGTAGCAACAAAGCCGCCGTAATCGACCGTTGCTCGCACGGGAGTTCGGCCAAGGAAATGGTTGACCTCAATTGAACGAACGTGAGCCGGCGAAAATGGCCGTGCTTTATGTAGGCAGCAACTTCAGGAGGATTTTAATGAAACGACTATCACTCTTCTGTGCCCTTGTATTGCTATGGTGTATGGCAATTACGAACGGCACCGCCCAGAACACAAACTCCGGCGACATACGTGGTCTGGTCACCGATACCACCGGCGCCGTCATACCCGGCGTCACCGTAAAGATCGTAGACCTCGAAAAGGGCGTAACCAAGGAACTGACAACCAATTCCGTTGGTATCTATGACTCGGGCTCTATCGTGACCGGAACCTATAAGGTCAGCTTTACTAAGCCTGGATTCAGCCAGTTTGTTCGTTCGTCGATCACGCTGGAAGTCGGCACGATCTCCATCAATGCGGAACTAAAAACGGGCGCTGTGACAGAAGAGGTTGTGGTTACTGCGGACGTTCCCCTTCTGCAAACCGAGACAGGCGAGCTGTCCACGACGCTACCTTCGAAACAAATGCAGGACCTGCCCAATAAGGGCCAGGATTGGCAAAACTTCGTCAAGATGACTCCGGGCGCAACTGGCACGGCCTCTTACTCGGGCGCAACTGGCCAGGCACTCTCGGTCAATGGCAACCTGCCGTACAACGCAGTTTTGAACGACGGCGCATCTTCAGCCCTGTCACATTCCGGAAACGCCGACGTGTCGGTCTTTGAGACGGTGCAGGAACTCCAGGTCAGCACCTCGGCCTTTTCCGCACAGTACGGCGTTGGCGGCGCGGTTTTCAACCAGATTTCCAAGGGCGGATCAAACACGTGGCATGGTTCGCTTTATGAATATGCGCAGAACGACTTTTTCAATGCGCGCAGTTATTTCCAAACGGCTGCAAATGGCGTGAAAAGGACGCCTTATGTCCGCTACCACAACTTTGGCGGCGCGGTCAGCGGCCCGATTCTGCACGATAAGGCATTTTTCTACTTCAACTACGATCACATCATCAACCAGAGCGCTTCGACGGGATTCATCACGGTTCCAACCGATGATATGCGCGAAGGTAAGTTCACCGGAATGGCGCCAATCTACGACCCAGCGACAACCATATCTATGTCAACGGGAGGCAAGCAGTATATCTATCGCACCCAGATTACCGACAATAAGTTGAAAGTAATCGATCCGGTGGCAGCCAAGATTCAGGAGTATTATCCCCATGCTAACGTGCCGGTGACACCTGATCCGCTAACCGGTGTTTCTGCCAATAACTATGGCTACTCTTATCGTGGCTCGTATCCATTTCAGAAGTTTTTCGGCCGCTTCGACTATATGGTTACGCCGAGCAACCGCATTACCGGATCGGTCACCAAGCGCGACAACCCGAACATCTATCGCAGCGCGATTGGCTGCCCCATCAACTGCTATACCGGCGACATCGACAGCTATAACTCGCAGTTGAGCGACGTGTGGAACATCAACAGCAGCACCGTGAACGAACTGCGTTTTGGCTACACCAACCAGCTCAATTTCTTCAAGACGCAGACCACAGGGAAGGGAACACCGGCAGAGCTTGGCCTTCTCTACTCCCATGCCGATATTTTCCCGACCATCAACATCAGCAGCTATTCTAGCTTGGCTGCGGGAACAAGCGCGATATACAAGGAACACAACTTCGATCCTTCCGATGTTGTGACCATGGTGCGCGGTCACCACGCGCTCCACTTCGGCGGTGAGTATCTGATCTTTCAAGACAACTCCACAGCCTGGAACAATATCAATGGATCGACCTCCGGCTTTACAGGATCCTATACCCAGTGCACATACTGTGTTGCCGCTGGTACGGTACAGGCCTCGGGCAACGCTTATGCCGATTTCCTGATGGGAAATATTCAGAACTGGTCCGCCGGAGTGACGCCGGAGTATGCCGCCCGTCAAAAGGCGCCTCAGATGTTTGTGCAAGACGACTGGAAGATGTTTCCAAGTTTGACGGTCAATCTTGGCCTTCGCTATCAGATCATGGAAGGCTGGTCTGACAACAAGAAGAACCAGAGCACCTTCGATCCTCTCGTTATGAACGCCGCCACAAGAACCCTGGGCGCAATGTGGTATGCCGGAAATGCCGACCACGGCCGCAAGCAACTGCAGGACAATGTCTACAACACGTTCTTGCCGCGCATCGGCTTTGCCTGGCAGGTCCGTCCTAACCTGGTCGTCCGTGGTGGCTTTGGATATTACGCCTACCTCTGGAGCCTGGACACGTATGGCAATGGTGAAGGCGGAGCCTTCGGAGCGAAGGGATCGCTTTCCGACACGACCAACGGATACACGGTACTCGGTTCGCTCTCTGGAACCAACCCGACCTTTAACTATGTGCCGTTTACGACCGTGAACTCTGCGTTTAACGGGCAGAGTGTGTCGTACAACAAGCAGAAGACGCCGGTCAGCAAGATTCAGCAGTACAACCTCACCTTGGATCGCACCATCGGCTCCAATATGTCAGTAACTCTTGGCTATGTTGGCAGTCATTCCACAAACTTGGTCTTTACCCGCGACATCAACCAGGTCCCCGAGTCGAAGCTGGCCCAGGTGGATCAGCAATTCCGCCCCTATCCGCAGTTCAATTCAATTAATGGAAGCACTGGCAACGCTGACGCCAACTACAATTCGTTGCAGGCAACCTTCCAGCGCCGTATGACGCAGGGACTGTCCATCCAGACCAGCTACGTTTGGTCAAAATTCCTCGACGAATTCGATTCTTCGGCGTGGTCCAATCGCGCAGGCACTTCGCAGTACCAAAACTCATACGACATTATGGCCGACTACGGTCCATCGAACTACGATGTGCGCCACGCCTTTAAGGGCAATGTCATCTATCAACTGCCTTTCGGCAATGGAAAGCCGTTTCTGAATAACAACTGGATCGCTGATGAAATTGTCGGTGGTTGGCAACTGACTTCCACATTTGTGGAGCAGACTGGCAATCCGTTTACTCCTACCGTGAGTGGCGCCAACAACTCGTATGCTGGTTCTGGCGCATGGTATCCCAACAAGATTGGCCAACCGCGCCTGTCGCATCGCAGCATCAATAAGTGGTTCAACACCGCGGCATTTTCAGTCCCCACCGCCGGTACTTTCGGTAACAACCGGCGCAACGATGTCTATGGACCCGGCATGATGACCGTCGATCTGTCCATGGGCAAGACCTTCAACGTCTACCGTGACATTTACAAGTTCCAACTGCGCATTGATGCCACGAATGCTTTGAACCACCCGGTATTCGGCTTGCCTGACTCAGGAATTGGCGGCGGCGGCGCGGGCAAGATCACCGGCACCACACTGAATGGGCGCAACATCCAGCTTGGTGGACGTTTCTCCTTCTAAACAACACAACCTCAAGGAGGGGGACAAGGACTTATGTCCTTGTCCCCCTTCGATGTATTCTTGCAGTCAACATGAACGATGGGCTAATGAAATGTGTCAATCTTTGTATCGGCTCACGCTGCTTCTTACGCTCCTTGCAAGCGCTATGTTGAGTGGCAACTCACAGAGCTAAGCCTCTCATCTCAAGATCAATCCAAGATTCAAGCCGCGCCTAATTCAGTAAGAATGCAGCAAGCCATTGCCAATCACAAAAGGAGGATTGATGTTCCAACCAGAAGCATATGCGATTGCCCTGATGTTGATGTTAGTCAGCATGATTTGCTGGGGATCCTGGGCTAACACACAGAAACTCACTATTGGCTATGCCGTACAGTTGTTTTATTGGGACTATGTGATTGGCATGCTTGTCGCGAGCCTGTTGTGGGGTTTCTCACTTGGCAGCTTAAATGGAGGGGCGTCCGCGTTTGTTCCCAATCTTATTCAAGCAAGTCATTCCAGCATATTGTTGGCCCTGTTGGGCGGGGCTGTGTTCAACATTGCGAATATCCTGCTGGTGGCATCGATAGAGATTGCCGGGATGGCTGTAGCGTTTCCCATCGGAATTGGGCTTGCCCTCGTTATTGGCGTCGCGTCCAATTATGTAATTAATCCGCGCGGCAATCCGATTCTGTTATGTGGCGGAGTGGCGCTTGTCGTGGCCGCCATTGTTGTGGATGCAATTGCGTACAAGTTCCGCGAGGGCGGCCGCAAATCCAGCAGCCGCGGCGTTGGCCTGAGTATCGCAAGTGGCATCCTGATGGGCCTGTTCTATCCATTCGTCGCGAAATCTGCGATTGTCGATCATCCGCTTGGTCCCTACGCGGTGACTTTTGTTTTCGCAATCGGCGTCTGCGTCTGCGCCATCCCAGTTAATTACTGGTTGATGCGCAAGCCAATCACCGGAGATGCAGTGGTGTCCATGGCGGGTTATTGGAATGCTCACAAAAGATGGCATTTCTGGGGACTGATGGGCGGCGCGATCTGGTGCACGGGCGCGCTCTCCAATTTTGTAGCTTCTCATGCGCAAATCGTAGGACCGGCAATTTCGTATGCCATCGGCCAGGGGGCAACGATGGTCTCGGCGGCATGGGGCGTATTTGTTTGGCGCGAATTCGCGTCTGCGCCCGCAAAGTCCCGGCGGCTAATTCCATTCATGTTCGTTTTGTTTCTTGTTGGGTTGACGGCCATTGCTGTTGCACCCATGTTTTGATCATAGGAGCCGCGTTATGAAGAAATCAATAATTGTAGTTGGTAGCCTAAATCTTGACTTGGTTGCTAAGGTAAAACGCCTTCCCGCGCTTGGTGAGACAATCATCGGCCTGGATTTCAATACCTATTGCGGAGGCAAGGGGGCTAATCAGGCGGTTGCTCTGGCTCGCCTCGGAGCGCAAGTAAAGATGATAGGCAAACTCGGAAGCGATGCCTTCGCGGCTCAACTCCGAAATAGCGTTCAGCAGGCAGGGGTGGACACAAGCAGTGTGGAAAGTGCGCGCGGAAGCTCTGGAATCGCGCTTATTACAACCTCCTCGGATGGCGACAACACGATCGTGGTGATTCCAGGAGCTAACAACTCATTAATTCCAGAAGATATCGAACGATGCCGGCCACAGATTGAAGGGGCTGGCATCGTGCTTGGACAGTTGGAGATTCCGCCGGAAACCACGGAGTATCTTGGCAAGCTGGTACGATCTGCTGGCATCCCTTTTCTTCTCGATCCCGCACCTGCATATCCGCTTTCTCTGGAGTTATTGCAGAGTGTAACTTGGCTTACGCCAAATGAGACAGAAGCGCAACTGCTGCTGAAAGCGCATTATCCAGAATTGACAGCTTGTTCCGCGCCAGAATGCGCTGACCGGCTGCTAGGCCTTGGAATCAAAAACGTGATTCTCAAACTCGGCGCCAGGGGCGTATATATGGCTGGGCAAGATGTTGATGAAAGCGCTTACGTTGATAGCCTTCCCGTTGCTGTAGTGGATTCCACCGCGGCGGGCGACGCATTTAATGGCGCTTTCGCATTTGCGCTTATACAGAATGAGATGAAGCCAAGGGATGCCGCAGAATTTGCCTGTGCTGTGGCGGCGTTGTCCGTGACCCGATCTGGAGCGCAAACATCCATGCCGAGTCTTTGTGAGTGCGAGGCCTTTATCGCGCAGAAAAGATAAATGCTCTCATTCTAGACGGCCATTGTTGGGAAGTTGAATTGGGCGTGGGGAGCAAGTCCCCAATCGGGGGCTTCTCTTGGAGCTGCCAAACAAGCACATTGCGCAGGCAAACTGAAATGCCACAAGTTTCAAAGCGCGATATCAAGAAAGGAATAAGATGCGTACTCATCGTTTCAGTTCTTTGTTCCAGTCGTTCGCCGTCTTGGTGCTGGCTGGTCTATGGACGGTTGCCGCTGCAAGCCAAGCCGCCAAGCCTCATTCTCCTAAAGTCGTTGTTATTAGCTTGGATGCTTTCGCGGCTGAAAGTCTGCACGATCCACATCTTCCTATTCCTACCTTGCGTGCTTTGATGAAGAACGGCGCTTATGCTCGTTCCATGCAGCCGATCAATCCGACTGTTACGTGGCCGAATCACACTGCAATGGTTACCGGCATGGATGCTTCGCGGCATCATCTGCTTGTAAATGGCCTTATTGTTGGCCAGCGCACGGATCATTCCCCAGCGGTGATTCCCGGAGCTTCCAAGACGGAGTTGGTGGCTGTGCCCACGGTGTATGACGCCGCCCATGCCGCCGGCCTAACTACGGCGGAAGTAGACTGGGTAGCGGTTTCCGGTGCAGACGCCATCACTTGGAGCTTTGCCGAGCATCCTGACCCGAGCGCCATAATCCCGCAAGAGATGATCCAGAACGGCGAGATAAGCCGAGAGGATCTGGTGAACTTTGGTCGTCCCTCGCAGGCTTGGCGGGATCGGATGTATACGCAGGCAGCAGTTGACATTCTGCGCAAACATCACCCGGATCTATTGCTGATGCATCTGTTGACGCTGGACAGCATTGAGCATGGCACGGGCTTCGGGAATGATTCTGGCCGGAACACCATTGCCTTCTTGGACGACCGCGTGAAGGACATTGTGGATGCGGTGCGCGAAGATGGAGATCTGGACAACACAACCTTCTTAATTGTTTCCGATCATGGCCAAAACAGTGTGCACAAGTACCTTCATGCCGATGTGCTTCTGCGTCAGGCCGGGTTACAGGCGACCGATTGCAAGACCAAGACCTTTAGCTTGGCCGATGGCGGCTTTGCGCTGGTTTATCAGCAGCAAGCCACGCCGGCTTCCGTCATTGCGCTGAAGAAGCTCTTTGAAGGTAAGCCGGGTATTCGCGCAGCGCTTGTGCCCGCGGAAGCAGCCAAAGACGGCTGGCCAACCCCGGAGCAAAGCAATCAGGCCGCGAATCTGCTGCTCTATGCGCAGAACGACTATAGCTTTAGAGGTGAGCCCGCTGGCGTGGAATTCGTGACCGATGGCCTGGAAAGTGGCAATCATGGCTATCCCAACACGGAGCCGCGCATGCAGGCAATCTTTATCGCTGCGGGCGCGGGCATTCGTCCTGTGGGCGAGATCCCTGCGTTTGCAAATGTCGATGTTGCTGCTACGATTGCCCAACTGCTGCACGTGCAGATGCCTAGCATCCAGGGCAAACCACTTATCCAAATCCTGAAATAACAAACTTGGCTCCGGGGTGTCTTCAATTGTTCCCGGAGCCATTCATCTGCTCTCCAGGCACTCTAGGGAGTGCGGACAAATCATGTAGCCGGGAAACACATCATGAAGAGTGACAAATCGCACTCCGTTTTCGGAATGCATCTGAACCAGAAAATATTATTTCTAGTTTTTATGTTGGCAGGCGTGCCACTCTTTGCCGGAAGAGTATCGCTGGCGCAGACGACTCCAAATTTTGGCCCGAATGTATATATCGTCAATCCGGCCATGTCGAGCGCGACAATTAACAGCACACTGAATACGCTCAACAAAGAAATTCAATTCAGCGGCAATCGATACGCTGTCTTCTTCCTTCCTGGAAGCTACACAGGGATTGCTGCAGAAGTTGGCTATTACGAATCGGTTGCCGGTCTTGGTCAAACGCCGCGAGATGTAACAATCGGCGGAGGACTTTATTCCAATCATGCCGATAGGAATGGAAACATAACAACGAATTTCTGGCGTTCGCTTGAGAATCTCGATATTACGTATTCCTCCACCTTGATTTGGGGCGTATCTCAGGGCGCGGACTTCCGGCGTATGCTGGTCCATGGATCACTGAAACTGACTAACTCAAGTTGCGGTGAGGCTAGTGGCGGATTTATTGCCGATACCGTGGTGACCGGAAGCGTCAACCCATGCACGCAGCAGCAGTGGTATACCCGCAACAGCTCTCTGGGAAGCTGGCTGAGCGGCGGGTGGAATATGGTCTTCTCCGGCGTTCATGGGGCGCCCACGCCTAACTATCCAGCTAAGCCCTATACCGTGCTTCCGACTACTCCGGTCAGCCGTGAGAAGGCTTTCCTCTATGTGGATGGAAGCGGCAAATACAACGTGTTTGTGCCAACCGGGCAAACAAACACCTCCGGTCCCAGTTGGTACAACGCCACTCCGCCTGGATACTCAGTACCGATTGCGAATTTCTTTATCGCAATGCCCTCCACTGCATTGGCTGACATTAACACGGCGCTGGCTTCTGGTAAAAACCTTATCCTAACGCCTGGAATTTATCGATACCGCGGCCCAATCAGTGTCACCAATCCCAACACCATTGTGCTGGGGCTGGGCTTTGCAACGTTGATTCCGCAGAATGGAACTTCGGCGATTACCGTTGCTGATGTTGATGGCGTGCAGATTGCTGGATTGATAATCGATGCGGGGCCGGTCAATTCTTCGGTCCTTCTCCAGATCGGAATCCCTGGTGGGACGCGAGTGCGGCACCAGCGCAATCCAACCTCGATCAACGATGTCTATTTTCGCATCGGCGGGGTTGAAGCTGGAACCGCCTCGACCAGCATGGAAATCGACAGTGACGATGTCATCCTTGACAATATTTGGGCTTGGCGCGCCGACCATGGCGCTGGCGTTGGATGGGCTCCGGCTGCTGCCAATAACTATGTAGCGAATACCGCAAATCACGGTGTTGTGGTCAATGGCGATTATGTTACAGCATTGGGCCTGGCCGTCGAGCACTACGAGCAGAATCAGGTTTTGTGGAATGGCAACGACGGCGAGACCATCTTCTATCAAAGCGAACTGCCTTACGATGTGCCCAGCCAGAGCGCCTGGATGAATGGAACCGCGAACGGCTACTCTTCGTATGCCGTATCGAGCCAAGTCACCTCCCACGCTGCATACGGATTGGGTGTCTACTCCTTTTTCAATCAGGGCGTACCGATCATTGAAGACAGCGCCATCACCGTTCCGAATGCCACTGGCGTCACAATAACGAATGCGGTTTCGGTCTTCCTGAATGGAAGCGGCCAAATCACCGGCATTGTCAACCATGCCGGCAAGGTGGCGAAAAAAGGAAGCAGCACCAGCTATCTTCCTAGGTTATCGAATTTGCCTACCGAGCGACCGTATTGATCCGGCACAAAACGATTGCATCACCAACGATTTGTCATCCTGAGCGACCGGAGCGAACGGGGTCCCCGACGAGCGTTCTTTGCTCGCTGGGGTGGAAGCAAAGGGAGTCGAAGGACCTGCGGTCGTTTTTTTCTTCTCTCATATCGCAATTCAACCGTTTTGGATCAGTAATAGCTTTGCTTTCCATGCGTCCCACTGTTAGCCCCGAATGCCGTATCTGCCGTGACCTATCAAAGACTTTAACCACAGGCTGTTAGCGCTTGCAGCCTATGTGGCCGCGTCCATCGCGAACTTCGTTTCCTTTGAAGTGGGAAACCTTGTCCAGACGTCTTGACGGCTCGGCTCTTTCCCCGCGTTGCGGGGCTGGGCCGTTATAGCCGTGTTCGGGATGAAAACGGTTATTCACGTGGCCCCGGAAGTCGTCAGAGCCATGAAACCACGCCCTGCGCCGACGAAGACGCCGCCGTTAAACCACTCCGAGCCATAGTAGCCATACGGCGCGGCATCATAGTAGCCGTAGGGGCACTCGGGCGCAGCTCCAATCTCTACAGAAATCTGGGCGGCCGCTTTGGGCGCGGTTGCCAGCATAAGGCATCCCGCAATAGCGGCTAAGACAACAAGCCTGAAACCAGTCATAAGTTCTCCTCGCTTTTGCGGGAACGTCGTTGCTCCCACACTTGTCAAGGGCGGAGTAAAAGGGAACCAGTAGAGGGTTGAGACAAGGATTTCGGGTGAGGGAGGGGCGCTGGAGCGTAGCGGAAGCGACTCTCCTCCCCCGAGGCGCGTTTGGCGGGGTATGCCGGATGTCGAACAGGCTTGTTTACGATGGCCTTGCTTGAGGCGGTAGCTATCGCCGTTCATCTCCAAGATGTGGACGTGGTGAAGTGAGTCGGTCCAGCGGGGCGCCAGTGAGCCGCTCGGAACCGAAGATCTCGGTCCATTCATCGAAGGGCAGGTGCTGGTGATGAGTGTCGAGTTGCTTTCATAGCGCTGTCTGATGGTCTCGAAGAGCAACTCGGCGCCAGTCTTCGACAGCGGCACGTAGCCCAGCTTATCGATGATCAGCAGTTCGTAGGCGGCAATCTGCTTTTCCCACCCCAGCAAGCAAAGATCGCTTGCCGGGGGCCCCGCTGGAAGCGAAGCAAGCGCTTTTCATCTCATGCCTCGATCAGTTCGCCGACCAGCGCTGCGGCGGTGATGAAGCGGATGCGATGGCCGCGCTGACAAGCCGCCAGCCCCAGCGCCAGAGCGATATGCGTTTTACCCGTGCCGCTGTTGCCGAGCAGCAGGATGTTTTCCTTGCGGACCAGATACTCGCATCGAGTTAGTTCGAGGACCAGCGTTTTGTTCAACACGGGGATGGTGAGGAAGTCGAAGCTGTCGAGGCTCTTTACCACTGGGAACTTCGCTTGGCGGATGCGACGCTCGGTCGAGCGGCGGTCACGGTCGAGTAACTCCAGTTCGGTGAGTCGCAGCAGGTAGTTCGGAAAGTTGGCCTTCTCAACCGCGCAGGTGCGCGCCAGCTTGTCGTATTCCCACCCCAACGACGAAGACCTGTCGCTGGGACCCCCGGTCTCGAAGCTGATCGTGCTCAGGCGCAATGCATCTTCGATAGCAGGAGTTACTTCTTCCAGAGCGAAGGTCTCCAGCAGCCGCAGCTCCTGGATGTACTCGCGGGAAGCATGCTTGTTGAGCCGTGCCTCGAGCAGACGGCGCAGATGAGCAAAGCACTCTGGCCGTTGCCATCCGGACAGAGGCGCAGCTTGGTCCTGTGCTCTGCTCTTGTGTTCGAGCAAGGCCAAGTAATGCAGCGGATCGTAGACCGTGGCTTCACGTTCGTAACTGCGCGCGTGCTCGGCGATGAATTCGCTTCCACAGACGATCACGATGCGGTGAACGTAGGCCTTGACCAGCACCTGGTGGTGTCCGAAGTGCGTCGGAACCGAGTAATCGTTGGTGCGATAGTGGACCAGCGAGATCGAACTGACGCGCACGGTCGTCTTGTTGCAGGCCTCGAAGCGAGCCGCGGGCAGAGGCAGCAACGCGGCGCGGTCGCGCTCGAAGCGTTCGCCGATGGTCTCCGTGTGGCCGCGCAGCCGTTGCGCACGGCGAGCCATGGCGTCGCGCACAAACTGTTCGTTGAGCGCCTCCCAGCTTGCCGCGCGCGGAATCGGCACCATGAAGTTACGCCGCGTGTAACCAACCAGGTTCTCCACCTTGCCCTTACCACCCCACGAACGAAGACCTGTTCGTGGGGGCTCCGGCTTATCGTTGCCCTTTGCCGGACGGCCGAACTTCTAGGCAAACAGGTAGTGACTTTGTAACTCAGAGAAGGCCCCGTGTCTTCTTCCGTTGGCCGTCGCCTAATATCCTGGCCACGGCTAGCTTGGTGTTGTCCTAGAGAATCCGCGTCGGAACGCCGCCAAAATACTCGAAGGCGCGGACGTGGGCTTCGAGGAAAGCTTCCGTCGTCTCAGCCGGAAAGGCCTGTACAAAACAGTCATCCGAGTGCGGCAGATCGGGGTCCCCGCGGACAGGTCTTCGTCCGTGGGGTGAAAGATCGAAGGCCATGAAGTGTGCCTTCTGCTCGACGCCGGCGGTCACCACCAGCGCTTCGCCGAAGTCGGCCTGCGCCTCGCCCGGCGCATGGCTGAGCGGCACGAACATCTCTTGACCGCTGAGCTTGGCGGCGCGCACATAGTCCTTCACGATCGTGTAACCGCCCGTGTAACTGTGCTCGGCTCTAAACCGCTCGAAGATCCGCTTGGCCGTGTGCTGTTCCACCCCAGCAAGCAAAAGCCGCTTGCTGGGGACCCCGGTTGTTTGCGCGGCCGCTGCTTGTCGTCTTCGAGAATGGCGTCAATCACGCCTTGCCACGGGCCCTGCTTCGGCCGCCGCACCGGCTTCTGGCGCTGATAATGGGGTCCCCACGGACAGGTCTTTCGTCCGTGGGGTGATGGGAGCCAGGCGGTACCGAATACTCCAGCATCTTGTGAATCGTCTTCCGAGCCAGTTACGGGGTCCCCATCGCGCCCGCTTTTGGCGCGATGGGGTGAAGACTAAACTCCCGTGCTACCGCCCGCCGTACCTTCGCGTATAGCTCCACCGTCTTCATTCCTCCGGTATTTCACAGAAAACACGGCTATCTGTCAATGCCGAACCTTGTCCGGCACCCCCAAGGGAACCTGCTTGTCTGTGAAACTTCAATCTGGCAGGGTGGTTTACTTTTACTCCGCCACATCACGCCGCTAACACGGCGTCACGTTGTCTATTTTTACTCCGGCGCGTACACAATAGAGATCACGTACTGGCGGAGAGTAGGATTTGAATTCTCATGCTGACCGCAAGCTATTCAGGCTCGTGGTTGGCCAGCCGCATCATTCGGCTATCCATTTCCTTCGCGCTCGAGCCGCCTCAATATTGAAGCGCACCCCTTGATTGTCCGTGGGGTTGAGCCAGAGGACACGGTCAAACACGCGCTCCGCCTCCTTGAACTAGCCAAGTCTCCACAGGCACAGCTCCAAGCCATTCAAGCAGCGAAGCCACGGGCGATTGTCGATCCAACCCAGGGCAAAACATCATCGCCAAGTCCATCCAGCGACAACTCGCCGATGCGCATCCCGACTTCGTAATGGCGCAGAGCCTTTGCGGGGTCATCCTCGAAGACCATATTGCCAAGGTGAGAGTGGGCATCGAGGCAGCGAAGATCGACATCACAAAGCTCCATGAGTATCCGAGACGTTCCTGTAAAATGGCCAGCATTCTTCAGATCGTTTGAGCGGACAATGGGATCGCTATCTGGATCGTCGGGGTCGTCCATGGGCAGCACCTTCTCCATTTCGTAGGACTGGCGCGGTCCCCAGGCAATGATCTTCTTGGCCCAGTCCTCGACGGGTTCCCCTTCCTCGCCCCAGTATTCATCCATTGGATTCCATATTCCACGCGGCTCCAGCCGCAGCGGCGTGAGGCCGAGAGCGGACACGTCCAACCGAGTCGTCGTGATCTCACCCGCGAGGCAGCTTTGCCCGGCGTACTTCCACTGTTTGCGCGGTGCGACTTTCAAGATTTCTCCGGGAACAAGCCTTTTAAGCTGGGGCGAGCGGAATAAGACGTCCCGCTCGCTTCCCAGCAATTGACACCGGGCTTCTTTCTTCGTTATTGAGGCCACGACAATCTCAATGGGGAAAACCAAATTCATCCTGCGTCCTCGCCGATGTTAGGCAGAAATCGCTTTGTCTGGGCTGGATCGATCCAAACGCCAGCTTTCGTCTTTTTCTTCAGCCTAAAACTACGATAATAAATCGAGCAAAACACAGCGGAGAATGAAAGGACTGTATGGACGACCGGCCAATTGATCGAGAAAAGCTAAGAATCGCCATCCGCAAGATGGGCGGCGAGTACATTTTTTATATGCTGGACGATGCCATCACCCTCCTGCCCGAAGCCAAACTCCGCAAGCTGATCGAAAACTACTTGGACGCGACAGCGTTTCATTTGGACGGGACTCAGAAGCAGAACCTGCTCGCCGATGCGAAGGCGTTTCAAGAAGCGAGCCTCTCTGGCAGCTACTACAATCGGGCCGCGAGTCATAGCAAGAATGGTGAGGAAAACCCTATCGAAACCCTTGCTTGGATAGCCGATTGCCGTCGTCTCCTCGACCGTTGCACGAAACAGGCGGCGAAACACAACGCTGCCGAAGTGTGCCAGGCGTTCGAGATCGTTTTTGGTTTGCTCGATCATATCGACGAGTGCGAAGACGACATGGTCTTTTCGCCAGCGAAGGCGGCTCGTGGCAGATGGGTATCGATTGGGAGAAGGTGTTACCCGCCTGGTTCATCGTCTTGTCCGCAACGGTCGAGCCAGCGGAGTACGCACGCCGTATCGACGCGATTCTCAATCGTCACTACGCCGATGGACGCGCCAAGATGCTCTCCATGGCGCAAGGAATCGCGACCCCGGAGCAGCGCCAAGCCCTACCCAGATTGTGAGCAGCCATAGCCCTGCGCGGTCACTCATCGGCCAAGCGCACATTTGTCGACAGGACAGCCGGATGGGTCTCCGCGCGAATAGGGTGCCGATTGGAAGCTGGATCGGTGCAATTCCCTGCAAGTTCAGAAAAAATCGCGGAACAGCCACCAAAACAGCCATTCGACTAAAATAAAAATGGCAGCCATTTTTGGCTGCCTCGCATCTTGTTGATTTTATGTAAGTTTTGGCTCCTCAGGTAGGACTCGAACCTACAACCCTTCGGTTAACAGGCGCTCTCGTAACCATGGAGCACCTTTACTTTCAATGACTTAAACGGAGCCGAAAGTCGATTTTGGAGCACTTTCGGCACGCAACGGTCCCCAAAACGGTTCCCTGTTTGGTCGCGGCAGAACCCTCGTAAGTGATTGATTCTACGTAATACCACCCTTCGGCAAGTGGCCGAATGTTCGGTTCTTCCTGTTTAACGTTATTATTATCAGTTATTTACAATCTAGGAAGGACGAAATTCCAATGGAGTTGATTGCAGGGGTGAATGGGGCAGCAGGTCAGTCCGATGCAATATGATTTCTTGCAGTGAACAGCCACGCATCGGGAATTAGCGTTTCGGAGATGTTCCGGCTGCGGCTAGACCTCGAAGAATCTGGAAATATATGCCCACATTGCTTCCTACCGACTATCGCGAAATTCGCAGAATTGCTATTACCGCCATTTTTTCTGACGATGTGCTCTTCGAGCGCGTCGTTCTCAAGGGAGGGAATGCGCTCTCGTTGGCTTTGGGCTTGAGTAATCGCACATCCCTCGATTTGGATTTCTCGATTGAGAATGATTTTGAAAACTTGGATGACGTTCGTAGCCGCGTTCAGAAGGCGCTGACTAGTCGTTTCCTAGCGGCAGGTTTTACACTTTTCGATTTCAAGTTTGATCCCAAACCAAGCGTCGCTCGGGCGGGGCAAAGCCCTCGCTGGGGCGGCTACATGGCAAGCTTCAAAGTAACGGAAAAACAGAAGTATGAAAGGCTCCAGAGTAACCCGGCAGCTCTTCGCCGCAACTCTCTTGTCATCGGACCGGGTCAACAACGTGTATTCACCATTGACCTCAGCAAATATGAATACGTCACCGGCAAGCTGGAAATGGAACTCGATGATTACACCATATACGTCTACAGTCCGACCATGATTGCGATCGAGAAACTTCGTGCGATCTGTCAGCAAATGCCGGAGTACGCATTACAACGGCGCCCTTCGGCGCGGGCGCGCGATTTCTACGATATTTATCTGGTCATTTCCCTGACCGGCCTGAACCTGAACTCCCCAGAGAATCTGGACTTATTACGAAATATATTCGCAGCAAAGGAGGTTCCGCTAAGCCTGCTGGGAAAGATCAAGGACCAAAGGGAATTCCATCGCCCTGACTGGGACAGCGTCAAGGCATCCTCCAATGATGACAACCTCGCAGAGTTCAACGCCTATTTCGATTTTGTCGTGAAACAAGTGGACTCAATGAAGGCTCTTTGGGAAAAATAGACGCCAGTCCGCATCATATTCCTTATCCTTGAGGCCATACGCTAGATAAAAATCGTAATCGAGGCCAATGCTCTTGAGACGGTTGTATTGGCTTCTTATGTATCCCGCCTTTTGCATATAGAAACCAATGGCTTGATGGTAAGGATAAACGTAATCCAGCTTCTTGAGCGTTGCTACCAGTGTGCCCACAGAAACGCGGTCCTTGGCGGCACGAAATGCGTTCAGTACCTGGAATACTCCTCCCGCATAAGATGGGCGGACGGCAATATCGATGAGGGTTCTTTCAAGTCCAGTCACTCTCAATTTCGTCCCAGAGTATTCCAGATCGATCACTTCCAACTGACCAGTATTTTTTCCCCAAAGCAGTAGTGCCTCCGAATCGCCGAATTTGAAGACGAACTGTGATTCACGCTGTTTTCCGGCAAAGGCCCGGTTGATGCCCTCCTGAGTGAGACGGCCGGAACTTGGCTTTGGGCTCTGTTCGCTGTTGACATAGATTCTTGACGGGATCTGTTCCGTTATGCCGTGCAGGAACATGGCAGTCCCATGGCACAAATAGGCTTCATGCTTCATTGAAAGTGCAATTTCATACGCAGATGCCTCTTTCCAGACGTAGCGTGAAATGCCTGGAGCGTTCGGATGGTTCACCGGTTCCAAATACTCAAGGTGAAGGTCCGTTTTATTTTGAAGAAAATGCAGAAATTTGGTAGTTGTAGTATCCTTGGCCAATCTCCAGAAGGCGCGATTTCGTTCCAAGATTTGCGAAATATCACTGGGCCAGAAGACGCGCTTGCCGGCTTCTTCGAAAGCTTTGACAATATCGAGCTTGGCGATTTGTAGACGACTTTGGCCAGCCATATGATCGGTAGGGGTAAAGGTATATATACCAATACCCCTTCATCCCTTCCATAATTACGCTTGGTTTATTGTATCACAAGGTATATATACCTTGTGATACGACCAAAATGCATCCATATATCGCGAGCAACTTGTTGATTCACAATGGGGTTTCTCTTAGATTTCCAACATGAATAGTGGATTGTATTAGGTATATATACCTAATACAACAGAGTCTTGTTTCTCTCTATCAACAGCCGTCACAAAATCGACCCTTCTTTGCTAGAAATAAAGGACTTATTGATGCTTTTGGATGCCGTATCCGGTTAGGTATATATACCTAACCGGATACGGCAGCTTTATCCATAAATTTGTACCCCCCAAAAAAAGCGATTCGCCTAACCGTTCTCAGCCGCGACACGAGGTTCAATTAAACGCCTACCGGCTGAAAGGCTCTCTCGTCCGTTGGACTTTGGCAACGCTCATAATCATCGGGGCTTGCAGTTGCAAGAAATATATGGTACTTTTTCTTGCAGATAGAGGCGATTTGATATGAGACAAACAATTGAAAATAAAATCACATATCGAATCCGCGGAACAGGTGGAGGGTGGGCGTTCTCGCCACGCGACTTCCTGGACCTCGGAGGCCGCCCCACTGTCGATTCAGCACTTCACCGGCTGGAAAAGCGGAGCGAGATTCGCCGGGTCATTCGCGGCGTCTACGACTACCCGCGCTTCAGCAAGCTCCTCGATCAGCACCTTAGCCCAGATATTGACCAGGTTGCGCGGGCCTTGGCGCGGAAGTTTCGCTGGCGCATTCAACCCAGCGGCGCGACGGCGCTGAACTTCCTCGGGCTTTCAACACAAGTACCGGCGCGCGCCGTTTATCTGTCGGATGGGCCGGACAAGACATACCAGATTGGCAACACCGCTCTGGTTTTCGAGCATACGGCCTTGAAGGAATCAGGGGTTAAGCTGAGGGAGAGCGGCCTGATCGTGCAGGCGCTCAAGTCGCTTGGCCAGGAGCGGATTACCCCAGAGGTCATCTCGAAGATTCGGGCATGGCTGCCGGAATCGTTGCGTGCTAAGGTGCTGGCTGACACAAAGACGGTGACGGGCTGGGTCTACAACGCAATTCAGCAAATCGCCGAAGAGGACCAACATGGATAGGATCGCCACCGGATCGGCAACAGACAGGCGGGATTTGTTCGGCGAGTCGGCCAGCCGACTCGGCATGAATCCCGCCATTGTCGAAAAGGATTTTTGGGTCTGCTGGATACTCAAACACCTCTTTGCGGAACCGGCGCTCAAGGACCAGATAGTCTTCAAGGGAGGCACGAGCCTTTCCAAGGTCTTCGGATTGATCGACCGTTTTTCGGAGGATATAGATCTGATCCTCGATTGGCGTCTGCTTGGGTACGGCCATGCCGAAGGCAATGATCCATACCAGACCATTCAGTCGAAGACAAAGCGGAGCCGTTACAACCAGGAGATGAATGCCAAGGCTGCGGAGTACATTCGCGGCACGCTGCTCGGTCAACTGAATCAGCTCCTCGCGCTGGTTCCCAGCATTGTTGCCAGCATCGACGAAACCGATCCGCACACGGTGAACGTGCGATACCCTGCGGCATTCACTGCCTCATACATCCGCCCCGAGATTCGGCTGGAGATTGGACCGCTTGCATCCTGGGTTCCATCCCACGCCCGGACAATTCAACCGTATGCGGCCACCTCCTTTCCGAAGGCGTTTGTCGAATCGGACTGCGCGGTTGTCGCCATCGATGCCGAGCGCACCTTCTGGGAGAAGGCCACCATTCTTCATCAGGAGGCACATCGGTCGGGAACGATTCCTGCCCGGTACTCGCGCCACTACTACGACCTGTACAAGCTGGCGGAAAGCCCGGTCAAGGCGGCAGCTCTTTCCAATCGCGCCCTGCTCGACTCTGTGGTCGAGTTCAAAGAGCGGTTTTACTATTCCTCTTGGGCGCGCTACGATTTGGCCCGTCCAGGTTCTTTCCGGTTGAGTCCTCCTGAGAGCCAACGACCGGCGCTGGAGCGAGACTACCGTGCGATGCGCGATATGTTCTACCGTGAGCCGCCTGAATTTGAGGGGGTGCTTCGGTCCTTGAATGTGCTGGAAAATGAGATCAACGCACTTGCGTAGGTTTGGATTGCGTACACTGGGCGACTTATCGGTATCAACGATTTGACCTTTACTGTTGCACGGCAGAGGTCTTGGCCAAAGTTCTAAGATTTAATGCAATTGAGGGTGTTCAAGAGGGTGCTGAAAAGCCTCCCTAGCCAAAGACTCGATGGCGCTACGGCGACATTCGGCACTAATCTGCTGTTGACGAGTGATTTGGCGATTATCGTGAATTGAGGATTATCGCCTGTGATAACCCCGCTTATGAGAACACTGTCGGTTGGTCAAAACCGGAGCTAGCGGCGTCGATGCTTTCCGGGCCATCGCAGCTTGCCATCCAGTTCCGGCAGTAACGCATCCTCCTCAGTTTCTTCCTCATGAACCTGGCCACGTTGGTCTCGGACCTTCCGCCCCGGAATCTCCAAGTCCTCGAACCAAAGCAACGATAATGTCTGATCCCACTGAGCCAGGTGTCGCACCTGCTCCACCAGGGTTCCACCTCGTTCCCACTCACTAAACCAAAGGTCTGCATCGACCGTGTCTTGACTCTCGGAGGTGAGGCCTGCGCGCACTTTCTGCGAAAGAGAACCTTCCGGAACGGCGAGGCGTGTCGGAATCCATGCCGGCGCATCCTTGAGCAGCTTTGACCTTGACGCGTACCGTACTTTGCCCTTTTCGGAAAGCACGAATGCCACTGGATAGCTGACGACAGCCGCATACCGCGAGCCGGTGGCCGTCACGGATGCTTGGAAGCGCTCTGCCAGATCGTCGACCGAGGACATGCCGATGCTTGCTCTTTCCGCCTCCGGATAGAACAGGTCGTATGGAAGTAGAAGCTCGGCGGCAAAAACGTCACAGAGGATCTCGGCCAGCGGCCGTTTCGCATAGCTCCACCACGGCCCACTCTCGTGCTGCGATGGCAGTCCCAGCCAGAGGTGAGCCACCTCGTGGCAGACGGTAAATCGTTGGCGTTCCGGACGATCTTTAGCGTTGGTGCAGATGAAGCGCTTGCCATTGCTCTCGAAACAATAGCCCGCTTCATCTGCCTCCATATCGTCTTGAGGCCGGATGACCGCTCCGACCTCCTGAACGTACAGTTCGGCTGGCACAGGAACAGAGGTGGGCTTCACCTTCTGCACTAGCTCCCGCGCTTTCAGAACAGCTTGGAACTCATCCATTCCCATTCTCTTCCTTCAGTATTCTTCGGATCCGCTCAACGAGTTTTGCAGGATCCGGCCTGCCCGTACCGCGGAAGGCCATGCCTGCAGCAGCACTGAATTCTTCGATCGTTATGCTCGTGTCGGTGAGAGCGTGTTCTACGAGTCCCGGATCCACCTGCGGATGGGTGGCAAGGTAACGGAGCATGTCTGCCTCTCTCGTCGTTGCTTTTAAGGCTCGGATGAGTTTTGTCAATGCTTCCTCGGAGGGTGACTCCTTCTCTCCGCTTTCTAGCCGGTAAATATATGCGTGGTCGATTTCGGCGAGCTGCCCCAGTTCGCGCAGGGACAAACGACGTTCATTGCGTAGACGTTGCAGCAGCAACCCAAATGCGGGCTGGGCCATTGCATCTCCTATTGACAAGGGTTGGGATTCTGGTAATATGTTGTCTGTACGGACAACAAGCATGGCGACTCTTCCTTGAATGTCGGATATTTCAGGTAGCGTCGATGCAAATGCCTGTTGCCCATGCAGACACCAATCATGGCACTTTCCGCCGCCGGATGCAAGTGGCTGACGAGGGCGCCCATAGGAGAAGGCAATGGCCGGTGAAGCAATCGAACTGTTCATTCACAGCCAGGGCGCAAAGCCCAAGGTCGCTGTGGCGGGCCCGCACGAAGTCCTCCGGGACGTTCTTGTGCGGGCGGAAGTCCTAACCGAAAACCAAGAGGAGCTGTTGGTCTTTATTGGCGAGTGGGAAGAGGCACTGGTCGAGCCGCCTGAGATCGAGGATGGCGAAGATACGCATAATCCCGTCGATGCAGCCCTGACAATCGAGGCCCTGGAGCTGCTCCACCACCGCCATGTACATGTGCATAAGTGCAAGCGGGTGGCCGTGGAGGTCCATTTCAACGGCCGCACTAAGCACCATCGCTTCTCTCCGGCCACAACCATCGCTGTGGTCACGCAATGGGCCCGGAAGAAGTTTGACCTAGACCCTGCCGCGGGGGCCGATTACGTCCTCCATATCTGCGACACGACCATGCAGCCACGGCCTAGCGAGCACCTTGGCGAACTCGTCGATCCGCCAGTCTGCTCCATCTGCTTCAAGCTGGTGAAGGAGATTACACCGCAGGGGTAAACGTAGGAGCAGATATGGATAAGCCTGATCAGCGATTGTTTGCAGCCGACCTCGACTCTGCGGAATTCCGTGCCGGTGCCCTGAAAGGGGACTGGGGACTCACTGGCACGGAGGTTCTCCCAGAGCAGCCGGAGTGGCCTGTCCGGATCCTCTGGGTCCGGCCCGCCGCCCGCGCGGGAACACCAGACCGCTTTTTTCTGCGCCTAGATCTTGAGGGATATAGGACCGAATCGCCAACGGGGACCTTCTGGGACCTGAACACCGGGGCGGCCCTTGTTGCGGAGAAACGCCCAAAGGGGAAGAAGGAAAGCCGTTGCGCCAAGGTTTTCCGCACTGACTGGGAGGGAGGCCGCGCCTTCTATCACCCGTATGACCGCGTTGCAGCGAAGAGTCATCCGAATTGGACCACCGAACAGCCGAGCCTGATTTGGAACAGCAATCACACGATCATCGATTACCTCGAAGAGGTCCACTCCCTCTTGAACTCTGGAGACTACCTTGGCATCTAGATCTGGACAAACAGCGATTACGATGACGATCTGGCTTTGGAGGCGCTTGGTCCTTGAGCTGCGCCGCCGGGGATATCACCGCAACGAGAGCGGAGCATTTCTGCTGACGGCGCAGAACAGGGACGATGGTCGGGTAACCTCTTTTGTCTGCTACGACGATCTCGATCCCGACGTCTATGAAGGCGGCGCCATCACCTTTCATGCAGTCGGCCATGCCGCACTATGGGAGTTCTGCGAGCGCCGTGGACTGCGCGTGCTTGCCGACGTCCACACGCACCCCAGCAGCTATATTCGCCAGAGCCAGACTGACGAGCACAATCCGATGATTCCTCTCAAGGGGCACATCGCTCTGATCCTGCCACACTACGCCCATATTCCTTGGCGGACGCTCGACAGCGCCGGCATCTACGAGTATCTGGGCAACTTTCAATGGCGTACTCACCCAGCTACCGGTGGAACGCGACCGGTACGTCTTACCCTCTGGTGAAGGTGGATGATGAAACTTTCCCGCATATCGAAGTTGTTGGTTGACGCAGGTCAGGCGACCGCAGATGAGGCCCAGGCACGGCGCGAAGATTTTGCCGTTACGCTGCGGTGTGGTTCGGATGTTGCACGGTCACGGACACTGCAGGTAGCCGTCCTGACGGCGGCCAGCATAGCTGTCCGATGCTTTCCCGGGGCAGTGACGGTCGTCCTCGATCCTTCCTTTTCCAATTTCCAGATCGCACTGCGGCCTTTGGCCGGCGAGTCCTTCACCGCTTCCTTAGCCGACCTAGTTGGCCCACAATGCCTTCGGTTCTCGAAGAACCTAGCAACCGCGGGGAAGGTTCTGTTGTTTGGCAACGTCCCTTTGCTGCCTGGTGCGCTCCGGGTGACCTACGATGGCTGGCTCGCTCAGGTCGGGCCATGTGTGAGCACTCCGCGGCTTGCCGAGCGGCCGTTCTGTACTCTGGCTGGCGTGTTGGCCGGCGCTCTCGCCGTCTCCGAAATATTTCTCTCCTTTGCGGAGTTGAATATTACCGCCACGCGGAGAGCCGTTGGTCTGTCCCTCTGGCGCCCGGAACTCCCTCCAAATCACCCAGATGCTCAGGGCCCCCCGGTTGAGGTTCTGCCGCGCGAACTGTGGCTTCTCGGTCTCGGGCACCTCGGGAACGCGTATCTCTGGTGCCTTGCAGCCCTGCCTTACCTGGAACCTGAAACGGTTGAATTTTATCTCAATGACTTCGACAAGGTCGAGTCCGAGAACTCCGAGACCGGATTGCTCTTCACCCCAGACGATGAGAAGAAGTTCAAGACGAGGGTCTGCAGTAGCTGGCTGGAGGCGCGCGGGTTTGGGACGCGACTGATTGAGCGGCCGTTCGGCAGCGACTTCCGCTGCAGATCGGACGAGGCGCGCCTCGCATTTTGCGGCTTCGACTCAAATCCTGCGCGTCGTCTGCTCCCTGGAGCCGATTTCGCACGTGTGATGGAGAGCGGACTCGGCGGCACGCGGCACAACTTCGATACCATCTGCTTTCACAGCTTGCCTAATCCGAGGCTGGCGGATGAGATCTGGCCCGATCCTAGCCCGGAGGAGCAGGAGCAGCAAGCGCAGGAACTCGAGCGGATCGCGCGAGAGAATCCGGCATACGCGGAACTCGCGGAGGACATTTGCGGGCGCGCGGAACTTGCAGGAAAGTCGGTAGCCGTCCCCTTTGTCGGAGTCACAGCTGCGACGCTGCTGGTAGCTGAGACACTTCGCATGCTGCACGACGGGCCAGCCTATTCAGACATAAAACTCTCGCTTTCCGAACCGGGTAGGGTCTATGCGAGCCGCAAAGAGAATTACGTGGTGCAGAACACAGTCGGGATTCCGTTTTGCGATGTAGAGAAATGAGGAAGAAAAACGAGCTAGATCAGCTCTCGCAAGTCGATCAGTGTCCAGTTGTCCGGAAGTGACTCCAATTTTCGACTATTGACTTCAGTGGACAATGCACTCATTGACCTCGATTTGGGCCGCGTTTCGAGGGTCGGTTGTAATAGATGCCGTTGTTTTAAACAATCCGAACAGACCTCCGTCTTTGCACGGCAGAGGTCTTGGCTAGAATTCCAAGCTTTAACGCGATTGAGGGTGCTGAAGAGGGTGCTGAAATTCGCGAGACGCCCAATTTACCCGGTTCTGATTACAAATTATGGTACGCGGTAGGATGCCATCTGTGCGTTCGCTCGTGCCTGAGTAGAGCGACTTCTGTGGAAAGTGAGCAGAGGTTACAGTCATGATCCCGGCAATTGGAACAACGGGGGCGAACAAAATTCTCATAGGCTGCTCGAAGCTATCGAAAGCGACAGCGAGTCGATCGCCCATCTCCTTCAATCCTGTGGATCGAACCGCGGCTTCCCCCTTAATCTTATGGGCTTGTTCCTGGATCACTGTGAGCCTGTCAAGAGGCTCCATACTCTCCCAAGCCATGATCTACGCGACTCCTGGTCCTCGATCATGGCAGGGGGAACCACGACCGTTGATGGGGGCTCCTTTTGCATGATTTCGTGCCGATCATAATAAGCATCCTTGCGGTCGCGATCATGCGCCCGCCCATCAGCGATTCCTTCTGCCGACCATGAACCTGACCACCGTACCTTGCCTCCACGTATCCAGTAATGGGAGTGGCATGAGAAGCTCCAGTTTCCTATGGACGGATCGAGCGAGACATTCTCGCCATCAAACCAGAGCCGCCAGTCCGTAGGTGACAGCGGCGTGATGACCTCTTGCCCACACCCGCAGGCGCACAGGTGGATTGCGCTCGCCAGACTCATCGAGACATAGAGGACACCAGGCTCCAGGGCCTCTGGAATGTTCTCGACGAAATGTGGCGTGAACTGGCTGACCTTCATGCGATCCTCTCTTCGCTGGTCAGGAGATGAAAGTTCGTCGAATACGTTGAGTGGTGCTCGTGGTCGACATCCTCATAGATTCCGGCTATTTTCTTCCACTTAATGACTGCGAATGCGGCATTGAGAGCGTTCAGCTCCGCAATCTGGATGTTCTGTGTGTAGACGCCGTCCCCGTCCATGTCAGCCAGCGGTACTCGCGAATCAATGTGTGCCGTTCTCTCACTTGTCCCGGCCGTGGTACGGCACACGGCAAAGAGCTTTTCATCGGGCGTTACTTCAACTCCCATTCCGACGTCGACGAAGGGGATGCCGTGTGCACGAAGTGCATTCAGGACTACTTTCCTGACGGAACCCAGGTCCACACAAACGAAGACGAAATCAAACTCGCTGAGGACCTGTACATTGGTTTCGTCAAGCCGCACAGCATGAGGCACAACGCCGTATCGCATCCGGGCGTAGACTTCCGAGAAATACTCTACCTTCGTGACCTGCCGTTTGAGATCCTCCAGCGATGCGGCGCCGGGAGAGCGGAAAGCGTTGTGCTGCAAGTAGAGGTCGTCATCGAAGAGGTGAATCTCCTGCACTGGCGTCTTGGCCACGAAATCCAAGACAAATGAGCCACTTCCGCCGAGTCCAACAATCGCGATGCGCTTCTTCGCAATTCGCCCGGATATGACACTAATCCCAGCGCGGCTTGAGGCTGTATCGATATAGCAAAATACTGAATCCTCGGTAGAAGACTCGATCGGTTTGAAAGTCCTCGCGTCCACATCCGGGTTGAGAGCCTTTGCCGCTGACGAGATGATGTCCACGTAGCGCGTCATCTTCTCGTAATAGTTGGCATACCCGCCCGCCGGCTTGTTCGAAAATGAATGATGGACGATTAGTCCTGGCAGCAGTTGCTGTGTTGCGTTCGCGTGTGCGATCTGCATGATCGGCGTGCCGTCCTTGTTGCAGGGGTGGTCGCCGGTGAAGTGCACGACATGGGTGTGGGGACGAACCGTCATATCGCCGGCGAGAGTGAGTTCGGATACCAGAGAGCCGAAGGCAATCTGTCTTTGAGCATTGACGTACGGGATGGAGTGCACGAGGAGATAGTTGCCGCGGACCTCCACCCCGTACCCTTCATCGCGCAGCTGCTTGAGGTCGGCGCTACGATTTATCAGTTGCTGTGACATTGAAACGCATTCCTTCCTTGAGGTGAACTGTTTCGCCGGCGACCAGGCTGCCTTCCGGGTTGGTCTTCGGTCCGTGCTTGTAGGTAATGGTGTAGTAGGTTGTAGGGCTTGGCGCAGCTTGCGGGAAGACCAGCTTTACCACCTCCCAAAAACCCAGTATCGGCGTAGAGACCTCCTTGCGCCGCGTGTTGACGAAGATGTGGTATTCCCGCGGGCGGGTAAAGAAGCGTTCCACTCCCGGTTCCGCGAGGTTGACAAACTCCTTGTCGACGATAAGACGGTCGGTCGATCCGGGGACATCGAGCCAGACAGCCATGGTTGCGAGGTCAACGCCCGCCAGTTTCTTGAGCGTTAGACCTGTGATGTGCGGAATTCCCCAGTCGAACGAACGGTCGTTCAGCAGGAACCGGAAGGAGCGGTCGGTGCGGAAGATGATGAAGCGTTCCACTATGGAGTCTCGCAGGTCTGTCGTCTCGTCCGGCCTCAACTCTTCAAGCAGCCCATTCTGGAGAATCCGGTAGGCGACGTACTCGACCGGATTGGTAATCCCGGCGACTTCGATGATCTGGGCACCGGTGGGGACAGGGTCCGAAATTATCCGCGGCTCGAACTGGAGAGCGTCGTTGCCGACCAGTACACGGTAGGGCCCATGACGCCTAATCATGCGCCCTGCGAGGAGCGCCTCAACGATATCTTCCGTATTTTCTGTTGCTTGGTTGGACACAATCACCTCCGTATAATATGTTCTGGTTTCTTTGTTGCGGCGGTAGAAACCGCCTCACATGGAGATATGCTGAATTGTAGGGAAGATCGGACACGTCTTCAGGGGACAATTTTGTCCGATAGGTCTTCGAGCCCAGCATAAGAATCCAGAGGGGCCCCAATGGAGTGAGCGCGTGCTGACGGACAAACCTCGGTCGAAATCAGAGAAGGTTGCTACAGTCGACGAGATATCGGAGGCGATCGAACAACTTCTCCCGGAGGAGTGGGCGAAGCTCTACGCCTATGCTAAAAACCGCGCCCGCATGATGGCGCTCTACGGTGATGCGCTCGACGAAAAGGACCTGGTGCAGAACGCGATTACCGCATTGCTCGAAGAGCGCCGTACCTGGAATCCCAAGAAAGTAACTTTCCTCGGAGTGCTGATGGGCGCAATGAAGAGCATCGCGTCTAACCATAAAGAGAAGAGCCTCGCATCCGGCTATTCGGTACCAGAGAGCCAGATTGCTTCCGGCGATGAAGACGACGAATCAGAAACCCCTGTCGATCTGCATCCCGATTCCCGTTTGAACCCAGAACAGCAGATACTTGCCTCCGAAGACGAACGGGAGGCGATCAAGTTTGTTGAGGATCTGTACGCGTTTTTTGGAGAAGATCTGGAGGCGCTGCTTGTGATGGATTGTTGGAAGGAAGGGGTGTCTGGATCGGAGATTATTCAGACCTTGGAAATCGATAGAAAGGCATACGAGACCATTGTTAGGCGGATTCGGCGAAAGAGCACCGCACAATGGCCGAAGGGAAGCAACCATGTCAGCTAACAAGCACTGGACACGTGAAGAGGCAGAGCTAGTTCTCAATCAGCTCGCCGATTCGATCGAGACAGGAGAGCCGGCTGAGATTGCCGCGGACTTGAAGGATTCCGGACTTGACCTGAACGATATTGTCTCGCAGATGAAGGCTACGGCTTTGGCTGGCGTCAAAGGGTTTCGGCAACAACGGCTTCATCGCGCCAGGCAACGGTACCAGGAAAGCTCATCGAGGATCGAGAGGCGGACCGGACACTTTGGAGGTTCGCGCGAGGAACGCCGGCAGAGGTTTTTCTCGGTTCTTGAGGCTCGGCCCGAGTTAAGGTCCGCGTTGACCATGCAGCATCGGGATTTGAATGAGCTAACTGACACGGACATCGACAGCGCGCTTGAGGAGCTGGAGATTCTTGGCGCGTTAGAGGATCTGGATGACAGCCATTCCTGAGTCGTACCGTTCGCCCTTCGAAATTCTGAAAGACCTCGGGATCACCGATCCGGGGGATATCGACATTGAAGCCATCGCCGAAGACTGCGGGGCGACCATTCGCTATCAGCCGCTCGCGGGCTGCGCCGCCAGAATCATGGGGTACAAAGACCGGGCCATCATCACCATTGAGGAGAGCACGCCGCGCCCGCGACAGAGATTTTCTGCTGGCCACGAGTTGGGCCATTGGATGAGGGACCGCGGCCAAGTAGCCTTCCAGTGCAAGAATGAGAGCTTTGTGCGGGAATGGGCGGCTGAGAATCCGGAAACACGCGCCAATCGCTTCGCAAGCGATCTCTTATTGCCCCCCAAGATGTTCCGGGCTCGTTTACACGGAATGCCGATAATATTTGATACTGTTCGCCAGCTCGGAGATGTTTTTTGCACGAGTCTTACGGCCACTGCGATTCGGCTTGTCGAATACGGTGAACTCCCTGCTATCTTGGTCTGCAGCGGTCCACGGGAGAGGGAGTGGTTCGTCGCGAGCAGCGAGGTGAGGGGCAAGATTTGGTTGGAGAATATTCCTGGGAAAGGCAGCACAGCCGAGGCGCTGCTCCGGGGCGAACGATCTGATATATTGCCTCGGGAAGTGAGATCGGACGCCTGGTTCACTCACCGTAATTCTGCCAATCATTGGGTGCACGAGGATTCGATAGCTGTCTCAGATGGCTCAGTCTTATCGCTTCTTTGGTGGAAAGATGAGACACAATTGATCGAAATTGACGAGGAAAGTGAGGCAAGAGGTGCTTGGAGGAGCGACTTCCGGAAGGAAGACTAATCTGACCTGGTCGCGCAATACAATTGCTATTGGCCAGGAATCTACACAATGAACGCTCCGAAACTGCATCACTATGTGCCGCAGTTTTACCTACGTCGGTTCACCGATTCTGCAGGCAACTTGTGGCTATGGGATCGCGATCGGGACCTGGTTTTTCGCGCGCGCCCCAGTGGAGTCGCAGCCGAAAATAACTTCTATTGGCACGAAGAGTTTGCCGCCTTGGGACACGATCCCCTGACGATGGAGAAGCAATTTTCCCAGCTTGAGGGTGAGGTAGCCCAGATTACCGAACAGTGGCTGGAATGGCTGCGGGACATGAAGCCGATGGAGAAAGTCCAGATTCCCGATATTAACCGTGAACTCGTATCCCTCTACATAGCCTTACAGTTCCTGCGCACCGCAGATGCAAGGGACATTCTTGCCAAATTCGCAGAACAGCATGTTTATCATGCACCTATCACCGAGACAGAGAAGCGGCTGTTGCATCTTGACATGCTCTGGAAAGACAGCATCTATGGAGCACTGGCTGAACGGATCAAAAATGCGACTTGGCTATTCGGGCGCAACTTTACCCCAACTAGGTTCATCACTTCTGACAATCCGGTTGCCTTCCGCACTGGAGATAATGCAATGTGGCTTAAGGTAGGGATGTATAGCGATGGCACCTACTCTGTATTTCCTATGGCTCCTGACATTGTGATGTATTGCTATCCGAAAGAGCCGCCGTGGGAGAAATTGGCCGCATTAGACCGCTGTTTGTCGCCTGTGATCTTCACTGAGGACATGGTTGAAAGTGAAAACAGCGCTCAGGTGTTTATGGCGTCACGGTTTGTGATTTCATCCTGCGACGGTTTTGATCAAGAGCGCGAGTTTGCGAAAACAGTAGGCACTAGCCTTTACGAGCCCTACTGGAACAGTCGGTAAAACAACGACAATCTAGTATCAGAAAACCTCAGACGAGATGTATGATCTCAACCGTGCCCCATTTTTCTTTGAGATATTCAGCCACTAGCCGTCGGTGACAATGATGAGGCTTCTCCTCACTACACAGTAGGCAGCCGCACTCTAAAATCTCCCGCGGCATGTCCTCGATGTGCCGTGTGCGCATGAGATCGAGGAATTGCCGCTCGTATAATGACCAATCACCGTTCTTGGCCTTTTTGTACGGATCGAGTATCTCAGCCGTTGGCGCGAGTTTCGGGAGATGGACATATTCGATTCCACAGATGACCTTAGTAAAATACCGCAGGTCGTCCTTTTTAGTAAAGCCTGCGAGCTGCGAAACATTATTAAGCCTGACATCTACGAGCCGCTTAACGCCACCATCCTTGAGCTTGGTAAAAAACGTCTCAGCCGATTTCTTAGTGAATCCAATCGTAAAGATCTTCATCGTGCCGCCTCTTTTTTCGCTGTGCCCTGCGCAGGTGCTGGGATCTCGTAGGCGATACGCTCTTCCTGGCGGCGGTAGGCTTCCGCAAGCAATTCCTCGTGAGAACGGAACATATCCCGTTCTGGCACATTGAGCATACGCGCTAGACGTTCTAATGCATCGTCGTGGATTTCAAGATCGCCGTTTGCATGAATATGCATGACAGGGAGCCCAATCTCTGCCAAGTGTCGCGCCACCAAAATTGTTCGATGACACTCTAAAGGCTCTCTTTCCGCACACACGATAGCAACACGAAAACCGTCTTTGAGACCGCGTAAAATCCGCTTGATCCCGTATTTAAAGAGCGCCGTTTGGGCTAGACGATCATATTGAACTTTGCCATGCACATAACACGTTGGATCATTGCTGCGTGCCCCGAGTTCCTTGCCCAAGAAACGATATGCAATGCCATTGGCCAATAGTGCCGCTTCCAAATTCTCGCGATTGAACTGCGGATTCATCCGGCTGTACGGCCCGGAACGCACATCACAAAGCGCAGTGATGCCATGTAGTTTCAACAGACTCAGGAAATACTCCTGTGGATGGGTCGAATGACCAATCGTATAGACCGGGTTTTGGTATGCGATGTTCATAAGGTGGATTTAGTCAGAATGCCGGCTACAAGTTTGTGGCAGCGCCCGTCTTTCTCAAACGGCTCGGTGAGGCTGACACAAAGATATGCTTCTCCAATCGGGTAGATGCCTACGCCTTGAGGACCGAAAACATCTCTTGCCCTTGGGTCTGTGACGCTGAAGTTGTGATGTGTTCCTTTGTAGGTGAACGTCCCCCGGAACGCGAGCTTGCCACTGAAATGGTTTGTTTCGACCTCAATTGAAAAATCATCTACGTGTATCAACAGCAGGGAAGAACCGAGCGCGGACGCGATCTCAGAGCTCATACAGTCGAATACGCCGAGGCTCGTATGGTCAACATTCGCCCAAAGAGTGGTCGGCTTATCTTGAATAGTACTCAACGTTTTCCAGGCGAGTACGCTCACCTTGGACCAATACACGCGCGGATCGATCAAATGGTTCTCCGTCTGATGACCACGCGTCGCTTGACCGGCGAACGAGATGTCCATGACGTCAAGGAGCGCCGGCGCGCTCCCGTTCTGATAGCGGTAATCTGCGTAGGTGAGTTCCGCTCCAGGCCGAGCACTCACGGGACGGATCCAACCGCCGCGGACACCATTATTCAAAAGTTCGATGCCAGCGACGCATCGCCCACTCGGAGGTTTGTACGAATTTGCCAGGCAGATAATTCGTTTTGAGTACGCCATGCAATCTCCAAGTCAATCGGGACCGAGCACCTCGCGTTTGTTTAACCTTCAGAGGCTGAGCCTATGTCACTACATCACTCGCAAGTGATTCGCCACCCCGTCCTATTTCACAAGTCTCAGATCAGCTCTTCTCGCATTGTCCGTGCTTACGGTCTTGCCGCCTTCAAGTCCGGTCAATACTAGAGAAAACAGCAAGCTCTCCAACTCCGACAATGGTAAACCAATCTCGTTCGCTATCCGGCTCCTTGTATATCCCTCTTCATACAAGTGTCCCAAAATGATTGGAAGTACAAGAGACATTTCTCTTTCGAGCGGCTCTGGCTCACTAGTTCGGTAGCCTCTTTTTGAGAGTTCAATTGAAAGTGATCGATAGTTCCAATCGCTCATTAGCTTAAGCTCGTGGAGACGATAGTTAATCGCCGCAAGCGAGACTCCGAATGTCTTCTTCAGTTTGATGAGTTCAGGAACGCTTACAAACCTTGGCGCGTGAGCGAGTACGTTCGCTCTAGGCATCAGGAAAGCGGAGGCGAATCGATGCGCTTCATCTTCGGCGACTCGACCCAACGGCGCACCATGTCTGTGCAGAATCAAATGCCCTAGCTCATGGGCAGCATCAAATCGCCCCCGTTCTGCAGTCTTGTATCCATTCAAAAAAACAAAGGGCATGCCTCCCTTCCATGTCGATATCGCATCTACATCGCTAGTCTCGATGTTTAGCGAAAAGACTCTGACGCCCTTAGATTCCAAGAGATGCACAACATTACGGATTGCAAGCTGTCCCAATCCCCAATACGAACGTAGAGCCTCAGCAGCGGCTTCCGGGTCAGTTTCTTGACGAAGCTCTGGTAAATCAACTGCTGGTAGCTCAAAACGCTCCTCCAGCCACTTGCTCAGATAAAGAGCAAGCTCACTCTGTGCGAGAGCAATCTCTCGATGTTTTGCTGTCATCTTCGAGAGCGATCGAAAACTGACATCACGAGCGGCTACGCTTTCCAGGTCCGGGCCAACGAAAAACTCAGCAGGAAATTTCAAGATGCCGGTAATCGCTTCCAACATGTCTGGACCCGGGGGATATTCGCCAATCTCGTAACCAACAAGTGCGCGATAGGTGAGACCAAGCATTTCCGCTAGCTGAACCTTGGTCAGGCCTCTGCGCCTGCGAGCAAGTGCAAGACGGCTAGGATTGAAATTCGGCTTTTCAGCACTAAGCACGGCGCTTCAATTCAATCTTCACCTCATCGGTGAGGGGGCTAGGTTCGTCTGGGATTCCCTGGAGGAGCGCTGCATCAAAGCTTGTCGGCCTAAGCAGAATGCGCTCGGCCCAACCGTCGATTCGGCGATCTTCCGACATTGAAATCGGCATCGAAAGCTCACAGCGCATTTCACCAGCCACCAGATCCCGGTGAACAAGCAGGAACCAAGTCTGCCGACGATTTATCTGTTCCAACTTCGCCCGTGCATCTGCCTCCATCTCTGGAAACAGAAAAGCATTCATCAACATCGCTCTGGAAGTTGTATCGCCCTTACTGGCCGAGGTTTTCGGCTCTGCATCGCCGATACGCCCTGTATTGCTATCACCACCGGCCACCGTAACAGCAATCAAACCCGACGGACTATGGACCTGAGGCTGCCCATTGTCATCGAGCTTTGTCCATCGATAGGGATGAACAACAAGCAGATCGCTCAATCCGCGGAACGTCTCTGCCCAACTCGCAAGAGCCGGATAGTTCCTGGGATGATGTGAAGTACATGCGGCGAAGGCTGCCAAGCCACGCTGTGCTGCTTGCAAGAGCAGCTCCTGTTCGAGTCCGAGTCCTGCGAGCCGCGCGTCAACATCCGGTACGTCTTTGTATACACGTCGTTCGAGCTGCATGTACCCTCCACTTCCTAAAATGATACCACAAGTGAGGGCGAAAAACAGGAAGTACGTCACTGACCTTACAAACCGCCGCAACACAGGGCTGGCACTAGGTAAGGGGATCTGATTTAAACGGCTTATGCGCGGCACGAACTCTGTCTTGACAAGGGAGCGGAAGGGCGTATGTCGCTGACCTCTGCCGCGAGAAAGCAGAGGTTTGGGCTCAAAAAGCAGAGGTCGTCGAGGGTGCTGGCGAGGGTGCTGAGAGTTTGCCTACCGATTTTTATAAGGACTTAGAGTGCTTTTGTTTGCCATCAGTGCCCATAGTTTCAATGGGTTACGATCAAAAGCACTTCTGTCACGGCAGAGGTCGTCCGGATTACTCCCTGAAACGGAGCAGGCTTCTTCCTCCGGTAGGCTGTGTGCCCTTGTCAACCTGAGAGCACGCCGCCAGCCGTCTCACGCATCGAATGCGGCCAGCATGGCGGCCAACTCGTGCAAGCTAATCGCGGTGGTCCGGTCGTCGATGGGGTAACTGCCGCTTCCCGCATTCACCACGAAACGGCGGTCCGGCTTCAGGTCCTCATAGGCGATATAAAAAACCTTCGTCGGCCGCCCGGCAAGGCTGAGCTTGATTCGATGGCCCACAAGCCATGGCCGGGAATCCCCAGCAGCAGGTCGATCTCCGCTCCGGCCGCGGTGCGGAAGAAGCTGGCCACGGTGCCATCTCGCGCGCCAAGGTTGTCATGCCCGATCAGGACTACCGCCACCCCGGAGGAGCGCAAGCTCGATGGCATGTGTCACTGACCGCCGAATGATGCTTGCAAATTAAACGGAGTGCTTCCAATATGCAATATCCTTGCACTGGAAATTTCCAAGGGGCGGTGGCACCTTCGCTTCGTGAGCGTGTCCAGCCACTCTTGAAGTATTTCGGCACGCGACGGTCCCCAAAAACGGTTCCCTGTTTGAGGGAAACACCTCGTAAGTGACTGATTTATAGCAGAATTCCCTTCGGTCAATCGCCGAAGGATTGTCTCCCTATTTTTTGAAAATCAGCTTATCCAGTTC
>Ga0224529_1000288_pt1 | contig 40081 bp, 33 predicted proteins | sample CBST50metaG_FD_179893 | JGI IMG/M metagenome (GOLD analysis project Ga0224529, IMG submission 179893) | Peat soil microbial communities from Stordalen Mire, Sweden - C.B.S.T50 | ecosystem: Environmental > Terrestrial > Soil > Wetlands > Peat | place: Sweden: Norrbotten County, Stordalen Mire...
GTCGTCGCGAAGCGCTTCCCGGTCAGCGTGTTCTGCGCGGTCACCGTCACCCCGGGCAGCGGCGTATTGCCGCTCTTCACCTGCCCGTGCAGCCTGCCGCCCACCATCGACTGGGCCGCTGCGGCCTGCGCCGGGGCCTGCTGTGCTGTCGCAGCCGCGGGTTCGGCAACCCCGGCGGGCGTGCCCATCGGCGTCGCGCTCTGAACCGGAGCCTGCGCCCACGCTGCCAAGCTCCCCGCCATCCAGATCCCCATCGCCGCCGCACATCCCAGCCCCACTCGCCGCATCCATTCCCCCGCTCTTTCGCGCCTGTGCTCATTTAGACGAAACCAGCGCCGCGACGGTCGATAGCGGAATCAGAGTCGATGGCCCCAGATGCGCGCATCTGAAGTGGCTTTTTCGTTCAACAAAAGCCACACTTGCGAGTTCCACCAAGGGCACAGTGACTCTGATTCCGCTCGATCCCCCTGCTTTTGCAGCAACTTGACACACATGACAAATGTTCTTGCATTCTTGTCTCGCGCATGTTAACTATTGAGCCAATACTCATTTAATCGCTACCACAGAAGTAACCTCTGTTGGCAGCGGACAGGAAGTCCTCCTTCATGAAAATCGGCACCACGATCCGTGCGTATCGCCTCCAAAAGGGACTTTCCCAAGGCGATATCGAGAAGAAAACCGGCCTGCTCCGCTGCTATCTCTCGCGCGTGGAGAACGGCCACACCGTGCCCTCGCTCGACACACTGTCGAAGATCGCCATGGCGCTCGACCTGCCCATCGCCCAGTTCTTCGCCGACGACTCGCTGGGCCACCAGTTCAACACGCAGAAGCTCTCTGACGAGGAGATCCGCTTCCTCACCCAGATCCGCCGCTACTCCTCCAACCTCAACGAGAGCGACCGCAAGCTGCTCCTCGCCATGGTCAAAAAGTTCGCCGCCACCGCGGTCCGGTAGGCGCTCAAGCAGTTTCCCTGATCGTGCAATGCCTTGGGTACCCCACCCTCGCCGCGTCTTTGTACTTGTGGCTAGTACTACAGTTGTAGAGAGGAAAGTCCGGAGGGAGCAGGGGGGGTTAACCCCCTGAAACAGGCCCAAAGAGAGCGGCCTTCAGGCCCGGATCAAGGCCGATTGGGGCAAGTACAACTGTAGTACTAGGGTGGGCTGGCACGACGCCCGCATTACAGAAGCTGCGAAATACGGACCGGCCCCAGGTTCCCATCCCAAACTGCTCTAGACATCGTTTCCCAGGTGGAAGATCGGCTCCACCCCGTGCCCGCCGCTCAGCAGCGCCTGTTCTTCCTCAACCTCCAGCGGCTTGTAGTTCTGCGCCACGTCCATCGCCAGCCGGAAATACCGCTCGTCTCCCGGCGGAATGGCCGCGGTAATCGGATGCCCCAGCGTCCAGCGCAGCCCCAATGACGCCTCCTGCGGAAAACTGGCCGGCTGATACCAGCACTTGGGCTCGGGATGGTTCGGCTTCTGGTCGGCCGTCCAAACCGTCTTCGCCATGCCCTTCAGCGCCAGAATGCCCATCTTCTTTTCCTGCGCGCGCTTCAGAATCTGCGGCCCGAAGTTGGCCTGGCTAAACAGCACCCAGTTCACCGGAAACAGCACCGTGTCGAAGTTGTAGCGGTCCATCGCCGCCAGCGCCGTCTCCACCGAGTGAACGGAGAACCCGATATAGCGGATCTTCCCTTCCTTCTTCGCCGCTTCCATGGTCTCCATCGCGCCGCCCGGTCCCAGAACCTTGTCCAGGTCGCTCATCTTGGTCAGCGCGTGAAATTGGTAGAGATCCAGGTGGTCGGTCTTCAGCAGCTTCAGCGACTGCTCCAGTTGCGCCCGCGAGTCGTCCTTCATCCGGCCCTCGGTCTTGCAGGCCAGGAAACACTTGTTCCGGTAAGGCGCCAGCGCCGGACCAAGCCGCTCCTGGGCATTGCCATAGCTCGGCGCAACATCGAAATAGTTGATGCCCCGGTCCACCGCCTCGGCCACAATGTTTGAGGCCGCTCCGGTCTCCTCATCCATCACTACAATGCCGCCAAAACCGATGATCGACAGTTGTTCGCCGGTCTTGCCCAGCGTGCGCCGTGCAATGGAATGAGAAGGGGTCACTGCGGATGCGTTCATTTGTTGGCTCGCTGCAACGGCTGCTGCGGTAAGTCCTGCCTGTTTCAGAAAATCGCGGCGTTCCATGGTCTACCTCCAGGGGATGGAATTGAGACACACAGCGTACGGCAATGATTCTTGCACAATTTGAAGGCCTGGCTCGATGCCCTCGGCCTTTACCCCGGCAACTGCGCCAAATAGAATCCGAACAGCACCAGCATCCCTACCACGCCGACCATCGCCACCCGCAGCCGCAAATTGAACAGCCTCCGCGGCGAGCCCAGACGTGGCACCAGCGGCGTCGCAAACAACAGCCCGCAGGCAAATCCGCCTAGGTGGGCCATGTTGTCGATGCGCATGCCCGAACCCATCACCGCCGCGCCAGAACTGATGGTCACCCCGATCACCAGGTTGATGGCGGCAAAGTAGATCACCGACTTGCGCAGCTTCTTCAGTTCCAGCGGAGGCACCGGGAGGCGATTCGATTTCAGCAGCACAATCAACACCCCGGCAATTCCGAACACCGCGCCTGAAGCGCCCGCTCCCGCCGGAAACATCACCCCGCCGACCGATCCCCGCGCCTCGGGAAAGCTCATCCAGTTCACGCAAGTCGAAAGCAGGTTGCCCGCCGCCCCGGTCAGAATGTAGGCCGCCAGCACGCCCACCGAGCCCAGCAGCGGCTCGGCCAGCAAACTCAAATTCCACAGGCACCACATGTTGGTCGCCAGGTGAATAATGCCCACGTGGACGAACATGGCGCTCACAATGCGCCACCACTCGCCGCCGTTCAGCACGGCGCCGGCGTTGTCGGCTCCCCAGTACATCAGTTGGTCGGTGGTCGGGCTGCCTGCGCTCACCCCATGCATCACCATGGCCAGAAAAACCACGCAGTTGATGCCTACCAAAAGATAGGTGGCGGGGGCCGACGGCCGCGGCCGGCGAACCGGGGTCGAGGGCGGCACGGTACTGTCAACCGGTGGCAAAATCTCCGGATCGGGGGTCGAGGGATAGCTTCCCATCCTTTAACTTTAAAGCATTTCCAGGAACCCCGCTGCCCGATGCAGTTCCCTTACAGAGCAATCGCAAGAATGCCCTTTGCTCTTCAATCCCGTTCCGTCCACTGCCAAAGCACAGGATCAACTACTGTCTTCCCAGAGAACATCCGCAGCCGTTCTGGAGGATCAACTGCGGTCTTCCCGGAGGGAAGATGTGAAAATAGCCCAGGGTGGACCCTGAGCAAGGCGAAGGGGAAACCCTGGGGCAGCATCGGATCGTGTTTTTCGCGCCCCGTAGGGCTGCGCTGAGTCATCTCTTCGGCACTGATCCACCTTCACGCGATGACCCTGAATTCCCTGGCAATCGCCGCCAGCCACTGTCTCACCATGGCTTTGAGTGCATGCTTCGCCATCCTGCCCCTCAATTCGATGTAGTCTGGTGTTTGGTTCTCGACTTCCTGCCCTTCGCTGCATGCAGGCCGCGTGAACCCTCATAAAGGAGAGACACTGTGAGCCCAACTGCGAGTACTGAAAAACGGATTCGGCGCGCCTTGCTGAGCGTAACCGACAAGACCGGTCTGGTGGAGTTTGCCCGGGTGCTGGCGGGCTTCGGCGTGGAGCTGGTCTCCACCGGCGGCACGGCTCGGGCCTTGCGCGACGCCGGCCTCGGCGTCCAGGACATCAGCGACCTCACCGGCTTTCCCGAAATGCTCGACGGCCGCGTCAAGACCCTGCACCCCAAGGTCCACGGCGGCTTGCTTTATATCCGCGGCAACGCCGAACATGAGGCCGCCGTCGCCGCCCACGGCATCCAGCCCATCGACATGGTCGTGGTCAATCTCTATGCCTTTCAAAAGACCGCGGCCATTCCCGGCGTAGCCTTCGGCCACCTCATTGAGAACATCGACATCGGCGGCCCGTCCATGGTTCGCTCCGCGGCCAAAAACTTCGAAGATGTGGCCGTCGTAACCAACGTGGCCGACTACCCGGCTCTCATTGAAGAATTGAAAAGCGCTCACGGCTGTTTGAGCCGCGAAACCCGCTGGCATCTGGCCAAGCAGGCCTTCTCGCTCACCGCCGCCTACGATACGGCCATCGCCAACACTCTCGACCAGATCGCCCCCAACATCGACGAGGCGCCCGAGCCCGAGAGTCCCGCCGCGCCCGATACCTCCAGCTTCCCATCCACCTTGCGCATCAACCTGGGCCTCGCCCAGCCCTTGCGCTATGGTGAGAATCCCCACCAGCGCGCCGCCCTCTACTCCGACGGCTCCGGTCTCGGCATCGCCGGCGCCACCCAGCTTCAGGGCAAGGAACTCAGCTTCAACAACCTCGTCGATCTTGACGCCTGCTGGGCCATGGCTGAGGAGTTCGACCAGCCCACCGCCATCATCGTCAAGCACACCAACCCCTGCGGCGCAGCCACCGGACCCACCGTCCTCGACGCTTACCAGAAAGCCCTGGCCTGCGACCCCGTCTCGGCCTACGGCGGCGTCATCGGCATCAACCGCACCATCGACATCGAAGCTGCCGAAGAAATCGCCAAGCTCTTCGTGGAAGCCATTGTCGCCCCCGGCTTCACCCCGGAAGCCCGCGAGCGCTTTGCCGCCAAAAAGAACCTGCGTCTGGTTGAAGTGCGCCCCGCTCAGCCCAAGCCCGTGGTCAAGCATGTCTCCGGCGGCTTGCTCCTGCAGGATGCCGACACCGCCCGGGTCAACGAGTCGGAGCTGAAGGTCGTCACCTGGCGTCCGCCCACCCCCGAGGAGCTGCGCAGTCTGCTCTTTGCTTGGCGCGTCGTCAAGCACGTCAAGTCCAACGCCATCGTCTATGCCAAGGACGGCCAAACCCTCGGCGTCGGCGCGGGCCAAATGAGCCGCGTGGATGCTGCCCGCTTCGGCGCCATGAAAGCGATCCTGCCGCTCAAGGGTTGCGTGGCCGCCTCCGACGCCTTCTTCCCCTTCCCCGACGGCCTGCAATCGGTAGCCGCCGCCGGAGCCACCGCCGTCATCCAACCCGGAGGCTCGGTCCGCGACGACGAAGTCATCGCCGCCGCCGACAAACTCGGCATGGCCATGGTCTTCACCGGCATCCGCCACTTCCGCCACTGAGTCGCGTGGAAATGGCAGCAAGCAGCAATGCCGCCAACTCGCTCACGCGCGAACACCGCGAAGCAGTGGCTGAGCTGCTTTTTCCCATAAACGCAGGAAAAACCAGGTCCCGCTTTTGGGATCTGGGTTTTCCACGGCACCCAACCACAACGCTGTCTCCACCGCAGGTGGCGGGGAAAACACAAACCCCAATCAGCCGGTTTACCGGATATTCATAAACCGCCCCTCTGGCAGTACAATTCATTGCTGATGACACCCAAGGCCGCCAAGTCCATCGCCCCCGCATCCGGCGCATCTTCCAGCGCCTCGCCCAGCCCCGTTTCGCCCATCACTTTGTCGATTGACATCGGCGGCTCGGGCCTCAAGGCCATGCTGCTCGACCCCTCCGGCAAGCCGGTCAGCGACCGCCAGCGGGTCGTCACGCCGCCCGTGCCCACGCCCGACGTGGTTCTCACGGGCCTCGACCAACTGCGCGCCCTATTGCCCAAATTCGACCGCGTTTCCATCGGCTTTCCCGGCGTCATCAAGCGCGGCGTCACGCTCGGCGCCTTCAATCTGCACCCCTCCTGGGCGGGCTTCCCGCTGCAGGACGAGGTGGCCCTGCGCTGGAAAAAGCCGGTCCGGGTGGCCAACGACGCCGCCGTGCAGGGCTACGGCGCCATCCAGGGCGACGGCGTGGAACTCACGCTGACCCTGGGCACCGGCATGGGCTCGGCCCTGTTCACCGACGGACGCCTCTGTCCCGGCCTCGAGCTGGCCCACCATCCCTGGCGCAAGAAGGGCATGACCTACGAGGACTACCTGGGCCGCCGCGGCCTCGACAAGTTCGGCAAGAAGGAGTGGAACAAACTGCTCAAAGAAGCCATCGCCCAGACCCTGGCCACCTTCAACTGGGACCACCTCTACATCGGCGGCGGCAACACCAAGAAGATCGACTTCGAACCCGGCCCCAACGTCCGCATCGTCCCCAACGAAACCGGCCTCCTGGGCGGCGTCGCCCTCTGGCGCGAGTGGAAGTAGCGGCGAACTTGGCAGAGTTGGCAACCGACAAGGAGGCGCAAAACCCCTTTGCGCTCAGCATCATCTTCCAAAAACAAGGGCAGGCTTGGAAGAAATATTCGTCCAGAGTTTTGGGAAGATATTCGTGCTTGTGAGGTATACTTGCTCCGCTATGGCAAATCAACCGCAAGTCACTTCGACTATACCTCCGATTTCCCTCGACCTGAACAAGACCGAGGTTGTCAATCCAGATGGCATTCGTCCGGTCTATTCGAACAACGCTGCTGTACTGCTAACCCCCCACGATCTCCGCATTATTTTCAGTGAAGTTGTAGTGACCGGCCCGACGGACACTCAACCGAAAGTTGAGATGCGAGCGAATATCACTATGGCACCAACGCAGTTCAAGGCGCTAGCAGCCGCTATCTCTCAGACTCTTGCAACCTACGAAAGGCAGTTTGGCGAGATCACATGGCCCCCAAAAAACCAGTAAAGACAAAGCATGTCTTGGCAACGCCGGATTTTTGGGGTAATCCGGTTCACTGCACGGCTGACAACTGGACAGGGCATATTATCGATCCTTTGGACGGCCACCCTGAGCTTGCAGGGCGGGAACAAGACGTTGCCAAGGCCATCCAAGATCCTGAGATCATTCGCCCGAGCACCAAAACGGGGAAGGCATTCGCCTTCGAACGCATTACGACTGCTGACACGATTCGTGCCATTGTGTACTACGATGATCAGTCCAACATCAAAGCAGGTGGTACCTTTGGTTGGGTCGGCACTGCCTATCCAGTCGATGCTGCCTATAGTTCTCAGGTCGGTGCGCCGATATATCAGAAACCTGCACCCAAACCTAGCACTCAGCATCCAACCAAAAAGGAGGGAGACGCGTGAGAATCACCTACAGCAAGGATGCAGACGTACTATATCTATCTTTCACTCCTCCCACTGGAAGAATTGCATCTGTCGAGAACGCTAATGGCGACATCCTGCGTATTGATACTTCTTCTGGGACAATCATTGGCGTATCGATTCAGCTTTTTATGTACCGAATCAACACGGGAGAGAAGATAGAAGTTCCTGAAATCGGCTTTTCGATACCAGCACCCATGGGAACAGGTATCGTTGAGAGTCCGCATTTTAAAGCAAATTGAGAGCGTGAAAAGGAAGCTGGCGGGTAGGCCGTGCCCAGCAGCCTAGTCCTCAAGTTGGGTACCCGTATCTGGATTTTCGGACCTGGGATAGAAGCGCTCTCCCGCCCCGCCGTGCAGAAAAAGACCGCCCACCGCCGCACAATAGCAATAAGAGGGAGAGCGCAAATCTCCCATCAGGGCGGAAAGGGTACCCCCCCCTCCGCATTTTCAAATTCTATAAAGGTCTCGTAGTCTCTTGTAAGTTGTCTTGAATCAGCAGATTGCGCCATCGCCCGCCACAGAAACACAGCCTTAAAAACGCTCAAAAGACGCGAAAAACACGCGATTTCAGGCTGTTTTTGCTTCCTTTTTGCTCCATTTTTGCTTCTTTTGAGGCTGTTTTTACCCTTTTTGAGGCGGTTTTAGTCCCAATTCGCGCATGGCGATCTGCAAATCGGCCCAGGCTTCCTTCTTCTGGCGCGGGTCGCGCAGCAGGTAAGCCGGATGGTAGGTAATGATCAGCTTGGTTCCGCGGAACGAATGCACCCGTCCGCGCAGCCCGGCCAGCGGTTGCCGCTGCCCCAGCAGATAGGTGGCCGCCGTCGCTCCCAACGCCACAATCACCTCCGGCCGCACCACGTCGATCTGCCGAAACAGGAACGGTGAGCAGGTGTTGGCCTCGTCCGGCTCCGGCGTGCGGTTGGCGGGCGGGCGGCACTTGACCACGTTGGCAATGTAGACCTGTTCCCGCTTCAGCCCCATGGCGTTGATCATGTTGTTCAGCAGTTGCCCGGCCTTGCCCACAAACGGGATGCCCTGCGCGTCCTCGTCTGCGCCCGGTCCCTCGCCCACAAACAGCAGGCGCGCCGCAGCATCGCCGTCGCCAAAGACAATTTTGTGCCGCCCTGTGTGGAGCGCGCAGCGGGTGCAGTCGCCGATCTCTTCGCGGATCAGTTCAAGCGCGGCGGCGCGCTGGGCGGCAGGAACTTCGATACCAATTTGAAGGGCGGCTTGGATGGGCTTGCGCGGCGGAATGGCGTGGTCCTCCTGGGGAGCTTCGGGCTGAAGAGTGAAGTTCGATTGCGGCTCGTGAGTTTCGAGGCTTGGTGCTGGAGTGGGCTGCGGCTGGGCGGCAACTTCAGGCTCGGCGGCCAATTGGGCCGCAAGCTCCGCGCTTACCGGCCGCCGGTAAAACTCGGTCAGGCCCAGGTCGCGGTAGAAGCGGATGCGCGCCAGCAAGGCGTCACGGGTTGTGGAGTCCATTTGTCGCGCCAAATCTAGGTCTCCACGATGATCTGGCGGCGCGGGGCAGGCGCGACGGCCTCGTTCAGAACCCGGTCCTGCCGCGTCTTCAGATCCACATGATCTTCCAGTTCCACAACCACCGACTGCGGCCTGCGCAGGGTCAGAATCTCGTCCAGGATGCGGTCGGCCAGTTCGCGCTTGGGCATCACCGGCATCTCAATCGAGGTGGTCCTGGTCAGGAAGGTGGCCGCGTTCACGTCGGCGTCAAAGCCGACGCCCTCGCCGGAGACGTCGTTCACCACGATAGCGTCGGCGCCCTTGCGCAGCAGCTTGGCGCGGCCGTTCTCCATGCGGTTCTCGGTCTCCGCGGCAAAGCCTACAATCAGTTGGCCAGGCCGCCGGCGGCGCACTACCTCCGCCAGAATGTCTTCGGTCGGTGCCAGTTCCAGGGTCAACGGTCCCGTGCGTTTCAGCTTCTGTTCAGCCACCAGGACGGCGCGGTAGTCGGCCACGGCGGCAGCTTTGATAATCAGGGTGGACTCCGCCATGCGTTCCAGCACAACCTCGCGCATCTGGTCGGCGGTGGTCACCTTGATCAGTTCGCAGTGCGAGGGCGGATGCAGGGCCGAAGGCCCGCTGACTAGGATCACCTTGGCGCCGCGGCTCTGCGCGGCCTCGGCCAGCGCATAGCCCATCTTGCCGCTGGAGCGGTTGCCCAGGAAGCGCACCGGGTCCAGAGCCTCGCGCGTGCCCCCGGCGGTCACCAGCAGGACCTCTCCGGCCAAATCGTGGCGACTGCCCAACACATTGAGGACGGCATTGGCAATGGCGTCCGGCTCGGCCATTCGCCCCACGCCCACCGTGCCGCAGGCCAGGGCTCCCGAGCCCGGATCAATGACGCGCACGCCCCGCTGGTGCAGAATCTCCAGGTTGGCCTGGGTGGCCGGGTGGTCCCACATGTTCGAGTTCATGGCCGGAGCCACCAGCACCGGAGCCTGGGTGGCCAGGTACAGGGTAGAGAGAAAATCGTCGGCAATGCCGTGGGCAAACTTGGCCAGAATATTGGCGGTGGCCGGGGCCACCACCAGCGCATCGGCCCACTGTGCCTCGGCAATGTGCTCAATGCCGCTCTGCCCGTCCGAGGCGTCGTACGAGCTGGCACCGGCCCCCGTGTCGTCCCATAGGCCGGTGATGACCTTGTGCCCGGTCAAGGCGGCAAAAGTGAGCGGCTGCACAAACTTGCAGGCCCCATCGGTCATGACGACGTGGACTTCAAGGCCCTGGCGCTGCAGCGAGCGCACCAGTTCTGCCGCTTTATAAGCGGCGATTCCGCCGGAAATCCCAACCGTTACTCTCATATCTGGATTGTAGAACGTTTCGATTGTGGATCACGGGGTCGGAAAGAGGCTCTTTCCCGCCCAGAGGAGACGCGCAGCGCTGGCGGAGTTTGGCGAGAGGCCCAGGAAGGAAGTCGATAAAAACAAAGCCGATACAAAGCTCTGGGTCGCGCCCCTTCCCGCAGCGCACAAACGCACAGCGGCGAAGGGGTGCGCCCGCTTGGGGTGTGTGACGAAGCAAGAAGAATCTAGCTGGTGAGGATAGGAATGCCGCTATCGCCCACCAGGGGCTTCACGACCGGAACTTCCGTCTTGACGTAGGCGATCTTGCCGGCGTCGATCTCTTCCTGCGCGATGCGGCAGGGCTTGTTCGACTGGCTTGAAACCAGCGCGCCGGAGCCATTCTGCAGTTGACGGGCGCGCCGGGCTGCGACCAGGACTTTTCTGTAGTTCGAATCGAAACTGGTTTCAATCGTCATCAGAATCCTCCCCAAAATTCAGTTCCTGCTGGCCGGAGACGCTGAGAATGCCAAATGCCTCCAGCACGGGCTTGAGCCGCTCCTGCGAATTAGCCTGCAGGCAGCCCGCGGCGACTTCCAGAACCCGCCGCGATCGAAACGCAATGACTTCGCCGTTGCGGAAAAAGCGCTCGGCCAGCACAATGGCTTCCAGCTGCGCCACCGCCCGGTCGAGGACATCGTTGACCAGAATATAGCCGTACTCGCGATAATTCTCAATCTCCTTGCTGGCCTCGCGGAGCCGGCGGAGCACTTCCTCCTCGTTGACGACCCCCTCGGCACGGCTGCGATTGCGCAAGCGAGTACGCAGAACTTTGGGGTTGGGAGGCATGATGAAGATGCTGACGGCTTCAGGCATGGTGGTGCGAACCTGGGCAGCGCCCTGGACGTCGATATCGAGCAGCAGATCGTAGCCCTCGGCGCGCGCCTCATCCAGCGATTGGCGGGCGGTACCGTAGTAGTTGCCAAAAACCTCGGCGTGCTCCAGAAAGACGCCTGCCTCGATCTTGCGCTCAAAATCTTCGCGGGAGGTGAAGTTATATTCGCGCCCGTTCTCCTCAGAGCCGCGCGGAGCGCGGGTCGTCCAAGAGACTGCAAACTCGATGCCGCTGACCTGCTTGCGCAGTTCGCTGACTAATGTGCTTTTACCCGAGCCCGAGGGCGCTGAAATTATAAAAAGTATTCCTGCCACGATTCGATTTCTCCCATCAAGCCATCTCGGCCTCAGTTGCCAGCTCAATTCCCTCAAATACCGCAGAAGGAGAAAGCATTATTCCACGTTTTGAATCTGTTCGCGGGCCTTTTCGATTTCCGACTTCATGGCCAGCCCGAGTTCGGTAATGCGAGTTCCCTTGCCCCCCACGCTGCCTGTTTTGGAAAGCAAGGTATTGGCTTCGCGGTTCATCTCCTGGAGCAAAAAGTCCAGCTTCTTGCCCACTTCGCCACCGGCGGCGAGCAGTTCGCGGAAGTGGCCGATGTGGGTGACCATGCGGGCCAGTTCCTCGGCAATGTCGCTGCGCTCGACTATGACGGCCACTTCTTCAAGCAGGCGCTGGCGGTTGAATTCCGGGCCGGTGGCAGCAATCAGCCGCTGGCTGAGCCGGTCCTGATAGCGCTGCTCCACCTCGGGACGAAGTTCCGCCACGCCCTCGACCGCTTCGGCCAGCCGGTCCAAGGTGGCGTTCAGGATGGCCGCGAGCGATTCACCTTCGCGCGCGCGCATGATCTTGAGTTCGCCGAGCAGGGGCGTAATCTCCTGCTGCACGCTGGCCGCGAGGGCGGTCAGGTCGCCGTCGTCGCGGTTGTCGCCCTGCAAGGCGCCGGGCAAGTGCAGGATGCCGTTGAGGTCCGCTTCGCCAACCAGTTCGAACTCCTTGCGCGCCGCGGAAAAGGCGGCCAGATAGGCGGCCACCAACTCGCGGTTATAGCCGGCCTTCTGCTGGCTGCTGCGATCGACGGAGAGAGTCAGTTCCACGTGGCCGCGGACCAAGTGCTCCTTGAGCGCACGGCGGAGTTCGGTTTCCAAAGCGTCCAGGCCATTGGGCAGACGCAACTGCACGTCGAGAAAACGGTGGTTCACGCTCTTCAGGCTGAGCGTATAGCTGAGTTCGTCGTGCACGCGCACCTGGGTGCGGGCAAACCCGGTCATTGAATAAATTGGCATACTCTCTACTTCCCTTGTTCCGTGGTGAGCGCCGGCTCCACTGTTTGCGCGCCCGTCGTCTGCGGATCGGTCTCCAAAGGCTCGGGCACGTCCATGAATTGCAACTGATAGAGCCGCTGATAGGTCGGCGAAGTGTTCAACAGCTCCTCGTGGGGACCGATGGCGGTGATGTGTCCTTCTTCGAGAACGGCGATACGATTGGCGCGGCGGATCGTTCCAAGCCGATGGGCGATAACCAGCACGGTGCGCCCCTGCATCAAGTTGGCCAGCGCGGCCTGGACGAGCGATTCGCTTTCGGCGTCCAAAGCGGATGTGGCTTCGTCAAGGATGAGAATCGGCGAATCCTTCAGAATGGCGCGGGCAATGGCCAGGCGCTGGCGCTCGCCGCCCGAGAGGCGGAAGCCCTTTTCGCCAATCACCGTGTCATAGCCATGCGGCATGTTCATGATGAAGTCGTGGGCCAGGGCGGCGCGGGCAGCCTGCTCCACCACAGAAAACTTCACCTCGGGCTGACCGTAAGCGATGTTATTGCGCACTGTGTCGTTGAACAGGATGGTCTCTTGCGACACCTGGGCAACCTGGCGGCGCAGCGAACCCAGCGTGAGATGGCGCAGGTCGTAGCCGTCGATGAGAATGGCGCCCGAAGTCACGTCGAAGAAGCGCGGAATGAGATTGACCAGGGTCGACTTGCCGGCCCCACTCGGTCCCACCAGGGCCAACACCTCGCCAGCATGAACCGCGAGATCGATGTTGTGCAGAATCTGGTGCTCGCCCTCTTCCGTGCTGTAGGAAAAGCTCACGTCCTGGAACTGGATCGACTTGGAAAATTTCTTCAGGACCACCGCGTGGGGCGGTTCCCTTACATCGTCCTCGGTGTCAAAAAAGCCGAAGATGGAGGACGAAGCGCCCATGGCCTGCTGGAAGCTGTTGTAGAAGTAGGCGAACTTGCGGACCGGGTCATAGAGCTTGAAGAGCAGGATGATGAACGCTCCGAAGATACCCATGGTCATGTGCCCATGGAGAATCTCATTGCGCCCGATGAACAGGAACATGGCAATGGCGACTGCGCCCAGGCTGTCCATCAAGGGCGAGCTGATGGACTGAATCCGGACGTTGCGCAGGTTGGCGCGGAACAGGCGGCTGGCCGCCCTCTTGAAGCGCAGAATCTCCCAGACCTCGGTGCTGAACGCCTTGACGATGCGGTTGCCGGTCACGGTCTCATGCAGGATGTTCTGGATCTCTGCCAGTTTGTCCTGGCCGCTGCGTGTGCGGGTACGGACTTCCCTGCCGATCTTGCGCGCCGAAGTGATGACCACGGGCACAAACAACAGCAGCGCCCAACTCAAGTGCCCGCCGAGGCGGATGACAAAGACCAGTCCGACGACAAAGGTGAAGAACTGCTGCAGAAATTCGCCGATGACCGAGCTGACCGCATTCTGCACGCGGTCCACATCGTTGATCAGCGTCGAGAGGATGGTGCCTGTGGCGTGCTTGTGAAAGAAGCTGGAAGAGCGGCGCAGCGTGGCTTCGTACAGATGGTTGCGCAGGTCGGTGATCATGCCGAAGCCGGCGTAGTTCACCAAGTACGTGCCCAAGTAGTCGCAAATGCCCTTGAGCACCGTCGAAATCACCAACGCAAAGGCCACCACGTTCCATGCATTGTGCATGTGCAGGAACGGGGGAACGATGACTCTCAGATCGAAGTGCCAAGGGGAGTTCAAGAGGCCGAGTGTAATGGGGCCTTCCGGCGCGTCGGGCCTCAGAACCTGATCGAAGATGGGCTGAAAGAGCAGGGTGCGAAAGGTATCCAGCACCCCAACCATCGCCAGCAGCAGAACTCCGGGGAGCCACTGGACCGAGAAGGGCAGGCCGTAGCGCAGGAGGCGCAGAAGACTCTTCATGCCGCTAAACCAGCCTGACTGATCACCCCAGCAACAAGGTGGGAAGCGGAAATTCTCCGGGCCGGGCATCGCCGCGAACCGAGAAGGGGACAAATCTCCGGGCCAAAACCCGGGCGTTGAATGCGCAACTCCATCCCCGTATTGTATCCGGCTCCCGTTGCCTGCTGCATCGCCACCTATACTGTCGGTTTTCTGCTCCCCGCAAACGCAGAATCCCCGGCAAAATACTGCCGGGGGCTCTGGTCGATTCTTGTGCTTTCTTTCCGCTGAAACTGCTGATTCCGCGCTAGTACGCCTTCAGGTCCAGGATGGCTTTGAGGATGTGCTCCGGCTGGGGCAGAATGGCGTCTTCCAGGATCGGCTGGTAGGCAACAAACGTATCCATGGAGGCAACGCGCTTGACTGGCGCGTCCAGGTCCTCGAAAAGCTCGTCGGAGATGCGCGCGGCAAGCTCCGCACCGTAGCCCCAGCTAATCATGTCTTCGTGGGCCACGATGACCCGGCTGGTCTTGCGCACCGAAGTGGCAATGGCTTCCCAGTCGTAGGGTGCGAGGGTACGCAGGTCGATGATCTCGACCTCGACGCCGTGCTCGCGGTGGGCGCGCTCGGCGGCCTGCAAGGCGCGCGGCACCACCGCGCCATAGGTGATCAGCGTAATGTCTGTGCCCGGGCGAACGATCTTGGCCCTGCCAAAAGGAATGGCAAAGTCATGTCCTGGGTAGGGAGCGCGGCCATAGGTCTCGCGGTACAGGCGCTTGTGCTCCAAAAACAGCACCGGATCGTCGCAGCGGATGGCGGTGCGCAGCAACCCATTGGCGTCCAGGGCGTTGGAGGGAAACACCACGCGCAGCCCGGGAAGGTGGGTGAAGATGCTTTCACCGGACCCGGAGTGGTAAATGGCGCCGCCCTTGAGGTAGCCGCCGATGGGAACTCGGATGACCGCGGGCGCGGCCCACGTGCCATTCGAGCGCCACCGCATCACGGCCAGCTCATTGCGAATCTGGTGCATGGCAGGCCAGATGTAGTCGAAAAATTGCACTTCCACAACCGGCTTCATGCCGCGAGTGGCATAACCGATGGCCCGGCCCACGATGTTGGCCTCGCAAAGCGGCGAATTGAAGACGCGCTCGGACCCGAACTCGGTTTGCAGGCCATAGGTGATCTTGAAGACACCGCCTTTGCCGTCGACCTCGGACAAGGCTTCTTCGCGGCTGGCGTCGGCCACGTCTTCGCCGAAGACCACGATGCGGGGATCGCGGCGCATCTCGTCGAAGAGGCAGGCGTTGATCAGGTCGGCCATGGTGCGGGGATCGCTGCCCTTGGCGCTGCCGGCTTTGCCGCCGCCAGCCTCGCCCGGCGCGTGTTCCTGCTCGTTGGCGAAGGGCGGATGGGTGGCGTCCAGATCCTCGGAATAAACGTGTTTGGTGATGTCCGCCACCAGGGGCAGCGGCGCCACAAGAGCGAGTTCGCCAGCCTCGGCGGCCTCATGGTCCTGGGCGTGCTCCAACTCGACGATCTGCTCTTCGGCAAGAACGCCCTCGCCCAACAGGCGCGCGCGCATCAGGATGAGCGGATCGCGCTGGTGATCGGCCTCGCGCTCAGCCGCTACGCGGTAGTGTCTGTCGTCGTCCGACAAGGCGTGGGAGTAGGGGCGCACCACATGGCCGTGGACAAAGGCCGGTCCCAGACCGGCGCGGCAGTGGGCCGCCGCCGCCTCAAAAGCCAACAGAGAGGCTTCGGGATCGGTCCCATCCACTTCAGCGAAGAAGAAGTTCGGGAAGTTGGCCACCAGCTTGGAGATGCTTCCGCCCGGCGTATTGACCTCAACCGGCACGCTGATGGCATAGCCATTGTCTTCCACGCAGAAGATGACGGGCAGTTTCTGGTTGGAGGCGGTGTTGAGAGCCTCCCAAAACTCGCCTTGGGAAGTGGAACCCTCGCCCAGCGAAGTGAAGACCACCTCGTCGCCATGGAACTCGACGTCGCGGAAAGCGCGGTAGTCGCCCTCAGCCTTCTCTGCAGCCTCGGGATGGTTACTGAAATAGCGGCCGGCCTCGGCGCAGCCCACGGCATGGAGCACCTGGGTGGCGGTGGACGAAGAGGTGCTGACGATGTGCAGCGAGGGGCTGCCCCAGTGGGTCGGCATCTGGCGGCCGCCGCTGGCCGGATCGGAGGCGGCGCCCACGGCCTGCAGCATCATGTCTTCCGGAGTCACGCCCAGCGCGAGGCACAGCGCGCGATCGCGATAGTAAGGGAAAAACCAGTCGTAGCCGGGACGCAAAGCCATCGCCGCGCCCACCTGGAGCGCCTCGTGGCCGGCTCCGGAGATCTGGAAGAAGACCTTTTGTTGCCGTTTGAGCAGGATCTCGCGATCGTCTATGCGGCGGGAAAGATACATCAGCCGGTACATCTCGATCATCTGCTGCGGGCTCAGGCTGCCGGAGGCGGCAGCCGTCTCTGGCTCATGAGCTCTGGACGCTGCTAGTCCCATTGCCGTGACTCCCCAAAAAGCGTTTTTTCGTAAAAGGCCAAGCCTGATTGTACCAACCGGGCCGGTCGAGGGACAGTTTCAGGCCCACCATGCGGTCCGGCGCCGGAGGAAACGAAATGGATTGCGAGATCAAGGGAATGGGGTGGCTTCCTTGAAAGCCGGGGTCAGGCGCACGGGATTGCTCATTTTGGATTTGACGCTGCGCGCCAGCTTTTCCATCTCGTTCAAGGTGTGCAATTGAGCCGGGGTGAGCGAGGCGGGATTGGCGGCGAGAATCTCGACGTTGAACTGGCGAGCCAGCCTCAGGAGCTTGTCGGCGTCGGAAACCATTGACTTTTGACGTTCGACCTCAAGCAGACGCTGGCGCTTCTGCTCCTCGGGGGAATATTTCGGCTCAAACTCGCCTGTGGCATTTTCGAGGCGGTCGCCCGGATGCGTCGGGAGCTGCGGCTGCTGCGAGAGCAGGCGCGGCGCGAAGCAGAGCAGAGCCAGAGTGAGGAGCAGCCACAGGGTTGGACCCACCATCGGGAGGCGGAATTCAGCCCCGGGATGCTTCGCCTGCAGCCGAAGATATGCCGGCAGCCTCGTCATTGGCTCAGTTTGTCCCCACGGAGAGCTTCATCTTCTCCTTGATGTTGTGGGCCAGCTTCTCGATCTCGTCGGCCTTGCGAATCACCGAGAGCGAGAGCGTGTCCTTGTTGGTTTTGTCCACTTCCGCTTTCAGATCTGCAGCCAGCTTGAGCAGATTTGTGCTGTCTTCCGCAATTTGCTTCTTCCGCGCGGCGTTGGCCGCCTCATAGCTCTGTTTCTGCACTTGCTGGGAATTGATATCGTTCGCCTGATTCCGGTCGGGGATGCGGGTCATTTCCGGCGGGATATGGGGATAGCCATTCTGGAGCAAGCCCTCGCTACCCACCGGCGCAAAGGCGGCGGCGATCAATCCGGCGAGGAGGCCGATCCATAGGCCTCTCCTTCGCCGAGGGCGCGGGCTTTCCGTTGGAAGGGTTCGCTGGAATGTCATGGATCACCTCCCGCTTGGGCTGGACCAACCGCCAAACCGTGCCGGCCCGGCTTCCGCGTTCGAATTGGCTGGACTTACCTACCTTTGCTGCACAGTCTAATCTAGAAAGAGGAGTATTGGGATGTATCCTTTTCAGTTGGCGGCGAGAACTGGCCTGTTTGCGGAAGGCCGATTCCTGGGCAAGGTCCTGGACGAGTGGGTCGACGACGCCCAGGAGTTCATCCACTCAAAATTGCCCCACCTGGTCCTGGTTGCAGTTCTGGCGTTTCTGCTGAACCGGCTGCTGCACGTAATCACCTACCGCATGATCCACCTGGCGGAACAGCATGCGGCTAGTCCGGCGCGCATTGCGCAGGTCAAGACACTGGCCGGCGTGATCCGGACCACCGGCCTGGCGGTGATCGGGCTGATTACCGGCTTGCAGTTTCTGGCCGCCGTGGGAGTGAACCTGGCTCCCTTGCTGGCCTCGGCCGGCGTGGTCGGCGTGGCCATCGGCCTGGCCGCGCAGAATATTGTCCGGGACATGCTGAACGGAGTGCTGATTCTGGTCGAAGACCAGTTCAGCGTGGGAGATACGGTTCGCCTGGCCGGCCTGTCGGGAACCGTGGAGGCCATGACGCTACGCAAGACCACGGTCCGCGATGTGGACGGAACGCTCTACGTGATTCCCAACTCCCAGATCACCACCGTGGCCAACCTGAGCATCGACTACTCCGTGGCCACCGTAAACGTGAGCGTGGATTTCTCGGCAAACCCCGACACCGTGCTGGAACTGCTGAAGGGGATCGCCATGGAGGTTCGCTCCAGCGCGGAGTTCCGTGAGCTTTTCGTGGCAGATCCAACGGTCCTGGGCGTGGATGCGGTGAAGGGCTCGGAGCTCATCTTCCCGGTGCAATTCAAGACCCTGGCAACCAAGCAATACGCGCCGGTGCGGGAGTTTCGCCGGCGGGTGAGGCTGGCCCTGGAAGAGCACCATTTGCTGCCCGGCGATCCCAACCGAGTGTTCAATACCTTCATGGACCAAGCCGCCGCCAGACACGGACAGCGTACGCCGGAGCCGGAGGCTGCGCGCGATCCAACCACACTAAAACCACAGGAAGGCAACCCGTTCACGGGCGAATAAAGGAACCGGTGCAGTTTTACCTGCCCGGGGACAACCGCGTGGGCGGGTTTTGCTGGTCGTCATCCTGGCAGCCGCTCTGAAGAAAAACCACGCGATTACGGCCCGATGCCTTGGCGTCATATAGCGCTTGGTCGGCAAGCGCCAGCAGCGATTCCACGCTGGCAGACTTGTCGCCGGGGTCCAGGTCGGTTGCCCCCATGCTGCAGTTGACTGTGACCGTTGCCTCTCCTGCATTGACCCGCAGGTTGGAGATGGAGGCATGGAGGCTGGTCAGTCTCTGTTGAACGACTTCCGGCGGAATATGGGTAAGGACCAGCAGAAATTCCTCACCGCCGTAGCGGCCGGCGTGGTCGTACGGGCGGATGGCAGCGGCAACCGCGGCAGCGAACCAACGCAGCGCCTCATCGCCGGCCAAATGGCCGTAGGTATCGTTCAGGCGCTTGAAGTAGTCCAGGTCGACCAGAGCCACAACCAGCGTGCCGCCCTCCCGCCGGGCCCGATCGATCTCTGCCGCGAGCGCCCGAATCACGGCCGTGCGATTGAGCATTCCCGTGAGACCGTCGTGCGTGGCCTGAATCCGCAACTTCTCGCGGCTGGCCTCAAGTTCCTGGGTGCGTTCCCGAACCAGTCCTTCCAGGTGGCGGCTTCTTAGACGCAGGCGTCGGGCGCGCAGCCGGTCTCCCGCTACCAGAAGAAAAAAGAAGACCAAGGCGCACAGTGTGTAAAACCAGTTGGTCCTCCACCAGGGCGGGAGAATGCGCACTTGCACCTTGACGATGCTCGAGCAGCTTTGCAGACCAGGATTACAGGCCCGGGTCATAAAGGTATAGGAGCCGGGAGCCAGGCTGGGGAAGACGGCAAGACCATCGTGGAGGTCAACCCAGTCTTTTTGCCACCCCTGCATCCAGATTCCCAAACTCAGTTCGCTGCGGTTCCGTGTGGCGGCGGAGGATACTTCGAAGCGCAAGGGCTGGCTGCCCCAGGGCAAAGTGATCTGCTCCGCTCCTGTATAGATTTCCTTTCCATGCTGGATTTCGGTGATCGAAACGGCCAGTGGGACCGGATCGAAGACCCGCTCGGGATGAAGCAGATGAGCTACGCCGCCGCTGGTTCCGATCCATAGTGAGCCATCGGAGCCAGCGCGCAGCGCTCCTTGATTCACATCGTTCCAGATAAGGCCGGACTCCTGGGTCAGGTGGCGCCAAGTCCGGCCGTTCCATACGACCACGCCGGAGTCGGTTCCCAGCCAGACCCAACCGCGATGGTCCACGAGGATGGCCAAAGGGCCCAGGGAGCGCAACTCCGCGGGGAGTTGGAGTCTTTTGGCCTCCAGGCGATCTCCCTTTGGCGTTAACCGCCAAATACCGTCCTGGTCGCCAGCGACCCAATACGCGCCATCCGGGGCGCAGGACAGGGCCAGCATCGATCCGCGCAGCTTGGAAAATCCATCCGTCGGCGGCTCGGTCCAATGTCCGTTCCGCTCAAGCAAAAGGCTGTTTTTGGCCAGAAGCGCGAGGGACCCATCGGGCGCGGCACAGGCTGCCTCGACCCGGGAGGGGCCCCCCAACAACGCATCCACAGCGGCGACGCGCTGTAGCTCGGACTTCGGGTCTCCGGCCTTACGGGCATAAATACCCTGGGTGGTGGCAAAGAGCACGCCTCCGCTCGAATCCTGAATGCCGTAGGTGATCTCCGAGGGCAACCTTGCCATTTGTGTGGTGCTGCCGGTCTTGGGATCAATGCGGAGAACGGCGCCGGAGAAAGTGCCAGCCCAGAGTGATCCGTCGCGATCAAATCCTATTGAACCCACCGGGCCAAAGATCCAGCGACTCCCTGCAAACAAAGGGTGGGACGCGCCGCTGCGAGGGTCAATCCAGGCCGGTCCCTTGTCGGTTCCGACGAACACGCGATCAGGGCGGGAGGTGATCATCGACCAGACTGAGGCGGAAGGCAAACCCTGCTCATTGCCCCAGCCTGACCAGTTTGCATAGCCAGCCCAGCCATAGAGTCCATCTCCACGGCTGCCCAACCAGAGGTCGCCTGCCGCATCAAATGCCATGCCGGTGACGTGGCTGGCATGCAACAGTCCGTTGGCTCGGCCAACCATCTGCCAGCCGGTGGCGGTCCAGCGGGCAATGCCGTCCTCGGCGGGAGCCAGAACCCTGCCCTCCAGGTCCTGGATCATCGGGGCGTGGCTGTAAATACTCTCCGGGTCGGAGCCGGGAATGCTGCGATCGACAAAGTGCGCGGCCCCCAGCGGCAGAGCAGCCACGTGCTTCCGTCCCCCCGCCCAAAGCGTTCCGGCCCGATCCAGAAGAACGCCTTCCCAAGAGTCCTCAGGGAGGCCCTTATCGGCCCCCCACTCGGTTACCGCACCATCGCGGGGCGTGCCGGGATTGTCGACCACGCCATCCAGCCAGGTGTAGAGTTTCTTGCCGCATCCAATCCAGACGCGGGAGCCGCTGGTGCGCTTGTTCACGACGTTTACGTTGTGGACGTGGCTCAAATCGGGGTGGACTGCCACGAGGCGGAGGGGAAAGACAGGCAGGTAGCTGAGCATCCTTCCGCTGTCATCGTGCTCCAACCTGTAGAGCCAGCCCTTGTCCACAACCAACAGATGGCGCGCATCTTCGATGGCCACACTCTGGGGACCCATGATGTGAATCGGATCCCGCCCTGCAGCAAGGAACCGCTGACCATCCCAGCGATACAGATTCTCGCTGGTGCCCACCCATACGGTGCCGGTTGAGTCCGCAACGACGTCCTGAACATCGGGTTCCAAAATGCCCTGCTCGCGGCCAAACTGCTCAAAACGGGAACCGAGGAACCGGTAGACACCGTTCTCCGTGGCCACCCACAGAAACCCTTCCCTGTCCCGGGTCAATGCATTGACCGACAGATTCTTGAGCCCTTCGGCATGCCTGTAGGCGCGGAAGACATATTGCTGCGCCGGAAGTGCTGCGCTAAACCCCAGCAGACAGGCAAATACCCGAATTGAACCGAGTCGTAGCAAGCGTACCTTCGTGCGCAATCCATCCCGCGTTAGGCGCCTCCCCGACGGCTTGGGCGACTCCGGCGAGGTTCGTTGCGCCGTTCTTTTCAATCTATATCGGCAAAACAGGAGTTGGGAGCAATTCTTCCGTGCGGCAAAGAATAGATCCTCAAGCTGCGGAACGGGAGGAGCCGCCACCGCTTTAGGGCTGGACGGCGTACTCCAGGGCCTCCAGAAGGCCTTCCGCGCTCGTCACCGGGGGGAAACATGTCCGTCCGCGGCACACCAGCGCCCATGCATCGATCTTCTCCGGACGAGGGATCTGGAGCAGGGTTTCGGCCAATGCCTCGGGAAGGCACCCCGGGACCAGCCGGTCGGCGGCAAGCCGCACCACCGTTTTGTTGATGGCGAAGCGGGCCACAGCCGTGGCTTCAAGGCGGTCGGCCTCAGGGCCGGAACCGACCACCACGACCTGCACGGGATCGAGCAACAGCCGCTCCAAAGCCAGTCCATAGCTGCCGGCGTAAAGGCCGAAGTGGGCAACGATTCCGGCAAAGGAGGCAAGCGTATCCTCGGCAATCTCGCGGTACTCCGCGCGGCCGCTCAGAGCTTCAAGGCGCAACAGAGCCGAGGCGGCGGTAGGGTTGCCGGCCGGCGTGGGCGAGTCCTGCAGCGGCTTGCGGCGAGCGCCCAATGCACCCAATTGCGCTGCGCCGTCCTGCGGCGTGGCTGCGTCAAAAAACGCGCCTGAAACGCGGTCGTAGAAGTGGGCGATCATCGCATCGGCCAGCTTCACCGCCGCATGGTAAAACTGCATCTCTCCGCTGGCCAACCAGCCATCGATGCAGGCGTGAACGGTGAAAGCGTAATCGTCGAGCGTGCCGGAGACCTTGCTTGCCGGCTGCACTTTCAGCGGGTAGGCGATGACGTGGGCCAGTTCACCAGCTCCGTCCCAGGCTTCGCGGAGCAGCCGGGTGAGAGTGAGCAACGCAAACTCCCGGGCCGAATCCAGGCGCAGAACCCGCGCCGTTTCGAGATACGCCGTAACGGCCATGGCGTTCCAGCCGGTATAAAGGGTACGGTCGATAAACGGTGTGGGGCGCAATTGGCGGGCGGCCAGCAGCTTGCGCCGGACCGCCTCCAGCCGCGGGCTCAAGTCGTTCTCGTCCAGCCCAGTCTGGCCGGCGAATTCCTTGAGCGTGCGCTTCACATGGAGCACGTTCTTGGCGGGATTGTGGTGCATGTCGCCCAGTTCGCCAATATCCCAATAGCGGGCGGCCAGATCCAGTTCCGCTGGATCAAGCACGGCGCGGGCCTCGTCCAGGGTCCAGGTAAAGTAGCCGCCATCGTCATCGAGGCTAATGTCGGCGTCCTGCGAAGCATAGAAACCGCCCCGCTCGCGGTCGGTCATCCAGGCGTCGAGCCAAGCCACAATTTCGCGTGCCGTCCGCTGAAAATCCTCGCGGACAAAGCTCTGGAAGCCGTGCACATAATTGCGCAACAGTTCAGTGTTGTCGTAGAGCATCTTCTCAAAGTGGGGAACGATCCAATGCTCGTCCACGCTGTAGCGGTGGAATCCGCCGGCCAACTGGTCGTAGACGCCGCCGTGCGCCATCTTTTCCAGCGTGAGGAGAAAAGCCTCGCGGGCCTGATCGTTGTCGCGGCCCATGGCCAGTTCCAGCAAAAGGTCCAGCGCGCCGGGATGGGGAAACTTGGGCTGGGACCCGAAGCCGCCGTTGCGGGGATCGAACTGACTGAGAGCCGAGCCGGCGATCTTGTCCACCAAGGCCAAAGACAGTTCCGTGCCGCGGTCGGAAAAGCTCTCGTTGTGCTCGATGGCGGCCATAACGCTGCCTGCCGTTTCCAGCGCCTCGTCGCGCTTCTCGCGCCACACCTGAGATAGAGTCAGCAGCACCCGTCCAAACCCCGGCCGCCCATAGCGGTCCTCGGGTGGAATATACGTGCCGCCAAAGTAGGGACGTCCGTCCGGAGTAAGGAAAGCAGTGAGCGGCCAGCCGCCCTGACCAGCGATCGCCCCGACCGCAGCCTGATAGCGCGCATCCACGTCGGGCCGCTCGTCGCGGTCCACCTTGATGGCAACAAAATGTTCGTTGATGAGGGCGGCGATCTCCGGGTTCTCGTAAGACTCCCGGTCCATGACGTGGCACCAGTGGCACCAGACCGCGCCAATATCCAGCAGGATGGGCTTGTCTTCCGCCTGGGCGCGAGCAAAAGCCGCCTCGCCCCACGGATTCCAGTGCACCGGTTGATGCCGCGCCGAACGCAGGTAGGAGGAGGCTGCATGCTCCAGCAGGTTGGCCGCACCAAGCGCTGACGAATCGTCCTCGTTCATGGGGTGAGGATACATGGGGAATGCCCGGGGCGGCCAGAGTAGCCCGAGGACGGCGCACCTTTCTGAAACACGAGGAGGCAAAACCTGTTCAAAGACCATCTACGGGAAGGGGACAGGCATTGGCCTGTCCCCTTCCCTGAACGATGATGACCAGACTCTAGCTCTTGGCCAGCTCCGCTTCGATGGCCGCAACCAGCGCGGGCGCATCCGGAGTCGTATCCGGCGCAAAACGCTGCACCACTTCGCCCTTGCGATTGACCAGGAACTTCTCGAAGTTCCACAGCACTTCCGGCTCGGGATTGGGCTCAATGCCGTAACCCTTCAGCTTTTCGGCCCAGGTCACCTCGTTGACATTGGTCCGCGCGGGATGAGCCGCAATCAGGGCCTTGTAGAGAGGATTCTTCTCAGGGCCGACAACCGTGATCTTGTCGTACATGGGGAACTCGACGCCGAAGTTGGCGGTGCAGAAGGCTTGAATCTCCTGGTTGGTGCCCGGCTCCTGGCCCTTGAAGTCGTTGGCGGGGAAACCGGCCACCACGAGGCCCTTGTCCTTGTACTGCTTGTAGATCTTCTCCAGGCCTTCGTACTGCGGAGTCAGACCGCACTTCGAAGCCACGTTGACCACCAGCAGTACCTTGCCCTTGTACTCAGCCAAAGACGCGTCCGCACCGGTAATCTTGCGAACCGGAATATCATAGATCGATGCGCTCATGAAATCTCCCTCCGGCTTCCTTTTCGTGCAGCGGCAGCCCGGATCTTGTGTTTTTTAGATGCAAACAGGCGCCGATGGATGCAGGGGAACGGAACCCATCCGGAACAGAATCTATGAGATCTTTTTCAGTTACGATTTCTCAGCCATGATACGGCAGAGCGGCACAGGGCAGGGATCGCTGACCGCTCCCTGCCCTGTGCCGCTTTGCGTTGTTCTTTTTGACTTCTGGCTCCGGCCTTACGCCAGCACTTGCTTGGCGACCTTGATATAAAGTTCCACGGCTTCCAGCAGTTCCTTCTTGGCAATCTTTTCCGCCGGAGTGTGGGCCACGTGGATGGAGCCGGGGCCCAGCAGCAGCGGTTCGCCCCAGTTGCTGAGCGCCGGAATGTCGGTGGAGAACTTGGCCACCATGGTGGGCAGGCCTTCAATGGCGCGCATGCGGACAAAAGGCGTATCGAGCGTGAACTCCACCGATGCCTGATCGCCTGCAACCGCAAGCAGTTGGGCGCGCACCGGGCCCGAGTCGGTCACCGTGCGCACCAGCACCTGAGCTTCGGCCTTGTCGGCAACAACGTTGGGCGCATAGCCGCCCTGAATCTGGCCAATATTGAGGGTGCTGGGACCGATGCCCTCCAGCTCCGGCAGCGGCATGGCCAGCACTTTGCCGAGGACCTCAACCAGCTTGTGGATGGCGCTCTCACCCAGCTCGGGATAGGCCGAGTGGGCCAGTTTGCCGGTGGACTTGAAGGCCGCACGCAAGGCCCCCTTGGAAGCCAGGGCCAGGCGATTGTCCGTGGGTTCGCCATTGATGAGGAAGCGGCTTCCCTTGGGGGTCATATTGGCGGCAATGGCGCCCGCCGAGTCGCGCTCCTCTCCGACTAAAAACAGCAGACCGATCTTGTAGCCCTCGGCTCGCAACGCTTCGGCTGCGGCTACCTGGGCAGCCAAGATGCCTTTGGCGTCGCAAACGCCGCGGCCATAAAGGTAGTCCGCATCCTCGCTGAAAGGGATATAAGGCGGAACCGTATCCATGTGGGTGGAAAAGACCAGGTCGGGCGTCTCGCCCCCCTTGCCGGCATAGACATTCCAGCGCGAACCGCCGCCGGCAACGTTCTCGGACGGCTGCTCGACGTGGGTCTTTTCGACCGTCCAGCCGCGGCGGGCGAGGAAGTCGGCCAGAAAATCGCCTACTGCGCCTTCGTGGTAGGTGGTGGACTCAATCTCGCACAGTTCACGCGTGAAGCGGAGGGGGTCAAGCGCCAAGCAGTCATTCATGGTGTTGACAGGATACCGCATTGCGTGACGTGCCCGGCCCGACAGTGCGTTTCATCCACCACAGGTGAAACGATTTTCCCGCGGAGAAACAGAACAAAGGGAGAGCCGAAACAAAATGTGCGCTGCGCGGTTTTGGGACATGGAGCTTGCCCCCGCTTACGCGTACAATGGGCAATGGAATGATAGCGACTTTCGTACCCACAAAACCATGCCCTAACCCGGAAGCCGCCGCAATCTTGCGGGCCGTGGACCTGACCGGTCCTGCCGGCCGGCTGGAAGCTGTGGTGAACGAAGGAGCAAACGAAGCGCCCTTTGCGGCGCTGGTTTGTCATCCTCACCCACTGGGCGGCGGCACCCTGCACAACAAGGTGGTTTACCACGCCATGAAGGCGCTCAACGCGCCGGAGTGGGGTTTGTGCTGGCCGGTACTGCGCTTCAATTTTCGCGGCACGGGGCTGAGCCATGGAACTCACGACGGCGAAGCCGAGGTTGGCGATGTGGTGGCGGCAATGGACTGGCTTGAAAACGAATACAGGCGGCCGTTGGTGGTGGTGGGATTCAGCTTTGGCGCGGCCATGGCGCTGAACGCCTGCTGCGGCCGGGGTCGCGTAAGTGCTTTCGCTGCCCTGGGTTTGCCCACCCACGCCGAGGGGCGCGACTACCGCTACCCCTTCCTGGCAGGTTGCACCTTTCCCAAGCTCTTTCTGAGCGGAGACCAGGACCAGTACGCGCCCACCGCACAATTGGAGCAGGTGGCCGCCTCTGCCTCGGAACCCAAACGGCTGCTTCTCCTTCCCGGCGCCGATCACTTTTTCACTGGCCAACTGGAGCCGATGCAGCAAGCGCTCACCGGTTGGCTCAAGGAGCAACTGTCATGACACCGGTCGGCGATACCGTCCTCGATTCCCTGCATGCCAAAGCTACTGAAATCTTCGCTGGCGCGCTGAACGCCTGCAACATCGGATCCGCCTTCGACCGGCGGATTCGCTTTGAGGGCAACGTGATGCATCGCCTGCTGCCCGACGGCAGCGGCCCGGCCACGATCGATCTGGCCTGCTACAAGCGCATCTTCGTGATTGCGCTGGGCAAGGCAGCCAGCCCCATGCTGGATGTGCTGATGGACCGGATGAAGCGGCGGAAGGGACTGCGCGGCATCTGTTGCTCGAATCTGTTGCCTAAGTCGCGCAACTGGCGTTTTCGCTATTTCGAGGGCGGCCACCCAGTTCCCAATGAGGACTCTTTCACGGCGGCCCGTGCCGCACTGGCCATGCTGAAGAAAGCCAAGAAGGACACGCTGATCTTCTTCCTCATCTCAGGTGGCGGCTCGGCCATGTTCGACCTGCCCCTGGACCCAAAGATCACACTGGACGAGACCATTCTGTTTCACAGACTTCTGCTGGCATCGGGCGCGCCGATCAGCGAAGTCAATACGCTGCGCAAGCATTTTTCGGCAGTCAAGGGCGGGCGGTTGGCAATGGCGGCACCGGATGCGGCCAAGGTCAGCCTACTGGTGCCCGACGTGCCGCTGCGTTCGCTGGACGCGCTCTCCTCGGGCCCGACCTCGCCGGATCACTCGACCGTAGCCGAGGTGCGCGAGCTTCTTGCCAAGTACGAACTGGCTCCGAAACTGCCGCCCTCTATCCGGGCGTTTTTTGAGCGCGAGGATCTGCCCGAGTCCCCTGGCAACAAGGGCTGGCGCGCGCCCTTCCTTCCCCGCATGCCATGGACGGGCGCCTCTGCTCCTCCCCCTCGGCTCGTCACTGCGGCCGCCGCCATGAGTGGCGAAAACGAGGCCTTCCGCGATTCGGTGTTCGAGATCATGCTTTCCAGCCACGACCTGGTGGAGAATGCGCGCACGCTGGCACAGGAAGCCGGCTATTTCACCGTGGTGGACAACAGTTGCGACGACTGGGACTATGTCGACGCGGCCCGCTACCTTCTGGAACGGTTCCACGCGCTGCGCGCAACCCATCCAAAGCTCTGCCTGATTTCCGTCGGCGAAGTCACGGTCAAGATGGACCGCATTCCCGGTGCCGGAGGACGCAACCAGCAGTTCGCCATGGCCTGCGCATTGGAACTGGAGAACCATCCGGGAGAACGGCTGACCGTGCTCAGCGCGGGCTCGGACGGCATCGACGGCAACACCAAGTCGGCCGGGGCCGTCGCCGACCCTACCACCGTAACCCGCGCCCATGTCTTCGGTTTTCACCTCAAGGAATCCTTGGCCGCTTTCAACGCCTGTCCAATGTTCACCGCACTGGGCGACTCCGTTGTCACCGGCCCCACGGGTCACAACCTGCGCGATCTGCGGCTGCTGATTGCCGAACCAGAATAACTCCGGTGTAAGTTCGAGGGCAGTTCAACGCACTGCCCCGCTGAACAGCGGAACACCGTGACTTCAAAGGATCGCGATTTGCCGGAAAGTCCTGATTTATCCTGCAGATTCATGGTGAATGTACTACCATTGCTTTCACACTTATCTTGTTTGGAATAGGACCGGTTCGTGGCACAAAAAGGCACCCGCAAGAGCATCGTCAAGACTCCCGATATCCGCACCGTCGCCGCGTTGGCAAAGGTCTCAATAGCCACGGTATCGAGGACCATCAACGGTTCTCCGGCGGTGAGCGAGCGACTGTCGAAGCGGGTTTGGACGGCCATCCAGCAGTTGAATTACTTTCCCAACACCCATGCGCGAACGTTGGTTTCAGGCCGCAGCCGGCTTCTCGGCATCATTGTTGAAAACATTACCAACCCCTTCTTTCCGGAACTGATCCAGAGTTTTGAAGAGATCGCGGTGGCCCACGGATACGAGATCCTGGTCAGTTCCTCGAACAGCGACCCGGTCATTCTGACCAACTGTGTGCGCCGCATGCTGGAGCGCAAGGTGGACGGCGTGGCGGTCATGACCTTCGGCGAAGAAGAACCGGTCCTGGATCAGTTGGTGAACCATGATGTGCCCATCGTGGTTGCCGAGTTCCATCTGGAAGACCCCAAGGCCGCGACCATTCTGCTGGACTACACCACCGGCATCCACGCCGCGATTAACTACCTGGCGCAACTGGGCCATCGCAAGATCGCATTTCTGGCTGGCCCGCACAAATTGCACTCCGCCATCACCCGCGAAAATGACTTTTGCTCTGCAATGCATGCGGCCGGGCTCGAGTCCCGCAAAGAGTGGATCATCGAGTGCGACCACACGGCCAAGGGTGGCGTGGCCGGCTATGGCAAATTGAGGGCTCTTGCGGACCGTCCAACGGCCATTCTGTGCTCCAACGACATGACCGCCGTCGGCGTGCTGCGCGCCGCGTATAACGGTGGCATGCACGTGCCCCAGGACCTTTCGGTGATTGGGCTGGATGACATCGATTTTGCCGAGTTCACGCTGCCGCCCTTGACCACCATCCGGCTCTCGCGCGCCGATCTGGCGCACGCCGCGTTTGAGGCGCTTCGCCAGCAGGCCGAAGATCCGAACAGCCCCAAGATGCAGCGCGAATTCCTGGTCTCGACCAGCCTTGTGGTGCGGGGATCGACGGGCGCTCCGCCAGCTGACACGCTCTGATCGAGCAAAACCGCCGAGAACATTCTCTTGCTGACCGTCTTGTCGGCAGATTTGGAGAATTGATGCAAGGCTAGATCGAAACCAGAGTAGATGTATCCCGAAAGCAAGGCTCTCAAGTCGACGCGACCACCAGGGAGCGGCGACCTTGCACAATCTCCGACAGCACACAGTGACTCTGGTTTCGCTCTAGCTCTCCTGCATTAATTCCTCGTCCTCAACATAGGACTCGCCCGCGCGCATGGCGGCAATCTCGGCATGGGTCTGGTCGGCGGCGACGCGGCGGTCGGGGTAGACCCGCGGCAACCCAAACCTCACATCCACGTTGAAGCCCTCAATGCCCAGCGCCTTCCAGACGTGGGGCAGGAAAAGCGCGTTGCCAAACCAGCACAGTTCCCGCTCCGGAGTTCCGTCCTCTATGATGTAGCTGATCGAAGCGGCCGTCACTTGCGCTCCGGAGACGGCAGCAGGATTGAAGAGCCGGGAGTGGAAGCGGAGTAACTGGGTGCCGTCAGTGCTGGTGCCCTCCGGGAAGAACAGCACCGGAACCGGCTCCCTGAGCCGTTTTGCAACCTGTTCGGTCACCTGCTCGGCACTCACGCGGCTGGATCGGTCCACAAAGAGCGTTCCACCGGCACGCGCCAGCATGCCGAAGACGGGCCACGAGTCGATCTCGGCCTTGGCCACAAAGCAGCAAGGCAGAACCGCAGCGAAGATGACGATATCCAGATAGCTGAGATGGTTGGCGACCAGCAGCCCGCTGGAGGGCGGCTCACCCGCGATGCGGTAGCGGATGCCCAGGCTGGAAATAATGAGCCGGGCGGAAGACTGCATCCACAGGGCGCGGCGCTCAAGCGTGAACGGACCGCGCAGCCGGATCAGAAGCAAACGAAAAAAGCACAATGCCAATGCCAGCGCCAGCGTCACAGCACGCCGGAACCTGCGCAGCATCATGTTGTGAGTGGGGCTAGGAAACGGTTGCGCGCCGCGGAGGAGAGCAACTTGAGATCGAGGAACGTAAGGAAGTCGATGGTGCCGAAATCCCGGTCCCAGGCCGGCGGACCGCCGATGCGCGCGCCGATGGCCAAATAGGTCTTCAGCAGCTTGGGCACCTGAGCGGAGATCCGTGAACCTGATTCCTGTAGGCCGAGCGACGTCTGTGCGTGTGCGCTCTCCTGGGGACACGCAAAGGCCGCAGTCGGCTCTGTTTCAAACTCGACTGGAACCCGGTAGTGCTCAAGCTGGCAATACATCTGCCAACCTTCGGCCGGATCCTTGGAGTTCATCGACGAGCAACCGATCAGGTAGCGCAATCCCATGCTGTTAGCATACTGCGCGATCCCCCTCCACAGCAGCGTCAAAACTTCAGGAGTGCGATGTTCCCGGTCGATCGATGCGCGGCCCAGCTCAAGAATGCCTGCCCGGAGAGGTTCATAGGGGGCAAAGCTGAACTCCTGCTCGGAATAATAGCCCCGGTTGCGCTCGGCCGTGGCGCCGGACTGCATGCGATAGGTGCCCACGATCTTGTGATCCGCCTTATCCTCGACCAGCAGGTGCTCGCAGACCCGGTCAAACTGGTCGGTGTCCAGGCCGGTGCGGTAGGAGCTTGCCAGCCCCTCGCCCAGCTCGATATTGAACACCTTGAAACGCAGGCGGCAAGCAGCGTCGCGGTCCCCGGCGGTTTCAGCAAGCCGCAGGCGATAGCGGCCCACCTCTGCATGGATCCGGGGTTTGAGCGGAGTTGGAGGCAGGGATGGATAGTGAGTGGGAAACGCGAGTTCCACCAGTGGCGAGGAACCGATAGCCAGTTTCAACGGAACTTTCTGACGAACGTTCGGAATCACGGCCTTAGTATCCGGCAGGGATTGTAAAGGGACGGTCAAGCCCATGCAAATACGGCGCGAATACTTTTCTTTGTAGCCGTAACTGGTCAGTCAAGTCGACGCTTTGCGAAGCGGATGTCCCCAATAACTCCAGGCATTTGCGGAGATGGCACGGACAAAGGCGAATTGTAACCACGAACAGGGATACATGAGAGAGGGGAGGGGGGACAGTCATCGGGCAAAAAAGCGAACGGCCGGGAGAGACGCCGCAGCAAGCGGAAGCGCCCCGGCCGTTCGAGGAGGCCACACGTTCTTCAATTGATTGCCTGGTTCTACTGTTCCACAAACGGCAATCATTCTACGCAAAGCTGCGCCGATTCATTTCCGTTTGAGTGGATCGAGGAACTGGTCTGTTTTGCACTTATAAACGCCTCCAAATGCACTGTAATGATAAGAGCCTTGCTCCCGGTCGACGGTATTTCCGAATAGATGAGGCTCGATATCCAGAGCATCATAAGGCGCTTACAATCCGGTGGGCTGGTCGGTCCGGAAACAAGGCAGCAACAGGCAACACCGCGTCCGAGTCACTCTTCACAACCAGCGAATGAAACAAGGAGAAATCGAACCATGAAATTCAATCGGATTGCAGTACCGGCACTCGCACTATTCCTGGGGACAATGGGCCTGGGACTGGCCAGCGCATCCAGCGCACCTCAGGATCCGCATCAGGGCCCACCCCCTGCCGGCTATGATCAAGACCGCGGTGGATGGGATGCGCCTCCACAGGAATTTCAGGATGTCCAACGGCGCGGTTTTCACGACGGGATCGAAGGTGCGCGCAAGGATGTGGACAATCACCGCCGGCCAGACGTCAATAATCGCGACGAGTATCGTCATCCGTCTGTTTCGCGTGAGGAGCGCAGAGCCTACCGTGAAGGTTTCCGCCGTGGCTACGATCAGGCCATATCTCACCTGATGGGCGGACCGGAACACCGCTAGATTGTTCGCATAGACAGAAATGCCCGGCCCGCAAGGACCGGGTATTTCTGTCTGTAGGCTTTCCGCTGGCATCCCTGCACAACGCAATGTTTGGCTTGCGGATGGCGCACTACGCGAGCGTTCGTGCTGTGCTCCGGCTCCCGGTGGAACTACTTGGTGAGATACGCGCCGCTGTTATTCCGCGGGGTCGTAGTTCAGGTTGGGACCGAGCCAACGCTCCACTTCGGTCACGCTCATTCCCTTGCGTTCGGCGTAGTCGGCGACCTGATCGCGGTCGATCTTGCCCAGCGAAAAATAGCGCGATTCCGGGTGGGCGAAGTAGAGGCCGCTCACGCTCGATCCAGGCCACATGGCAAACGATTCGGTAATCTGCATACCGGTATTCGCTTCCACGTTGAGTAAATGCCAGAGGCCGCCCTTCTCGGTGTGATCGGGGCAGGCCGGGTAGCCCGCGGCCGGACGGATGCCGCGATACTTCTCATGGATGATCTCGTCGACGCTCAGGATTTCGGCCCTTCCGTAGCCCCATTCCTCGCGCACGCGCTTGTGCAGGCATTCGGCAAAGGCTTCTGCCAGACGGTCGGCAATGGCCTCGGCCATGATCGCGTTGTAGTCGTCGTGTTCGGCACGGAAGCCGTCGCACAGTTCCTTCAGGCCGAATCCGCTGGTGACCGCGAAGGCTCCAATGTGGTCGGGCAGGCCCGTTCCTTTGGGCGCAACGAAGTCTGCTAGCGACCGGCAGGGCTCGTTACCCTCCCGGTTGGCCTGCTGGCGAAGGAAGTGGAATCGCCCCAGCGCCTTTGCGCGGGTCTCGTCTGAATACAGTTCGACATCGTCGCCGACGGCATTGGCGGGAAAGAGGCCGTAAACGGCGCGCGCTTCGATCAAATTATCTTCAACGATGCGATCGAGAAGAGCATTGGCCTCGGTGAAGATCTGGCGGGCCTGCTCACCTTGCTCCGGGTGGTCGAGGATGCGGGGGTAGACGCCCTTCAGCGCCCAGGCGTGAAACAACGGCGTCCAGTCAATGAATTCGCGCAGCGTGGCTAGAGGGAAGTGGTCCAGCACACGGACGCCGGTAAAGGTGGGCGTGGGCAGGTCTTCAACACGCCACTGGATCGGAGTGCGACGGGTGCGGGCGGTTTGAAGAGAGACAGGCTTGGGCCGCGGCGAGAGGTGGGCCTTGCGCAGCGCCTCGTATTCGGCGCGATGCTTCGCCACGAACTCCGCCTTGCCGTCTTCGCTGAGGAGGCTGGTGGTCACGGGCACTGCCCGGCTGGCATCGAGCACATGGACCACCGGTTCGCTGTAGTGCGGCGCGATTTTGACAGCGGTGTGGGCGCGGCTGGTGGTCGCTCCGCCAATCATCAAGGGGATCTTGAAGCCCTGCCGCTCCATCTCCTTGGCCACGTGGACCATCTCGTCCAGCGAGGGCGTAATCAGCCCGCTAAGGCCGATCAAGTCAGCCTTTTCGGCCTTGGCGCGTTCGAGAATCTTTTCGCAAGGGACCATGACTCCCAAGTCGATCACTTCGTAGTTGTTGCAGGCCAGGACGACGCCGACGATGTTCTTGCCAATGTCGTGCACGTCGCCCTTCACTGTGGCCATTACAATCTTCCCCTGCGCCTTCACTTCCTGCCCTGCGGCGACCATGGCCAGCTTTTCGGCTTCCATGAACGGGGTCAGGTGAGCCACGGCCTTCTTCATCACCCGGGCCGATTTGACCACCTGGGGCAGAAACATCTTGCCGGCTCCGAACAGATCGCCCACCACGCTCATACCGGCCATCAGCGGACCTTCAATCACCAGCAGAGGGCGGCCCAGCTTCACACGGGCTTCTTCGGCGTCGATCTCAATGTAGGTGTCGATCCCTTTGACCAGTGCATGCGAGATGCGCTCTTCGACCGTGCCGTTGCGCCATTCTTCCGCCTTCTTTTCATGCTCGACCGCGCCGGTGTCCTTCAGCTTTTCGCCGTACGCCACCAGCCTCTCCGTCGCGTCGGGGCGACGGTTCAGCAGCACATCCTCGACCAACTCCTTCAGTTCCGGTTCAATCTCTTGGTAGACCTCGAGCATCCCGGCATTCACAATGCCCATGTCCATGCCCGCCGCAATGGCGTGATAGAGAAACGCGGAGTGCATGGCCTCGCGCACCTTGTTGTTGCCGCGGAAGCTGAAGGAGATATTGGAGACGCCGCCCGACACCTTGGCGTGGGGCAGATTAGCCTTGATCCAGCGCGTGGCTCGGATGAAATCGACCGCGTAGTTGTTATGCTCCTCCATGCCGGTGGCGACGGTGAGGATATTGGGGTCGAAGATAATGTCCTCCGGCGGAAAGCCGAGCTCGACCAGAATGTTATAGGCCCGCTGACAGATGCGGATCCGATCTTCATAGGTGGCGGCCTGACCTTGTTCGTCGAATGCCATCACCACCGCCGCCGCGCCATATTCCAGCACGGTTGCGGCATGTTGACGGAATTTTTCTTCGCCTTCTTTGAGCGAGATGGAGTTGACGATGCCCTTGCCCTGCAGGCACTTCAATCCCGCCTCGATGACTTTCCAATTCGAGGAGTCGACCATGAACGGGACCTTGGCAACTTCCGGCTCGCTGCCCAACAGCTGCAAGAAGCGGGTCATGGCCGCGACGCCGTCGATCATGCCCTCGTCCATGCAGATGTCGATGACATTGGCCCCATTCTCCACCTGCTGCCGGGCCACGCTGACCGCTTCTTCGAAGTTGCCTTCCTTGATGAGCCGGGCGAACTTCGGCGAACCCGCCACATTGGTCCGCTCACCGATCATGATGAAGACGCCGGGCTGCTGGGTGAACGGCTGCGATCCGGAGAGGCGGAGGGGCTTGGTTTCTGGCGCAATCTCAGTCACCGCATCCGTATCCGGGGATTCGGCATCGACCTCAATCGCGCTGGAGCTCGGGTAGGACGCCACAGCGGGCGCCGTCCTCAGTTCCCGCGGATGCTGCCCTTCAAGAGCTTTGGCGATGGCCGCGATGTGCTCGGGCGTGTTGCCGCAGCAGCCGCCGGCAATATTGATCAGCCCTCCGCGCGCAAAGTCTCCCAGGTAACGGGCCATGTCGCTCGGCTGCAGATCGTAGCCGGTAGCCGAAAGAGGATTGGGCAGGCCGGCATTGGGATAGCACGAGATGGCCACGCTCGACTTCTCAGCCAGTTCGGCCAGGAACGGATACATGAGATCGGGACCGATAGAGCAATTGAGTCCCACCGACAGCGGTTTCACGTGCTCCACCGCGTTCCAGAAGGCCTCAATGGTCTGCGCGGAGATCATGGTTTCGCCGCCGCGGCCGACAGCCGCCGAAATCATCACCGGCAGTTCCGTGCCCTTGGCGGCAAGGCCGTCCTGATCGAAGACCTCGCGGATGGCAACCAGCGCGGCCTTGGCGTTCAGCGAGTCAAAGATCGTCTCCACCAGAAGCAGGTCGGAACCGCCGGCGATGAGCGCGCGAATTTGTTGCATGTAAGCGGTTTTCACCTGATCGAAGGTGACGACGCGAAAGCCCGCATCGTCGGCGTCGGGCGAGTTGGAGAGAGACACCGTCAAAGGCCCGATAGACCCAGCCACGAAGCGTTGACGGCCGGTGGCGTTGGCCACGCGGTCGGCCCACTCGCGGCACTGCCGCGCCGATTGCTCGTTGATCTCCCAGGCCAGGCCGTTAAGGAATGGGTCCTCGATGACCTTTTGGTAAAAGGCGGGATCTTTCCTGCCGCCCTTCTCCCGCGGATCGTCCACAAAGAATTCGCTTTGGGTGATGCTCGTGGCGCCGAAGGTGTTGGTCTCAATGATGTCGGCCCCGGCCTCGAGAAAGCGCCGGTGGATGTCGCAGATCATCTTCGGCTGCGTCAGGGAGAAGAGGTCGCCGTTGTTCAGCAGATCTTTGGTCGAGTCCTTGAATCGCTCTCCGCGCATGTCCGCTTCCGTCATGCCGTAGGTGCGGATGGTGGTGCCCATCGCGCCGTCGATGATGGCGATTCGATTCTCGAGAATCTTCTGCAGAGGGTGTTCGTGGGCTGTGGTCATGTGCTCCTGATAATCTTCGAGCGGGACAATGCCGGCAACAACAGTTAGCCCCGCAGGGTTGATGGTTCCGACTTCAACACAAAGAGCAGGTCACGCGCCGCTTCAGATCTGGTTGAGAATCCGCCAAATCTGTTCCCTGCCTCATCGGCCGCGTGGAAGTGGTGGGGTATGCGGCCAACCCTCTAGGATAACCAAACTTCCCGGGAACCTGTCTGGAATGAATTTTTTCGCGCCGTTCGAACGCCGCTCACCGGCTTGGGGATCGATGCGGGCGCTGGTATCGAACCGGGGGAAAACACGCCCAAAAAGGGAAGAGATCCAGGCCGCCACCGGCCCGGATCTCGACTGAAACAGCTGCAAAAGGAGTCGATTACATTTTTCCCGAGTCCTTGGCCATCTGCTCGTGCATTTGCGCAAGCTCCTGCGTCTTGGCTGCGCTCTCCCTGAAATGCTGGGCGAGGTATTCGCAGTGATTCACCGGTCCGGCGGCAAACTTCGACGAGTTCATGGCCGGGTTCTTCTTGTATTGCGCCGCCATCTGTTCATGCTCTTTCGACTGAGCCAGATCGTTCTGTGCCTCTGCCTCGTAATACTGGGCAATGCGGCTATGTTCTGCCGGGGTCTTTGCCGTGGCGATGAGAGAGAGCAGTTGCTGTTTGGTGAGCTTTTCCGGCTTCTGCGATTGCACCTGCGCAGTCTGTGCAAGTGCTGAGATGGTCAAAACCAGAACGAGAGAAAGAAAAACGATTGTGCGCTTCATGGATATCTCCTTAACGTAATAAATGCTGGCTACAAACCGTGCCCCAAGGCTGAAAAGCCAAGCGGCTGCATCGTTTGCATGAACGTAAGGAGAGGCTTAGATCCGAAAGACGTGGAAGAGCACATATTTGGCGGGAGCGGCCGAAACAGGATCGACCGGCGGCGAGACAGCGAACACCGGCCCCGCAAGAACAACCGCCTGGAGAGCCGGAACGAACTGTATCGTTCTGGCGTCTCTCGATTTATCGACACTCGACAGGTGGGCAACGAGTTGCGGCAACGCGGCTGAGCAGCAATTCCGCTCGCCGCAGTTGCCGGGAGCCTGCCAGGACATCTGGCAGTCCATGCCCATTTGACTCATCGGTCCCTGGTTCATCGCCATGCCGCAACCCGGAGCGCAATCCGACGCCGCTGGAATCGCCTGAGCGCACGGCAGACCGGCCAGCGCCGGCTGAGCAGCCAGCAGCGAAACCGTGACCAGAACGACGAGTTGGAGAACCCGTTTCATGAGCTTAACGAGGAGTATGGGCGGCTTTGCGGTGCCAGTCTGTGCGCTATATCACAAATTCAGGCTCAAAATATTCAGCATCGCGCGTCGTTTTGGGAAAAAGCGACGTCGGTTACTTCGCTGCCAACGCGCCAATCTGCACCAGCATGTCTTCTTTGCGCATGACCAGGTTGGTAGCGTTGATGGTGGCCAGCTCAAAACCGTGACCGTGGGTAATGGCGTCAGTCGGGCAGGCTTCCACGCAGTAGCCGCAGAAAATGCAGCGGTTGTAGTCGATGTTGTAGACCTTGGCGTAGCGCTCGGAGGAGGAGATGCGCTGCTCCTCGGTGTTCTCCGCCGCTTCAATGTAGATGCAATTGGAAGGACAGGCCGCCGCGCACAGGAAACAGGCTACACACTTTTCCAAGCCGTCTTCATCGCGCTGCAGAACATGGGCTCCACGGTAGCGCTGCTCAAAGACCGCTCCGCGCAGGGGCCCCTTGCCGTCCGGGTAGTTTTCCACCTCGGTGGGCCGCAGAATCTCCCGGAAAGTGATGCTCATGCCCTTGGCGACGGCGGTGAGGTTGGACACAATCGACATGAGGCCAGTATACGATGGATTCCGGGAGGGACACAGCATGCGGATGAGGGATTGGTCGGCAGTTTTGTTGTTCGTGTTGAGTGCAGGAATCGTTGCGGCGCAGACGCCGGCGCAGAGCCAGCCGCAAGCGGCGCCGATGGATGGCATGGGACACATGGGCGGAATGGGTCAGATGGACAGCATGGGCATGGAGCATGGCATGGCCAAGCCCGCTGTCCCGACCGGGCCACTGATGATCACCTTCGGGGACAAGTCCGCTGAGTGGACCCCGGCAACGTTGGCGGCGCTGCCGCACAAGTCGGTGACGGTCTACAACATGCACACCAAAGCCAACCAGGACTACTCCGGTGTGCCGCTCATGGACCTGCTGGTCAAGCTGGGCGTGCCGGATAATCAACACGGGAAGGATCTGCGCCTGTACCTGGTGGCCGAAGGCAGCGACGGCTACAAGGCCGTCTACTCGGTCGCCGAGGTGAACCCCGGCTTGCGCGACGCAGTGGTGATGGTCGCCGACTCCCTCGGGGGCAAGCCACTGGAGAATACGGGCCCGCTACAGTTGGTGGCGGCGGGGGACAAGATGCCCGCCCGCTCCGTGCGGAACCTGGTCGCAATCCGGGTACTAACGGCACAGTAATTCCTCACCCTTTGCTCCGGCATCCGCACCTCTGCGGATGCCGGGGACGGAAAACTACTTCTTGGGATGCTCCTCCTGGCGCTGCGGTGCTTGATGTTGCTGTTGCGGTGCTGCTTGGCGTTGTGGTGCAGCTTGGCGCGGTGCTGGAGCCTGACGCTGTTGCTGTGGAGCGACCTGCCGCTGCGGAGCAGCTTGCCGTTGTGGTGCTGCTTGGCGCTGCTGTTGTGGAGCAGCTTGCCGCTGTGGAGCTTGGCGCGGTGCTGGGGCCTGACGTTGTTGCTGCGGAACAGCCTGACGCTGCTGCTGTGGGGAAGTCTGACGCTGCGGTTGCTGCGTAGGCTGATGCTGCTGTGGCGTAGCTTGGCGCTGCTGCTGCGCGGCCCCCTGATGCTGCTGTTGCGGAGTTGCCTGCCGCTGCTGTTGCTGCGCAGCAGCTTGGTGTTGTTGCTGCTGCGGGGCAGTCTGACGCTGCTGCAACTGAGGTGAAGCTTGGCGCTGCTGCTGGGCAACCGCCTGATTGTGCGCCTGCACCGCCGCAGGAACCCGCACATTGCGATCTGCGGCGATTGGCCGGCTGACGGCGAGGTTGGCCGGGCGGCCGTGGTTGATGTTGGCAAACTGAGCGCGGTTGGTGCTGGCAACGTGCTCATTCTGGAGCTGTGCCCTCATGGGCGCGGCATGCTGCTCGTGGAGCGCCGCCAGCTCCGCGGGTCTGGCGCGCATCTGCACACCGCCCGATCCTCCGTTGAAACTCACGCGGGCGCCGCGATTGTTATCGCTGACGGAGCGGTTGTAGACGTTGTGCACCACTGAGATGTTGATATTGTTCACCGAGCGGTTGTAGTTGAAGTGTCCGCCACCCCAATAGCCGCCCTGATAACCGAAGCCGATGTAGCCAAAGCCGTAGTCGACACCGCCATAGTAGCCGATGTGCGGGCCCCAGTAGCCACGGTAGAACTGGTAGCGATTATGCCGGTATCCCCAGTAGCCGGGCGTCCACAGAGCGCCCTGGTAGGGAGCCTCGGCCCACACCCCGGGGACCCAGTAGTAGCCCTCGGAAGCATAGCCCCAGTAGCCGGGCGTCCACAGATAGTCGTCGCCGGGAGCCGGAGGCTGATCGTAGTCGGGCAGCGGCGGCGGTGCCTGGGAAGCGTAGTACGCCGGCTGCTCTCCATAATCTTGATCATCCGAACCC